>ODAI014641893.1_pt1 | contig 22352 bp, 15 predicted proteins | sample 1539321 | NCBI WGS metagenome assembly ODAI01 (sample SAMN02144231, study PRJEB22623) | gut metagenome | biome: sheep rumen | host: Ovis aries | place: New Zealand | reverse complement strand
GATTATTTCGTGCGTTTTTTCGTTGGTGTAGACAATGTAGCAAGGTACAAGGTTCTCGCCTGTTTCCTCGGTTTCAAACGAGAACGGCACGATTTTTTCGTCGCCCTCCTCGATTTCCATTTTATCGTAGTTTAGAGTATCGGCGTGTATTCGCGCAGGCGTGCCTGTTTTAAAGCGCGTCAGCTCCACACCTATACGGCGGAGGTTTTCCCTTAGTTCATTTGCCGGAAACATTCCGTCGGGGCCTGACTCACGCGAATAGCTGCCGATAAGTATTTTACCCTTTAAATATGTGCCGCTCGCTACAATTACAGCGCGTACCGTGTACTCCGCGCCCATATGCGTGACAACGCCCGTTACCTTATTATCCTCGGTCAGAATGTCAACTATTTCCGCCTGTTTAATCTGCAAATTTTTCTGATTTTCAAGGCGTTTTTTCATTTCGGCGTGGTACTTCTTCCTGTCTATCTGCGCGCGCAGGGAATGAACCGCCGGGCCTTTGCCGCGGTTGAGCATTTTTGACTGTATAAACGTAGCGTCAGCCGCCTTGCCCATCTCACCGCCAAGCGCGTCAATCTCGCGCACAAGATGCCCCTTTGCCGTACCGCCTATGCTTGGGTTACACGGCAGGTTGCCTATAGCGTCAAGGCTGATAGAAAACATAACCGTCCGCATACCCAAACGGGCCGCCGCAAGCGCGGCTTCACAGCCGGCGTGACCGCCGCCTATAACGGCAACATCATAATCGCCCAAAATCATTCCGCAGCGTCCTCCTCGTCAAGATATTCGATAACCGGCTCCTTTGCCTTTTTAGCTTTCATATTCTTCAGTACATTTTTCTCAATTACACGCGCCGCGTAGAAATCGGTTACATAGCTTGTAAAGCACAGGCCGAACACAAGCACAATAAGCGCCGCAAACAGCGGATTGAGATTGATTATGATGAAAACAAGGAACAGAAACGCCGCGCTTATCGCTGTTGTTAAAACGCTGCCCAGCAGTTTTGCAAGCGTTATAATAAGCGCATTTTTGTATATCGCGCCGATGGAGCAGTCGAACGTCACCATAATCTGATAGATAAACGAATGCATCATTGTAAATATCACAGAAGCGATTATTATAAAGTATTCGAGCACAAGCCATATGATATTACCCTGCGTTATATAGAGATTTCTGTAAAAAGAAACAGAGTATATCGCAAAGAAAAGAAACGCCGCGTCAATGAGCAGCACCACCATAGACTGCTTAAAGTTCTCCTTGAACTTATCCCAGCCGTCCGACACCACCCAAACAGGCTCGCTGCGTGTAAAGCAGCGGTTCACATACGCATATGCCGCGCTCGAGGGGCCGCTGCCCCAAAGCACAAATACAGATACAGAAAGAAAAATCTGGAGCTGTACAGTGACGTTACCGGCAATCGCCGCAGCGTCACCGTCCGGCATTGCAGACATAATTGTTTGCGTCACGCTCGCTGTTACGCCGGTATTTATAAGTACAATACCGAAAAAGAAGTACAGAAGCACAAGCCACGGGAGGCTGGTGAGCGAATAAAGGCAGTTTGCCGCTATAAGCTTCGACATTTTCTGCCATAAAATATCTATATACAAAAAGAAACCGCGCTTCTTTTTTTCGTTTTTTTCAACGCCCTTTCCCTCTTTTAAATATCCGTTAAATAATCCCATTTTTATTGTCTCCTTATTTTTTATCCTTGTATATTGTAACATACTTTCTTTTGTGTTACAATATTTATGTTAAATTTCGGAGGAAAATATGAAAAAAGTAACTATAAACAAAAACGACGCCGCTCAGCGGCTGGATAAATTTATAACCAAATATATGCCGCGTCTGCCGCAGGGTATGCTGTATAAGGGATTGCGCAAGAATTGTGTGCGTGTAAACGGTAAGCACGTCAAGGACGGAAAATTTGTTTTGTCGGAGGGCGACGAGCTTACGCTGTATTTTGCGGACGAATTTTTTGATGGTGAGAGCAGCTTTACAAAAGGGCGGAGCGATATTGATGTTGTTTATGAGGATGAGAACATCATCCTTATAAACAAACCTGCCGGTATTGTCGTTCACGCGGACGATAAAGGCACAAGCGACACTCTTTTAGGGCGTATGCAGAGCTATCTCTATGAAAAAGGCGAATATGACCCAAAAAACGAACATTCCTTCTCCCCCGCTTTTGCCAACCGCCTTGACAGGGGCACTTCGGGCATTATAATCGGCGCAAAGAACTCTGAAGCCTTGAGAGTATTAAATGAAAAGATTAAATCGCGAGAAATAAAAAAATACTACCTTGCAATATGTGAAGGTGTTACGGATAAAAGCGGCACACTGACGGCATTCCTTACCCGCGGCGACAAGATTGTAACAGTTAAAGACCGGGCGACGGACGGCGCCAAGGAAATACGCACGAAGTACAAAACGCTTGCGGTGCGCGGTGATTATTCCTTGATTGAGGTTGAACTGTTGACGGGAAGAACACATCAGATACGCGCGCAAATGGCGCATATCGGTCATCCGCTTGCCGGCGACAGGAAGTACGGTGCAAAAACAGGCAAAAAAATGCAGCTTGCGTCCTACAAGCTGCGGTTTGATTTTTCCACCGATGGCGGCGTTTTAAATTATATGGCAGGAATGGAGTTTACCTCCGAGACGGACTTTTCCAAGACCTTCCTTACAGCGAAATCGTAAAGGTCAGCCGTGGCGTTCGGACGGCCTATATTTGAGATGGCCTCCTTCATATTTTTTACGCGCCAGGGCGAGGTCATAAGCATATTTATGGCCTCTTTTAATTTATAATTTTCATTTACCATAACTGCCGCGCCGGTATTTACGAGGAAGCAGATGTTTCTGTCCTCCTGACCGGGGATTGGGTTCATAACAATCATCGGCAGACCCTTGCTAAGCGTTTCCGATGTGGTAAGGCCGCCGGGCTTCGTTATTATAAAGTCGGCCGCGTCCATAAATTTATCCACCTCGTCCGTGAAGCCGTAGCTGTACACCGTTTTTGTCCACTCGAACGTGTCAACGTATTCCTTTAGCTTTTTATTGTTGCCGCAGACGCAGATTATCTGGAAATCAAACGGCGCCGCGTCCATTTCCTCCAGCTCCGGCCTTATATTGCCATAACCCATTGAACCCATCATAACAAGCACCGTCGGTTTATCCTCAAAGCCCAAAGCCTTGCGCGCCTCGCTTTTTTCCGTGCCTGATGAAAACTGCGATCTTATGGGTATACCAAACGGCAGCGCCTTATCCTTCGCTATACCCTTTGACTGCATTTCGGGAATAAGAAGCTCATTTGGTATTATGTAATAATCGAGGAATGTGCTTTCCCACAGCGGATGAACGGTAAAATCAGTCACCACGCCGAACATAGGACAATCCGTTATTCCGGTTTCGTTTAATATGCTCATACAAATTCCCGCGTAGCTGTGAGTGCCTATCATTATATCCGGCTTATACTCAGCAACATATTTTGAAAGTCTTTTTGAAACGAACCTTGAAAACATTGTTATCAGGGAGTGCTTGTCATAGGGTTCTTCTTTTTTTGCCATTTTTCCGTATGCCTTGCCGTACGTTTTCGGCACATACTTTGTCATAAGCAGATAGCTGTCATTTATCGTGTTGCTCACTCTATGGCTTATGTACTCAAATATATCGAGCATTTCGCACTGATGACCGTTTTTTTCAAAATATTCAATTATTGCTTTGGCAGTTGAATGGTGTCCGTAACCTGCCTTAACTGATAATAATAAAACTTTCATTGTCAAAACCTCTAATTTTTACATTGGTTTTTTGCTTATTCATAATCATTATAACAAATTTCAAAAAAAATTTCAATATCGTTGACAAATATATTTCATTGTTCTATAATCTCGCTTGTATTATCCTGAATATCAAAATTTTTGATAAAAGAAGGCGATTATTATGGTATATAATATGACAAAGGGAAATCCGTTAAAACTCATACTTTCCTTCGCTCTGCCGATGCTTATCGGCAATATATTCCAACAGGTGTATAATTTTGTTGACGCGGCAGTGGTAGGCAAATTTGTAGGCGCACATTCTTTGGCGGCTGTCGGCGCGACAGGAACGCTGATGTCGCTCACAATCTGCCTTATGATGGGACTTACAAACGGCGCGGGTATTATAATCTCGCAGTGCCTGGGGTCAAGGAATTATGGCGAGCTTAAAAAGACAGTAAACGGTATTATGTATATAGTGCTTATCCTCTCCGTTATTACTACAATCGCAGGAATTGTGTTTGCCCGGCCGATATTGCTGTTTTTAAACACACCCGAAGCGATACTTGACGAGGCGATAACGTACATAAACATAATATTTATCTTCCTAACAGGTATGGCGGCTTATAATGCGGCCGGAGCGATACTCAGAAATCTTGGCGACAGCCGTACTCCGCTTTATGCGCTTATTCTCTCCGCCCTTGTAAATGTCGGACTGGACTTGCTTTTCGTTATCGTGTTTAAAATGGGCGTTGCGGGCGCGGCGTATGCTACGGTGATTTCTCAGTACATAAGCGCGGCATATTGTATTGCTCATATGGTAAGGTACCGCGACCAGCTTGGTCTTGAGGGTATCAAACGCGACACATCAAAAGCGGCGATCAAAAAGATTTTCCGAACAGGTCTTCCCGCCGCTCTCGAAAGCTGCCTTATAACGCTCGGCACAATGAGCGTTATGCGCCTTGTAAACTCATTTGGTGAAATGACAATGGCAGGCTTTACCGCGGCAAGCAAAATCGATACAATCGCTATTGCTCCGATTATCTCAATCGGTATGGCGCTGTCGGTTTATTCGGGACAAAATATGGGCGCGGATAATATTGACCGGATTAAAAAGGGTATGTATCAGACGCTTTTTGCGCTTATCGGGATATGTGTGGTGCTTGCGGTTATAATTGTCGCGTTCCGTAATCAGCTTCTGGGATTGTTCTTAGACGGCGAGAGCGCGGCTGCCGCAATAAGTACGGGCAGCGAATACCTCACAATCGTTTGCTTTGCGTATATTGTGGCGGCGGTTATGCGGACGTATTTAAACGTGCTGCGCGGCGCGGGCGATGTAAACACCTCGGCCTTTTCGGGCGTTATGGAGCTGGTGAGCCGTATTATCTTCGCTTATCTTCTGGTAACTCCTTTTGGCGCAACGGGTATCTGGATTGCCACACCCCTTAGCTGGTCAGTCGGCGCGATTGTTCCGGTCGTGCGCTATTACAGCGGCAAATGGAAAACCAAAAAGCTCGTTTGACAAAAATACCGCTTCGGCGGTATTTTTTTCTTGATTTTATACGTGGTGTGCTGTATAATGATAAATGTAGAAATTTGTTTACAATTTTAGAAAGGAATTGATAAAATATGCAAAAGTTAGAACAGCTTTACGAGGGCAAGGCAAAGAAGGTTTATAAGACAGACGATGAAAATTTATACATCGTTGACTACAAGGATGACGCAACCGCGTTTAACGGCCTTAAAAAGGGTCAGATTTCAGGTAAGGGCGTTATAAACAACAAGATGTCCAACTTCCTTATGCAGATTATGGAGAAGAAGGGTATCCCGACGCACTTTGTCGAAGAGATTTCTGACCGTGAAACAGTTGTAAAGAAGGTTGAAATTGTTCCCCTGGAGGTTATTATAAGAAATATCGCAGCCGGCAGCTTCTCAAAGCGTTTCGGCGTTCCCGAGGGTCAGCAGCTTAAATGCACAACTCTTGAGTATTGCTTAAAGGATGATGATTTGGGCGATCCGATGATTAATGATTATCAGATTATCGCCATAGGCGCGGCTACAAAGGAGGATCTCGATATTATTTCAGACCTTACGTTTAAGGTAAACGATGTTCTTAAGGCATATTTTGCAAGCATAAATATTGAACTGGTTGACTTTAAGATTGAGTTCGGCAGAACTCCGGACGGTCAGATTATTCTTGCTGACGAGATTTCGCCCGATACCTGCCGCCTCTGGGACGCGACAACTCACGAAAAGCTTGATAAGGATAGATTTAGACGTGATATGGGCAACGTTGAAGAAGCCTATGAAGAAGTATTCAAAAGACTTGGTCTTTAATTGGAGGTAACCTAATGGCTACAGATACATATGAAAGCCCTTTAAACTCCCGCTACGCTTCAAAGGAAATGCAATACATCTTCTCCCCCGACAAGAAATTTTCGACGTGGAGAAAGCTATGGATTGCGCTTGCGGAGAGTGAAAAGGAGCTTGGACTTGATATTACCGACAAGCAGATAAACCAGATGAAGGAGCACATCTACGACATCAACTATGATGTTGCAAAGGCGCGCGAAAAAGAGGTGCGCCACGACGTTATGTCGCACGTGTACGCCTATGGTGTGCAGTGCCCTGACGCAAAGCCGATTATCCATCTCGGCGCGACAAGCTGCTATGTCGGCGATAATACCGATATTATCATAATGACCGAGGCTATGGAGCTTATAAGAAAGAAGCTCATTAACCTCATAAGCGAACTTGCGAAATTCGCAAAGGCAAACAAGGATCTGCCGACGCTCGCATTCACACACTTCCAGCCCGCGCAGCCGACAACGGTAGGTAAGCGCGCTACGTTGTGGCTTGAGGATTTGCTTATGGATCTTGAGGACGTTGAGTATCAGCTCTCCAAGGCAAAATTACTCGGCTGCAAGGGTACGACCGGTACGCAGGCAAGCTTTTTGGAGCTTTTTGAGGGCGACCACGAGAAGTGCAAGGAGCTTGACAGGAAGATTGCCGCAAAGATGGGCTACAAGGACACCTTCCCCGTAAGCGGTCAGACGTATCCGAGAAAGCTCGATTCGCAAATGCTCAACACTTTGAGCTTAATTGCTCAGAGCGCGTATAAGTTCTCAAACGATATAAGACTATTGCAGCACTTAAAGCAGATTGAGGAGCCGTTTGAAAAGTCGCAGATCGGCTCGTCCGCTATGGCGTACAAGCGTAACCCGATGAGAAGCGAAAGAATAGGCTCGCTCGCACGTTACGTTATCGTTGACGCATTGAACCCGGCAATCACCGCTTCATCGCAGTGGTTCGAGAGAACGCTCGATGACAGCGCGAACAAGAGAATATCCGTTCCCGAAGCGTTTCTGGCAACGGATGCTATTTTGAGCCTTTACATCAACGTTGTGGACGGACTTGTTGTATATGACAAGGTTATAACGCAGCAGTTTATGCGCGAGATACCGTTTATGGCAACCGAGAACATTATGATGGACGCTGTTAAAAAAGGCGGCGACAGACAGGATTTACACGAAAAAATCCGCGTTTACTCTATGGAGGCGGGTAAAACCGTTAAGGTAGAGGGCAAGGACAACAACCTTGCTGAGCTTATCGCGGCTGACAAGTCGTTCGGTCTTACGCTCGACGAGATTAACGCGGCGTTTAAGCCCAAAAACTATGTCGGACGCGCGCCCGAGCAGACGGAGGATTTCTTAAACGATTACGTATATCCGGTTTTGGAGAAAAATCAGGATTTATTGGGCGTAGAGGTTGAGATTAACGTTTAATGAGGATATTATTATGAAAAAGCTGTTATCCCTCATAATTGCGGCGGTGATGCTCACTGCGGCGCTGCCTGCCGTATACAGTGCGGATGATATTACGGTTAATTTAGACGGCAGAAAGCTGGAGTTTGACGTGCAGCCGCAGATTATAAACGACCGCACTATGGTTCCTATGCGTGCGATATTCGAGGCGTTAGGCGCAGATGTGTTATGGGATGACAGCACAAAGACTGTTACTGCCGAAAAAGATGGCACCGAAATTATAATGAATATCGGATATGATATGATGTTTGTAAACTATATCCCGATAACACTGGACGCTCCGCCGCAGATTATGGAAGGCAGAACACTGGTGCCGGCGAGAGCTGTTGCGGAGAGTTTCGACTGCAATGTGACTTGGGACAGTTCGGCAAATGCCGTTATTATCACTTCGGCACTTCAACCCGATGCAACACCTGAGCCGGAAGATTTACCTGGGATTTTTCCGTTTGAGTATGATGCAAATTCTGAATTAAATTCAAATTCGGTAGGCAATTTTAAGATTACGCATCTTGAAAAACAAGCTGACGGCAATTATAAAATCAACTACTACCTGCAGACATACCAAGACGGAAGCGGCAAACAGGCTGTTGTCTTTGAATGTCTTGATGACAGCGGCAAGGTTATCGGAGGCTTTGGCGAACTGTTTTACAATGATGCGTATAACTGGACAGATCAATCAGGCAGCGCAGTTATTCCGGGCAGAACAGTAAAAATAAGGCTATCAGAAAATAATCAGAAATAATAGGAGGCAAAAATTATGGTAAAGGCAATAGTAGGCGCCAACTGGGGCGACGAGGGAAAGGGCAAGATTACCGATATGCTTGCTGCTGAGGCTGATATTGTTATCCGCTTTCAGGGCGGCGCAAACGCAGGTCACACTATAATAAACGAATATGGAAAATTCGCTCTGCATCTTCTTCCGTCAGGTTCGTTCAATCAGAACGTAACCAATATGATAGGCAACGGCGTTGCGCTTGATATTCCCGAGCTTATTAAGGAAATTGACGAGGTCACAGGCCGCGGCGTGCCGAAGCCGAACATTGTCGTATCGGAAAGAGTACAGGTGCTTCTGCCCTACCATAAGCTCTTTGACCAGTACGAGGAGGAAAGGCTTTCTGACAGACAGTTCGGTTCGACAAAGTCAGGTATTGCGCCGTTCTTCTCGGATAAGTTCTCTAAAATCGGTTTTCAGGTATGGGAGCTTTTTGAGGATGACGAAAGATTAAAGGAAAAGATTAAGAATGTGCTTGAGGTTAAAAATTTACTTCTGGAGCACGTTTACCACAAGCCGCTGCTTGACGCCGATGAAATGTTTAAGACGCTAAAGGAGTACGGCGAGATGATTAAGCCGTATGTTATAGACTCTGTTGCGTTTATGCACGATGCGATTAAGAGCGGCAAGAGCATTTTGCTTGAAGGACAGCTCGGTTCACTAAAGGATCCCGATTTCGGTATTTATCCGATGACAACCTCTTCTTCAACGCTTGCGGGCTACGGCGCTGTCGGCGCAGGTATTCCGCCGTATGAGATTAAGGAGATTATCACGGTTGTTAAGGCGTATTCCTCGGCAGTCGGCGCAGGCGCGTTTGTCAGCGAGATATTCGGTGACGAGGCCGATGAGTTAAGACGCCGTGGCGGTGACGGCGGCGAGTACGGAGCGACAACGGGCAGACCGAGAAGAATGGGTTGGTTTGACTGTGTGGCTTCGCGTTACGGATGTAGGGTACAGGGTACAACTCAGGTTGCGTTTACAGTGCTTGATGTACTTGGTTACCTTGATGAAATCCCCGTTTGTGTGGGTTATGAAATTGACGGAAAGGTTACGCGTGACTTCCCCACCACGGCAAAACTCGAAAAGGCTAAGCCGGTGCTCAAAGTTCTGCCCGGTTGGAAAACAGATATTCGCGGTATAACTAAGTATGAGGACTTACCCGAAAACTGCCGCAATTATATTGAGTTCGTTGAAAAGGAACTTGAGGTGCCGATTAAGATTGTATCAAACGGCCCCGGAAGAAATGAGATTATATTAAGATAAGAGTTGATTACAGTGGATGTATCAAAAATCAAACTTATAATATGGGATTTGGATGATACCTTTTGGACAGGTACAATATCAGAACAAACGGTCGCACCTCGCAAAGAGGCCTGCGACCTTGTTTTGATGTGCGCAAAAAAAGGAATTGTAAATTCCATATGCTCAAAGAACGACAAAGAACCGTGTATTGAAAAGCTCAGGGAATGGGATATGGACAAGTATTTTGTTTTTAGCTCGATTAACTGGCAGCCAAAGGGACAGAGAATAAAGGATACGATTGCGGCGATGAATTTGCGCGCGCCGAACGTGCTGTTTATAGATGACAACCCGCAAAACCTCGAAGAGGCGAAATATTTTTCGCCCGAAATTATGACGGCATTGCCGGATAAAATAGGTGGGCTGTACGATGCAATTTCAAAACTTGACAAGCACGATGAAGGATATAAGCGGCTTGAAAGCTATAAGGTACTTGAAAAGAAAAACAGGATAAAGGAAAGCATGAGTTCAAATGAAGAGTTTCTGCGTCAGAGTAATATCAAGGTTGAATTCCATACAGATTGCCTTGAAAATGCAGATAGGCTTCACGAGCTAACAATGCGCGCAAATCAGCTTAACTTTACAAAGGCGCGTCCGGCGCGCGAGGAATTTGACGCGCTGCTCCGTGACAAGAGTGCAAGCTGCGGCTATGTTACGGCGCACGATAAGTACGGCGATTACGGTGTTGTCGGCTTTTACGCAGTGAAGGACGGTAAGGCGGTACATTTCCTGTTCTCCTGCCGCACGCTCGGTATGGGGCTGGAGCAGTACACGTATGAGCATATCGGCTCGCCAGAATTATACATTGTCGGTGATGTGTCGGTTAAGATTGGCAAAACCGAACCGTCCCCTGATTGGATAAATCAGAATAAATCGGACGACGATAATGAATTCAAGAAGATAGACAACGCTGATTTTAAGGTGCTGATGAAAGGCCCGTGCGACCTCAATCAGATTTTTTCATTTATAAAAAACGAGGATATGTTTGACTGCGAATTTACATACGTAAGCCGCGAAAAGCAATCGCTCGGCGTTTCGATTGAGGGTATGAACCACACGGAGCAGATTAAAGAAGCGTTTTCTATTACGGAAAACGAGAAAAGCGCGCTTTGTGATTTACCTGTTTGCGACAGCGCGATGTTCCCCGACAACATTTACAAAAACAAATACGGTATGGTGTTTGTGAGCATACTTACTGACCCTAACCTCGGCTTATACCGAAAAAAAGACGGCGGTGAGATTTTCGCGTTCGGTGAATATATTTATCCGCTCACCGATGAAGCTATGTGGGATAAATATATCAACAAGGAGGTCTACACCGCAAACTGTAATTTTAAAAAAGATGACTTGCAGAAGATAAAGAACGAGTATGAGTTTATAGGAAGGCTTACACCCGAGCAGACTGCGGAAAATCTGCGGTTTATATATGAACATTTGCAGCCCGAAACGGAGCTTGTGATACTTTTAGGCTGCGAGCGAGAATATAAGGACAACGTTTTAGAGGCTTGGAATGACAGGCACAATGACCACAAAAAATGGAATGCGGCGGTAAGGAAGGAATTTGAGAACGAGAAAAATGTCACGCTGTTTGATGTAAATGAATACATCACCTCAGACGACGACTTTAACGACAGCATAAACCACTACAAAAAGCGCGTCTACTACCTTATGGCCGAGCGTTTCACGGAAATGATAAACGAAAAGGCGAAGCGTGATGTGGCTACGCAGTCAGGCAAGGGTAAGCTCGCGCTGCTCACGCTGAAGCAACGGATAAAAAAAATAATAAAGCCTCACGGCTAAATCGAAAAGCGGCGATAATACATCGCCGCTTTCCTTATCTGCCTATCTCGCCAAGCTTTAACGTCACCAAAATTGTCATACCTGCCGTCACGAGAATTGAACCGAAAACAATCATTTTTTTATATCCTCCCTTTTATTTTCTGACATAATTATACAAAAAACAGAGTCCCAAAAAAAGGACTCTGTTTTTTTGTGGTTATTTTGGAATGTTTCATTTGTATTACAAATCCGAAAAAGGTGTTGTAAAATTTTTCCACTTAATATATAATTTTACTACAATCAAATAAAGGAGTAAGCTTATGTATTTTCTTACAAAAGACAAAGTAATTGTCGAAGGCAGGGAATACACGGTTTACGGAATGAAATACAATGACGGGCCTTTTGCGGCGGATTTATCCACAGATAAACACAGCGTGCAGCGGCTTGTCGAAAAGTGCAACGAATATCAGCTCGAACCGATACATATGTTTGACGTGATAGAGGATTTTCTTGCAGAAATCAAAAGCTAATTTTTTAATTCGTTCAATCAAAGGCATTAATGCTTCATAGGCTTCTATGGAGTTTAATGTCTTTTTATTTTTCTTTCCGGCACCGTACCCTCCCAAAAAAGGCACAAAAAATCCGCGGTGTATTCCGCGGATTTTACCTTATCTTTCCTTTGGCTCGCTGCCCGGCTGTATACCGTTACGCTTAAATACGAGTTTCATATACAACGGCATAAATATGAATATGAGTATATAACCGACTATAAACGTGAGTATAAGCGACTTGACAAGCATAGGCACATATGGCAGCTTCGCCCCATGGCTTGTTGCTATTAAGTACGCCATTGTAACCATACAAAAGGAAATAACCGGCGTATAGATTATGTTCGACACAAGCGAGTTAAATAATCTCGCGCTCAATGTGTTTGGCTTTATCCCGAGCTTTTTATCAAGCGCTGATGTAACCTTATGCATCGGCACTAAAAAACCTATGATAAGGCTTATTATAAAGCTCACAGCGAAGCTCAGAAGAAAATCCGGAATTGTAAAATGTCCGGAGCTGAGCGTGCCGGTAAGCGACAGAAACAAGCTCAGCGTTACACCCATAAGCAGGCTCATTTCGATTGATACCTTTTTCATACTTTAAACCTCCTAAACTGAGTTATAGCCTTATAAATCTTTATCTGATAATTATACTATAATATACATATTTTGTCAACATTAGACAAGAAAAGAACCGACACTTTCGTATCGGTTCAACAGAATTATTTACTTATAATATTGACAACCGCCGGAATTAGCTGCTCGCCGAAGGTTTCCTCTGTATGGGCGCGGATTTTGTTTATAAACGAATCCTTGCTCGTTTCAACATCCATCGCCAGCTTCATATCGCCTGTTTCATCATCATATACCATATACGCGCGGCATTCCTCAATATTATTCATACCGCCGACTGCCCTTTCAAGCGCGCCGAGATCGTAATAGCGGCGTCCGCGCGAGCCGTCGGTGAGAACCGTTCTTCCGCTGTTTTCAAGGAAGTCAATTCTGCCGTCGGGAAGTATTCTCGCGGTAATACCTGTGTCGTAAAGCTGCGTACCCTTCTGGTACGGGTAGTTTATAATATCAACAACATTTTCAGGCTCGTAGTCCTTTATGTACAGTCTGCCCCACGCGCCTGTCGGCTTCTTGTTGTATCTCTCGTCAAGCACGTAAACCTTTACCTGCGTGTCTACCGGTACGTTTTTGAGCATTGTGTGACCTGCTTCCGCGTTGAGCTCGCCTGCCGATACGGTGTAGTGCATCGGGAACAGCTCGTCGGGGATGTGGTGCTTTAACATTCTCGCCGACTTTTCCTCGAGCATTGCGTTTACAACGTATTCGTAGCACGTTAAGAAACGCTCTATCATTTCCTTATCAAAACGGTTTTTCCAGTAGCGCGTTTCGGTGAAATATCCCTTGTCGTCCGTCATAACCTGCTGGTGGAACGGCATTGAGTCAAGCTGGAGGTGTATGCGCTTAGCCGGCATACCGCCTACCTCGTCAATGTTTATTATCTCGCCCTGATACTGGAAGAACATTTCGCTCTGCTTTGGTACGGAGATGTAGCACTCCATTGTATCCATAATCTGCAGACCGGTGCGGCGAAGCAGTTCCGCTACGGTCTCGTGCGGTACTACATTGTAGCGGCAGTAATAGGTGAGGAAGAACGGGCCTGCTGTTCTTCTGTAACGGCTGTCTGTACGTCCACTGTGGATCGAGCAAGTGAAAAGCTCTTTAAGGTCGGAGAATAGGCCGAAGCAGGAATTGAATGCCGTATAGAACAGCACGTTTTCCGAAACGCCGTTCTTTTTGCAGAAGTACATAATCTTCTTCTTGTTCAGCATATCAAAACGCTTGCGGATAACGCCGTTTGACTCCTCTTTGAGGTCTTGCCTGCCCTTTTTATTGAGCACGCTGCGCGAAAGCGTAGTACCCTTTAACAGCTCGTTGTAATATGCCATATCTCGTTTTCTGAGGCCGTTCTTTTCATTCTCGTCATAGTCAATCAGGTATTCATAGAACGAGAATTTTTCCTTTTCAACGGGCAAGCCCATATAACGCTTGTTAACATCGTCAATCAGTATGTTCATCGTCATACCGTCGCCCATAATGTGCGCTACGTCGAACAGGAGATAGTTCGCGCTTTCCGTTTCAAAAATGCATATGTGATACAGCTTATCCTCGCCGTCATATTTGAACGGTACAAGGATTTCCTCCTTGCGCGTTTCCCACTCCATATCGGTGAGCTTCACGATAGGCACATCGGGCTTTATGCTGTCGTCACGGAAAAGTGCAAGGTACTTTGTCGGACCCGGCTTTATAATGCCCTTAAGCGCGGGGTGCGCCTCAATAACGTCCTCAATCGCCGCCTTTAATCTTACAAGGTCAATTTCGGGGTTAAGCTCAAATGTAAACGGAAGATTTGCCGTTGTGTTGCCGCGGAGTATGTATGCAAAATAGTTCTGCGTTGTACTCATTTTATAAGCGGGACGCGGTGAGTAATCAATCTGCGGCTTTCCCTCGCTTTCCACAAACAATTCCTCGATAGCCTCTATTGTGCGGTGAGTCTGAATTTCGCCAAAGGTTACACTCTTGCCGAGCTTCGACTCAAAGTCCTCAATAAGCATAACCGTACTCATTGAGTCGAGTCCATAGTCCTGCAAATCCTCGTCTATGCCGATTGTGTCGTTGCCTATTACCTGCGAAACGAGGTCGAATATCTGCTGCTGAAGCTCTGTTTCGGGCTTCTTAAAGCTCTTTGCCTTTTCCTCTGCCTTTTCCTTATCCTCGAAATACTTCTCGCGGATAATCTTCTTTGACGAGGTTTTCTCAAACGGATTTTTTCTGACGGAAACTGACGCAATCTGTGAATATGTCGGGAGCGTTTCATTCTTCTCCGCGACAATTCTGTTTACCTCGGAGATAATGTCTGAAATGCCGTTTACCGACGCATATTCAAAGTTCGGATAAACCTCCGCCGCAATCTTGTTATCCTTGCCGTAAACAAGAATATCGGCAATAAGAAGCTCACCGTCAAAAATATTCTCAATCGCTTCCGGAGATACATTCTCACCGTTCTCAAATATGATGAGATTCTTTTTGCGGCCTGTCAGGAATACAAAGCCGTCCTCGTCTATGTAACCGAGGTCGCCTGTTCTTAAATACCCGTCCTCTGTGAACGCTTCCTTTGTCTGTTCCTCGTCCTTGTAGTAACCGAGCATAACGGACGGGCTCTTAACCTGAATTTCACCGTCCTGTATGCGAATATCGCAGCCGCGTACCGGTACGCCGACAGACGCAACCTTTTCGGGACGGTTGTAATCGGGCACGCAGATTTTAGGCGAACATTCAGACATACCGTAGCCCTGACCTATTCTTATGCCAATATCAAGGAACTTCTGCGCAAGGTCGGGCGCAAGGTAGCCGCCGCCTGTGCCTATACGGTAAAGTCTTTTGCCCCATACCATTTCCTTCAGTTCGTCAAGCGAAGCGTCCGCGTTCTGCTTCTTTGTTATATTGAAACGGTTTATAAGCGCCTTGACCATCATCGGCACCATTCTGATAAAGGTCGGCTCAAAAAGCAATATTGAATGCATCATTTTGCGTAAGTCGCGGCAGAGGCAGACCGTCATACCGTAGCGCACCGACATAAATATATCGTTGTTTATACAGAAAATATGATGTATCGGAAGCACGTTTAAAATTACCTCCTCGTAAGGCGGTATAACGTCACCGGCTTCATCGGCGGAGAACGCGTTATCTATCTCGTTCGCGTGCGAGAGCATAACACCCTTTGCATTGCCTGTTGTACCGGAGGTGAAGATGATAAGAGCGCATTCCTCGGGGTTGATTTCGGGCAGCGGCGTATCCTTTTCCGGCTCGCTTAAAATTGCCGCAACCGTGTCCGAGCCTTTAACGTCCTGCAGGCAGATAAACTTCTTTATCGTCTTGCAGTGCTCCATTATATATGTAACCTGTGAACGGAATTCCCAATCGTAGAACAGAACGTCGGTATCAGCCTTCGCAAGATTTTTGACCATATTCTCGTTTGAAAGCTGAATATCAAGAGGAATAACAAGACCGTTGCCGCCCAATACGCCGAACATAGTGGCTATGTACTCATAGCCCGTTCTGCCGAGGATTGCGGTGCGGAGTCTGTGACCTGCCGCCGCTCCCTCGCCCGCCGCCCAATGGGCAATTTTAAGACTGTCAGCGTATGTTTCCCTGTAGCTTTTCTCGATTTCTATATAGTTTTCCTCATAGCGAAGGAAAATTTTGTCGCCAAATGTCTGTGCCGCGCGTTTAAGCAGTTCAAAGAGGTCTTTTACGTCCTGTTGTCTGATTTCCGGATACATAATCACAAATCCTTTCTAAGCAAAATATATTTCGTAGTGCGAATGTTTCTTACTGCGAAATATATTACCATAAAAAAAATCATAATGCAATAGCAAAATGATTTTTTGTCTAAAATATTTATTATTTTTCTTCCTGCTGCCTGAAACTTATCACTTTTTTCAATAGCCTTATCAACTCCTCTGTGTCGTTCTTACCTAAAAAGTCATAAAGTCCCCGGTACTCGGCTCGGATTTCATCGCGTTTGGCCGCAACGGTTGCTATGCCCTCACCCGTTATCTTAACACGCACAATACGCCTGTCACGCTCGTCACGCTCGCGCTCTATAAGCCCCTTTTTTTCAAGACTGTTTAATATATCCGCCATTCTTCCCGGTACAACACCCAAAGCCTGCCTTATTTCCGTTGCGCCGGCGTTGTTCTTCACCTGTACAAGGTAGCGCAAAACGCCGTACTCGCCGCGCAGGCTGTTTACTATTTCCGTGCTTTGCTTGCTATTAAGCATCTCACCGAGAAGATTATACAGCTCCTCGGAAAGCTCCTCTATATTCATTCAGTATCACCCCAATGTTATTCATAGGGTATTGTAATATCTTTTTTGCGTTTTGTCAATAAATATGACGGCAAAAAACATACAAAATCATTGTGTTTCTCCAAGTTGTATGTTATAATAGTAATATTATGATAATCAGGCTGTGGAGGTGGGATTACTATGTTCTATGAGCCTACGGAAAAGGAAACAAACCTGCTGCCGCTCGTTGTACAACTGGTGGACGACCACGACCAGGAGGAAAAAATACGCGTATCGGGGCTGGGCGCACACGGTCAGGTTTCTCTTTGCGAAAGCGGCGAGGGGATATTCACGGACACTAACGGACGCACGTATGAAATTAAGGAAGGCGATATTTTTTTCTTTGCGCCCGAAAATCCTCATTCATACAAACCGGTCAAAAAGCCGTGGATGGTAAAATATATTGTGTTTACCGGAATTTCATTAAGCGATATTTTCCGCAATTTAACTCTCCCCGGAAGCGGCGCGTGTCTTACGGAAAACGGCGATTTAAGCAGCGCGAAATTACTTTTCAATGATATATTTGAAGTTTACCGCAGCGGACGCAAATCGCGTCACATCACTGCGTCAGCATACCTTTACAGTCTGCTTGTTGCACTGTCCAAGCACAGAAGCTCGGAAAACCGCGAACGCGACGATATAATCCGCCGCCTTATGCCCGCGCTTCAGTACATTAACGCGAATTTTGATGACAAGCTGCTCTCCTCGGAGCTTATAGCCGAAAATGCAGGTATGTCACACGCTCATATGTGCCGTCTTTTCAAAAGCGCGTTCGATATAAGCCCGCACGACTACATAATATACAAGCGCATAACTAATTCAAAGCACCTTCTTCAGGCGCGAAAAGACTTGAATGTACAGACTATTTCAGATATGTGCGGCTTTAACTCGCCGGGTTATTTTATAAAAGTGTTTAAGTCAAAAACCGGCCTTACACCTACCCAGTACCGCGCCAAGAACGCGTATATGTTTTAGGGGGTGACGGTATGATATACAAAAATATAGGCGGACACAATATTATGTCACTCGCGGACACATCGGAGAACACCATAGAGAATAAGCTCTATATGCGCGGCTTTGCGTATCATCAGTTTTTGCAGGTAGACAGCTACGGCTATGCAATTTCCTTTGGCAAGCCTGAAACGGCATTTACGCCGGGTGATGTTATTTATGTTGCATCAGGACACGATTTCGGACTCAGGTGTGATGGTGAAATGCATATTAAGTATATTGCGTTTTCAAGCAAACATATCCGCCCCCTGCTCCACTACTGCCGCTTCGAGGAATTCCGTGTCACAACACCGCTGCAAAAGGACAGGGTAAACAGCGCGATCAATAAAATTTTTGAAGTCAGCGAAAGAACCGACAACGCCAGATATGTTGACGCCTCTGAAGCGCTTTACACTCTTGTGTGTCTTTTGGGCGAAGCTAATATTGAAAATGACAACTATACCTTTGACAAGAAAAGCCTTATAATACATCCCGTCTATGACTTTATGCACGCAAACTATCGAAGCCCTGTGTTGCCGTATGAAGAACTTCTCGCCTCTCTCGGAATGACAAGGGAGGAATTGGACGAACTGTTCCTCGATGTGTTCACTATGACGGCTGATGAATTTTTTAAACATATGCGTATGCAGGACTCTGAGCACGAGCTGCTTTTCAACCGTCATTTCGGTGTCGGATATGCGGCGAAGATGATGGGCTACGATAATGAGGATATGTTCAGATTGGACTTTTATAACGAATTTAAAATGACCCCCGAAGAATTTATACATCTGTATGTTTGAAACTATACTAAATATGTGCGTTTTTGGAACGCACATATTTTTTTGTATTTTCCGGCAATGGTAAAAATCTAACATCGATGATAAGTAATTGGAATTTACAACAGTAATTTTTTGTGCTACGCTATATATGGTTAAATTTTCGGAAAATTTTGAGGAGGGATTATTCATGAAGAAAAAGTTGATTGCAATGGCGCTATCACTTTCTATGCTTGGCGCAACGGTTCCCGTTATGCAGCAAGCGGCTTCCGCCGCAAACCCGGTTCTTGCATTCCCCGGCGCTGAAGGCGCGGGCAGATATGCAACGGGCGGCAGAGGCGGCAGCGTAGTACACGTAACAAACCTCAACGACAGCGGCGCAGGTTCGTTCCGTGATGCAGTTTCACACTCAAACAGAATTGTCGTTTTCGATGTCGGCGGTACGATTAACCTTAAATCCGACGTCAGCGTTATGGGCAACGTTACCATTGCAGGTCAGACTGCTCCGGGCGGCGGCGGTATTACGCTCAAGGGCGGCAAAATAGGTATGGCTGGCGACAACATTATCATTCGTTATGTAAGCTCACGTCCCGGAGAAAACGGTCAGAGCGAATGTGACGCGTGGGGCGGCAGCAAGGGTTCAAACTCTATGATTGACCACTGCTCCATAGGCTGGGCGAATGATGAGCAGTTCGGCCTTTACGCAAGCCAGAACCAGACAGTGCAGTATTCTTTGATAGGTCCCTCCAACTGTATTTCATATCACTCAAAGGGCTGCCACGGTTTTGGTATTATGATGGGTGCAAAGAACAACACCTGGCACCACAATATGATAGCTCACAACATTTCACGTAATTTCCGCGGCAAGATGTCCGGCGCTCTCGATTACGTAAACAACGTAATATACGACTGGGGTTATCAGACAGCTTACGGTACATTCGGCCAGGTTAACTATGTGGGTAACTACTTCAAGCAGGGCCCGTCAACAAGAGGCGGATACAGATACATAAGCATATCAAGCGGCTCTTATCCCGAAAAGTACAGATTTTACCTGACGGGCAACAAGATGGTAAACTCAAACGGCACGGATTATAACTGGAATTTGAACTCAAACAACTGGTCAGGCGTTGACTACGGCACAAGCGGTCTTAACCAGGGTACCTTCCAGCTTAACTCGCCGCTTAAGATAAGCGACGTTACAGGCGCTGACGCTTCAATCGTAAGAAAGGCTCAGTCAGCAGACGCAGCATTCCAGACGGTTCTTTCATACGCAGGCGCAGGTATAAGCGCAAATCAGCGTCCCAGAATTGACAAGCAGGTTATGGACGAGGCGCGCTATGGTACAGGTAACCTTACAGGCGGCCGCGACTTCTCAACCGTCGGCTCAAACAAGGAGCTTTCAGACGCTATTTCAAAATATAATATTAAGCACGCTGACTACAATTCATACTATCCGGCGGCAATAACGAAAAAGTCAATTGTTGACAGCGATAATGACGGTATGCCGGATGACTGGGAGAGAAAAAGAGGTCTTAACCCGAACGCATACGATGCAAACGGCGACTATTTAGGTCAGGGCTACAATAATATCGAATATTACATAAACGACCTCACAGTAAACTCATTCCCGTCAGGGACTGTAAAAATAAGTGCAGAAAGATCAGCTCCGGTTGCAACACCGACTCCGAAGCCGACTCCGAAGCCTGTAAATATGTATAATTTCGACTTTGGTGACGGAGATGTTCAGCAGAACTACACAGCCGTAAGATCAAACACAGCTTATTCCAAGACACTTGGCTACGGCTTCACAGGCTCGCAGGGCGGAATGTCACGCGGTCCCGGCAGCGTACCCAAGGGCTATGACAACCTGTACGCAGATCAGGTTGAAGGCAATACAACGTTTAAGTCAAACCTTCCCAACGGTTCATATTATGTGCGCGTCCGCTACGGAAGCTGGAACGACGGCTTCGGCACACGCTTCAATGTTGAGGGCAACGACTCCGGTCCTCTCGCTTCAACAAGCGCGGCTGAATATGTAACCAAGGTATGGATCGCAGACGGAACTCTTGACGTTACAATTTCGGCGGGCAACAAGAAATATGGCGGTTATATAAGCGGTATTGACATTATCCCGTCAACTCCGTCACAGTATAAGTTCGACTTCGGTAACGGCGCTGTTCAGAGTGGCTTTACCCAGGTCAAGTCAGATACAAAGTATTCTTACTCAACAGGCTACGGCTGGGACGGCACGCTTCCCGAAGCAATGGAGCGAGGCGCAAATAATGTCGGCAATGGACTTAACAATCTCTACGCTGACCAGATTTCCGGCACAGCGAAGTTCAGATCTGATTTACCGAACGGAGCTTACGAAATCAAAATTCACTATGGCTCGTGGAACAATGCTTTCGGAACAAGATATATAGTTGAAGGCGTTGACAGCGGCAATCTTGCTTCGACAAACGCGGCTACATATGTTACAAAGGTTATGGTAAATGACGGTGTTCTTGATATAGAAATGCAAAAGGGCGGCGCAAGCTTTGGAGGTTATATAAGCGGTCTTGAGATTGCCAAGACAACAATGCCGACTCCTACCCCGAAGCCGACTCCTACCCCGACACCTACTCCGACACCTACTCCGACACCCACTCCGACACCCACTCCGACTCCGACACCTGTTCCGGCGCTCAGCACAGATGTTGCTGACGGTGTTTACTACATAAAGAACGTAAACAGCGGCCTCTATCTTGACGTTGCTGACGGCAGCGGCAACAATGGCGCAAACATTCAGCAGCACTCCTTTAACGGCTCCACCGCACAGCAGTTTAAGGTTCAGAAAACAAACGATGGTTATTACCTGTTCCTCACAGGCTGCTCTGATTATTCGCAGGCGATTGACGTTACAGGCTGGAGCGTCGAGGACGGCACGAACATTGACACCTGGTCAAAGGCAGGCGGCAAAAATCAGCAGTTCGGTTTAAGAAAAGAAGCTAACGGCGCGTATGCAATTCTCACGCGCGTGACAGACTGCAAATCAGGTCTTGATGTTTACAATATGAGCAAGTCAAGCGGCGCTAATGTATGCCAATGGCCGTACTGGGGCGGCGCGGGTCAGCAGTGGATATTTGAAGCTGTTCCGGAACCGACTGTTGCTCCGACACCGGAGCCCACACCGGAACCGACTCCCGAACCTACACCCGAACCCACACCGGAACCGACTCCCGAGCCGACACCGGATCCGACTCCCGAACCGGTTATTGAGCCGGAAATAAACGACGGTGAAATTGTTGACGGCGGCGTATACTTCATAAAGAACGTAAACAGCGGTCTTTATCTCGATGTTGCATACGGCAAGGCTGAAAACGGCACAAATATTCAGCAATATACCTTTAACGGACTAACGGCGCAGCAGTTCAAGGTTCAGAAAACAAATGACGGATATTATCTTTTGCTAACGGCTTGCTCTGATTTTACGCAGGCGGTTGACGTTGCCGGATGGAAAGAGGATAACGGCACAAACATTGATAGCTGGGCAAAATCCGGCGCTAAAAATCAGCAGTTCCGGTTTGTTAAGGAAAGCGACGGTTCATACGGTATTCTGACGCGCGTAACCGACTTCAAGGGTTGCCTTGACGTTTACGACATAAGCACAGACCCCGGCGCAAACGTTTGCCAGTGGACATCCTGGAAGGGCG
>ODAI010084534.1_pt1 | contig 22354 bp, 30 predicted proteins | sample 1539321 | NCBI WGS metagenome assembly ODAI01 (sample SAMN02144231, study PRJEB22623) | gut metagenome | biome: sheep rumen | host: Ovis aries | place: New Zealand | reverse complement strand
GGGTAACGTGGAAGTGGCCTTTGTCTATGTTTTATTGAGTGTAATAGTTGGGGTAAGTTTAATCTTCCTGCCTGATTTACTCTTCAAGTCAGTATAATCAATAAAATCATGATTTAAAAAAAAAGATTAAAAAGAGTAGTTTAAATGTAGTAGTTTGAAAATAGTTTGAATTATTTAATAATTATTTTGAGCGAGGTTATCTTGCATAACCTGAATGATATTTCTAGCAATTTCAGGAGTCATTACGATTTGGGTTGAAACTTCCTGAATAATCTCAACATCTCCGAATTCATTATTGGCTAGTTTTTCTTCTATGAATGCGACTCTTATTTGGTTGTTGGATCCTACACATACAGCTCCAGATACAGGTTGTGTTTTGCTTTCTTTAATTACGATTTTTGGCATTTGATTGTTGTTTAATTCATCCATAATTTATCATCCTTTTATTTGATTTAACTGGATAACATCCATTTATTATAAAATCTGCACATAAGTTATCTGAGGAATTTATTGATTTCTGTTTATTTTTTAAGTTTTCATATTCTTCTCGGGTAATTGTGATGTGTTCATTGTTTTCTAGTTTATCTATTTCTTCATCGATGTCCACTTCATAATCTAATGAGTTCATAAACTCTTCAAATTCATCATCATTTAATGCTTCTCCATATATGATTTCAGATTTTTTCAATTGATCTTTCATTATTAGTTCGGCAATGTTAACTTGTGCATCAACTAATATCTTTACAATTTTGGAGTTTAAATTAAGCCTATATTTTGATTTTTCTTTTTCAAGAATATCCAACTTAATCAAATCTGTTATAAAAGAGTCTAGAGTAACTCTGGATATTTTTGCTCCAACGGCTATTTGTTTTTTTGTATATTCACGTTTTGGATTAATTAGTATGTAATTAATTACCTTTACTTGAGGATAATTTCCAAATATTTTTTCATACATTACAATCACCATAAATATGTTTAAAAAATAAACTTCTATAAATTAATATGTACATTTTTTATACATATACTTATATATAGAGAATGTTATATTTATATATATGCAAAGTAACACGGAAATTGAAAAGGACATACTGGCAACATTATTCAAACATGGATGTATTGGAAAACATCATACTCCCATAATAAATCTGTGCAGGAATTTAAACCAATATTCCTGTAAGGAAATTAAAAAGGGAATTAAATCCTTGAGAAAACAGAAATACATCAATTTGTATAAGACTTATCATGGAATGGATGTTAGGATAGTACCATCCATGCTACAGGAAATCAAGCAAATAATAGAATTTAAAGATTAACATATTAATTGGATTTAATGAACAGTTAATATTTATTTTTGATATATTAAAGTAGATATTTACGGATTATTGTTTTAGTCGTGGATAATCTATTCATTTCTAGTTTTATGCACAACGTAATTTATTTATAACTTATTTTTTATATTAGTATATTTACTATTTTTCTTAAATTGATATTAGGTTTATATAATAGATTGAATAATATAATAATGTAAACATGAAATATAGCCTAATATAAGACTATTATGTTTACATAATTAGTTATTTTTTATTAATTATGTATGTTTTTTTTAAAAAATACTTAAAATTTAATTATTTCATAAAATAATCGACAATAAAATTAATTAGGTGGTAAAATGTTTTTAGATCCATATATTCCATTTTTAGGTTTAATTATATTCGGTAATATCGAAAATTTAATCCTATCTTCACATGGAGTAGTCAAAGGTGCAAATCCTATAAAGTTAGGTATCATGAGTATCATTTGCGTATTATTATGGTTATTCATCGGTACAGTCGGTACAAATATCTTAATTGACTATGCTGATGTAATCGAATTAATAGGTGCTGTAGCAATTATAATATTAGGATTACAGTCAATGATTCAATCTCTAAAATATGAATAGTTGGTGAAATGATGTCATTAGGTGATTATAAAGAATTTCTAGGATTATTAATCTTTGGTAACATAGAAAACTTGGTGTTAGCATGTCAAGGAGCAGTAGCATCAGTCAATCCAATTATTTTAAGTATTTTAAGTTTAATTGCAGTAGTAATCTGGTTTACCGTTGGTACCTTTGGAACAAAAGTAGCAATTAAATATTCAAGAGTTATTGAATTTATAGGTGGATTTGTAATATTTATATTGGGTGTACAATCCGTTTTAACTGTATTTCATATAATTTAAGGGATCATATTTATTCAAATATGATATTAATTTTATTTTTTTAAAAAAAAGATAAATGGAGGTTATTCAAATTTTTGTTTGAATATTCTTTTATTTTCTTCTAATTTTACTTTGAATTCATCATAGCTTTCATTGTATTCCTCTTCAGATATGTTTCCTGTTGCATATGATATTGTACTTACGATAATATAGAATAGGTTGTTGACAAGCACTCCTATGAATTCAAGGTAGTTTTTAAGCATGTTTGTGTCTATTTTTCCATCCTTTTTAAGGTTTGATTCTATATCCTTAATTGTCTTTTCCAAGTTGTCAAATAGTTGAGTCAACATTTCCTTAATGTCGTTTATTTCTATGCTTGTCTTTTCTTCAAATTCCTTGTTACTTTGTGAATATGTCGACAAGAATGGGAAGACTATTTTTCTTGTAAATCCTATTAATTCATATATTTTAGCTGTCACTTTGCTGAAGTCTTCTGGGGTGAGATCTCCTTTTGCTATTGCATTAATTATTTTGTCTAATATTTTGTTGAAGTTGTTTAAGATAATGTTTGTTGATTTAAAATTTTTTTTGTCAGATTGTGCCATTTTTATTTCTCCTTTTTATTTTTCATTTATTTTTTTGAACTATAATATTATTTAAAATTTATTTCTTTACGATAATCATCAGATAAACTTAATTTCTCGGAAAGTACTTTTGTTATTCCTTTCCAAAATTACTATTATCATAAGTTACTTAAATACTTATCTAATGAGTAATTGGAATCAACATAAACATTTGTATTCTTCTTATTTTCAACATTGAATAATTTATCGAGTCTTTTTTGCAATAATTTTTTATCAATAAATTCTATTGAATCTAATTCGTTTTCATATAACTCGATTGGGTATTTATCCGGATTTTTATGGTACAATAATAATTGGTTAAAAGTAGTGATATCCCCTATTTTTGATGGGTTATACTTACCTTTGACACTTTTGACAACTGGATAAATTAAAACATCATCTATTTTATTTTCTATTGTGATTTTAAATAACCAGGTACTTTCATTACAGTATTCGTAACCACAAAAATTTATATCATTAAAATACGTGTCAATTTTACATTCGGACACATCATCATAACAATATCCATAATCAGAATATTCAAATAATTTTATATCATCATCAATGTGAAAAACGTACCTGTTGGACTCTTCAAAGCCATATAATATTCCTATTATTTCATGTAATCTTTTAAAAGTAATATTCTAGGAAGAGTTATCTTCCTACTTATTACGGGATGTGTATCTATAAGTGAGATATTGACGGTGTAACCTAACAATGGATTAACTCCTATAATTTTAAGTTTCCTAGAATTCCTCTAACTAATTGTTTGGATACTTCTCTTGCTATTGTATTTGTAGCTGTAGTAACTGCCTTGTCCAATGGACTGCTCGTATTTGAACGTCTTTTTGTTTGTGTCTGGGTAGGAATATTGTTTAGTATGTCACCCATTGATGGTAATTTTATTCCACTTGTATCTGTTGGACTTTGTTGAGGTATGTTGTTTTGTGGAGTTGTCTGTTGATTATTCTGCTGGTTTACGTCAACACTGACCTGTGTAATAATTTCCTCGGCAGGAATATCCATTTTCTGCAGTAAACATTCATAAGCGGATTCTCTATCAAAACTTTCAGCATATTTCTGTCTGAATACGGAGTATGTATTTAATTGATTTCTGTATTCATCATCAATGGAGCCAAGATAACTTTGAGGAGGTAGAATATAGACTTTCTGTACTATAGATGGTACACCTTTTTCATCAAGAAGGGATACTAATGCTTCACCGATTTCCAAATTTGAAATGGCTTCTATAGTGGAAAATTCCGGATTTTCTCTGAATGATTCGGCCGCCACCTTTACACCTTTTTGATCTTTTGGAGTGTATGCTCTTAATGAATGCTGTATTCTGTTACCTAATTGGGATAATATGGAATCTGGTATGTCTGATGGATTTTGTGATATGAAGTATATACCTACCCCTTTAGAACGAATCAAACGAATAATCTGATCAATTTTTTGAAGGAATACTGGAGATAGGTTATTAAACAACAGATGTGCCTCATCAAAGAAGAAGACCAATTTTGGCTTTTCCACATCTCCTACTTCAGGCAGTGATTCATATAGCTTGGACATCATCCATAATAGGAATGTTGAATAAAGGTCCGGATATAATGACAACTTGACTGCATCCAATATGTTTATTATTCCTCTTCCCTGATCATCACATTGCATAAAATCATTTAAATCCAATGCAGGTTCACCGAAGAACTTGTTTCCACCTTGATCTTCCAAAGTCAATAGGGCTCTTATGATAGTATTGGCACTGCGTGTATCAACATTTCCATATTTGGGTTGATATTTTTCCTTATTTTCAGTTACATGATTTATCATAGATTTTAGGTCTTTAATGTCTATTATAAGTAAGCCTTCCTCATCTGCTACCCTGAAGACTACATTCAGTACTCCTTGCTGAGCATCGGTTAGGTTTAATATCCTGGATAATAATAATGGTCCAATCTCGGATATGGTTACTCTTATAGGTAATCCTTTTTCTCCAAGCAAATCCCAAAATTCAACAGGATATGACTTATAATTAAATCCTTTGTCCTTGAGTGAGTACTGCTCTACTCTTTCCTGTACTTTTCCTGTTGCTTCACCAACTTTGGATAATCCGGCTATGTCACCTTTCATATCTGCTAAGAATACGGGTACTCCCATATCACTAAATGATTCAGATAAAGTTTTTACAGTAACTGTTTTACCTGTACCTGTAGCTCCTGCTATTACACCATGTCTATTTGCAAGTTTTGGGAGTAAAAATACTTCCGTATTGTCATTACATCCCACTAATATTTTACCGTCACTATACATTTTAATCATCCACATTTAATTGTTAGTACAATATTTTTACATTATATTTTGATATTTGTTAATCCATTTAATGTATAAAGTTCATAAAGGTCTTATCTTCACGTTCAGGTTTATCCGTATCGGTTAGGTTGTTTAGCATCCAGATTATTGAACGAGCCAAATCTCTCATTTGTTGCATTCCTTCAATATCTTGTTTTACTTCTTCTGGTGTTGTTCCATGTACTCCATTCCAGTATTGTCCTGAAGCGATAGGCATGCGTAATATAGTGAAGTACTTGTTGAGTCTGTCGAATGCACTTCCAGATCCACCTCTTCGGCAGCTGACAACACTTGCTCCAATCTTATTTTCAAATATGCTTGAGTTTTGATAGAATGCCTTATCAAGTGCAGCGCCAAATGAACCGTTGATGTTCGCATAGTAGACAGGACTTCCAAGTACTATTGCATCTGCTTTGCTCATTTTTTCAGCTAATATATTGGATACATCATCATATACACATTTTCCTAATTTAGCACATGCCATACATGCCCTACATCCATATACTGCATCATTTCCTATCCAGAAAATCTCGGTTTCAATATTTTCTTCATTGTCCAATACTTTTTTGATTTCACTTAATGCCGTGTATGTACAGCCTTCTTCTCTTGTACTTCCATTAACTAATAAAACTTTCATTATCATCACTACTTATTGTTATGTCAAATATGTCTATTATAATTTCTATTTATCTTACTTTATTTTAATGATAAAATAGCTTCCTTTAAAATTGATAATCCCTCTAGTAATGTACTTTTAGGACAAGCTATATTAATTCTAATAAAATCACTACCATTTTTTCCAAATTTAATTCCAGGTGATACATATAATCCATAAGTATTTTTTAAATATTCATAAAATTTATATGCATCAATAGGTAATCTCGAACAATCAGCCCACAATAGATATGTTGCTTCACAGTCTATGACATCTATATCCAGATTGTTTTCCTTTATAAATTCATATGCAATTGTTTTATTTTCATAGATGTATTCCTTGAACTCATCGAGCCATTTATCACCATAATTGAATGCAGCCTTAGCCGAATCAAGGGCAAATACATTAGGCATGGCATTGAAGTCACATGACAATTGACTTTCAATTAAGTCATAATATTCCTTGTTTTGACAGTATATAGCTGATGTCTGAAGCCCAGCTATATTAAATGTTTTTGAAGGAGCCATACACATAATTATATTATCATTATATGAATCATCTATTGAATAAGCCGGAACATATGATTTGCCGGGATTAACTAAATCACAGTGAATATCATCCGATACCAGTATAACATCATACTTATCACATAATCCAAGAATTATTTCCATCTCATCCTCATACCATATCTTTCCTACAGGATTGTGAGGATTACACAATAACATCATCTTCACGTCCTCATCGGACAACTGTTTTTCCAGCTCATCAAAGTCAATATAATAATTGTCCTCCTCATATACCAATTCATTTTCCACCAGTCCTCTATTGTTGTTTAACACAACATCAAAAAATACGTTATAGACCGGTGTTTGAATCAATACCTTATCTGATTCTCTTGTCAGACATCGTATTATACTATTGATGGATGGCATTACCCCCATAGAAAATAATAAACAATCTCTTTTTAAAGTTAAATCATGTCTTCTTTTCCACCAAGAGATGTATGCATCAAAATATTCATCATCCACTATAGAATATGCATATATCTGATGATTGGCTCGTTTTAATATGGATTGTTTTATTTCATCCACGACCTTAAAATCCATATCAGCTACCCACATAGGTATTTTAACATCGGTAGAATCCCATTTCAATGAGTTGGTATTATGTCGATCTATCACTTCATCAAAATTATACATTAGTTAGACCTCCCCTGTATTTTAAATATATAAATATTTTTATCATTAGATTCAGATAAATATTATGTATAATCATATAGAAAGCGCGTTAATCGTGCAAAAAATTTAAAAAAAAGTTAAGAAAAAAAAGTATAATAAAATGATGATTAATTGTTTGTACTGCCATTTGATGTATGACTTTCATGAGTTGATTCATCTTTATGGGATTCATCATCCACTTGTTCATGAGTTTCATGATGTTCACTAGAGTTATGAGAATGTGAAACTTCATCATGTTCATGACTTTCTTCCAATGTATAATTACTGTTTTCGTATTCATGCATAGCATTATTTGCTACTATTGCCGTAAGAATAATAACTACTCCAATAACTATCAATAATTTATAATTCATGATTCACCTTTATTCAGTTAGTTCAGGAACCAATTCCGGTTTTACTTTTAACAGTGCATTCATTACAAACACTGTTACGATACCTTCAAGCACCCCAACAACGGCTTCTATTGGTGTTATTACTGTTAAACCAAAGGTTATTGGATAAACTCCTGCTAAAGCATATTCAATACTTACCAATACACCAAGCAAGGTTATGGTTGCAAATCCTGATAAAAATAATGCCATATTTTTGTCATAAGATTTTAATAGGTTATACACATGGTATGCTATTATTGGCCCGATTATGGCCAGATTAAATATGTTTATACCTAATGTACTTATTCCACCTTCACCAAGAAATGCTTGTATAATCGTAACAACTGTATAAACTATCATCGATGATTCAAGATCATATAATGCTAGAACTGTTATTAATGAAATATGTACACAAGCAGGTACTGGTAAAGGTATTTCAATCATTTGTATTATAACACATGCAACAACAAACAATGCTATCTTAGGCATATCCTTTTCATTATGATTTTTTCTGAACTTATAAAATAATAATATCAGCAGTATTAAACTGATTACTGCATAGATAATTAATTGATATTCTGGATTTATAAATACGGATGATACATTAGATTTACCGATTAGTCCATCTGGAATATGCAATTTTATACCTCCCAAAGACCTATTACATTTAATTTTATAATTATGTTCGCCTATATTTTAATATATATTAGGTTATATATAAGCAAATACCCTATAGAGGTAGGAGGTAGCATAAACTTACATTACAAAAGCTAAAATAAATTTAAATGAAACATTATTCATATGTTAATATGTTTATGAACCTAAGTAAAAATTTTTATATTGCCATCACTAAAATTATTATAGTGAAAAATAATGAAGAAATTAGCGGAGTTTTATCTTGCCGAGTTTAATCAATATCTCGGCAGGAATAAAATATTTTATTTGGCATCAATAATATTGCTGTTATTTTCCGTCTCGGTAGGTTATAGCCTTGTTTCTGTTGATGAAATAGAGAATATCAACAATCAGGAATTTACTCCCATAGAGGATTGGGACAAATCTACGGAATTTACGGACCTGTTCAAACATAATTTCATGATAGATTTGACATGCATTATAGGTGGTTTAACATTTTCAATATACTCCTTAATTGTTAACTTCGTTAATGGCGCAATGGTGGGATATATATTGAGATTGGCACCAAAAGAGATATTCATCCTGGGAATAGTTCCTCATGGAATCTTTGAAATACCCTCCAGTGTAGTGGCATTTGTAGGAAGTTTATCAGTTACAAAAATTGAAATAAACTTAATCAAGGGAATATTACAAAACAACAAAACATTCAAAGGCGAATTGCATAATTCACGACAATTATTTAAAGATGTCCTCATATCACTACTTTTGGTAATGATACTGTTAATCATTGCAGGTTTTATAGAAGCATACATTACTCCAGATTTACTGAATTGGTATATTGGAGCATAACCTACATTCTTTTTTTAACAATAAAAAATATTTATTAATAGTATTACATAACTATAACTATGAATCAGACAAACCAATTACTAAACAAGATTAAAGAAAATGAGATTAAAAATGAAAAAATGGATGAAGATATCATCATAAATCCAGAAGATACTGTTGATGATGAATTGGATAACTTGACAGAGGATAACTTAGATGAATACTTAAAAAATGTTGAATGTGATGCTCATTCCAAAGAACTATTGAATAAATATCTAAAAAATAAAGAAGAAAATAAATGATAATGTTCAATTTTCAATACATCAACGCATTTAATATGGATAAATATTCTGGTACTTTACCACTTTTATCAATCCATTTTAACGGTGCATCAAATAGTTCTTCTGTTATTTTTACAACTAATCCCCCTATTGATTCTACGCTATTTCGTTTTAAATCAGGAAATAAACATTCATTGTTATTTACCTTTGAGCATTCCTTACAGATATTACAATACCCTGATGAAAGATATCTACCATCATACTCTTTTTCCAATAATTTAAGTTCCTCGGTTAGATTATCTTTTTCTTTAAACAATGTTTCATGTAAGAATTCGTTCCACTCGTTATCATTAAAGCTTTGACTTAGTATATACTCATCAAATATTAACCTGATAAAAATCAAATCAATCTTTTCAAAAGAACTATATATTTCAATAGGATCATCTTTAAAATCAGGACATGCCCAGTTCTTATTATAAGCGGGACATGATTTGCATGCATTTAATGTTTTATCAAAATCTACAAAATTATCAACATACTCCTCAATTGTCAATGTCTTAACTTCTTTAATGATATTATAATGCTTAGAGTAATTATCAGCAGTCATAAAAATCCCCAATTATTTAAAATCAAATTGATATATGTAATTAAGAAGTATTATAGATTTTGCTTAAAACGAAAGGAAAAATAAAGATATCGTTTAGTTTATTACAATTAAATTTTATAAGAAAAAATAAGTTTAGAATTTAAGTCAAAAAATAGAAAAAATAAAAAAAGATATAAAGTGGAATTTTAATCGTAGAATTTACCCAAGAAAGATTTCATTCTTTCATTATCAGATGAGAATACATCATCTGGTGTTCCCTGTTCTATAATATATCCATTATCCATGAATATAATTTTATCTGCAACGTTTCTGGCAAAGGTCATTTCGTGTGTAACTATAACCATTGTCATATGTTCAGCCGCCAAATCCTTAATAACCTTTAAGATTTCACCGGTTAATTCAGGATCCAATGCTGATGTAGGTTCATCAAAGAATAAAATATCAGGATTCATGGCCAATGCCCTGGCAATAGATACTCTCTGTTGTTGTCCACCGGATAATTCACATGGATATGAATTTTCCTTATCTGCCAAATCCATCTTTTTAAGAAGACCTCTTGCTTCCTCATAGACCTCTTTCTTATCTCTTTTCTGAACCTTTATAGGTGCATGCACAATATTTTTCATTACTGAATGATGTGGAAATAGGTTAAAGTTCTGAAATACAAGTCCAAATGTACCGTCAAAGTTTATAACTCCACTGTCAAATGTTTCTAACTCAGTTATACATCTAAGCAGTGTGGATTTACCGGAACCTGAAGGTCCAATGATACACAATACTTCACCTTTATTCACATCAAGAGAAATATCTTTCAAAACCTCGTTATCGCCAAAACTTTTCTTAAGATTTTTTATTTCTAATAAACTCATGATATCTCTCCTAATCGTAATAACTTAAATATTTTTCGAAACGTTCCATAATAACTGCAACTATTACATTGAATACATAATAGAATACACCGGCAACTAACAATGCACTTATTGATGCATCAGCAGCTGATATTTGTTTTGCAACTGTAAACATCTCAGGAATTGCCAGTACAAAGGATAATGATGTATCTTTAACAAGCGTAATTACTTCATTGGTAATTGAAGGTAATACTATTTTTATAACTTGAGGTAAAACGATTATGAAAAAAGTTTCTATTTTATTATATCCAAGAACTTGAGCTGCTTCATACTGCCCTTTCGGAATTGATTCAATTCCACCTCTGAATATTTCAGCAAAGTATGCTGCATAGTTAATTGAAAATGCTATAATAACTGCTATCATCCTATAATCAGGTGATAAAGTCATTCCAAAAATATAGTAAGGTCCAAAGAATACTACGATTAACTGTAGCATTAAAGGTGTACCTCTCATGATTGAAATATATATTTTCATTAACCATTGAAGAGGTTTAAAATTACTCATTCTTCCCGCGGCTATTAGTAAACCTAAAGGAATAGAGAATAATAGGGTAAGTAAGAATATCTCAATTGAAGTTACCATTCCTTCACAAAGTTGGGATATAACTGTACTTAACATCATATATTATTCGCCTATTATTTTAAGATTATTGGGTAATTAATGATTCAGGAACTCCATAATCAGCGTATTTTTCAGCTAATTTAGCAGTTGTTCCATCTTTTTGCATTTCATCTAAAGTAGATTGTACTTTGTCTTTTAATGCATCATTACCTAATTTGAAACCGATTCCATATTCTTCAGAAGTAATTTGTTCTTCTAAGATTTTGTATTGGTCTGCTCCATGTTCTTTTACTTGGTACTTAGCAGTATTATAATCCATAGCTACTGCATCACAAACACCAGACTGTAAGTCATTGAATGCTGTGTTATAATCTGCAATTTGTACTAGAGATTTAAAGGTATCTGCAACTGTTTTGTTAGCACCTTCAAGAGCACTTAATGCAGAGGAATCTTTTTGGGTTTCAACTTGTTTGTCTTTTAAGTCTGCTAAAGTGTTGATTCCTGAATCTGCTTTAACAACAATAACTTGTTTGTTGTTAATGTATGGTTTTGACCAGGTGTATTTGTCTTTTCTATCATCAGTTATACTGAATCCATTCCAAATACAGTCAATAGATCCGGAACTTAATTCACTGTCTTTTGCATCCCAATCAATTGGTTGAGCCTTAAATGTCCAGTTATTTCTTTTACATACTTCTTGAGCTAAATCTAGATCAAATCCTGTGTATGATCCGTCATCTGCTTTATATCCATAAGGAGGGAATTCTGCATCAAATCCAACGATTAATGTAGTATCATCGTTAGCAGAATTTTCAGCGCTTACAACAGAAACTACTGCAATTGCAAGTACTAAAACTCCTAATAAAATTCCTATTTTCTTAATCATAAAAACACCGAATTTTTATTTACTAAATATTTAATTAATAATAGAATAAAATTATTCTATAATAATATATTTATTTAATGGAATATTTATGTATTACACTTAAAAGTAGTGATTAATTATTAAGGATTAATGAGATATTGATAATAAAAAATAGGTGGATTCCTATAATATTACAATTGAGTAGTATAGATAGAAATAATAAATAGAATTCATATAATAATAATTAAAGAGAATAAGGTATAAACATGAAGAAATTATTTATTTTTGATTTTGATGGTACGTTATTTAATACTATAGGACAATTGGTACATAATATGAATCAAGCATTGAAAATTCATGGCTTTAAAGAATTAACACTTGAAGAATATAGATATGCTGTAGGTGGAAACATAAATCAGGTCATATCAAACGTATTACAATCAGATTCCTCTCCTGAAAATATAGAATTAGTAAAACAAACGTATCTGGACATAATTGAAGATTTTGAGGACAACGTTACAGAACCTTTCGATGGAATTGAGGATATATTATCATATTTGCAGGATAATAATATCCAACTGGCCATAAACTCCAATAGATACACTTATTCAATCAAGAGCTATGTCGAGAAGTATTTGGAAGAGATTAAATTTATTGACATTCAAGGACATAATCCACCTAATCCGTCCAAACCGGATGCATATGGTATAAATCAAATATTAAACAAAACGGATATTGATAAAAAAGAAGTTGTTTATGTGGGTGATTCACCTACAGATATCAAAACAGCAAAGAATGCAGGTATCGATTGTATCATCGTCAATTGGGGCTATGCAGATTATTCATTAATCGATGAAAATGATGTTTTAAAAGTTATTTCCAAACCTGATAAACTGAAACAATTTATTTAAAGGATTTTTAAAATGATTAATAATATTAGAGTAAAGGGTGCAAGAGTACATAATCTTAAAAATATAGATGTTGATATACCCTTAGGTAAAATCGTTTCCATTGCAGGAGTATCAGGCAGTGGTAAATCATCCCTCGCATTAGGTGTATTATATGCAGAGGGTTCAAGAAGATATTTGGAAGCGTTATCAACATATACCAGACGTAGAATTACACAACACTCTAAGACAAAGGTTGATTCGATAGAACATGTACCTGCAAGTCTTGCATTAAATCAACGACCCAATATCCCAGGTATAAGAAGTACCTTCGGAACCAGTAGTGAACTGTTAAACTCCATAAGATTACTGTTTTCACGATGCGGCAAATACACTTGTCCTAATGGACATATCTTAGAGGAATCCATGAATGTAGCAAGGGAATTGCCACTTAAATGTGATGAATGTGGTGTGGAATTTTATGGATTGTCCGCTGAGGAGTATTCATTCAACAGTGATGGAGCATGTGAAAAATGTTCAGGTACAGGTATTGTAAGAGATGTTGATGTTGATAGTCTTATCCCTGATGAGAATTTGACACTTCAAGAAGGTGCCGTAAAACCATGGACAATGTTTGGTCTATCTGCCATGTATCATGTTGCCAAAGAGATGGGTGTACGTATAGACGTACCATTCAAGGATTTGACCGATAAAGAGAAGGATATTATTTTCCATGGAGAGTCGGTTACCAAGGAAGTTGTTATTCCAGGTAATGGTAAGGCGTTCGAATTAAATTTCACTTATCGAAATGCCATTGAATCTGTTCGACAAGCACTTGATAAGGCCCAATCAGAGAAAGGTTTGAGTCGTATAAACAAATACCTTAAAACGCAAGTTTGTAATGAATGTCAGGGGACACGACTAAACAGAAAAGCGGATTCAACCTTATTAAATGGTTTAACTATCAGCCAAGTCAGTAAGATGAGCTTGGAAGAAGTAACAATATGGATAAGTTCAACCATAAAATCACTGCCGGCAGAACTTCAACAGATAGCAATTCCAATCTATGAAGAATTCCTGGATAATGCAAACAGTTTGTTAGAGTTAGGATTGGGTTATCTTACACTTGACAGGCCTAGTTCAACATTATCAACTGGTGAATTGCAACGTGTTCAACTTGCACGTACGGTACGAAATCAAACAACAGGGATATTATATGTTCTTGATGAGCCATCAATAGGGCTTCATCCGGCTAATATCGATGGTCTGATTAAGCTTGTACATAAGTTAAATGATGATGGAAATTCAATAATTGTCGTTGATCATGACACTAGAATACTACGTATAGCCGATTATCTGATAGAAATTGGGCCAAGTTCAGGTTCGGATGGAGGTAATATCATTAGTCAAGGATCAATCAATGATGTGATGAATGATGAAAACTCAATCATTGGCCCATACATTTCAGATGATGAGGACATTATCATACGAGAAAAAATAACCAAGGATAAACTTTTCGATAATGGTATAATAAAGTTATCTACTGATAAGATACATACAGTCAAAGAATTGGATTTAAAAATACCTAAGGGAAGATTCAATGTCGTTACAGGTGTTAGTGGTAGCGGTAAAACAACTTTAATCCTGGAAAGTTTATATCCTGCCATATTTAATACTATTAATAATGAAAAATTACCTGATCATATCAAATCAATTGACTCCTCGGATATTGAAAAAATTTATTTAATTGATTCTGCTCCTATTGGAAAGAACGTGCGCAGTACCCTTGCAACATATAGTGGTGTTTTTACACCTATTAGGAAGTTATATGCAAAACTTGATAAATCCGTTGAAAAGGGGTATACTCTTAAGGATTTTTCATATAACACGGGCAGCCTAAGATGTCCTACATGTAACGGTACGGGTCAAATCAACATGGATGTACAATTTTTACCTGATGTTGAAATTACTTGTCCTGATTGTGACGGACTTAGGTTTTCAGATAAATGTGATGAAATCAAATATAACAATTATTCAATAAAGGATTTGATGGCACTTACCATTGATGAATCAATAGCAGTATTTACTGATGAAAAAAAGATTTTCAATAAGTTAAAGACATTGTCTGATATGGGATTAGGATACCTGACACTAGGGGAGGCTACTCCCGCTTTAAGTGGGGGTGAAGCACAAAGACTTAAGCTATCATCCCAGATTGATAAGAAACAGGACAATTCATTATTCATATTTGATGAACCAACTATCGGATTGCATCCAAAGGATGTTAAAAAGTTAATTAAAATATTCGATAAGCTCCTCCAAAATAACGCTACAATAATAGTCATCGAACATGACTTGGATTTAATCAAAAATGCTGATTATATTATAGACATGGGTCCGAAAGGTGGAGTCGAAGGTGGACGTATAATAGCAGAAGGTACTCTTGATGATATTATGCATAACAAGGAGAGTATCACAGCCAAATATCTAAAATAATTAAGTCTATGATAAAATTGTATTTAATGATAAAGCGTTTAATTATATCAAAGGAATAAGTAAAAATAATGATATGATTGGATATAAATTAAAATGAGGATAATATGAATACTGTAAAAAACACTCCTATAGCAATTAGTGGCTTAATGTTAGCACTTTTTTCCTTGGGAAGTTATCTTAACCGTTATGTTAATAACTTAAATATACTCATAGGATTCTTTGCAGTTATCATTTTAACATTATTATTATTGAAGGTAATTTTTTATCCTGAAGAAAGCATACATGAATTTGATAATGTTATAGTAGCAAGTACATCTGGTACTTTTTCAATGGCATTAATGATGTTCAGTACATATTTCATCAATTATAACACTACAATATCCTTTATGATATGGATAATTTCAGTATTTTTACATGTCTTGTTAATTTGTTACTTTACATATAATTACGTTATCCATAATTATAATCTTGAAAATGTTTATCCAAGCTATTGGATAGTATATATTGGAATATCTATGGCTAGTATAACCGGTCAGTCATATATGGGCAATTATAATTACATCTTCTTCCTATTTGGATTTATTATGATGTTTCCGACATTAATACTTGTTTCATATAGATATTTAACAAAAAAGGTTACAAATGATGCGTTCAAGCCACTCATATGTATTTATACTGCTATATTAAGCATATTGATAGTGGCATATGTGAATTCATTTGAGATGTTATCCTATGATTTTTTAATAGTCATGTATAGCTTCGCGGTTTTATTCTACATATTTGCATTATATAAATTCATAGAGTATAGACATTTATCGTTCTATCCAAGCTATTCGGCATACTCATTTCCATTTGTAATAAGTTTGGTAGCCACATATAACATGTATAACATATTTCATGTGCCTATTTTAGAATACCTGCTCATAATTGAGACGATTATAGCAATATTCTGTGTATGCTATGTATCGTATGAGTATGTGAAAAACGTTTATTTAAAGCACATTATGAAAAAAATAGTATGATAATTGGTTATAATGACCAATCAATCTCTTCAACATTATTTTCTTTTAAAAATTCATTTGCCAATTTAAAGTGATTACAACCTAAAAATCCCCGTCTTGCAGAAAATGGGCTTGGATGTGATGAGACCAATACCAGATGATTTGGATTATTTAGGAATTCCTTCTTCTTCTCCGCCTGTTTACCCCATAATAGAAATACGATAGGTTGATTTTGTTTGTTTATTTTTGTAATTACATTATCTGTAAATCTTTGCCAGCCACATTTACTGTGGCTATTGGCATTTGCCTCCTCTACAGTTAGGACGGTATTTAATAGGAATACTCCCTGTCTTGCCCATTTTTCAAGACAACCATTAAGTGGTATCTTATATCCGTACTCATTTCGTATTTCCTTGAATATATTGCTAAGTGATCTTGGAATAGGATTTCCTTCAGGAGTGGAAAATGCCAGTCCATGGGCCTGATTCTTTTCATGATAAGGATCCTGGCCGAGGATGACAACTTTAATATCTGATAACGGTGTAAATTTAAATGCATTGAAAATATCCTCTTCAGGGGGATATATTGTTTTAGTGGCATACTCCTTTTCAATAAACACGTCCATTTTTTGATAGTATAATTTGGTGTATTCTTTCTGGAGAAAATCGTCCCAATTATTATTGACTTTAACATTTAACATGACAATCACGTTTTAATGGTTTTTTTTATTTATATTTTATCTGGAATTTTAATAGTAATGATTATATCTAATTATTATCTAATACTTCCCTTATTAATGTTTGACCAAGCTGATATGCTTTTTCTAAATCTTTTGGGAATTGTTCTTCCCTTGTTTTTCTTTTAGCCTTTTCATCAAAGAGGTAATTTTCATATAATGAATAATCCTTAAATTGATATGTATCATAAACCTTTAATGAATGTGTTTTACCGAATGTGTATTCGATGAATCTTTCTATTGTATTGAATACTGACTCGGTATATAACTTTTCACCCATATCCTTATCGACATTCATGGTATACAGGAATGCGGTAGGCTTATTGTCTGCCAGTGAATCGGCTCCATATACAAACTTTGGAAATATTAATCTTTCAAGAAAACTTCTCATTTGACCGGTTACATTACCAAAATAGATTGGACTGGCCATTACTATTGCATCGGATGCCCATAATTTCGGAAGTAATTCATTTAAATCATCCTTTATTGGGCAGTTACCATAGTATTTACCTTCAATTTTTTTACAGTGAAAACAGGATTTGCATCCTTTATAATTCAAGTCGTATAAATCGATAATTTCAATATTTATCTCATCATCATATTGTCTGTTTTCTAATTCTTCATATGCACTTTCTACCAAGGTATCTAATAGTTTGGATGTGTTATATTTTTTTCTGGGACTACCATTTATGACATATAAATCCATTTAAATCACCTTTCTTTAGTTTTTTTAATGAAAAGTTATTATATCAGTTATTTTATTATATTTAATTTATTTTGTTATTATTTTTCTTTATAATTCTTGAATATTTCTTTTTTCAAACATAAAGATTTAAATAATATGTTATGCAATATATTATTGTTTCATCTCTATATTTTGATAATAAAATCTTTTTAAGAATTATGGATTATTATAATTTTGTTAATACAGAAGTTTTTATTTCTTTTTATATTAGATTAAACTTTTTATATTCTTGTTTGCGAGGAGTAGATTTTATCTACTCCTATTTTAAAAAAATTATCTATTTTTATATTAGAATATCTTTAAATAGCTTTTTAGATTATGTTACTACTTTTATCTTAGTTAAATTTGTTGATTCATTAATGTGAAAAAATCTATTGTTTTTTCAGAATTTACCCGATTTAATGTATGATAACATGATGGACAGTATGTGATAACTTTTTTTCCGCTTAATGTTTTGAGTGATACTTTTTTTGCTAATTCTTTATCGCCCGTGTTTACTCCAACTCCAAATCCACAGCATGAATTGGCTCTCTTTTCGGGAACATTTTTAATTATTGAACGGACTTGTTCGGCTCTTTCAAGTGCATGACATGGATCATGTATTATATAACCTGTACCATCAACGGTTATATCCTCAAATAAGTCCATTGCAAATATCATATCTATATCAAAATCAGGGTGTGTTGAATAATAATCACGGAATGATTCATAACAACCTGGGCATATTGTGATTATTTTTTTAACGCCGTGCTTCTTGAATTTTTTTATGTTTTCTTCAATTACTTTGTTTCCTTCATCTTCCATACCCAAGAGAAATAACATTATTCCACAACAAGATTCATCATTTAGAATTGAAAAATCAACACCAATCTTATTCAGGGCATCACTTACTGAATCGATAAGTTCATTTTCTCTAAACCTACTTGTACATCCACGATGAAGAATCACCTCATGTATATTTCCATCATCAATTTTATCCATTTTTTCTCCATAGGAGTTACCCTTTAATAGGATATTATTTTTTATTCTTTCATTATAACTCATCATTGATCTCCTTTATTGTATAAAAAACAGTTTTCCATATGGGAATTTATTATTCCAATTGCCTGCAGATAAGAGTATATTATTGTCGGTCCTACAAATTTCATACCTTTCTTCTTTAAATCCTTTGAAATTGAATCCCCTAATTCGGAGGTTGTCTTATCATTTTCATATATTATATTATCGTCAGTAAAGGTCTTCAGATATTCATGGAAACTACCATAATCATTTTGTATCTGCTTAAATATATATGCATTGTTTATTGCAGCATTTATCTTTAGCTTATGTCTTATTATGCCTTTATTATTCATTAGTTCTTCTATTTTATCAGTATCATACTTCATTATTTTATCAATATCAAAGTTGTCAAAGGCGATTCTGAAGTTTTCTCTTTTATTTAATATGGTCTCCCATGATAATCCTGCCTGAAATGACTCCAATATTAACATTTCAAACAAGTAGTCATCATCCAGGTTTAATACGCCCCATTCTTCATCATGGTACTTTATATATAATTCATTATCAGGATTACACCAGAAACATCTATCCTTTCCATCACTGTAATTCATATTATCAACATATTACGATTATATAATTATCTATGTAAATAATAGTATATAATAATGAAAAATGTGACTATTATAATTTAGAAAAAAAAAGAAAAATATGGGGTTGAAAAATTTTATTCATTTATCCAATCAGTTATTTTACTTGAATTGTCAGATGATGTTAACCTTTTGGCACTAACCCAATTATTATCGGGATATGCATTTTTTAAGTCATCAAATGATCCATTCACTCCTGTAGAACCGGATGTGGCAAAGACATATATATTTTTATCTTTTACATTACTTTCTTCCATGAATGTATTTATTATTGTAGGTGCCGTGTACCACCATATTGGAAAGCCTATAATAATTGTATCATAGTTTGACACATCAATAGTGGATGCAATCTTTGGTCTTGAAGACTTGTCATTCATTTCAACGCTTGAGCGACTAGTCTGGTCATGCCAATTCAAGTCAGCACTCGTATATTTTTCTTCAGGCACTATTTCTTCAATATCTGCATCTAATGCGTCCGCTATCAGTTTAGCTACTTTTTTGGTTTGTCCACTTGCTGAAAAATATGTTACTAATTTGTTTGTCATTGTTTCACCATTATTTCTATATAAATATATATCACAAAAATATGTTTATATAATTATCTTTTTAAAAGAAAAAAAAAGAAAAAGGAATAAAAAAACTGGAAATTATTATATTTCAGAATATAATAATCCCATAGCCCTATTTGAAAAGAAGGTTAAATATACTTCGATTATTCCGAGTATTGCCGAAGCGATAATTTGATTAAAAATTATATTAAATATGAAATTAAATATCACTGTAATAACTATTAAAACTATCATAATGATGATGATTGTCAATAGTACCTTTATCAAACCTATGTTAAATATATCATCAATTGCAGAACTTATATTAAGAGAATAGGATAAGTCCTCTGTTTTAGCTAACCTACATTGCCCCATTGTAGCTGCCAATGAAAATAATACTAACAATATAAATCCCACTATATATAGTATCCATTTTTTGAATATTAAAGACAATACTAACATTATAATAATTGGTACAATATAGTAAACTATTGATAATATAAATGATTTAACACCATTAATCACTTGTCTTTGTAAATCAATTTCCGGAGAGGCGTTACTTCTCGTAATTCCCAATTTAATTATATCTAATCCATATCCGTTTATTAAGAAAGAAATTAATATTGAAATAAATAAACCAATCAAAGCTATTATTAGGGTTATATATGAACTTTTATCAATTCCAGAAATTGTTCCAACGCCCGTTATAGCAATAACAATTCCAAGGATAAATCCTAAAATAACGTATGTCATTAATGCCTTTAAGTTTTCAAATGGATATAAAAGAGAATCAGTGATAATCTCCATAATGTCCATGTTTTGTCCTCCATTTGTATTTTAATGAGTTAATTATAACTGTGTCAATATAAATATTTAAAGATTACCATATAATATAAGTTTAAATCATGAAAAAATAAGAAAAAATAGTTTAAATTAATGGTACAATAGAATATACACATATCAAAATAATAACGGTTAATATGACTATAGCGCCTAACGGTACTTTTTTCCAGGATAATGCCGCCGCTACAACAGCTCCAATCAAACCGATGTACCATAATTGATTATCGACTGTCAATACACCTGGTACAATCAAGGCTGCTAATGCAGTGTATGGAATTAAATCCAAGAACTTCTCAATTTTTCTGTCAAAGTTTATCTTACCCATAAATACTGCAGGTAACAGTCGTGGAATAAATGTTACGACGGCACATCCCAATATCATCAAATAAATGGCATCCATCAGCAATCAGCCCCCTGGTTATCATTTACTAAGTAGACATCATCTATGATTCTCATTCCTATTAAGGCACCAAGTAGTGTAGAAACTATCAGTGACCAGTTACCTATAACAAATTGCAGTAATGTATTGATAATGACGGTTATAGCTACGAGTAATCCTATTTTATGATTTTTCTTGATTGATGGAACCAGTATTGCCACAAACAATGCATACAATGATATGTTAAAGCTGTTTGTAACTATTAATGGAAGCAGATCCAGGACAAAAACTCCTATCATTGCACCGAAAATCCATGACAGCCAGGAAGTCAATGCTATGCCAATATATACCCATATTGATGATTTTTCCATTAATGAAAACAATGCGAATGATTCATCGGTAACCAGATGTGCTGATAAAGCATTTAATCCGATGGAAGTCTTGGTAGCCTTATTATATACACATGTATTCATTACCATATATCTCAAGTTTACAACAAAATTAGTCAGAATAATGGCTATGATGGTTGCCTGATTTGCCAGCATCGTCACGGCAATTATCTCACCGGCACCGGCATATACCAATACGGAAAATGACACGGTTTGAATCGGATCAAGACCTGCTTTAATGGCAAGTGCCGCATAACCAATACCCATTGGAATATATCCCATGGTTATTGGTATTGCCTTTTTTAATCCATAGATAAATTCATCTTTCTTTGATGTGATAATAACGACTCCTTCTTTAAAAATAAAGATATGTTTGAATTATTATTTATATTTATAGTATTTATCCCATTATTAATCTTTTGCACCTAAACTATGGATAATTATCAATTTAATTAATCATTAGACAATCTGATATTATCATATCCTATATTAATCATATGTAATTTTATTATTGTAACTTATTCAATTCTAGATAATCTCTTTTTTATAAAGTAAATCAATT
>ODAI012845727.1_pt1 | contig 22356 bp, 21 predicted proteins | sample 1539321 | NCBI WGS metagenome assembly ODAI01 (sample SAMN02144231, study PRJEB22623) | gut metagenome | biome: sheep rumen | host: Ovis aries | place: New Zealand | reverse complement strand
TTGATTCCGCTCGCTGTCATGACGACCGGGATATGGACACTCTCATTCTTTGTGCCCGGCTTGATCTTAATGTCGATGCCGGAACCGTTCTCCTTCGGGATGATGTCGATATTCGCCGTAGAGTTTCTCGCGACGGCTTTACCGTTGGAGCGGATATTATATGCGCCGACCGGTACTTTATGCAGGTCAGCGACTTCTTCCAACAGACGGTCAGAGACCGAATCCAGATTCAGCATTATTGCTCCGCCTCCTTCCTGATAATACCCTTGCCGCAGCCCTTGACGGATGAATCCGTGCCGCTCAGCTTCGGCAGCACTTCGTCCTTCGGACCGCAGTACAGGAGCTGTCCGTCCTTCAGAACGACGATCTCGTCTGCGATATTCAGGATCCTCTCCTGGTGGGAGATGATCATGATCGAGCTGTCATGAATATTCTTTCTCATATCTTCGAAGACCTCGATGAGGTTCTGGAAGCTCCACAGGTCGATACCCGCCTCCGGCTCGTCGAAGACCGACAGTTTCGATGCCTTGGCAAGCACCGTCGCGATCTCGATACGCTTCAGCTCACCGCCCGACAGGCTGCTGTTGACCTCGCGGTTGATATAATCTCTGGCGCAGAGTCCGACCGCCGACAGATATTTGCAGGCATCCACCGTAGAGAGCTTGGTGCCCGTCGCGAGTCTGATCAGGTCGAAGACCTGGATGCCCTTAAATCTGACCGGCTGCTGAAAAGCAAATCCGATGCCTTTTCTCGCTCTGTCCGTGATGGACAACTCCGTAATATCCTCTCCATCGAACAGGATCTTACCGGAAGTCGGGCGGATAATGCCCGCGATGACCTTGGACAGCGTGGATTTACCGCCGCCGTTCGGACCTGTAATGACCGTAAGATTACCTGTAGGGATCGTAAGACTTATATCACGGAGGATCTCTTTGCCGCTTCCGTCCTCATTCACTTCGAATGAGACATGTTGTAATTCCAGCATGGTTTTCCTCCTTCTCGAGAAGCACCCGTTTTCGAAGGGGTCTTCTCCACAATTACTTTATATCGTGGAAACGTCCTTGTTCCACGTTTGGATATTGTACCACGATTCGGAATCCTTTTCCCGTTTCCGAGGAAACATTTAACTCAAAATTCATATCCTCGGCGATTTTTGCGGCCAGATACAGTCCCATCCCGGTCGCTTTTGACCTGACCCGGCCACTGTCACCGGTGAAACCGCGCTCGAAAATATACGGAAGATCGCACTTTTTGACGCCGATACCGTTATCTTCCACGATCAACCGGTCATCCGCTTCTATATAAAATTCCAGCCTCGGATCATCCGCGCTATACTTGATGGAGTTACTGACGAACTGCCCGAGCATATAGGAAAGGCCGCGTTTGTCGGCGAAGATCGTCTCGTCCTTCACTTTATTGATCACGGTAAAGTTCTTTTCGAGAAGGAGCGGGCGGTATTCCTCGACCACCTCATCGATAACTTCCCGCAAAGACAGTTTCTCGAAGAGATAGTCCTTCCGCTCGCCCTTGATCCTCGCGTACTGCAGCATCTGATCGACCGAGCCGCTCAGGCGCGCCCTGATATACTCGATCTTATAGGTCAGTTCAGGATCCATGCTGTCCCTGTTGTTATCGAGGATCAGGGTCAGAAGCGCGATCGGTGTCTTCGCCTCATGCGCCCACGCCTCGACATATTCCTCGTAGTCTTCATTCTGCGACAGAAGGTGCGCCCGCTGCTGTTCTTTCTCTTCGATCAGGGAAAGAAGGGTATCTGTCCGCTCCTTCTCCATCCCGGAAAGCCTGGACAGCAGGATCTTCATATGGTTCTCATCCGGGTCGGAAAGATAGTCTTCAAATGCCCTCCCGATCCGCCTTTCCCGGATATACAGCACCGCACACAGAAGCAGAAACGAAAGGATGGAGAACAGAACCAATGCTGACGCTACGAATCGAAAAGCACTTGTATCCGTCGTCCACAGAAGCACGATAAAGAAGATGTCGCTCAGAAGGACATAGATAAGAAACGGGATATAGTTTCGAAGCAGGCGAAGAATATTCCTCATGAAAGATCCTCCAGCTTATATCCCACACCACGTTCCGCCGTGATCCTGACCTTCAGCGGAAGCCCGGACAGTGTCTTCTTCAATCTCGTGAGATTCACCTGAAGTGCATTTTCATCGATAAATTCACTTGTCCCCCAGACCGCTTCGCAGATCGTCTGTTTCGGAACTGTTTTCCCAAGATCCTGAAGAAGCGTCTCCAGGATCTTCCCCTGATTCTTCGGAAGAAGGACAGAAGCGCCGTCCACATAGAGCGTATAGGTGCCGCGGTCGAGAAGGAATCCCGGACCCTCGAGCATGTTCGTTCTACCCTCATACCTTCGAAGAACATTCGCGATGCGTGCCAGAAGTCTCTCCTTCCGGTAAGGCTTCGTGATAAATTCATCCGCGCCGAGTTCCAGCGCGCGAAGCTCGTCCGGCAGCTGGTCGCGCGAAGTAAGCACTACGACCGGGATCGCACTTCTGTTCTTCACCTCCCGGCAGATCTGAAATCCGCTCTTTTCCGGAAGGTTGATATCCAGAAGCAGAAGGTCCGGAGCGAGCGCAAGGACTTCTTCCGTCACACGGGAGAAGTCCTCGACACGGGTCACCTGGTACCCTTCTTTTTCGAGCATGGAAGAAAGCTCCATGGCAACCATTTTTTCATCTTCGACAACAGCAATGTGTTTCATGAATAAAGATCATTCTTCCCTTTCCGGCGTCATCAGCGTCTCGAGGAACCGGGAGCTGCTGCGCTTTACGATCAGCATGTACACACATTCTACCAAACAAAAGACTACTGCTACAATCGCTACGACCGGAAGCATCTTATCCATATTCATCTTCGTCCTCGAACTCAGGATCCCGAAGAAGAGAGACTTGGCCGCAAAGAACGTGCTCGCACAGGCGACAGCGATCGGAAGTCCGAAATACCAGTTGATCTGCCGTTTCGAGCTCTTATTCATCGCCTTATGGTCCGCACCGAGCTTCACGAGCGTCTTGTATCTTCCGGATGCACGCTTCTGTCCCATGAGGAACTGCACGCCGAGGATGGTATTTGCGACGACCAGGAAGATTAGGGCCAGGTAGATCGTGACATAGCTTGCCGCTACCAGATAGAAAAGCTGCCGTCCCATATTCTGCAGATAACTCTCGTAGTCAATATCTGTCTTATCCAGAACCGCATTAATATCGGTATAGGTCTTCACCATCGTGCTGCGGCTGTACTTCGCTCTATCGAGAAGGCCATTGAGATAGACCTCTTCTTTTCCCGCTGCGAAGTGATCGAAGTCCTGATCCGGCACGATCAGGGCACCGGAAAGCGTGATGAAGCTGTCGGTCACGATCGGCGCGCTCTGCATCTTCCCGGTCATCACGTATTCTTTTCCCAAAAGGGTAACATGCGGTCTCTTCGAAAGGACGAGATTATCGAGGTCTTCGCTATATGTGAAGCTGCTACTCCTGTAGAGTCCGAGTTCGTCCTCTTTCAGATCAAGCGGTTCCTCGCCCATCGCTTTCAAAAGCGCATTATAGTCCGAGAGTCGGATCATGAACGGGAATCCGTCAATACTTCCCCTCTGGTTATGTTTCTCATATTCCGGATCCAGTTCATCCTGAAGTTTTGCAAATTCTCCTGCTTCAAAAGCACTGTCATTATCTTTCTCTCCGACGATATATGGATGGGAGAGGCGAAGCTCCTCGAGATAGGAGAAGTTTTCGGATACTCCGAGGTCCGAAAGTCTCGCTTTCAGGTCATCCTCCGATCCGTTAAAGAAGTTCGTGAATGTGTAGTCGATGCGCTTTGTGTCATACATATCATAGGAAGCAAATGTACCGATACCGGCGGCCAGGCAGGAACTTGCCACCAGGATCAGGATCGAGCAGATCGCAAGAGTTCCCGACTTAAAGATGACCGTATCCTCGATCTGGCGGAAGGTAAAGACCGAGAGTTTCCCGCCGGGTGCTTTTCGAGCGATAATACCGATCAGGACGCGGATCCCCCGGAACAGAAGGATCGTGCCCAGAAGCCCCAGGACGACGGTGTCACGGAGCGTAGCCACGGTTGCCCATGCATTTCCGGAAAGCCCCCGCCTGTAGGCAAGCACCAGACATACCACACCCAGGATAAGAAACACCGCGGAGAGCGCCGGGCAGTCCTTCTTTCTGACATTATCCGGAGCATCGGAAAGAAGCGAGCCCACTTCTTTCCGCGCGAGTTTTACGGAAAGGATCAGGAAAGCCAGAAGTTTTGTCAGGAAAAAACCTGCCGCCGTAAGAAGCGCCGCGGAGAGCGAGAATGTGGACTGATGTCCCATAAAACCGATCCCCACCATCTTTACTGTCACCAGGCTGATCACCTCCGTGATCAGGACAGAGACCGGAAGACCGATCAGAAGCGCCAGAGCGGAGCTGCCGGTATCTTCGAGAAGAAGCATCAGAAGAAGTTTGGTCTTCTTCATGCCCATCATGATATAGACACCAAATTCATGGGACCGCCTCTCGATCTGGTACTTACTGGCAAAGTAGATCAGGGCGAAAACGATAAAGAGCGTAAAGCCGTAAAGGACGGAGATCATGGCGAACAATTTTCTGATCGCATCACCTTCCAGTGTTTTCAGGTAGCGCATCACGTCCTGGCTGTTCAGAGAAAGCACCACATAAAAAGCGATGATCGAGATGATCAGCGACCCCATGAAAAGCGCATTCTCTTTATGACTTCTGACGCTGTTACGGAAGACGAGCTTAAAGAACATTTGCGGATCCTCCTCCCAGCTGTGCCAGCACTTTCAGGATACGGTCGTAAAAAGATTCGCGGCTCTCCTCATCTTCTTTTCTGAGCTCGTGGAAGAGCTTACCATCCTGGATAAACATGATCCGGTTGCAGAAAGAAGCGGCATTGGAATCGTGGGTGACCATGAGGATGGTCGATCCTTCTTCGTTATTCAGGCCGGAAAGCTTCGTCATCAGTGCTTTTGCATTCTTGGAGTCCAGCGCGCCGGTCGGCTCATCGCAGAGGATCATGCCCGGGTTCAGGATCAGGGCACGGGCCGCTGCAATACGCTGCTTCTCACCGCCCGACATCTGGGACGGGAACTTGTTGAGAATATCTTTGATCTCCAGATATTCCGTGATCTTCCGGAAACGTTCTGAGTCCGCATTTTCCTTTCCGCCGTGAAGCGATACCGGAAGCAGGATATTCTCCTTACCGGTCAGATTATCGATGAGCTCGAAGCTCTGGAAAATATAGCCCATATCTTTCCCACGGTACTCGGCAAGGTGTGAACCGGAGAGCTTACTGATTTCTTTTCCGTTCATCTCGATCGAACCGGTAGTCGGCTTGATCACCGCGGCGATACAGTTTAGAAGAGTGGACTTACCGGAACCGGACGCGCCCATGATCCCTAAGAATTCACCCGGCATGACCTGGAAACTGATCCCATCGAGTGCCTTGGTCAGGCTGTCACCCTTCCCGTAATACTTCTTCAGTGATTCTATTTTCAAAACAGGCTGCATAAATGCACCTCCCTTTCTTGTCTGGTACCATCGTAAAACAAGAACGGGAGAAAGACCACTTACAGCTGATGTAAGGTTTCGTCGAGGATGATGGTGCCGCCGCCCAGGACTTCGTCTCCGTTATAGAAGACGGCTGCCTGGCCGGGGGTAATGGCACGGATGGGCTCGTCAAATACCAGACGGACTCTTCCGCCGTTCTCCGGATATGCGGTCGCCCACTGTTCTTTCTGATGGTAGCGGAGCTTGGCCTGTACGCGGACCGGCTCGGAGGGAACTTCGCCGCTTATCCAGTTCACGTCATCGACCAGAGCTTCGGTGTTTCGGAGGTCCTCGTCATAGACCAGAATCACGCGGTTGTTTTTTACGTCCAGGCGGGAGACGTACATCGGCGCGGGAAGCGCCAGCCCCAGGCCTCTTCTCTGGCCGGGCGTATAGCACACGATACCCTTATGGGTGCCTAAGACTTTTCCTTCTTTATCTACAAAATCACCTGCCGGGTATTCGTGTCCGGTGTATTTTTTCAGGAAGGAGACATAGTCGCCGTCCGGCACGAAGCAGATGTCCTGGCTCTCTCTCTTTTCCGCATTGACCATGCCGGCATCCTTTGCGATCTCACGGACCTCGGTCTTCTTCAGATCGCCGAGCGGAAATACGGTATGTGCCAGCTGTTCCTGCGTCAGGGCATAAAGAACATAGCTCTGGTCCTTGGACTCGTCCAGTGCTTTTAGAAGATGGAAACGGCCGTCTCTCTCTTCGATCCGCGCATAGTGGCCGGTCACAATCACGTCGCAGCCGAGGACCTTCGCGCGCTCATAGAGCTTGCCGAACTTGAGATAGCGGTTACAGTCGATGCAGGGATTCGGAGTCCGTCCGTGCTCATAACAGTCCACGAACTTGTCCATTACCTTCTGCCTGAATTCATCCTGGAAATTAAAAACATAGTAAGGGATGCCGAGGTGCATGCAGACAGAGCGTGCATCTTCGACATCATCCAGGGAACAGCATGTCTTGGGATTTTCGACGACGATATCGTCGTTGCTGTAGAGCTTCATCGTGCAGCCGGTGCAGGTATATCCCCGCTCCAGCATGATCTTGGCGGCCAGCGAGGAGTCCACCCCGCCGCTCATGGCGATCAGGGCGCTGCTCATTTGCCGAGTTCCAGCATCGCATCGATGCACTTTCTGGAGTCACGGATCAGCTCATCGCTCATGAGGATCTCTTCCCCGCCGGTTCCGAGCACCGTGCGATATACATCTGCCAGTGTCGTCGCCTGCATGTTGTGGCAGACGCAGTCCTTGGACAGTGCATAGAAGTTCTTGTCCGGGCAGTCAAACTGCAGATGCTCGACGATACTGTTTTCCGTCGCGATGATAAATTCCTTATCTTCGCTCTTTTTCGCATATGCCATGATCTCTGTGGTGGATCCGACGAAGTCCGCCTGGGCGACGAACTCAGGACGCGCCTCCGGATGGATCAGGATCTTCGCACCCGGATGCTCTTCACGGGCTTTGTCAAAATCTCTCTGAGTGAAACGAAGGTGCGTCGGGCATCCGCCGTGGACAAGCTTCATCTGCTTGTTCGGGAGCTTCTTGCCGATCCAGTCGCCGAGATTACAGTCCGGTACGAAAAGGATCTTGTCGTTATCGATATTGTTGATGATCTTTACTGCGGAAGAGGAGGTAACCGCGACATCGCAGAGAGTCTTCAGTTCCGCAGTCGTATTGATGTAGGCAACCACGGTGTGATCCGGATTCTCTGCCTTAAGAGCCGCGAGCATCTCCGGCTCGATCTGCTCCGCCATCGGGCAGCCTGCGACAGGATTTGCCAGATAGACCTGCTTTTCCGGAGAGAGCATCTTCACGGTCTCCGCCATGAAACGGACGCCGCACATGATGACTTTTTTAGAGGAAACTTTTGCCGCTTCCTGGGCAAGTCCAAAGGAATCGCCGATATAATCCGCGACCTCCCAGATGTCATGGCGCTGATACGCATGTACCAGAATACAGATATCGCGCTCCTTCTTTTCCTTGATGATCGCATCCTGCAGTTCACGGACTGTCATATGGCTTACCTCGCTTTAATCGTTGATGAACATCGGGAAATAGCTCTCGATGTCGTCGAAGAATTTCTTTAAGTGGATCAGATCCGTCGCCGCCTTATGTACGGTGATCGCGATCGGGAGATACTTTCTTCCATTCTCCTCGATGATCTTGCACATGTCGACCGTCGGGAAGAAATAGTCTTTCATCTCATGAAGATCGACAGAGAATCCGTCGAACGAGAACCACGGATTAAAGCAGACATTGTAGCTGTTCGTCGGCGGCATGCCCTTCATGGCAAAGACACCCTTGCTGGAGCCGTATTTCTCGAGATCCTGCAGGAACTTCTCGTTGAAGACCGCGAAGTCCTCATCGTACTCTGTCCACAGGATCGTAGAGGTCTCATCGTCCTCGTGATAGACCGGATATGCCGGGTTCAGGTAGTTCCACCAGCCGATCTGACCGTCTTTATATGCGACACTGAGTTCGCCCTGATTGTTGATCGCGCGCGTCACCATATAATAGAACACACAGTCCTGCCGATATCCCTTCTTCTCGATCGCAGGAAGAAGATCTGTAACATCGATCTTCTTATTCAGCGAGATGTTCATCGGGAACATCTTCGCATAGAAGTGGAAGTGCTGGGCTCTCGGCCATGTTGCCTGATCGTAGGTGAAAAACTGTGATTTCATAGGATCTCCTCAATATGATCGACGGACATCACCTGCGCATAGCGGTGATTCCAGATCTCGTAGCTGTAGTAGTGATAGAGTTCTTCTCCGGAGAGATAACGGTTATCAAATGTTGTGTGTCCGCCACGCGGAACGATCACATCATATCCGAGTTCAAAGGCCACCTTGATAGTAGCATCCACGCAGAAATCCGTCTGCATACCGGTAATAATGAGTCTTTCGACGCCCTGTTCCTTCAGGTATTCATGAAGTCCTGTCTTTCGAAAAGCACTGTTATATTTTTTGTTGAAGATCTTCTCCCCGTTTTTCGGCGCAACCTGCGAATAGATCTCAAATCCGTTCTCTCCGGGGACCAGCGTATTATCTTCATGACGGATAAAGATCACTTCGATCCCTTTATCCCGGCAGATCTTCTCCATCTGCGAGATCGTCTTGATCAGACGTTTCTCATCGTACGGATGCTCCAGAATAAGAGCATTCTGCATATCGACCACAAGCATCGCCGTCTTCGGCATAAGACAACACTTCCTTCAATAATCAAAATCATACTCCGGCCGCGCACCTCCCCTGCGGAAGACCCACGCAGCCGATATACCCTATTACTATACCACAAATTACATCGTCCGAAACACCTTATATCCCTTATGTGCAGATACAAAACGATTGTATGCATCCCTAAGATCTTCCTGAATAATAAACGCAAATTCATAATTCATTTCAATTCCATGGTCTTCATAGTAGCAAAGAGAATTCAGCACGCGAATCATGGTTTCTTCATCTGTTCGCACATGGTCACTACATATGGCAAATTTCCGAAGTGCTGGTATAGTATTGAGAGCCTCAAAATCATCAAATACTATATTAAAACTAACTTCCACACGTTTATATGAGACTGGACAATCCCGAAAACTTGAAGTGTAAATTTTCTCAGTCGAATTATAAAACAAATAATTTATTTCATCCTCATTCGGATACTTAGCAACACTTGCATAAAAATCCATATTCTCATAATCTCTCTCATGGGGATGCGCAGGAAAAAATGTGATCCGAATTCCATATTTCTTTGTCAGAATATCAGAATTGGGATGACTTTTAAGGAAACAATTTGCCTTTTTAGTGATAAGAAATACATCTTGCAGATCACATTCTCCCTCAAAACACAATTCAACGTTATCGTTTGAGCCTATAGTTTTCCATAATTTTAATGTCCCGAGACAATCTTCTTCTTTGAGGTAGTTGTATAGACGTCTAGCTTCCCGCATTTCGTTTTCAGCAAACAAATCCGAACATGAGGAAAGCATCATAGTATTCAAAGGCAATATCAATATCAGCATGAGCGACAGTATCCGATTTCTCATTAAATCTTCCTCCATACGGTAATACCACTAATTTATTACAATAATGAGATTTCCGAAAGCCGAACAGCCCTTTCCTGTACCACAAAAGAGGATCTTTCTTAATGAATTACGAGAGAGAAAGGATTTCGACAAGCCTCCGCAGACGCGAAGCGGCGAGGACCAGCTCGAGAAACCTTTCTCTCACGTGATTCAAAACATATTTGCTTTTGTGGTTTAGGAAAGGGTCGAGGCTGCCCCGTTGGGTAATGGGACAGCCTCTGGAAACAAGGAAGTAGAGGTATATATTTAGGAAGGTCCTTCTATGTTAATCAGCCATTGCTGGCCTTCGCTTTCCCGGCATCTTTATCTGCCGGCGGATTTTTCTCTACCCAGTCGATCGTATCTTCGAGCGAAGCTCTGAGATCTCTCGGGGAGTAGTGCAGATCCGTATTCGCGCGTTCACTCTCATAGAGCGGTTCCGGCGAGATGAACGGTCCGTATTTGTCTTTCGGATTGGCCTTCTTCGTGATCTTGTAGTAAAGCTGGGCGATGCCCTTGCCGTTCAAAAGCCAATTCGGAACTGTCTTCGTTACTTCATCTCTTCCCGTGATCTCATGCAGGTTATGCAGGAAATCCTGGGTACTTACGTAGGTGTTCGAAAGGATGTAGCATTTTCCTTTCTTACTGTTTTCCGCTGCTTCCAGAACACCGGAAGCTACGTCACGAACGTCAGTAAAATCTACGCCGCCCGGGATACTGACCTTGAGGTCACCGGATAGGTAATCCCGGATCAGCGAGATGATGTCTGAATTACCGTATTCATAAGGTCCCAATACCAGCGACGGAAGAAGGATCACAGCATTTAAGTTGTTTAGTGTAACCTTGTCCAGGATGTACTGGGTCGCTTCCGCTTTGGACTTTGCGTAGTCGCCGACTACTTTGTTTCTATCGAAGAACTCTACGTCTTTTACCGGCTTGCTCTTATCGTCTGACAGCGGGATCGCTCTTGCGGATCCGATGTAGATGAGTTTACCGATCTTTTTCTTTACGCAGATGTCGGTGATGTTCATCGTGCCGTGCACATTCACTTTTCGGACCATCAGGTCCTGCTTCTCGGAGATCACATTTCTCTCATGTGCATGGATCAGGATCGCATCACGCGGATCTTCCAGATCAAAGAAATCTTTCAGGGAATCCTTTACCAGGATGTCGCCATATTTTACTTCTACGGGAAGCCCTGCCAGAGGAGTCGTATCCTCTTCAGGGTGTACGAGAACGCGCACAGGCTTGTTGTTATCCAGCAGCATTCTCACGATGGTGTTGCCGATTTGTCCGGTGGCACCGGTTACTAGATACTGAGTCATCCTCTTGTCCCCCTTGTAGGAATTACGGTCTCCTTGTCTCGACCTTATGGTTACATTATGCAGGGAACAAATGAATATTTTATTGAAATCAAGAAAACAAACGGACTATATTACGTCTTTTTTATGACCGATTTGTAAACAACAGGCCGTAAACACTGTATTTTGCTATACTTCTGCCCATTTTTTGTTTTGAGGTAATTGTGAAGTTTTCAGATGACCGCTTGATCTACCGCATCCGTGATCTTACGGAGACGCGGACCGACGAAGACGGGGAATTCGGATTCTTCGCAGTTCTCAAGAAGCCACTTTCCGAAGACATCCGGCTGGATCGCAAGAGCTTTGCTGATGCCCGTAAAGACTTCACTTCTCTCGATCGGGTGTGCGCTTGCGCTGAGCTCATCCTGTTCTTCATCGATGAGCACCGGAACCACACGCGCCAGTTCTTTTGACGAGAGAGCGCGGTTCACGGAAAGCCAGTCCGCGAGCATGCAGGCCTTCTCCTCGGCCGCGATCTCTTCCTTCATCTCCGGAAGCCTGGCAAATCTTGTGTCATAGCGGTCCCACTCGATATGCTCTTTCGTCTTGAAAAGCACTACCACGATCAGCTCGTCGGAGATGATCAGGAAATCGATCGTCCCGGAAGTCATATCCGTTTTTATAGTCAGATTATAATAGACGGTCAAAGGCAGCGCGGTCTTTACGATCTGGGAGGCGACCTTCTGGTGAAGTTTCACCTGCGATGCCAGCTCTGCCCATGCCGTCAGAAAGACCTTTTTCATCTCCTTGGGACAGGTCTCGGATTTCTCCTTGAGCCGCAGGATCTCATCCATCCGGTTATCGAATGGCTTGATCCAGGTTAGCTCCCGGTTTTCCGGTTCCTGTGCCCGACGAAAAAGGTCCATCTAGTACTCCTTCATAGGGGTGCCTAAAGAATCAAGACGATCAGGTCTGTCACGTCCAAGTGCTTTTGCGAGAAGGATCAGCCGTTCAGCGATTCGTATTTTTTCACCCCGTAGTGAGTAATTATAGCATATGCACCGAGGCAAAGTCCTCCGACGAGGATGATTTCTCCCGCGAATGCTCCGAAGATCGCCACGTTACCGCCGATAAGGATGCCTACAGCAAGGCCGGCGGAAAGGATCAGCGCGAGGAAAAAATTGATGATCATGGTCAAGATCAGCGCCATGCCGCTCTTGATGACCTGCGCCTCATTGGTCCAGTCCAGACGGACGAATATCAGACCGAAGATCAGGCCGATCATTGAGAACAGCAGATGGGACAGTGATGTCAGTACGATCAGGGCGATGCACCCGGCGATCCCGCATCCGGAAATGATCGACAGGACGATACTACAGATGATCGAGACCGGCTGGAAGATCATGACGCTTACCACGAGTTTCGAAAGAAGGATATCTTTCGTTCTGATCGGGAGCGACTTATTCAGCCAGATCCTCTTTCCTTCCAGAGAGACGGACGGCGGCGTGGTATAAGTGATCGACGCAAAGAAATTGATCAGGATCGCCCACACCAGCGCCCATGCGGCGCCGGAAAACTTTGACGCGATATCGACCGTTTTCTCTCCCATCTCGACAGTTTCATGGACAGTGATCGTCGGCATTCCCTTGATCAGAAGGAAGACTGTCGCTGCAACCATGAAGAGAGAGCCGATCAGCGTGTTCATGATGTAGTTCGTAGAGGAAAAGTATCTCCTAAACTCCATGGAGATGACTGCTTTTCTTGGAGAGGCCAGCTTATATGTGCGTGCTTTCTTCGAATTATCCGCATGGAAGTCCACGCCGTTCAGGCCTCTGGCATGGATAATTACGGCCAGCGTCATCGGGATCAGAGTGATCAGCAGGGTCAGAAGAAGGCACAGCACATCTCCGCTGAAGACCGCCTCCGTGATCCAGTAAAAGGGCGGGATCTTCTTCATCTTACTTAGTGCTTCTGCCGGTGTGATATCCAGTTTTTCCGCATAATCGGAGAGATTCGGAACCACGATCATATAGACCATAAGCACGGCAAACGAGAGGACCGTCGCTGCGAGCTGGCCGAACTTGGTTACTTTTCTGAGAAAAGAGATAAAGGAGCCGATAAGAAGCGATATGAAAAGCGGGATCGCCGGAACGAGGAACACGATCAGCACAGATCTCAGGAAGAGTGCAGAGGAACCGGGGCCCCGCAGACAGACGATAGCCGTACTCGGCAGGATCATGACCGCTGCGCAGAGCACGTCGAGCAGATACATGCCGAGGAGCTTGGACACAACGATGCTCGACTTCGGGATCGGCATCGAAAGAAGCATATCTGTGTCACTAGATCTCGCATCTCTTGTCGAGTTCATCACACCAAACATCAGCGCGATAATCATACTCAGGGACAGAGAAACAAAGACCGCGAACTCGGAAAGGCCCTTCTTCACCAGAACATCTGCTGTCGCAGCGCCGATGAATCCGAACATTGCAATCATAAAGAGTCCCAGGATCGCAAGTCCGATCGCCGCGACGATAAACGGTGTCTTTCCTTTTCTATTCATGCTGTTGACCAGGGAGAGAAACTCCGTGCGCAGCAAAATAAATAACGTACGCATGAATCAGGCCTCCTCTGTCAGTTCCAGGAAGACTTCTTCGAGAGAAGCATCGCCCTTTACTTCTTCCATCGTGCCGGAAGAGATCAGGTGACCGTTCTTGATGATCGCGATCTTGTCGCAGAGTTTCTCTGCCACCTCGAGAACATGGGTGGAAAAGAAGATCGCGTTGCCGTTATCGCAGAACTCACGCATCATCTTCTTGACGATAAATGCCGCCTTCGGATCGAGTCCGACAAAGGGTTCGTCCATGATCAGGAGTTTCGGAGCGTGGAGAAATGCAGCGATGATCGCCAGTTTCTGCTTCATTCCGTGAGAGTAGGACGCGATCTGGTTATTCAGAGCACCAAGGAGCTCCAGGTCAGCCGCGTACTTCTCGATACGCTCTTTTCTCACCTCTTTCGGCACACGGAAAATATCTCCGATGAAATTCAGGAACTGAAGTCCGGAAAGGTTATCGTAAAGTTCCGGATTATCCGGGATATATGCGAGGATGCTCTTGGCCTTGAGCGGATCTTCTTTAATAGAGATCCCGTCGATCGTGATCGAGCCCTGTTCAAAGTCGTGAAGTCCGGCGATCGCCTTGATGGTCGTTGTCTTACCTGCGCCGTTATGTCCGATAAAGCCGTATATCTCTCCTGCCTTTACCTCCAGTGACAGGTCGTCCACGCCGACTTTTCCGCCCGGGTATGTTTTCGTCAAGTGATAGATATTCAGCATTGTCTTATCCTCCAATAATACTCTCTTAGCATGATTCGTGCCCGACATCGCTTGAGACGATCCCGCCGGGCACGCCATTTCTTCTTGCCTGATTTCATTTTAGGAATAAATCCCCAACCAATCGCAAAGCATTTATAAAGAAATGTTAAATTCTGCGGTCATTCTAGCATATTCTTTTCTCAGAATATGTTTACTTTCAGTCATTTGTGTCGTTTTGACTATATCGGTTTTCCCCGTCTGGCAGTACAATGAAAACTGTTGTGAGGATTTTGAACATCTTGCACAAATATCCACTTGATTTCTATGTATTCCTATGTGAAAATAGGAACAATAATTTATATGTGGAAAATTGGGTTTTCGGAAAGGAAGCATCTATGGCATCAGAGCAGGTGAATCGCATTGTCGAAGCGGAAAAGAAGGCCGCCGGATTCGAGCACGAAGCACGAGTCAAGGCGGATGAGATCCTCGCAAATGCACAGAAACAGGCCCAGAAAGAATATCAGGACGCACTTTCCGCCGCCAGGAAGCACGTAGCCGATCTGTATGAGAAACATAAGTCAGACGGTTCCGATGAGAATTCCGCGAGTGATTCCGCTGCGGAAAAAGCCGCAGAGAAACTCCGTGATGATGCCGAGCCCCGCCGCGAAGCAGCTATCACCGCAACTATGAACATACTGATGGGAAGGAACTGACAGTCTATGGCTATACTTCCCATGAAGCATATAGAGATCATCGCGATGCAGGAAGACGCTCAGAAGATCGTCGAACAGCTGCAGCGCCTCGGCACCGTGGATGTCACCGAGCGGGACCCCTCGGATGTGACCGATGACCTCTCCCTCTTCCCGACAGCGAAGAGCCTTGCCCAGCTGGAGAAAAATGCCCAGACCGTGGCGCATGCCATCTCTCTTGTAGAAGATTATTCCACCGAGAAGAAGCCGTTCCTGTCCGGATTTGCCGGAAGAAAAGAACTTTCCGAAGAAGAATTCAATCAGCGGATGGATAAAAATGACGAGACCATGAAGATCGTCTATGACATCGAAGCGCTCGACCGCAAGATCGCTTCGGAGACGACCGTCCGCACACATACCCAGCGTCAGCTTGATGCAGTCCTTCCGTGGGAGAAACTGGATATTCCGATGCAGTACGCCGGATCCCAGAAGACCTCCTGCATCGTCGGACAGTTCTCCGAACCATATAACGAAGATACTTTCTACGAGGCTTTCTGTGCACAGTACTCCTCGATGAAAGAATCCGAAGCGGCGCTTAAGGGCGGCAGCCTCAAGACCGAAGAACTGGTGATCCCGCCGCTTTATACCGAAGTTGTTTACTCTGCAGGCGATCAGACCTGCATGTGCATCATGACACATAAGAAGGATTATGAAGACGTAATGGCGACACTCCGCCGTATGTCCTTCATCTCTCCTTCCGATCCGACCAAACATCCGCCGGAGGTCCGTATCACGAGACTTAAGAATCGTATCCAGGAAGCGACAGATACGATCGCTGCGTCTCGTGAGAAACTCTCCGAATATACAAAATATCTCGATGATATGTATTTTCTCTCAGATTATCTGATTACTCGTCAGGAAAAGTATAAGATGCTCGGCCAGCTGCTCTTTTCCAAGAAAACATTCATTCTTGACGGTTTTGTCGCAGCGGAGGATCTCGAAAAGGTAGAAAAAAGGTTAACATCGAAATTTGATCTGGTCTTCGAAAGCCGTGACCCGCTCCCGGACGAAGAAGTCCCGGCGAAGTTTAAAAACGGCCCGTTCGTTTCGCCTGTGGAAGATATCGTGGAATCCTACAGCGCACCGGCCAAGGGAGATATCGACCCGAATCCGGTCATGGCGTTCTTCTACTATTTCTTCTTCGGTATGATGCTCTCCGATGCAGGTTACGGTATTCTTCTCTGCCTCGGAACGCTCTTCGTTCTTAAGAAGAGAAAGCCGGAAGGCAACGCAAAGAAGAATATGATGAAGTTCTTCTACTGCGGTCTGGCCACCATCTTCTGGGGAATCATGTACGGCAGTTTCTTCGGCGATCTCGTCGGTGCCGTCTCCAAGGGATTCTTCGACGGTTCCGTCTCTCTTCCGCCTTTGTGGTTCGACCCGAGTAATGACCCGATGAAGCTCCTGATCCTGAGCTTTATTTTAGGATTTATCCATATCTGTCTGGGTCTTTCGGCCAATATGTACAAATCCTGGAAAAACGGCGAAAAGGGCGATGCGATCTGTGATTCGGGATTCTGGATCCTGACTTTTGCCGGTCTTGCGGTCTTCCTGTTCCCGATGGTCGCACCGATGATGGCTCCGGTCGAGATCATCAATTCCGAGCTTATCGCAAACATCGGTAAATATATAGCAATTGCCGGAGTGGCCGGCCTGATTCTTACCGGCGGCAGAAAAGCCAAGGGTTTCGGCAAGGTGATCGGCGGTATCGGCAAGATCTACGGCGTCACCGGTTATTTCAGTGACCTTCTCTCTTATTCCCGTCTCATGGCCCTGGGCCTCGTTACGGGTATCATCGGCAGTGTTGCCAACATGATCGGCACACTCTTCGGAACAGGCGTGGTGAAGCTTCTGATCTTCATCCCGGTATTCCTGTTCTTCCATGCGATTAATCTGGGCATCAGCGCTCTCGGCGCATATGTCCATGTTAATAGACTTCAGTATGTAGAATTTTTCGCGAAATTCTACGAAGGCGGCGGAACGATGTTCCACCCCTTTACTGGTAACACCAAACACTTCAAAATTAAGGAGGACAATTAAATGAATTGGGGTATGTTACTGGCATTATTCGGAGCAGGACTGGCAGTTACGACGAATTGTTTCGGCTCGTCCAAGGGTGTAGGTATGGTAGCGGAGGCTTCTTCTCCGGTTATCGCGGAGGATTCCAGCAAGTTCAGTAAGCTTCTGATCCTCATGCTTCTTCCGGGTTCTCAGGGACTGTACGGACTCGTTATCGCCATCCTGACACTGACACAGATCGGTATTCTCGGCGGAACACCTGTTACGACACTTTCCACCGGCCTTCTGTACTTCATCTCCTGCCTGCCGATGGCCATCGGCGGTCTGGTTTCCGCTCTGTATCAGGCTCGCGTAGCTCTGACAGGTGTAAACCTCATCTCCAAGAGACCTCAGGATTCCGGTAAAGCGGTTACCTCCGCTTCCCTCGTTGAGCTCTATGCTCTTCTGAGCCTGGTTACCTCTCTCCTGATGGTCATGAACGTCAGCAAACTCGGTTTTTAATATAAGGAGCAGGTATGGCTGGTATAGATTCCATCATCGAGCGGATCTTAACAGAAGCTAGAGAGAGCGCCGATGCCCGCGTGGCCCGTGCCGAGAGCGATGCAGAAAAACTGATCGCGAAGAAGAAGGAACAGGCCAAGGAAGAAGAGGCAAAGATGCTCTCTGAAGCGCAGGCTGTGATCGATGCGCAGGCCAGACAGAACCGTGCGACTCAGAATACGAAGTCGCAGCGGCGTCTTCTTTCCGAGCGCGTCGCCATGATCGATGAGATCGTGGAAGAAGCCAAGAAGCGGATCCGCGCACTGCCTGTTTCTGACCATCTGGATATGATCAGAAATTTCGTCACCAAGAACAGCGAAGGCGAGGATGGCGTCCTGGTCTTAAGCAGTAAGGATAAAGCGGAACTTCCTTCAGATTTCCTTACTGAGCTGTCGAAGGCGACCGGTTCCACGATCACGCTGTCCGAAAACGCCGGGTCTTTTGATACCGGATGCATCCTCATCTGCGGGGAATGCGAGTATAACGGGACGCTGGATGCGCTGGTTGCCGACCGCAAGGAAGAGATCCGTGACGAGATCAACCGGGTGCTTTTTTCAAAGTAAATGGAAAGGAACTTTAAAGGTTCATGGGTGTAAGTGATAGCAAATATGCATTTGCCGTGTCCGGCGCGAATGTTTACGAGAAGTCTTTCTTACGTAAACACGACCTGGATAAGCTCCTGTCCGCCCCTTCGTATGAAGCGGCGGTAGCAGTGCTTTCGGATCACGGCTGGAGCATGCCTGAAGACACCAGGGACATCGGTAAGATCCTCGATATGGAGCTTGCCCGTGCCTGGGGATGGATACTGGAGTCCGCTCCGGATCCGAAGGTCTTCCACGCCCTGATCCTCCGAAACGACTTCCATAACCTCAAGGCCGGCATCAAGTGCCTGCTGAGTGACTTTGATGTGGATCTCCATTTTATCGGACCCTCTACGGTCGATCGCACGCTCATGAAGGATGCGATCGAATCGCATGAGTTCGCTAAACTTCCCTCCCCGTTTGCCAAACTGGCGGCAGATGTGTATGACCTTCTTGTCCGCACCGGCGACGGTCAGATGGCGGATGTCATGATCGACAACTGCTGTCTTTCCGAGCTTACCCGCTCGGCGCATGCAAGCGGCATCGGTCTTATGAAGGAAGAAATAGAGATCTTTACGGCAACCGCCAATATCAAGGCCGCTTTCCGTGCCATCAAGACCGGAAAGGATAGTTCTTTTCTGGAAAAAGCACTCTCCACAGGGAACGACTCGATCTCCCGGGACAAGCTCATCGCCTGTGCCGGAGCCGAGAATAAGATGGAAGAACTGATGACCTATCTTTCTACGACGTCCTATAGTTCGGGGACGAAATATTTGTCCTCCTCCCCGGCGGAATTCGAGAAATGGGTCGATGATAAGATGATCTCCCTTCTTATCCCTTACAAAAACATTCCTCTGGGACCGGAGCCGATGATCGGCTTCTACCTGGGCAAGGAAGCGGAAATAAAGAATGCAAGGATCATCCTTTCTGCCAAGCAGAACGGACTGCCGGTAGATGTAGTAGCCACAAGAGCAAGGAGGCTGTATGAGTAAGAAAATTGCCGCTATGGGCGATCGTGACAGTATATACGGCTTTGCCTCCATCGGTCTGGATATCTTTCCGCTCGACCGTATGGATAACCCGGCTACGACACTTCACAACCTGGCCGAGGGCGACTATGCCGTGATCCTTATCACAGAGTCTTTAGCTCAGACTCTGGAAGAAGAAATTGATAAATACAGCGACCGGCCTCTGCCTGTCATCCTTCCGATCCCGGGAGTTACCGGAAACGAGGGCATGGGCATGAAGGCGATCTCCAAGTCTGTGGAGAAAGCGGTCGGATCAGACATATTAAAAGAACAGTAAGTAACGTTTAAAGGAGTAAGCAAAATGAGCAAAGGGTCGATCGTGAAGGTCTCCGGACCACTGGTAATTGCAGAAGGAATGCGTGATGCCAACCTTTTCGACGTTGTGCGTGTTAGTAACGAGCGCTTGATCGGAGAGATCATCGAGATGCATGGTGACCGCGCTTCCATCCAGGTTTACGAGGAAACGGCAGGTCTTAAGGCAGGCGAGCCTGTGGAATCTACAGGTGCTCCTCTCTCCGTTGAACTCGGCCCCGGCCTGATCGGCGGTATCTTCGACGGTATCCAGAGACCTCTGGAATCCATCATGGAAAAGGTCGGCAATAACCTTTCACGCGGTATCGAGGTTCCTTCCCTCTCCCGTGATGCGGTCTGGAAATTCGAAGCGGAGAAAAAAGCCGGTGACAAAGTGATCGGCGGTGACTCCATCGGCTTTGTTCAGGAAAGCGAGACCGTTAAACATAAGATCCTTATCCCGCCGCAGGTAAGCGGTACGATCGTATCGATCAGCAGCGGCAGCTATAAGCTCGAAGAGCCTGTCGGAAAACTTCGAACCGACAAGGGCGAAGAGATCGACCTGATGCTCTATCAGCGCTGGCCGGTAAGAAAAAGCCGCCCGTATGTCAAGAAACATGCTCCGACGATGCCGCTCGTTACAGGACAGCGTGTCATCGACTGCATGTTCCCGATCGCCAAAGGTGGTGTCGCAGCGATCCCGGGTCCTTTCGGATCAGGAAAGACAGTTACCCAGCATCAGCTCGCGAAGTGGGCACAGGCAGATATCGTCGTTTATATCGGCTGCGGTGAACGTGGTAACGAGATGACCGACGTACTGAATGAGTTCCCGGAACTCATCGACCCATATACCGGCGAGAGCCTGATGAAGCGTACCGTGCTTATCGCGAACACCTCGGATATGCCGGTTGCCGCCCGTGAGGCTTCCATCTATACAGGTATCACGATCGCTGAATATTTCCGTGACATGGGCTACTCCGTAGCTCTTATGGCGGACTCCACTTCCCGTTGGGCAGAGGCGCTCCGTGAGAGGTCCGGACGACTCGAAGAGATGCCTGGTGAAGAAGGTTACCCGGCGTACCTCGGTTCACGTCTGGCGCAGTTCTATGAGCGTGCCGGCCGTGTAACGACACTCGGTTCCGAAGGCCTCGAGGGCTCCCTCTCCGCGATCGGCGCCGTATCTCCTCCGGGTGGTGATATTTCCGAGCCGGTATCCCAGGCGACCCTCCGTATCGTTAAGGTATTCTGGGGTCTGGATGCAGGGCTTGCGTATAAGCGTCACTTCCCTGCCATCAACTGGCTGACAAGTTATTCGCTCTATACCGATTCCCTGGCTTCCTGGTTCGAAGAGAATGTTTCTCCGGAGTGGAACAGTAACCGTGCGAGGATGATGCTCATCCTGCAGGAAGAAGCAGAACTCGAAGAAATCGTTAAGCTCGTCGGTATGGACGCGCTCTCTTCCACTGACCGTCTGAAGATGGAAGTCGCAAGATCGATCCGTGAGGACTTCCTCCATCAGCTCGCGTTCCACGAAGTAGATACACATACTTCCCTGAAGAAACAGGACTACATGATGAAGCTGATCCTGGACTTCTATGACAAAGCATCCGGTGCCCTTGAGATGGGTGCCGACATCGAAGCGCTCGTGGCACTCCCGGTTCGTGAGAAGATCGGACGTTTCAAATACATCACCGAGGATGATGCGGAGAATGAATTCGTATCCATCGGTGCGCAGCTGGCCTTCGAACTGTCCGAGCTGCTGAACAAGGAGGATTAAGATATGGCAAAAGAGTACCGTACCATAAGCGAAGTCGCAGGACCGCTGATGATGGTCCGTGGTGTCACGGATGTCAGCTATAACGAGCTCGGCGAGATCGAACTGGCAAATGGCGAGAAGCGCCGCTGCCGTGTTCTCGAGATCGACGGCACCAATGCTCTCGTACAGCTCTTTGAGAGCGGCGCCGGCATCAACCTGGCCGACAGTAAAGTAAGATTCTCCGGAAAACAGATGGAGCTTCCGGTATCTAAGGATATGCTGGGACGTGTATTTGACGGACTTGGCCGTCCGATCGATGACGGTCCGGAGATCATCCCGGAAAAGAGACTCGACGTTAACGGTCTCCCGATGAACCCGGCCGCCAGAAACTTCCCGAATGAGTTTATCCAGACCGGTGTTTCCGCCATCGATGGCCTGAACACTCTGGTTCGTGGACAGAAGCTCCCGATCTTCTCCGCATCCGGTCTTCCGCATGCGAACCTCGCTGCCCAGATCGCCCGTCAGGCAAAGGTTAGAGGCACCGATGAGAAGTTCGCCGTAGTATTTGCCGCGATCGGTATCACCTTCGAAGAAGCGAACTTCTTCATGGACAGCTTCAAAGAGACAGGCGCTATCGACCGAACAGTGCTTTTCATAAATCTTGCGAATGACCCGGCCGTCGAGCGTATCGCGACCCCGCGTATGGCGCTGACCGCCGCAGAATATCTGGCCTTTGACCTCGACATGCACGTACTCGTTATCCTGACGGATATCACGAACTACGCGGATGCTCTCCGTGAGGTCTCCGCCGCTAGAAAAGAAGTTCCGGGCCGCCGCGGTTATCCGGGCTACATGTACACCGACCTTGCGTCCCTGTACGAAAGAGCCGGCCGCCAGAAGGGCAAGAACGGTTCCATCACCATGATCCCGATCCTTACCATGCCAGAGGACGATAAGACCCACCCGATCCCTGACCTTACCGGTTATATCACCGAGGGACAGATCATCCTCTCCCGTGAGCTCTACAGAAAAGGCATTATGCCGCCGGTAGATGTTCTTCCTTCCCTTTCCCGTCTGAAGGATAAGGGTATCGGCGAAGGCAAGACCCGTGAGGACCACAGT
>ODAI011407562.1_pt1 | contig 22359 bp, 11 predicted proteins | sample 1539321 | NCBI WGS metagenome assembly ODAI01 (sample SAMN02144231, study PRJEB22623) | gut metagenome | biome: sheep rumen | host: Ovis aries | place: New Zealand | reverse complement strand
TCTACTTCTCAAAAACCAAGAAACTAAAAACTAAAAAAAGCCCCCAAAAGGGGCTTTTTTACATTCCCTGTCCCTGCATGTTGCCCATCTGCTCCATGCTGTTGGTCTGGTTTACGGTGTCGTCCTCTACTCGTGTGGTTTTGGTCTTAGCCTTCACCTTAGAGTTTCCGAAATTCCATGTGATGCTCAGCGTCACATTTGCTACAGGTACGTGTGTCGATTGATGGTTCTGGAAGTCCCTGCCGCTGCTATAGCTGTCGAAGTAGAATCGTCCACCCTTACGAAGACCAGTCATACCTCGTATGCCGATGTCCAGTTTGTCGTTAAGAAAAGACTTGCTCAGGCTCGCCGTCAACATGTTAAAGCCCGTAGACCATCCCTGCAAGGAGTATTTCTTAGAGTTGGTGATGAAGAATGTGTTCAGCTTCAGGTCCCATGGTAGCGCCTGTTGGATGCCCGCCATAAGATTGCCTTGCCATCCGTGATTTCTGGACCCTTCTGCTCTCGACTCCATATGGAAGTAACCGCCTCCAGCGTTCATGAAGATGCGTGTCTTCTTAGATAGCATCAGGCTTGCCCAGATGCTCATCGTCGTAGATCGTTGGCGCATGATGTTGCCATAGGTGGTGTTGAGTAGTCCTTCGTCGTCGTAGAAGGAGTATTGGGATATGGCGTTGTTGTTGATGTTCTGTCGGATGTTCACATTTGCCATGAACATAGGAGTATACATATTATATACCAGTCCAATCTGGTGAGACTTCTCTGCGGATAGGTTCGGGTTACCGTATGTGATGGCTGATGTCGATGAGCGGTCGATATATGGATTGAGATAGCTGATGCCTGGGCGAGATATGCGCATGTTGTATGTCAGACCGAGGTTGGCAAACGACAACATCTGCCAACTCAGGCTGGCTGTAGGCACCAGATTGCCGTAGTCCTTATGGAAGTCCTCACCGTCGTTAGTGCGGAACTCCACCTTTTGCCATGTATGCTCATAGCGCAGTCCCGCCTTAGCTCCGAACTTTCCAAACTTTCCCTCATATTCGGCATATCCTGCCATGATGTCATCTGTATGTTTGTGCTTGGAATAGGAGACAACATCCTGCTCACTAGATGTCGATGATAGCGGGTCGTACATGAAGATATTTGTCTTGAACGAAGCATCGCTGCTACTGTTGCGGTGTGTCAGTTTTACGCCAGTGTTCAGTTTATGGTTATCAGCCAGTGGCGTGGTATAGTCAGCTTGTGCCACGTGGGTTATGGTCTTCTCGCGAGAGTCGGAGAAACGGTCTGGAAGCATATCCGTAGTCAGGTCATCATCCTCTACCCATTCTATTATGTTGGAGCTGTTGTTGCGTGTGGGGTCATAGTTGAACTGATAGATCAACGAGATGCTGCTGGTGCGAGCCTTGTTTAGGAAACGCTGATAGTCCAGGCTTGCCTCCAGAGAGTTGTTCCTGTTTTTTGTACGTGAGTCCTCTCCGTATGTGTAGCTGTCGCCAATAGCATCGCTAATGGTGGTTGTTGGCTTACCTGTGTTCTTCATTCCCCAGCTGTGGAATCCCGCAGAGAGTCCGATGGTCGACATCGTGTCTATTTCGTAGCTCATGTTCAGGTTTGTCATGCCGAAGAGCATGCGGGTGTCACCTTTCTGACGTAGCATGTAGCTCGAACCATTGGTCAGGTTCTTACGTTCTATCTCGATCTCTGTTCCTTTCGTACGTCCGTTGTTGATGATGCCGTTCAGTGAGAACGAGAACTTCCCGTATTGTCCACTCAGGAAGGTACCTATGCCCGTACCCTTATTTCCTGCGTCGAGGCGTACGTTGCCGTTGATGCCGTTTATCTGTGCTTGGCTCTCGCCTTGTCCTACCATCGTGAGGTTCAGCACTCCACCCGTACCCTCTGCGTCATACTTCGCACCAGGATTGGTGATAACCTCTATGTTTTTCACCATTGAGGCAGGCATAGCCTTGAATATTTGTGATGGATTAGAGTTGAACATCATATTCGGCTTACCATTGACATATATCTTAAACGAGCTGGAACCGTTGACGGTGATGTTGTCCTGACCGTCCACCGTCACCATTGGTACCTTCCTGAGCATGTCGAGCACAGTTGCCGATTTTGCCTCTACGTCATCCTGAACGTTGTAGGTCATCTTGTCGGTTTCCATCTTTACCAGTGGCTTCTGTGCCACCACGTCTACGCCCTGCAGCTGCTGGGCATCGTCAGTTATCCACAGTGTGCCAAGGTCGATGGTAGACTTGTCGTCGAGCGTTACGGCACGTCTTATCTCTTTGCGCCCCACCGAGTTGAAGGTGATGGTGTATTTGCCTTTTCCGCTTACTTTTTGTTGGAATTCGCCTTCCAGTCCGCTCACTCCCATAGCCACGGGCTCTTTTTGGTTTTGACCCTTATATACTCTGATTGTGGCATATGGCTCGCCTTCTTGTGTCAGTGAATCCTTTAATACTCCAGTAATTGTAGACTGTGCGAAGCCTGTAATAGTGCAAAATACTAACAGGCAGGTTGTAGATATTTTTCGTAACATGGGCGCAAAGATATGAAAAACCTCCATATCTCGAAAGAGATACAGAGGTTTTTTGTATAACAAATTCTCTCTCCTCTCACTTCTCACCTCTTTATACAAGATGCGGGATAAGTTCTTCACGGCTTCCAGGTAGCATGTCGATGACAGGAATCTCCACCATGGTGTAGCATCCAGGCTGTAGGCGCATGGAGGCGCGAGCAACATTGACCAAAACCTGTGCGGTGAGTGCGGGGTTGTTGATGCTCATGTTGAATTCCAGTCGCTGGTTCTGAGTCTTACCGCTCACACCCTTGCGTACGAGGTTTACTCCGTGACCCATATCCTTCACCTCATCAACTGACGGAACGGCGAATACGTGAGTCTCGTCGTTGGCAAAATATGGATCCGCCTTGATTGCTTTTGTCACGTCTTCGAGCTTAGCACCCTCTTCCAACTCTACGTATACCATACGGCGATGGATGCCTTCACCCAGAGGAATGGTCATTGACAAAGCGTCCTTAACACCATCCTTAGAGCGTACACACACACTGTGTCCCATTGACATTCCAGGACCGAAGTTGGTGTATGACAGTCCCTTCGGAGCAAGACTTTGCATCAGGGTGCGCACCACAGAGTCACTTCCTGGATCCCATCCTGCGGCAATGACGCTTACCTTGCCCGCTTCCTTGCAGATAGGCATCATCTCCTGACGATAGTCGAGTATGCCGGTGTGTATGTCATAAGAGTCGACGGTATTGATACCTTGAGGAATTATAGATTTGGCATATTCAGGACATGAACGTGTGGGAGTGGCGAGGATGGCTACGTCCACATCCTTCAGTTCCTTGATGTCCTTCACTACGTCGTATGGTTCCAGTTCTGCCGGTTTGTCCTCCGCTCCTTTGCGACGTACAACACCTGCTATCTCAAAATCGGCTGAGGCCTCAAGAGCCTCAATGGTAAACTTGCCAATGTTGCCGTAACCTACGACGGCTGCTCTAATCTTTTTCATGTCTTTTCGTGATATTTAGTTACTGTTTCTTTCTTTTCGGTTGCAAAAGTACACATTTTTCTTTAATATCCTAACGTTTTGTCAATTTTTTTATTTGTATGCGTTGAGATGCAATAAAAACGGAGGTGTAATCGTTAGTTAAAACGTATATATACACATCTTCAGCATTATAATAATGTGTGGGGATAAAATTTTTGTTGTTATGATAGAATATATCAAGGGCGCACTCACCGAGCTGACGCCAGCGCTTGCTGTCGTAGAGACCAGTGGGGTGGGGTATGCGCTAAACATTTCGCTCAATACATACGCTGCCATTCAGGGCAAGACGGATGTTAAACTCTATGTGCATGAGTCGCTTGTCACTGGTGGCAGGGATGACTCGTTTACTCTTTATGGCTTCTATAGCAAGCAGGAAAGGGACCTCTACCGTCAGCTTATCACCGTCAGCGGAGTGGGAGCTAACACAGCGAGGATGATACTTTCCTCGCTCACCCCGTCAGAGTTGTGCAATGTTATTGCCAATGGTGACGAACGACTGTTGAAGGCTGTGAAGGGCATAGGGCTAAAGACAGCCCAGCGTATCATTGTAGACTTGAAAGACAAGATTCTCTCGCTGGGTATTGCCGACGAGATCAAGGTGGCAAATGGCGTTCAGACGAGTGTCAACACTGCCGTCAAGGATGAGGCTGTGTCTGCTCTGTCTATGCTTGGGTTCTCACCAGCGCCGAGTGCCAAGGTGGTGACAGCCATCCTTACCGAACAGCCCGACCTGCCAGTAGAACAGGTGGTGAAGTTGGCACTGAAGCAGATTAAATGATGAGGGGGTAAGGACTTTAAGGACTTTAAAGTCTTTAAGGTCTTTAAAGAAGTTGAGAAGTTAAGTGCTTGGGAATGAGAAATAGAAAGGCAACGTTGATATTGGTGATGATGCTGGTGGGTTGCAGCCTGCTGGCAGCAACGCTGATGGGCACGAGAGAATTTATCGTACCCTCGTTCCTCCGTTCTCTCACCTCCCACCCTGAGCCTATTAAATCCTCCCCTACGGGGGGAGGTCTGGTGGGGATTCCCTCAACCCAAAATGACACCACCGACATCATCTTCCCTGACATCATCATTGACGAGGAAGAGATACCCGACTCGCTGCTCCATCCTCGTTGGCCTGTACAGCGTACCACTCCCGTCACTTTCGACGACTTGACTCAGGGCTCTTACGACCTGCAACGTCCTGAGAATATGTCGCAAACCATCGAATACAACGATACTCTCAATATGTATGTCATTGGCAACAAGGTGGCTGGCACATGGGTTGAGGCTCCTATCATGATGACTCCAGAGGAATATCGTCGATGGAGTGAGAAACGGAGTTTTGCTGACTATTACCGCTCAAAAAATCAGGAGATATTGCAGAAACAGGGTAAGGAGAAGTTCGACTTCACCGATATGCATTTCGACCTTGGACCGGCTGAGAAGATATTCGGACCTGGTGGTGTGCGAATCAAGACACAGGGTACTGCCGAACTGAAGCTCGGTGCTACACTGAAGCGTATCGACAACCCTGCGCTGCCCATAAAGAATCGTAAAACCACCACTATCGACTTCGATGAGAAAATCAACCTTAACGTTAATGGTAAGGTGGGCGACAAGGTGAATATGAACCTCAACTACAATACCGATGCTACGTTCGACTTTGATACCCAGAATCTCAAACTCAAGTATGAGGGCAAAGAAGACGAGATCATAAAACTGGTTGAGGGAGGTAATATATCTTTTCCTTCAAACAACTCATTGGTCAGAGGAGCCAGCTCGCTCTTCGGTATTCGTACCGACATGCAGTTTGGTAAACTGAAACTGCAGACCGTGGTGTCGCAGAAGAAGAGTACCAGCAAGAGTGTGTCGTCGCGCGGTGGTGTCCAACTCACCCCTTTCGAGATTGATGCTGCCAACTATGAGGAAAATCGCCATTTCTTCCTCTCCCAGCATTTCTATTCTAAGTACGATGCAGCTATGAGCACACTGCCCAACCTCACCACAGGCATTACGATAAACCGAGTGGAGGTGTGGGTGACCAACAAGACAGGAACTACCACAAACACCCGAAACATAGTGGCACTGACTGACCTTGGTGAGAATACCAATGTGAGTCGACCTGACCTGTGGGGTGGAGGAGCAACGCCCGTGCCGTCAAACAATGCAAATAGCGAATATTCCATATTGGCTAACATGCCTGGAGTGCGTGACATTGACCAGGTGAATACTGTCCTTGAGGGATACGGCTTGTCGGGTGGTGTTGACTATGAGAAGCTCGAAAGTGCACGTCTGCTCAACTCTTCAGAGTATACCGTCAACAAGGCTCTGGGATATATCTCGCTGAAGACAGCCCTGCAGACCGACCAGGTGCTTGCCATAGCATATGAGTATACATACGGTGGTGTCACCTATCAGGTGGGTGAGTTTGCGTCAGACAATACCGATGTCAACTCTTCGCTTATTGTAAAAGCTCTGAAGAATACCAGCAACAACCCTCGTCAGGGCAACTGGCGACTGATGATGAAGAACGTATACTATCTTGCATCCAATGTAGAGAGGGATAAGTTCAGACTCGACGTGAAGTTCCAGAGCGATACGGCGGGCGTTTATCTCACTTATCTGCCCGAACCTCAGGTGAAAAATCAGCCCATCATACGACTGCTTGGTGCTGATCGCCTTGACAATAATAATAAAGTCCACTCCAATGGCTACTTCGACTATGTCGATGGTTATACCGTGTCGGGCGGCAGGGTGTTCTTCCCAGTAGCCGAACCTTTCGGCAGCTATATCTTCAACTACCTGAAGCAGAGTGGAGTAGCTGAGGCGACAGCAGAGAAATATGCCTTCACCGAACTGTACGACTCCACCAAGACCATTGCTAAACAGATAGCCGAGAAGGACAAGTATCTTCTTGTCGGTCAGTATCGTGGCTCGTCAGCCAATGTGATATCCCTCGGAGCATACAATGTGCCGCAGGGGTCGGTGGTGGTAACGGCAGGAGGAGTCCCTCTACATGAAGGATCCGATTATACTGTAGACTACAGTGCGGGCGAGGTGACCATCCTTAATCAGAGCATCATTGACGCAGGTACGCAGGTCAATGTCTCGCTCGAGAGTAATACCGACTATGGACAGACCCGCAAGACGATGATAGGTATCAACTGGGAGTACGATTTCTCCAAGAATTTCCAGTTGGGTGGTACATTCCAGCATCTCTCCGAACAGGCGCTGACGTCGAAGGTGACGATGGGTAGCGAACCTCTGAATAATACCCTGTGGGGACTCAACATGAACTGGAAGAAGGAGAGCCAGTGGCTCACCAACATGCTCGACAAGATACCATTCCTGCACGTCACCCAGCCGTCATATATCACCTTCTCGGCAGAGTTTGCCCATCTTATAGCAGGCAAGAGTCATGGTACACAGGACAATGCTTCGTATATCGATGACTTTGAGAATACAAAGAATGGTATTGACGTGTCGGCTCCTACCTCATGGATTATCTCCAGTGTGCCCTCGATGCTCAGCGACTCCAAGTTCTCCAACGACATTCGTGGTGGTTTCAATCGAAGTCTTCTGGCTTGGTATACCATTGATCCTCTCTTCACCCGTCGTTCCTCATCGCTTACGCCAGCACATATCAAGAACGATATCGAGCAGTTGTCCAACCATTATGTACGTGAGATCTACGTTAATGAGCTGTTTCCTAACCGTGATCAGAGCAGCTACAACGGAGCCACCAACACCCTGCCCGTGCTCAACCTCGCCTTCTATCCAGAGGAGCGTGGCCCATACAACCTCAACCCCGACCTCGACCGCCGTGGCCACCTTACCCAGCCCAAGAACACCTGGGGAGGTATGATGCGCAAACTCGATACCAATGACTTTGAGAATGCCAATATAGAGTATATCGAGTTCTGGCTCCTCGACCCCTTCATCTACTCACGTGAGCAAGCTGATGCCAACCAGTATGGCGGCGACTTCTACATCAATCTGGGCGAAGTGAGCGAGGATGTGCTCAAGGATGGTAAGAAATTCTATGAGAGCGGTATGCCTGTCGATGGCACCTCTAACTTCCAATATACCAACTGGGGAAAGATTCCTACTCAGCCCACCGTCACCTACGCCTTTGCTTCTTCGGGCGGCGCACGTGCGTTGCAGGATGTTGGATACAATGGCCTCACCGACGAGGAGGAGCGCACGTACACCACTTATCAGGACTATCTCTCCCAGGTGTCTGCCAGAGTAGATCAGGACATTCTCGACTCCATACAAGCCGACCCTGCCAACGATAACTACCACTACTATCGTGGCTCTGATTTCGACGAACTGCGAGCACCTATCCTACAGCGTTACAAGCGCATCAACAATCCACAGGGCAACTCACCTGACTCCAACAACCGCGGCGAGAGCTACGACACATCGTATAAGACCACTCCCGATGTTGAGGATATCAATCAGGACTACACCCTCAACGAGTACGAGAAATACTATCAATACCACGTGTCTATCCGACCGGAGGATATGGAAGTAGGCAAGAACTTCATCGTTGACAAGCGTGTCACAGCACGTAAGTTGCGTGACGGTACCTCGCCAGAGGTGACATGGTACCAGTTCCGTATTCCACTCGATGACTTCGAACAGCGTGTTGGCAATATCAGCGACTTCAGTTCTATCCGTTTCATGCGTATGTTCATGACCGGATTCGAGAAACCCATCGTGCTGCGTTTTGCCACACTCGACCTCGTGCGTGGCGAATGGCGTGTGTATGATCAGAACCTCACCAATTCGTCTTCCACCTCGGGCAAGATGGCTGTGAGCGCGGTCAATATTGAGGAGAACAATGACAAGACACCTGTCAACTATGTGTTGCCGCCAGGTATCAACCGAGCCCTCGACCCTACACAGCCGCAGCTCGTCGAGGCTAACGAGCAGGCCCTCGCCATGACCCTCACCCGTCTCGGCAACAACGAGTCAAAGGCAGTCTACAAAAACACCCATATCGACCTGCGCCAGTATAAGCGCATCCAGATGTTTGTCCATGCTAATGCCATGGAGACCAATGAGACCGACCTGCAGGACAACCAGCTGGCAGTTTTCATCCGGTTGGGTAGCGACTACAAGAACAACTATTATGAGTATGAGATTCCTCTAAAGCTCACCGCCCCTGGACGCTATGACCGTTACAGCCGTCAGCAGTGCATGCTGGTATGGCCTGAGGAGAATATGCTCGACATACCATTGTCGGTCTTCACCTCCCTGAAGAAACAGCGCAATCAAGCCAAAGTCTCTGGTACGGCGAGCTACAACCGCGAGTTCAGCATATATGACGAACAGAATCCCAAGAACCGTATCTCCATCATGGGTAACCCCACGCTGGGCGAGGTCAAGACGATGATTATCGGTGTGCGCAACCTCTCTGCCAATGAGAAGAGTGGTGAAGTGTGGTTCAATGAGCTTCGACTCAAGGAATATAACAATAAGGGTGGATGGGCTGCCCAGGGTAACCTCAACGTCCAACTCTCCGACTTCGGTACCGTCAACCTGCAAGGCAAATACCAGACCGACGGTTTCGGAGGTCTCGAGGAGGGTGTCAGCCAGCGAGCCATGGACGACTACACCAGCTATAGCCTCACCACCAATCTCGAGATGGGCAAGTTCTTCCCCGACAAGGCGAAGGTCAGCATACCGCTCTACTACTCCTACAGCAAGGAGGAGACACGTCCACGTTACAACCCACTCGACACAGATATGGAACTCGACGACGCGCTCGACGCCATGGAGGGACATGAGCGAGACTCCATAGAGTCAATAGCCGTCACCAAGACTGTCAACCGCAACTTTGCCATCCCTAATGCTCGAGTGGGCATTTCCACCAAGGGTCATCCTATGCCATACGACCCCGCCAATTTCTCCGTGTCATATAGCCACCAGCATCGTCACACCTCTGGTGAGACTACTATCTATGAGAAGGAAGACCAGTGGCGTGGAGCACTCAATTATTCGTGGTCGCCATCCTACAAGCCGTGGGAGCCTTTCAAGAAGACCTTCAAGAGCAAGTCTAAGTGGCTGGACATCTTCAAGCGCTTCGGACTCAATTACCTGCCGCAAAACGTAGCATTCAATACAGAGATGATACGTAACTACTATGAGTTGCAAGAGCGCGACATGGAGGACCTCGGAGGTTCCCAGTTGCCACTCATCTTCAACTCGCAGTTCCTGTGGAACCGTGACTTCTCACTCAGATGGGACTTCACCAAGAACCTGCACATGAACTTCCAGAGTGCTACCCATGCTGAGATAGAGGAGCCTTATACACCAGTCAACAAGGACCTTTATCCCGACCGCTATTCGGCATGGAAGGATTCTGTGTGGACGAGCATCAAGCACTTCGGTCGTCCGCTGGACTATCAGCAGAATTTCCGCATGTCATACCAGCTGCCACTCAATCTGCTGCCCGTCTTCGACTGGCTCAATGCTGACGCTACCTACGATGCCACGTATAAGTGGGTGAGAGGTACCGAACTCGAAGATGGAACATCGCTGGGCAATACCATCACTGTCGATCGTACATTCAATGTCAACGGTTCGTTTAATATGGAGAAACTCTATAACCACGTGCCGTTCCTTAAGAAGACCAACGATCGGTTTAATAAATCAGGCAAGAATAACAGGTCTAGCAAATCTAGTAAGACTAGTAAATCTAGTAAGACTGGCAAGGCTGACAAAAACGACAAGACAAGTGATGCCAATAAGGACGACGACCCCAAGAAGGCGTTGCCAAAGAATAAGAAGAGTTTCGAGAAGGAGCTGTCCATTGCCGCCGACACCTCCACCATCGTCACCCATAGCAAGAAGACGCGACGGCTCATAGTCTCGGCAAAGACAGCCGATGGCAAACCGTATAAGATAAAGTGGCGTAAGGTCGACGACAACAAGATTAAGGTGTTCAACCGTACTGACTCCGCCATCAAGCTCAAACTCACCGTCACACCCAAAGAGCCGCTCGAGGAAAAGGCGTGGTATAAGACTGCCCAGTGTGTGGCGCGTGTGCTGATGATGGTACGTACCGTCAGCTTCTCCTATCGCGACCAGTACTCTATGGCTCTCCCAGGCTTCATGCCCAACATCGGCGATGCCTTTGGTCAGCGTCGCGGACAGGGAGCCATGTCGCCAGGACTCGACTTTGCCTTCGGATTTATCGATGACGACTATATCGACAAGGCACGTAGGCGCGACTGGCTGCTCTATAATGACAACGTCGCTACGCCAGCCATCACCAGTCGTACGCAAGACCTGCAGCTACGCATGACCCTCGAACCCGTCAAGAACCTGAAGATTGATCTCAACGCAGTACGTACCGTCACCACCGCCAAGAGCATCCAGTACATGTACGAGGGTACGCCTACCTCGCAGAGTGGCTCCTTCACTATGACCACCATCTCCATCGGTTCTGCCTTCGAGTCCATGGGTAGTGCCACAAATGGCTATCACTCCAAGACATTCAATAAGTTCGTAGCCTCTCTCGACGGCTATCAGCAGCGCGTCCAGCGGCAGTATGATGGTGCTGTGTATATGAACGGTCAGTGGCAGCATCGTCCTGACATCCACCCCGAGACAGCCCAGTATGGCGAAGTCAATAAGTATAGTGGTGACGTCATGATACCCGCCTTCCTCAATGCCTATACCAGCATGGGTAGCAATGGGCTTAAGATATTCCCCAAGCTCGTCAGCATGCTGCCCAACTGGTCCGTCCGATATAGCGGTCTCAGCCAGCTTCCTTGGTTCAGCGAGCTGTTCAAGAGCGTCAACCTCAACCATGCCTATAAGAGCATCTACTCTGTCAACTCTTATCAGAGCTACAGTACATGGCAGGATTACATGAACGGACTTGGCTTCGTCACCGAGGCACAGACAGGCATGCCCATCCCCAGCTCCATGTACAACGTACCGCAGGTGAGCATCAACGAGTCCTTCGCCCCACTGCTCGGTGTCGATGTCACCATGCACAACAACCTTACCGCCAAGGTTGAATATCGAACCACACGTGTCCTCTCGCTCTCCATGACCAGTGTCCAGATCAATGAGGCAATCAGTAAGGACTGGGTCATCGGACTGGGCTATCGCATCAACGACTTCAGCTTCCTCGGACTCGGCATCAACCATCGTAAGGTGAAAGGTAGCAAGAGTCGTGACGACGACAACAAGTCCACCAGCTCGAGAGGTAAGAACAATCTCAACCATGACCTAAACCTGCGCCTCGACCTGTCTTATCGCAAGCAGGCAGCCATCAGTCGTGACATAGCCTCGCTCACCAGTGCAGCTTCCAGCGGCAATACCGCCTTCAAGCTCTCTTTCCTTGCCGACTACACCCTCTCCAAACTCATCACTATGAGCTTTTATTACGACATGCAGAAGAATACCCCGTTGCTCACCGCCAGCAGCTATCCCACCGTCACTCACGACTTTGGATTCAACTTCAAGTTCTCGCTGACGAGGTAAAAACATAGCATTCCTACAGCTAAAAGCCCAAAATGACTTGTTTTTGCATCCGTAAGACATTAGTTTAAGGTCTCAAACCAAAAGTTTGGAGCCTCAAACTGACGGTTTGAGGCTCCAAATTACAAATAATATAGTATGTCTGACCCTACTTGTCGTATGCATGTACGGGGTAGTCGGTGGTGAAGTGGAGTCCGCGGCACTCCTTGCGCTCTATAGCCCAGCGTGTGATTAGGTAGCCGGTGTTGATGATGTTGCGCAGTTCGCAGATGTCTCGGCTCGCCTTGACACGCTTGAAGAGTGCTTCGGTCTCTTCGTATATGAGGTCGAGTCGGTCCCATGCTCGTTTGAGTCGGAGGTCGCTGCGCACGATGCCTACGTAGTTGGACATGATCTCGTTGACCTCGCGTACGCTCTGGGTGATAAGCACTTTCTCCTCGTTGGTCATGGTACCCTCGTCATTCCACGCAGGTATGTTGGTGTTGAAGTCGTATTCGTTGACATGCTGTAATGAGTGGCGTGCGGCAGTCTCGGCATATACCACCGCCTCTATGAGCGAGTTGCTTGCCAGACGATTGCCTCCGTGGAGCCCTGTGCATGAGCACTCGCCGAGCGCATAGAGACGATGTATGCTGGAGCATCCGTTGAGATCCACCTTGATGCCGCCGCACATGTAATGGGCTGCGGGGCGTACGGGGATGTATTCCTTGGTGATGTCGATGCCTATGCTGAGACACTTCTGGTAGATGTTGGGGAAGTGGTGTCTGGTCTCCTCTGGGTCTTTGTGTGTGACATCGAGGCAAACGTGGTCGAGTCCGTGCTTCTTCATCTCTTTATCGATGGCACGTGCCACGATGTCGCGCGGTGCGAGCGACAGTCGTTCGTCATATTTCTCCATGAACGACTCTCCGTTGGGCAGTCGCAGTATGCCGCCATAGCCTCGCATAGCCTCGGTGATGAGGAATGCGGGATGGGTCTCGCCAGCGTGATGGAGCACGGTGGGGTGGAACTGTACGAACTCCATGTCGGCTACGGTGCCTTTGGCACGATATACCATAGCTATGCCGTCGCCTGTGGCGATGACGGGGTTGGAGGTGGTCATGTAGACAGCTCCCACGCCGCCAGTACATATCAGGGTCACCTTGCTTAGGTAGGTGTCTACCTTCTGCGTGGCTGGATTGAGTACGTATGCTCCGTAGCACTCTATGTCGGGTGTGCGACGGGTGACCTCGATGCCCAGATGGTGCTGGGTGATGATCTCCACGGCGAAGTGGTTTTCCTTGATTTCTATATACGGATTGTTCTTGACGGCTTCCATCAGTCCGCGTTGTATCTCCGCACCGGTGTCGTCGGCATGATGGAGTATGCGGAACTCGGAGTGTCCACCTTCGCGATGGAGGTCGAACTCTCCGTTCTCTTTCTTGTCGAAGTTGACACCCCATTGCACCAGTTCCTTGATCTGTTCGGGAGCCATACGCACCACCTGCTCTACAGCCTTACGGTCGCTGATATAGTCGCCGGCAATCATAGTGTCCTCGATATGCTTGTCGAAGTTGTCAACCAGAAGGTTGGTTACCGAGGCGATGCCTCCCTGGGCAAAGCTGGTGTTGGCCTCGTCGAGTGCGGTCTTGCATGCCAGACAGATGCGTGGCTGGGGTTTGGCTCCTTTGGCTTGGTCTTCAGCCTTAAGAGCTTTGGCTATTTTCAGGGCATAGCTCATGCCAGCAACGCCGGCACCGATTATCAGAAAGTCATATTTGTAGGTCATTGTGGGAAATTTTTTATGCTGCAAAAGTAGTAATTTATTATAAGATATTGCAAGAGAAAGCATTTTTTTTGTACTTTTGTGGCTGTAATGACACGAATACATCAATACATACTTTTTGTTTTGACGTTCTTTTGCGTAGCAAGTGGTTATGCTCAGAAGCCTGGAGTGATGCCTGACAGCCTGCCGGCAAAGGCGATTGCAGACGGGAACTCTGCTATCGGGCGAGAACAGGGCGATGCTGGCATCAGCTATGTCGGGCGTGACCAGAGTGGAGACGAAAACTTCAGCGATAACGGCGGTGACTCATGGGAGGAGACGCTCCAACAGAAGCTGGACAAGATGATGAAGCACTCGCTGTTGGAGTCTACCCAGCTGGGACTGATGGTGTGGGATCTGGATGCTGACAGCTGTATATACAAGCATGGCGAACGTCAGCGCCTGCGCCCTGCCTCGACGATGAAGATAATAACGGCAGTGGCTGCACTTGACTACCTGGGAGGCGACTATCGCTTTACTACCGAACTGCGCAGCAAGGGCGACATCATACTGAATGCTGACAGCACTCGCACGTATAAGGGTATGTTCTATTGTGTTGGAGGTTTTGACCCTAAGTTTAGCACAGGCGACATGGGAACTTTCGCTACTGCCATAGGCGGGCTGGGCGTAGACAGCATCATTGGCTCTATCTGTGGCGACATGTCGTTCAAGGACGACAAGCTGCTGGGCGAGGGTTGGTGCTGGGACGACGACAATCCTGAGCTGTCGCCTCTACTCGTAGGCAGGAAGAACGCGTTTGCCGAGACTCTGCGCAAGCAGTTGCTGGGAGGAAAGACAGTAGTATGGCTCAGCGCTGCCGAGGGCACCGCTGCCGAGGGCAGTACGCTGATGGGCAGGGTAGAGCATACGATAGACGACGTGCTCGGTCCGATGATGAAGAATAGCGACAACCTCTATGCTGAGGCTCTGTTTTATCAGATAGCCCATCGCCGAAAGGGAAGGAACGCAAGTGCAGCTGACGCTCGTCAGCAGATATACGACACTATGCGCAAGGCGGGACTCAACACGTCACAATACTATATAGCCGACGGATCAGGATTGTCGTTGTATACATATGTCACGCCGCAGGCTGAGACGATGATGCTGCGCTATGCCTATGGCAAGCCTGAGATATACGATCATCTGCTGCGCTCGTTGCCAGTGGCAGGAGTCGATGGCACGCTGGCTACGCGTATGAAGGGCAAGTCGACCAAGGGAAATGTCAAGGCAAAGACGGGTACGGTGATGGGTGTCAGTTCGCTTGCAGGCTACTGCAAGGGCGGTAATGGTCATCAGTTGTGCTTCTCGATAATCAATCAGGGCGTGAAGACAACGGCAGACGGCCGTGCCTTTCAGGATGCCATCTGCGCGTTGCTATGTCAGTAGGAGAAAGTTTTTTCTACCTTGCGGTTGCCGCGGTGCAGGCAGGTTGATGGTCTCTTGGGCGCATGACAGCATGCACGATGCAGTCAAAGCAAGTGTGAAAATGGCTTTTCTCATGGTATTGATGTATTATAAGTATATGTTATGGATGCAAAGATAATAATTTTTTATGTATGAAATTTTGTCATAAAAAAGGAAAATTTTATTTTTGCGAATAATTAAAAGGATCATCCTGTCTGGCATTGCCAATGAAACGTAAGTTGTTTTGTGAAATATCGCCCCTTACTTATCGCCTCTCGATGGAGAAGGAGATACTGAAGCGGCATGTGAAAGATTCCTTTGCAAGGATTTGTTTTGCAAGGGAACGTACGGACGAGTCGTTGCCGGTGCTTGTCTATCGGCATAACTCCCTTATACGACGTCGGCTTGGCAATGTGGATATGCAACTGCAAGAGAATAAGGCTGTCAATCTCTCATTGGCTGTTCCTCATATTGATGGTGTGCTGATAAGACCAGGTGAGACGTTCTCCGTATGGAAGCTCATAGGACGAACCACTCGGCAGAGAGGTTTTCGTGTTGGACTGACCATCGCCAAGGGCAAGCCGTCGGAGGGCATCGGAGGCGGGTTGTGCCAGTTGTCAAACCTTATCCATTGGATGATGCTCCATAGCGAACTCACCATAGTTGAGCATCATCATCACGACGGGATGGATCTCTTTCCTGATTTCGGTCGTAAGATTCCGTTTGGCACGGGTACGAGCATCTCGTACAACTATGTGGACTATCGTGTCAAGAACAACACACAGAACACCTATCAGTTGCGTGTCTGGGTGGATGGGGAGTATCTCTGCGGTGAGTTGCGAGCTATGGAACGCCAGACGAATTCCTACCATATTCGAGTGGAAGACGAGCATTTCTCCAAGGAACAGGATGGAGTGTATAGAAACGGACGGGTAGTCAGGGATGTCATCGACCGCAGGACAGGACGCTGCATTGATAGTCAGACCATCCGTGTCAATCATGCAAAGGTGATGTATCCAATATCATAGTTCATGCGTAACTGTTCGTTAAAGATACAAGATTACAAAAGAGGCCACTCTTTAAATAAAAACGATAGGTTTTTTACTACAAAAAGTGCTCGTAAGTCGTTGCTTATCAAAGCAGGGTGTAAGGGTGCAGGTTTTTTCATATAAAAGTAGGGGGGTACCCACATCTTACCGTCCAAAACGGCACATATTGTCCTCCAATATGTGCCGTTTTACCTTCCAATATGCTACTTATTGCAAGACAACTTGGGCGTAGTTGAAAGCTAAGGTCACTGGGGATTGGTTGTTTTGAGATGAATTTTATCCATTCAAAAACCTGTCACCATGATTATTTCAGAAGGTTCTTATGGTTAGGCAAATCTTGGTTGTGGCGTTTTTTTTAAAAAAAGTTTTGTAACGTAGATAAAATTGAGTATATTTGCACTGTCTTCACGAGACAGGATGCTGTTCTATGTACAACAGATATGGAGTAATCAGAAGCCTGGTGGGTGGGGATACATATATGGTAAAAGGCGTTTATCTAACGCTTTGATCTTTGCATCACGAATCTTGCAAATTCAAATCCAAGTAAAGACAAAGCAACGATAGATGTCCTCGGGATATGAATGATTGTATCCGCATGGCGCATACACATAGGTGTGTATTGCCAATTGTGGGTGTATCTACATATCATGCGTGGGCTTCTGCGTTGTTCGTTTCTCTTGGATGGGCAATGCAAGAGCCTTGTGATGCGGGACGAGCAACAGGTACAGCGACCCGCGCTTTTTTCGTATCATGTTCCAATTAGCAAAAAAGTAATTAGATTCGTCTTGCGTCTGGGGTTACTGGCAGGGCAAAACTTAATTTTCAACAAAATGAAAAAGCTTTTATTGATGGTGGCAGTCATGATGTCTGCAATGTGCATGTCTGCACAGAATGATGTAGGACAGTTCTCCGTAGCTCCGGTAGTAGGTCTCAACTTCGCCAAGATGACGTTCGACGACGCAAAGTTCAAGACTGGCGTACAGATTGGAGCCGTTGCCGAATACGGACTTCTCGAGAAGCTCGGTCTCTCAGCCGGACTGGTCTACTCAATGCAGGGTACAAAGTTCGATAACGAAAGCCTGAAAGCCAACTATCTCAACGTGCCTGTACTTGCCAACTACTATGTAATCCCTGGACTGGCAGTGAAGGCAGGTCTTCAGCCTGGGTTCCTGCTCTCCGCCAAGATGGATGGTGAAAATGTAAAGGATGAATTGAAGAGCTTTGATTTGTCTATCCCTGTGGGCGTTTCTTATGAGTATCAGAACTTTGTAGTTGATGCTCGATATAACTTGGGCGTGACGAAGGTTAGCAAGGAGGGTGACAGCGCGAAAAATCAGGTTGTTCAGTTGACTCTTGCATATAAGTTTAAACTTTAAAAAACTGACAAACAAATGAATAAGATTAATTTGTATATGATTGCGTTTGCTGCTGTATTATCTGGCAGCACATTCCTTGTTTCATGTAGTGACGACGATGACAGTACAAGCCCATCAGCCTTAACACCTACTCCTACTATTGTAAATAACGAAGGAGTGGCAATGAGATTGTCAAGCGTTGGCTCTACCACATTCACTTATGACGAAGAGGGTAAACTCATCACTTACAGGTTCGAAGGAACAAACTATACCGCATCAGGTGACAAACTCAGTTTTACTGGAACCGATGGTGACGAAACTGAGAATATAGACATCGCTCTCAACGGTCAGGGCCTTATCTCCAAGGTAAGTGTTAATCACACGGCAGGGAGCGAGGATAGCGAAGAGTGGCAGAAAGGAACTATTACAGTCAGTTTCTCATACAATTCTTCAAATCAGCTTGTTGGTATGAAATCCTCTGCCGTAGAATCTGGATATAACAGTTATGAAGGTTCCTGGTCCTATAATGGTTCTGGCAATCAAACCAACACATGGACTGACGGTAATCTCGTGAGCGCAATATGGAAAAATAATTATTCTGAAAGTTATGACGGAGAAAAGCTTAGTTCAACGTCTACATCTCATTATAAAATCAGCTATGGGAATACTGCAAACACATCAAAGCAGTATACATATAACATTGCTGAAATCGCAACAGACGGATATTATTGTGACGCATTGGCACTTATAGGCTATTTTGGAGTCGGTACCGCATACTTGCCCACTGGATATTCGTATGAACACAACGATACTGAACATGAGGAAAATAACGAAACAGGAAACGAATCACTTTCCTACTCTCTAAACTCCGACGGAACAATTTATTCTGAGGATGGTGGCGAACTTTACTCCCCAATATACTACAACTATGTAAGTAGCAAGGCGTCACAAGTTCTCAAAGTTGCTAAGAGCGTAGCAGACAATTTGCGTGTTGCCAAACATAGCAAACTGCGTAGACATCACAAGACTGCAAGGTGATATATCCTACGATATATGGAAAATTAGATAGAAAGACAGGAAGGGTGTATGCCCTTCCTGTCTTTTATTTATGTTCCTTTTCGCTATAGGAATCGTAGTGAAGGGTTATTGATTCCTCATTATATATGTTATATGCATAGGGTCAAATATTACAGCGTAACCTCCGTGACTCTACAATGTAATATTTGTTTTCTAATTAAGAACCGTTAGCTTGTTTGATTATCCATTCTTTAAAGAACGGATCCTCTATCTCATATCTTTCCGAGTATATAACATAGCCTTCTTTCTGTAATCGTTTCAAGGCACTGTAGATGGTGCTTGTGCGTTGTTCACCTGTCTGTAAAACACTATTTAAGGCGAGGCGTTGAAGAATCCATTTGTTTGTTCGTTTGAAGTTCATCCATAGTCGCTCGTAGTCGAGTCCGTGGGTCGTTACGATGGTGTCAATGGCAACTCGTATCACGTCGCTAACATCTGGCTGAAGTACCCCTAGTTGCCAGACGTTCGATGCCAGTTGTTGGGTATAATAGGGATGACATCCTGTATAGGCTAAAATACTGTCAGCTAATTTGTTGTGATTGTCGGGGAAGCATGTTTTCAGACGTTTGGACAGATATTCGTGAAAGTCATCGTATGGCAGTTTCCCAAGTTTCATAAGTTGACCGAAATGATAGAATGGCGACTTCTTCTTCTCAAAAATGTCCGTCATCATACTTTCCTGACTTCCTAATAATATATAGTTGACATGTTTCTGAGTCTGCATAATGGCACGCAGTTTTTTGTCCAAATGTGGATCCAGATCAAGAATTTCCTGAAACTCGTCTAATACAACCACAATGCGATTGTTCTCTGAATGAGTTTTTTCTATGAGAGTCATCACGTCTTCAAGTAATATAGAACTGTCAACATCAGGTTGAAAAGACACGTCTATGGAGCCTGTCAACGCATTTGTGGATATTGTGGGTATGATGCGAAAGTGTGTTATCAAGTGACGTATTCGTTCTAAAGGATGCACCTTTAGGAACTCGCGCATCAATTTTGCCGACAAGTCTGCAACAGATGTTACTTGTTGTAGATTTATCGTGATACATTTCCGTCCACTCTTGCCAATAGCTTTTGCTACTACGCTGCTCTTGCCAAATCGTCTTGGACTTATCAATATGAGGTGATTTGGGCTCTGAATGAACTGGCAGATGTAATTGACTTCATCGACTCTGTCGGTAAAGTATTCCGCCTCAACGATGGTTCCAAATTTAAATGGGTTCTCCATATTACGACTTTTTTCGTTACGACTTTTTTCGTAGTCGCAGCAAAGTTAATGAATATCATTCATATAGCCAACTTATTATCAGAATTTTTTTCAGGATAGCACATGTCAAAAAGACATACTATCTCATGAGATAATAATTTTATAGCTTAGTATTTGCACAACAATCTTAGAACAGCATCGTGAGCAGGGGGATGCTGATCATGGAGAGTAGGGTGATGATGGAAGGTTGATTGACTCCTGGGCGCATGACGGCATACATGAGCAGCAAGAGCAATAGTCATAATGCTTATAGTAGTTTTGTTCTTGTTATCGTTTCAGGTCAAACCCTAATCTTACTCCATCGTAGTTCTTGCTGATCTCGCCTATACCCTCCATCGTCTGGTTTCCACTCAGTGCGGCTAATGTCTGGAAGATGGTAAGCAGCTTCTTCGACTCGAAAAGCAGACTTATACCGCTTATCTCGCGCTTGGTATATCCGTTGATCGAGAAGAGAAAAGTCTTCAGCGTTATCTGTCCATCCTTTTCGTTAAGGGTATATGAGCCGCTGATGCTTTTCCCTGCTATCTGTCCTGAAAAAGATTTGTCCTCGTTGAACGTAAACCATGTGTTCGTTTCTGAGATTTTAAGATTGTCGTAGTAGGGCTGTAGCTTTTCTTCTACCTGCACAGCCGCAACCTCTCCTCCAGCTTTTGCAAGAGCCTTCTCACTGTTGAACGCGCATCCAGGTCCCTTATATTTCCAGGTTCCGTAGAGTTGCTTCTCGGTCACCTTGTCCAGTCCGATAACGCTCGTTATAACGTTGCCAATTGCGGTTCCGTTTGTTACTGCACCGAAGATGTCGCCCAGTACTTTACTGTTTTGTCCGTTACTTTGGTTTAGTCCAGTTGTGCCGCAACCGGAAACCATCATTGCTGCAGCCATCAATAGTACAAATGATATTCTTTTCATAATTATTTTAGCAGATATTCTCTGCGTGCAAATTTACAATAAAATTTGGAGGTGTCAAGAAATAATCATGATATTTTTCAATCTTCAGAAACGGTTTGTGTTCATTCGAACCATGTTAATATGGCGTTTATGTCAAAAACCAAATCCTTTTCTCATTTTGGTTCTCTCGCAACCACGTATTGGTTTTTACGCAACCACGCCTTGGTTTTTTCGCAACCACGCCTTGGTTCTCTCGCAACCACGCCTTGGTTCCTTTACAACCACGCCTTAGTTGCTTTTTAACCACATAACGGTTTGCTCATGACTTAGTCGTGGTTTGTCTGCTTCCAAATAGAGGTCTGCCTGTTTTCATACAATGAAGTCATTCTCACTAAGTTGTGAGGGGTTGTGGGTTAATAAGAATCGTATTGACAGGTTTTTGATTTCTCATTATAAATTGGGTCAAATCTCTTGATGTTTGCCTTACAAATTCTTGTCTTTACAATACAAGGTGCAAGAGGTGTTGGTTTATAGCAAATGGTCAGAACAGCATCGTTAGCAGGGGAATGCTGATCATGGAGAGTAGGGTGGTGATGAAGGTCACCTCTGCCATGAGTGTCGTGTCCTTGCCGTATTTCAAGCATAGAATAGTACCGTAGGTGGCTACGGGCATAGCTATGACAACGGTGTTGATGTTGACTACCATTGGTGAGAATCCCATGAGGGATGTGAGGTAGTAGACTGCCAGTGGCAGGAGAGCCAGACGGAGCGCCGTGGTGAGGTATACGGTGGTGTTGCCAAGCAATGAACGAATAGGCAACTGCGACATGCTGGAGCCAATGATAAGGAGGGCTGCCGGTACGGTGATGTTGCCAAGCATGGTGAGCGACTGGCAGATAAAGCCTGGTATGTTGTTTATCTCCAATGCCACGATGAGCATGGTGAGATAGGCTGCCAGCATAGGTGTGCTGTAGAGCACCTTCTTCTCGAATCGCTTGCCTTCGATATTGCTGCTACCTGTTATCAGTATCGTGCCGATGGTGAAGACGGTGAAGGTGTTGACTACATTCAATACGGCAGCATAGAACACTGCCTCATGACCGAAGATAGACGCAACAACAGGATAACCCATGAAGCCGACGTTGCCGAACATCAGTGCGAAGCCGATGGCTCCACGGTCTTCCTTGCGCTTCGTCATATAGCGTGGCAGCAGAAAGGCGGCACCAGTCAGGATTGTATATGTGACGATGCTGATGAGCAACAGTGGCAAAATGAACCGTCGGTCGGGTAACTCGCCAGTCATGGACGACGAGAGGATTAGGGCAGGACAAGTGATGTTGATTACCAATCTGGAGAGCTGGCGGTCGAAGTCGCCACCCAGATAGCCCAGCTTGCCAGCCACGTAACCTACGATTACGATGACGAAGAGAGTCAGCATTAC
>ODAI011069930.1_pt1 | contig 22359 bp, 19 predicted proteins | sample 1539321 | NCBI WGS metagenome assembly ODAI01 (sample SAMN02144231, study PRJEB22623) | gut metagenome | biome: sheep rumen | host: Ovis aries | place: New Zealand | reverse complement strand
GCTTCTATCCTTCAAAGCGGTTACGGTTACAGCTGTAACCATGTAACCTTTTTATCCAACCAAAACATCCTAACATATTGTAAATGCCTAATTATTAACAAATTATGTTTGATTTATATCTTCTTGTCTACCTCTGCGGTTACATGGTTACAGCTGTAACCGTAACCGTTTTTGGCGTCTTGGAAACGAGGCATAAAAGGTTGTTATGAAAACGATTAATGATTACGATGAAAATCATTAATACTTGCAAGTGAAAGCCTTAAGTCTAGCAAGTGAATGCCTTAGGGCTACAGGGAGCAAATGCCTGTCAAACTATCGTGTGCCTCTACCCAAACGATAGTGTGCCTATACGCCAACAATTGTGCGCCTATACGCAAATTGATGCCATAGTTACAAGCATTGATGCCTAAACGCTGATATACAAAGGAATTTGCTGAAATTCATGTTAGGTGTTGGTGTATTGTAAAAATCCGCGCAATTTACAAAGAAATTGCGCGGAAAAAAATGGTGTCAAGGTAGTGGCGTCAACGGAAATACGATGTTGACGATGAAGATGTTGGCAGCTAGTATGATGATGTTCATCAGCAGACCGATGCGCATGAAATCGCTGAAGCGGTAGCCACCAGGACCATAGACCAGCATGTGGGTGGGCGAGCCGATAGGTGTGGCAAAGCTGCTGCTGACGCTGACCATAAGGGCAATAAGGAATGGGTATGGGTCGTAGCCCAGTTTCTCGGCTGCTTCGTACATGATGGGGAAGAACATGGCGCCTGCTGCGGTGTTGGAGATGAACTCGGTGATGAAGGTGCCGACTAAGCAGATGGCAGTCATGACGACAATAGGATTGGTGCCACAAACATCGAGGATGCCTGTTGCAAGTCGTTCGGCAATGCCCGTCTTCTGGATAGAGAGTCCGAGGACGACGCTGGCGGCAAATACGATGAGAATATCCCAGTTAATGGACTTCATGGCCTGGTCGGGTGTGCAGCAGCGGAATATGAGCATACCCATGGCGGCCAGGAAGGCACATTGCAGTAGCGGTATCACGTTGAGTGCAGAGAGCACTACCATCGCAATCATGATGACGGAGGAGATGATGGTGCCATAACCTATGTTTGGAATGTCGTCAGAGTCGAAGAACTGCAGCTTGTCGGATAGGGCAGGTGTGTCCGTCTTGAAATTGCTGGGACATAGCAGGAGCAAGGTGTCGCCAGCCTGCAGGACAACCTCGCGCGGTGCTTCCTTGATGCGCTCACCAGAGCGGGAGACTGCCGCCAGCATCACGTCGTTGTCTTTCTCGAAGGTGCTGTCTCCGATGGTTTTACCTATTAGTTCGCTGCCGAAGGAGACATAGGCGGTGCGTAGCTTGGTGTATTTGTCTAACTCGCTTGTGTTGAAGACATGATGGTCGGCACTCACCAGCTGGTGGTCATAGGCCATCTTGATAATCTCGTCAATCTGTCCGGCATAAACATAATGGTCGCCACCCATGATGGGTTCGTCCTCGTTGATGGGGTTTGGCATGTTATCGTAGTGATACATCTTGATAAGGCTACCACTCTTGATATGGTATATGCCAGCTTCGCCCAGCGTCATGCCGATATAGGGATTGTCCGAAGGCACTTGCAGTTCAACGGTATATTCGCCTGTTGATTCGAAAGCACTCTCCGGAGCTTTACGCTCTGGCAATAAACGGCGCATGGCGATGACCGACAGGATGCCGACGGCGAGGCAGAACAGACCGGGAATGGTTGTTGCCAGCACGTTCATAGCGTGGCCTGTCTTGTCAGCATAGAGTCCGCTGATAATCATGTTTGGTGGAGTGCCGAAAAGGGTGCAGACACCACCCATTCCAGAGGCGTAGCTCAGGGGAATGAGCAGTTTGGAGGGTGAGATGTTGAGCTTCTTGGCCCACATCTTGACGATATTGACGAAGAGGGCCACTACGGTGGTGTTGCTGAGGAATGAGCTGAGCAAGGCAACGGGCAACATCAGACGGGTGACCGCCTTGGCGTAGCTGTCGGGCTGTCCCAGCAGGTATTTCGTAATGTATTGCAGCACACCGGTATGAGTCAGTCCGGAAACAACAACGAAGAGCACACCGATGGTGATAACGGCTGGTGAACTGATGCCCGAGAAAGCCTCTTTGGCGTCGAGTACACCGGTGACAAACAAAATGGCTACGGCGAAGAGGAACACCAGATCGGAACGCAACTTGGTGAACAGCATCACCGTAAACATGGACAGCACGGTAAGGATGGTAATCCATGCTTGAAAATTAAAGCCTAACAGTTCAAAGTTTTCAATCATGAGTGTATAGATTCTAAGTACGTTATAATGAAGAGAGAGAGCTTCGGGGGCGAAGTCTCTCTCTCTTTATGGAATAGGGGCAAATTATTTGTTCACCTGGAACTTGGTGTCGCCATCCTTGAAGAAGGCATTAATCTGCTTGGCTGCTGCAATACCTGCGTTGGTGTTAGCCTCGGCAGTCTGGGCACCCATCTTCTTGGGTGTTGAGAAATAGCGGCCTTCGAACTGCTTGAAGTCATCGTTGGCATCGGGCATGATGTCGGTAACGAACTTCAGGTCCTCACGCTCAGCCATCAGTTTCAGCAACTCTGGCTCGTTGATGACCTCCTTGCGGGCGGTGTTCACGAGAATGCCGCCTTTCTTCATCTTACCTACCAAAGCATAGTTGATGCTCTGCTTGGTCTCAGGAGTAGCGGGGATGTGGAGTGACACCACATCGCATTGTTCGAAAAGTGCTTCCTGATTGGCAACGGCGTGAACACCGGCTTTCTCGATGACCTCAGCGGGGCTGTAGGCGTCGTAAGCATAGACGTCCATACCGAAGCCTTTAGCAATGCGAGCCACGTTGCGGCCAACATTACCGAAAGCGAGGATGCCAAGTTTCTTGCCCATAAGCTCTGTACCGGCCTTGCCGTTATAGAAATTGCGAACGGTGAATACCAGCAGACCGAACACAAGCTCGGCAACGGCATTGGCATTCTGTCCGGGGGTGTTCTCGGCTACCACGTTGTGGGCAGTAGCGGCAGCGAGGTCGATATTGTCGTAACCGGCACCTGCACGAACCACAATCTTCAGCTGCTTGGCAGCGTCGAGCACCTCGGCATCTACCTTGTCCGAACGGATAATCAGCGCGTCGGCATCCTTCACAGCGTCCAACAGCTGTGCCTTCTCTGTATATTTCTCGAGCAGCACCAATTCATTGCCTGCTGCTTCTATCTCTTTGCGAATGCCCTCTACAGCAGCTGCTGCAAAAGGCTTCTCTGTTGCTACTAATACTTTCATTTTATTGATTGAACATTGAATATTGAACATTGAACATTATTATTCGGTTCCTTTTGTCGTCTTGATGATTTTTGTCAGGGTGCCAACTATCTTTTTGCAGTCATCGTAGATGGACTCAAACTGTTTCTCGTCCAATATGTTCGACTCGTGCAGTAGTTCAAGCCAATATTCTGTTTCGTTTGCCTCCTTTAGAGCAATGTTTAATTTGTTAATAAAATCCAATCTACTTTGAGCATTGACACTCTCCCGAACATTGGCACCAATGCTTGTACCGCTTCTCAGAACCTGCTTGGACAAAACATACACTTGTTTTTCTTCCTTTAAAAACATGTATAGTTTAATGATCCTGAGTGAAAATGCCTTGCTGTCTATCAGTATCTGATTGTCGGCACGCATAATGTTCAATGTTCAATGTTCAATGTTCAATGTCCACTCTCGAACTCCTTCATGCAAGCTACGAGAGCGTTTACACCTTCGATGGTCTGGGCGTTGTAGCACGATGCACGGAAGCCGCCTACTGAGCGGTGACCCTTTACACCAACCATACCCTTCGACGTAGCGAAGTCGAGGAAATCCTTCTCCAGCTCCTTGTACTCGTCGGCCATCACGAAGCAGATGTTCATCAATGAACGGTCGGCAACCTCGGCGGTACCACGGAACATCTTGTTGCGGTCAATCTCGCCATAGACAATCTCGGCACGCTGCTGGGCCAGCTTGTCCATAGCCTCAACACCACCGCTCTTCTTAATCCAGCGAAGTGTCTCGAGTGCAGAGTAGATGGGCACAACGGGAGGAGTATTGAACATAGAACCCTTATCCACATGAGTGCGGTAGTCGAGCATGGTAGGAATCTCACGTGGAGCCTTGCCCAGTGCGTCGTCCTTGACAATGACGATGGTAACACCGGCCATAGCCAAGTTCTTCTGGGCACCAGCATAGATGGCGTCGTACTTGGCAACGTCGATAGGACGACTGAAGATATCAGATGACATATCAGCAATCAGACGTACGGGAACATCAAGGTCCTTGCGAATCTCTGTACCGTAAATGGTGTTGTTGGTAGTGATGTGCAGATAGTCGGCATCTGCAGGCACTGTCCATCCCTTTGGAATAAAGGTATAATTAGCATCGGCAGAAGAAGCTACTTCTACTACCTCACCAAACAACTTGGCTTCCTTCATGGCTTTCTTGGCCCATACACCCGTGTTGAGGTAGGCAGCCTTCTTAATCAGGAAGTTGTAGGGAATCATGCAGAACTCCAATGAGGCACCACCACCGAGGAAGATGACTGAATAGCCCTCGGGGATGTCGAGGAGTTCCTTGACGAGAGCTACGGCCTCGTCAACGACGGGCTGGAAGACTTTGGCACGATGGCTAATCTCCATCAAAGAGAGACCAGAGCCGTTGAAGTCTAAACACTGTTGAGCGGTCTTCTCGATGACTTCGCGGGGAAGCATGGAAGGACCTGCGTTAAAGTTGTACTTCTTCATTGTCTTGAATGTTTTTAAGATATTTATATATAATTTTGTTTCTGTTCCTTATTTTTATATTGCACGATAGGACGTCTTGTCCTTTTTGAATATACGGGTGCGAAATTACAATTTTTTTGTGACACGCCCAAATATTTAAGCAATAATTAAGCAAAAACCCTGTTTTGTGTTGCTTTTTGTCAACTCAGCATGGCAGTTTCCCTGTTCTTTTATCATTTTTTTATCTGACAGGTTCGATAATGGTCTTGACCCCCTTTATTTTTTCGCCTTGTGTCTGTTGCAGTACTTGTTTTAGCTTTTCACACTTGACAGCTACGTAGCTATAGCGGTCTTTCACGTCAATACGGCCTATCTCGTCGGCCTTCAGTCCACCAATCTTACAAAGGAATCCAACGATGTCGCCCTTGGAAATCTTGTCCTTCTTGCCTTTTCCGATGTAGAGTGTGGCATTCTTCGGAGGGGCTGGGACGTTGACCATTGAACATTGAACATTGAACATTGAACATTGACCATTGACATACTCGGGAATGTGCTCGTCGCTGTTCAGAATGAAGAACGTACGGCCTGTGGCGTTCCAACGGGCTGTACGCCCCACACGATGGATGTAACCTTCCTCACTCTCGGGCAAATGGTAGTGGATGATGTTTTGGATGTCAGGAATGTCAAGACCTCGCGAAGCCAGGTCAGTGGCCACCAACACATTGGCAGAGCCATTGCTGAAGCGATACAGCTGATCTTCACGCTGGCGTTGTTCCAGTCCGCCGTGGAAACTGCTAATTGTAAATCCCTCGTTTTTCAGATAATTGCTCACGCGTTCTACAGCATTGCGATAGTTCAGGAATACGATGCTGCTCTCGTCCCCAAAACTCAATAACAATTGCTTGAGGGTGCCAAGTTTGTCTTTCTCGGCACTATGCACCTCATACAAGGTGACACGATCAGAGGTTTGTTCCTCTTCTGGCAAGAAATCAATGAGTGTTCCTTTTTTCGACATGTTGACGAATCCGGGAATCTCATCGGAATTGGTAGCGGAAAGCAGTATGCGACGCTGTAGCCCCGGCAGACTCTTGATGAGTTGCTGCATCTCGGCCTGGAATCCCATTTCCAGACACTTGTCGAACTCGTCGATAACCAAATAGTGGATGCTGTAACGGGAGATGTTCTCCTTGGACAGGTGGTCGTTCAGACGTCCTGGCGTACCAAAGACTATCTGTGGCTTGACCTCCTTCAGCACTTTGTGTTCCTCCATAGCAGCGCGTCCGCCATAGCAGGCTGTTGAGCGGATGCCGCAACCCATGCTCTGCAGCACTTGGTGCGACTGCAGTGCCAGTTCTCTGCCTGGCGTAATGACCAGCGCTATAGGCCATTGACCATTGTCCATTGACCATTGACCATTGATGAGCTGAATCAGGGGTAGGAGGTAAGCCAGAGTTTTGCCCGTTCCGGTGGGAGAAAGTATAACAACATCACCGTCGGAGCCTAGGATGGCTTCGACGGCGTGTTGCTGCATCTCGTTAAGTTGTTCGATGCGGAGCTTATTCAGAATTTTCTGGATGTCCATACTACTTAATCCCCATCCCTTTGGAAGGGCTGTGAGGGGATATTATTTCTTCTCTTCCTTTTTTTCTGTCTCAGTCTTGAGGGTTGACTTGTAGTGCTTGTTCAGACCATTGATAATATCGTTGGTGATGTCGAAGCGCTTGTTGGCCCACAGGATGTTATCGCCTTGTTTGGTAAGAATCAAATCGTACTTTTTATCTTTGTTGTAAGCGGCCAGGAAATGCTGTAGGGAGTCGCGAAGCCCTTCGTTATACTTGGCGGTCTCGTTGGCAAGCTCGTTCTCCAGACGGGCCTGAAGTTCCTGAAGACTTTGCTGCTGACGCTGGATGGCTGCCTGCTGGCTCTCTGCCTGCTCACGGCTAGTGAATCCGTTGTTGTTCAGTTTTTGCTGGAAGTTGGCCATAGCGCTCTGCAGGGTCTGTCCCTTCTGGTTCAGGGTATTGCGGGCGTTGTTGCTTTTCTTTTGCAGAATTAGAGTGAACTCTTTGCAGAACTCATACTGTGTCATCAGCGAGTCAACTTCCACATAAGCAATCTTTACTCCGCCTGTGGCGTTGTCGGCAGCAGCGGCGGGCTGTTCGTCCATCTTGGGGCTTGCGTTGTTGCAAGAAGCCAGTGCTACGATGGCAGCAGCGGCCAAAAACATGTACTTTTTCATTTTTTTCTTTATTTTTGTTGTTTTATTATTATGCTTTATCGCAATCGTCATCATGCTATTCTGACCTCTCTTTCACTGCAAAACGGCTCTTGGTACGCATCTCGCGGTCTTGGTCCATTACGCAGTGGATGCCTCTATCCTTCATCGCCTGACTGTCATGAATATGCTGTGAACTAAACTTTCCGTTCTTGCGAAAAATTAGTTTAACGCAGAAAAAAGTCATGCCTATAGCAATTATTAACGTACTTAATAGCAATATATTCACCATAAATGATTAATTTTGCGGGTGCAAAGTTAAGCAATAAATTGCAGAAATCAATAAAATAAACATTAATAATGAATAAAAGTGAGTTAAAACCTGCGGTAGTCTTCGAACAGTTTGCGAAGATTAACCAGATTCCACGCCCTTCGAAGCGTGAAGAGAAAATGATTGAGTATTTGAAATCATGGGGCGAGAGCCACGGGCTGGACACCAAAGTTGATGAAACGGGGAATGTCATTATTCGTAAGCCTGCCACCAAGGGCATGGAAAACCGTAAGACAGTAATCCTGCAGAGTCACATGGATATGGTGTGTGACAAGTTGGTGGACTACGAGATAGATTTTGACAACGACCCCATCAAGACTTATATTGATGGCGAGTGGCTGACAGCCGAAGGTACTACACTAGGTGCCGATGATGGAATAGGTTGTGCGATGGAGCTGGCTCTGTTGGAGTCGAATGATATTGAGCATGGTCCCATAGAGTGTGTCTTCACCCGCGATGAGGAAACGGGGCTTACCGGTGCTGAGGGTATGAAGGCTGGTTTCATGACAGGCGATTTCCTTATCAACCTTGATTCTGAGGATGAAGGTGAAATTTTCGTGTCGTGTGCTGGCGGTCGCAATACCACGGCGAAGTTTGTCTTCCGCCGTGAAGAAGCCCCTGCCGGTTCCTTCTTCCTGCGTGCTCAACTGAAAGGACTTGTGGGTGGACACTCAGGTGACGACATTAACAAGCAGCGTGCCAATGCCATCAAACTGCTGGGACGTTTCCTTTATCAGACCATCAACCGGTACGAGGGTGTCTGTCTGGCTCAGTTCAACTCCGGTAAAATGCATAATGCTATTCCCCGTGACGGACAGTTTGTCATAGCTGTTCCCAATGCCATTAAAGAGAATGTCAAGGCGGACTGGAACGTTTTTGCCGCTGAGGTGGAAGATGAATTCCATGTTACAGACACTCAGATGATATGGACTATGGAGTCTGCCGATGCAGAATCCGTCATTGACGCAGAGGTGGCCCGTAATTTTGTCTATGCTATTCAGGCTGTCGATAATGGCATTTACGCCATTTGTCAGGATCCAGAATTGAACGGTATGGTTGAAACATCCAGCAATATTGCCAGTGTTGTGACAACTGAAACGGAAATCAATATTGTTTCTTCGCAGCGTTCTAACGTGATGTCTAACCTCGACAATATGTGTGCTACCATTGGGGCTTGCTTCCGTTTGGCTGGTGCACAGGTGAAGCATTCTGATGGCTATCCTGCCTGGAAGATGCGCTCTCATAGTGAACTACAGAAGATAGTCCACGATTCTTATGTCCGCCTGTTCGGTAAGGAGCCTGTTATGCGTGGCATTCATGCAGGTTTGGAGTGTGGGCTGTTCTCTGAGCGCTATCCTTCTCTGGACATGGTTAGCTTCGGTCCTACGCTGCGCTTTGTTCATACTCCCGAGGAACGCCTGCATATTCCTACTGTACAGATGGTATGGGACCACTTGATTGATGTTCTGAAAAATATCCCTCAGAAGTAATGAAACAAAGTGTTTATATAATAATAGGTATGACCTTGTTGCTGTTCGCTTCGTGCGGACAGCGACACAAGGTGAAATCATCTGTCAAGGAATTCGTAAGTGGTCAGCTAAATCGGGAGGTCAGGTATCTTGATTTTTCTAAAGTTGACAGTACCCGCGCGTTGTCTGACTCTCTAATTAGGGTAATGCGTAGTAAGGGAGGTAAGAATATTTTATACAAGAATCCTTCCGGCACTACGCTGCTCCACATTCGTACCCAGTATGTGTTGGAGTCTGACACCGTTAGTGCAACTTTCTATCTCGATCCTGCTTCCATGAGAGTCGTGGCATATAAGGAGAACTAAATAGAAATTGGTATGGATTGGATGCATGTTATAGCTGTTGTGGTACTGATTGTTATCGGTGCGGTGATTTATAAAAACAAAAACGGAGAGTGAAGCGGACTGCGATAGTTGGCGGTGGTGCTGCAGGCTTCTTCCTGGCTGTTAACCTAAAGGAGATGGTGCCTGACATGGAGGTGGCTATCTTTGAACGTAGTAATAAGGTTCTGGCAAAGGTGGAGGTGTCTGGAGGAGGACGGTGTAACTGTACGAATTCGTTTGATGAAATCAACGATTTACAGTATGCCTATCCCAGAGGCCACCGATTGTTAAAGCGTCTATTTAAAAACTTTGATTACAAAGATGCCTACAGATGGTTTGAAGACCATGGGGTGGAATTGGTGACTCAGGATGACCAATGTGTGTTTCCCAAAGCACAAGACTCACATGCTATCATTGACTGCTTCCTCGGACTGGCACAACGTTACCATATTAAGCTCTACAAGGGGAGGAAAGTACAAAACTTAGAAGAACTTAAATCGTTTGATTACGTTGCAGTTACAACCGGTGGATCACCCAAAGGTGAAGGATTGGGTTGGCTCAAGGTAATAGGGCAGGAAATAGAAGCACCTGTGCCATCACTTTTTTCCTTGAGCATTGATGATAAACGGCTGACGGCTTTGCAAGGATTGGTTGTGAATGAAGCATTGGCTTTTATCCCAGGTACGAAAATGAAGGCGAAAGGTGCTTTGCTGATAACCCATTGGGGGATGAGTGGGCCAGCCATCTTGAAACTGTCAAGTTATGCAGCACGCTTGCTGGCTGAACATGATTATCGTCACTCCATCAGCATCAGATGGACATCTATGACGGATGCAGAGGTGCAAGAATGCCTAGCTGAAACGATAATTCGGGAACCTCATAAGCAATTGACCACTTTCTGTCCGTTACAACTGCCTCAGCGACTATGGGTGTATTTGTTGGAGAAATCCTTGGGTGAGCGGAGCAGGAATAGATGGAGCGAAGTGAATAAAAAGGATGTGAACAGGCTTGTGAATATGGTGACGAACGATGTTTACCAAACGAGCGGGAGAGGCACCTTTAAAGATGAGTTTGTGACATGTGGAGGGGTGTCGCTGAACGGCGTGAATGTTCAGACGTTGGAGAGTAAAAAAGTCAAGAACCTGTATTTTGCCGGTGAGGTGCTGGATATTGATGGAATCACAGGAGGATTCAACTTTCAGGCAGCATGGACAACAGCATTCACGGTGGCTAAAGCCATTTGTGAAGCAGAAAAACAAGCATGATTTTTTTGTATTTCCCAAAATTATTTGTAACTTTGCACTCGCTTTGAAGCAGGGGTACTTGCAACCGCATGGTTGGCACGACGGAAGGACCGTCATGTTAAACCCCCTTTCGCTCGAGCTTAGCTCGCTTCGCTCGCGAAGAACAAAACAAGAATTATGGAACAAGACAGAAAAAAAGTGAGTGTACTGTTTATGCTTTTCGGCACACTTTTTTGCGTCTGCCTGATTACGGCAAACGTATTGGAAACAAAGCAATTGTCATTTGGACCGATTAACCTCACGGCAGGTGTTATCGTATTCCCTGTAAGTTATATTATCAACGATGTGGTGTGTGAGGTGTGGGGATACCAGCGCACCCGTATGCTGATATGGATGGGATTTGCCATGAACTTCTTCTTTGTCGTTATGGGTGCAATAGCCGACTGGATTCCAGGAGCTCCCTATTGGCATGGAGATGAAGGATTCCACGTAATCTTCGGACTGGCTCCACGTATTGCGCTGGCTTCGTTTATTGCTTTTATTACGGGCTCATTTATTAATGCCTATGTCATGAGCCGTATGAAACTTTCTGCTAGGGAAAGTGTGTCGTTTAAGAAAAGTTTCTCAGCGCGCGCGATACTGAGTACGGTATTCGGTGAAGTGACAGACTCCATTATCTTCTTCCCGCTGGCTTTAGGTGGTGTGATACCCTGGGAGGAAATGCCTTCGCTGATGATTTCTCAGGTGGCGCTGAAGACGCTCTATGAAATTCTGGTGTTGCCCGTAACTATCCGTGTGGTGGAATATACGAAGAAGCGCGATAATGAAGACGTGTATGATGAAGAAATTAACTACAACATCTTTAATATTTTGAAAATATGAACAGAGAGCAAGAAGGTTTGCAACAGTTGGGCCGGAAAACGGAGTATAAGATGACCTATGCCCCAGAGGTCCTGGAAACATTTGAGAACAAACACAAGGGAAATGACTACTGGGTACAGTTTAACTGTCCAGAGTTTACGAGTCTGTGCCCTATTACGGGACAGCCCGACTTTGCTGAGATAAAGATACTTTATATTCCAGGCGAGAGGATGGTAGAGTCAAAAAGTCTGAAGCTCTATCTGTTCTCCTTCCGTAATCATGGCGACTTCCATGAGGATTGCGTGAACATCATCATGAAAGACCTGGTGAAGTTGATGCAACCTAAATATATAGAGGTAGTAGGACTGTTTACTCCGCGTGGTGGTATATCAATCTATCCCTATGCCAACTATGGACAGCCAGGAACAAAATACGCTGCCCTTGCAGAGCAGCGTATGATGAATAGGCAGATGGTGTGATAATTATGGTGTAATGTCTAAAACAATTATTTAATACATTTTCCATTATAAATCATCACTGTTCTTTTTTCCTGTAATAAGATTGTTCGTGGTCTGGGAACTGGAGTATCAGCGTGTCTTGGCGAAGCAGGCGAATGTCAACGGTATCAATAGTTGGCACATCGCCTTCTTTTGAGAAGCCGGCAATGGTATCGGCTTTCAAGATAATGCGCCCATTGAAGATATGCCAGTCCGTATAACGCTTGACTTCTGGATATTCTACAGGAGTCATGTCGTCGGTTGTTGTCTGACGGAAAACTCCTCCGCGGACCGTGGCACCATGGTCGCTTTTCAGACGGAGGGAGTACTCGCGAGGAGCCATCCATTTTTTTAACAAAGAGTCAGGGATTCGCTCCATCATACGACGTTGCATACGCTTGGACATCTTATCCATAGAACGAAGGGTAGGGGTGACCATATAGCACCAAGTGCCACAGAGTATTTCCATATTGATAACCTTTAATGCTTCTACGGTATCCTCAGGATTAACAATGACAGCCAGATCGTCTCCGATATGTGGACGTCCGAAAATCCGATGGTTTTGCCAAGCATTTATAATGTCAAACGTATCAAGGCTTGCCGCACCATAAGGCAAGAATACCAGAATGGAGTCGGTAGAGCCGTCGCAGGCGAGTCCATAACGAGTGGAGTCACCGGGCATGGTCTTATAGACATCTGTTTCGGCACTGTCGGAAGGGGACTGTTGAAGACCTCCGCAAGCTGCAATAACCATGCAGACTATAGCACTTAGAAAAAGGCTTTTATTCATATTAATTTATTTGTTTTGGGTGCAAAGATACAAATTTTCCGCTTTTCCATACGCTGTTTTGCAAATTTTTCGTACCTTTGCACTAATAATTAGAAATCAAACCTTATTATCAGATATGAAAAAGAAAATCAAATTCAGTCTTGTCTACCGCGATATGTGGCAGTCGTCTGGCAAGTTTCAACCTCGTAAAGATCAGTTAGAGCGCATCGCTCCCGTTATTATCGACATGGGTTGTTTTGCCCGTGTGGAAACGAATGGCGGTGCCTTCGAACAGGTTAACTTGTTGGCAGGAGAGAATCCAAACGATGCTGTTCGTGCTTTTTGTAAACCTTTCAATGAGGCAGGTATCCAAACCCACATGTTGGATCGTGGCTTGAATGCCCTGCGAATGTATCCTGTCCCTGACGACGTACGTGAGTTGATGTACAAGGTAAAGAAAGCTCAGGGTGTGGATATTCCCCGCATTTTCTGTGGACTGAACGATACCCGTAATATTATCCCAAGTATTAAGTGGGCCAAGGCTGCGGGTATGATTCCGCAGGCTACCCTGTGTATTACCACTAGCCCTGTACATACGGTAGAATACTATTCCGCTATTGCCGATGAGGTTATTGCCGCTGGTGCTGAGGAGATATGTCTGAAAGATATGGCAGGTATTGGACAACCTGCTTTGCTAGGTGCATTGACCAAGAGCATTAAGACCAAGCATCCTGATATAATCATTCAGTATCATGGCCACTCTGGTCCTGGCTTGTCAATGGCTTCTATCCTCGAGGTATGTAACAATGGTGCAGATATTATTGATACAGCTATCGAACCGTTGTCATGGGGTAAGGTGCATCCTGATATCATCTCTGTTCAGTCCATGCTGAAGAATGAGGGCTTTGAGGTTGCTGACATCAATATGAATGCTTATATGCAGGCTCGTTCTTTGACACAGGAATTCATTGACGACTGGTTAGGTTATTTCATCAATCCTGCCAATAAGCACATGTCTAGCCTATTGCTGGGTTGTGGCCTTCCTGGTGGTATGATGGGTTCGATGATGGCAGATCTGGGTGGTATCCATAGTGCTATCAACAAGTTGCGTGTGAAGAAAGGTGAGCCTGAGCTGAACATTGATGATATGTTGGTGAAGCTGTTTAATGAGGTTGAATATGTATGGCCTCGCGTGGGATATCCCCCATTGGTGACTCCATTCTCTCAGTACACCAAGAACATAGCATTAATGAACCTGCTTACAATAGAACAAGGTAAAGGCCGATATGCCATGATGGATGATGCCATGTGGGGTATGATTCTGGGTAAGAGCGGCAAGATTCCTGGTGAAATTGCTCCAGAACTGAAAGAACTGGCAGCTAAGCAGGGCAGGGAGTTTACAGATGTTGATCCACATACCTTATTGGAGAATGCATTACCTGCCTTCCGTAAAGAGATGGACGATAACGGATGGGAATATGGCAAGGATGACGAGGAACTCTTCGAACTCGCTATGCATCCAGAGCAGTATCGTGTATTCAAGAGCGGTATGGCAAAGAAGAACTTTCTGGCAGACCTTCAGAAGCAGAAAGACGCCACATTGGGCTCCAAGATGAGTCCTGCAGAGTTGGCTGCTTTCAAACACGCCAAGGCTGATGCCCTGACAGCTCCTGTTGCAGGTCAGGTATATTATGAATTCTCTGGTGAGGGTGCTTGCGAACCTTGTCTGGAGCCTTTCGTCGGTCAGCAGTATAAGGAAGGCGACACCTTCTGCTATATCCAAGCATCATGGGGTGAGATTGTTCCTATCCCTGCTGCTTTGGGAGGAAAACTTGTTGAGGTAGCTGCCAAGCAGGGCGCAAAGGTGCGTCGAGGCGACAACCTTGGCTGGATTGAGAGAAGTGAGAAATGAGCATCAATGGTTGTCGGACAAGTCAAATTTGAAAGACTTTCATGGATTATCAAGCAATCATTAATAAATATTACCCTGCGGACGATGAACTCCGCAGGGTTTTATTACATCATAGCAGGCAAGTTGCTGACAGGGCTTTGCAGATAGCCAGAAAACACAAGGAACTGCCCGTTGACTTGCAATTCTTGGAGGAAGCTGCTATGTTGCACGATTTGGGAATCTTCCGTTGTGATGCACCTTCTATCCATTGTCATGGTACGGAACCTTATATTCGTCACGGTCAAATAGGAGGTGAACTGCTTAGAGCAATGGGATATGAACGGCATGCCCGTGTGTGTGAACGTCATACGGGAACAGGGCTGCCAGGCTTTGAACCTCAAACTTTAGAGGAAGAAATTATCTGCTATGCGGATAAGTTCTATTCAAAATCGAAACCTCAAAGGGTGTTTTCCGTCATGGAAGCAGCGCAGAGCCTGGAAAAGTTCGGCGCGCCAGGGGTCCGCAAGTTCTTGGAATGGGCTGAAAGGTTTGAGTGAATGGTTGAAAGCGTAATAATTTACGTTAAATGATTGAAAGGTAGGCAGATTTCCATAAATAATTCGTAATTTTGCAGCCGTGAAAAAAGAGACGCTTGTTTTCTTGTTGCTTTTCGCCATTCTTTTTGTATTGGCGGATGTGCCTAGACTGCACTTTCCACAAGAGGAAAGAGCAAGCGACTCAATTCCTGCAAAGGTACCCCAAAAAGTCCGGACAGCTATCCCATCCCTTCAAAGTGATTCTCTTAAAAATAAATCTCTGCAGGCGGATTCCCTGCTTGCTGATTCCTTGATGCGTGATTCGTTGTTGAAGAACGATACATCACAGATGGATTCCTTGCATAAGGCTATCTGGCTATACAACAAGGCCATTGACGATTCGTTACGGGCAGACTCCATCAACCGTCAGCGTAAGAATGGTATTGATGCACCAGTACATTATACGGCAGAGGACTCGATGACCTACGAAGGTGAGACGGGTATTGCCCACCTCTATGGCAAGTCGAGTGTAAAATATGAGGATATGGACCTCCAAAGCGACCAGATCTACATGTCGTTGGACTCCAGTCTGGTACATGCTACAGGTTCGCAAGATACGGCAGGTGTGAAGTTTGGTACTCCTATCTTTAAGATGGGCAACGATACCTACGAGACGGACACCATGGCCTTTAATTTCAAGACCAAGAAGGGTATCATCAGCAATGTATATACAGAACAGGACGATGGTTTCATGACCTCGGAGATTTCAAAGCGTAATGCGGAGGGCGAGATGTTCCTCTATCACGGACGCTATACTACCTGCGATGAGCCCCATCCGGATTTCTATTTTGCTATGTCAAGAGCCAAGGTGCGCCCGGGCAAGAACGTGGTGTTCGGACCAACATACCTGGTGGTGGCTGACGTACCACTGCCCTTTGCCATCCCATATGGCTTCTTCCCCTTTACCAAGAGCTATTCCTCTGGTTTCATCATGCCAACCTACGGAGACGAGACCTCGCGAGGTTTCTATCTGCGTGATGGTGGTTATTACTTTGCCATCAGTGACAAGATGGACTTGAAACTGATAGGCGAAATTTATACCAAGGGATCGTGGGGTATTTCTGCAGCTTCGAATTATCGTAAGCGTTATCGTTTCAGTGGCTCGTTCCTGGCCAGTTACCAGAATTCGGTGGAAGGCGAAAGGAATATGCCGGACTATAATAAGACAACCAGTTTCAAGTTGCAATGGAGTCACAGACAGGATGCGAAGGCCAATCCTTACCGCACCTTGTCGGCCAGTGTGAACTATGCCACGACGAGTTATGAGCGTAACAACTTGACTTCGATGTATAACCCTCAGGCCCTGACTCAGTCCACCCGAACATCTTCTATCAGGTTGGGTTCCACCTTCTCAAGTATCGGTATGACGATGGATGCTACCGTTACAGCCAACCAGAACATGCGCGACTCTACGGTTGACCTGACACTTCCCCAGTTGAACATTTCTATCTCGCGTTTCTATCCCTTCAAGCGTAAGCACGCTGTAGGTAAGGAGCGCTGGTATGAAAAACTGTCATTGCAATATTCAGCAAATATTCAGAATACCATCCATACCAAGGAGGAAAAACTGATGAGCTCCAGCTTTACCAAAGACTGGCGCAATGGTATAGAACATCGCCTCCAGACGAATGGTAACTTCACCCTGTTCGGATACCTGAATATCAACCCGTCGTTTAACCTTACCGACCGTATGTACACCCAGAAGTATAAGCGCTCCTGGGATACGGAGAAACAGCGTGAGGTAGTTGATACGCTACAGGGCTTTTACAACAACTACAATTGGAGCTTTAGTGTTAGTGCATCCACGAAACTTTATGGATTCTATGTGCCTAATCGCAAGTTGTTTGGTGATAAGATACAGGCGGTTCGCCATGTGTTCACCCCATCCGTCAGCTTCAGCTATGCACCAGACTTCAGCGCGTCGCGTTATGGCTTCTGGGATGTTTATCAGAAGACCGATAAGGATGGAAATGTGTCGATGGTAGAGTATAACCAGTATCAAGGTACGCTGTTTGGCGGTCCGGGTAAAGGTAAGACGGGTAGTATCTCCATGGATATCTCCAACAATATTGAGATGAAAGTCAGGTCCGACGATGACTCCACAGGTTTCAAGAAAATCAGTATCATCGACGAGTTGGGCGCTTCTATGTCCTATAATATGGCTACGGACATTCGTCCTTGGAGCGACCTTTCAACACGTCTTCGCCTCAAATTGTCGAAAAGCTATACGTTCACGTTGAATGCCGTCTTCGCCACCTATGCTTATGAGGCTGACTCCGTGGGCGCCCGTCCTTACATTGGTAATCGTACGGAGTATAGCTATGGCCGTTTCGGACGTTTCCAGGGCATGTCGCAGAACCTGCACTACACGTTGGACAATAAGAAGGTGGCTAACTTCTTCAAATGGCTGCGTGGTGAGAGGGTCAAGAAAGATGACAAGGATAAGAAAGGTAAGGATAACGAATATGATACTGGAGTTGACACCAACCTGGATAATCAAATGGAGGCAGGTAAGCATGGTGCCCATAAGGAAGATGCAGGAATGGCGGAGACGGATGAAGACGGATATATGGCCTTCAATGTGCCCTGGTCGCTGAGTATCGGCTATGGTATTACCATGCGTGAGAATACATCCGGCAGTTTCAACTATGACCGTATGCGCTATCCTTATAAGTTCACGCAGAACCTTAACTTTAGTGGAAACGTCCGCATATCAGACGGCTGGAACATCACCTTCTCGTCTGGTTATGACTTTGAGAGCAAGAAGATATCCATGACTACGGCCTCGCTCAGTCGCGACCTGCACTGTTTCAATATGTCGTGCTCGGTGGTGCTGGCGCCTTACACCAGTTATAACTTCTCGTTCCGTTGTAATGCTGCTACGTTGACTGATGCGTTGAAGTATGACAAACGCAGTTCATACTCCAACGCCGTTCAGTGGTATTAATATAGTAGTTTGTTATTGAAGGATTGCCTTCAGGGAATTTTCCTCACCGACAATCCAGATGATGTCGCCTTCCATGAAACGACGCTTAGGACTGAAGGGTGACAAGTTTTCCTTTCCTTCTTCCAGACCTACTACCATACAGCTGTAGATGTCTCGAATGCCACTCTCCTCCAACGTCTTTCCGATGAAAGGACTGTCGGCGCCTATAATCAGCTGTCGCAGTTTCATTTCTCGCTTTTCCAGGTTCGGGTCTTCGCCCAACACTTGTTCGCTGATAGCTTGTCCGAACTTGGCCAATTGGTCGTCGCTTCCTATCACCTGTAACTTATCGCCGGGGAAGATGATATAATTGCCGTCGGGAATGTTCAGTCGATGGTTGGCACGCAGGATGCTGGACACGTGGACACCATATTTTCGCCCGAGATCCAGTTGGCGTAAGGTAGAGCCCATCCATTGGGAATCCATAGGGACAGTAAAATCCGCAATGTGCACGTCACGATCCAGGAGTCTTCCCTCATAGAGCGGGCGTTTCTTTCCATGCACCTGAGCCTCTATTTCCCTGGAGCGCAGGTTCATGATAAAGAGTCGTTCCATGCGGATGCTCCTGTTCTTGATTCTGCGCGACAGCACCACCATCAGCACGACTACGATTCCAATGGTTATCATGACGGCATTGGAGAAACGGCTCAGATAATGGCAGATATAGAAAATGAAGGCCACCGCAATGACAGCCCGCACCAGAATGGTAAACAGCAAGGGCAGTCGGTTACGGTTGCTCTCAGCCCACAATGCCCTGTATTCCGGGCTACGGTTCTTCTTCATCACCATTGCACGAAGGAAGGGTGCTATGATAAGGATGGTCAGCACACCCGTTATGCCGTTGGCGTACCAGTGCAGCTCCTGTCCGGGCAGCAGCTGTCGGAAGAAAGGCAGTGCAAAGGTAAACATGATGGCAATGGCTGCAGAGGTGAGGATAGAGTAAACGATGGTGTTGATGGCCATTTGTGCCAGCATTTTCTTCCATTTGCTCTGCTCGTTGGTGTTGGGCTGACTCATGCTCAAATGGTTCAGCATCTTGATAATCTTGCTGGGCAGTCGCTTCTCCAGATGAGCATAGGCAGGGGTGGAGAGCCTTATCATGTAGGGAGTCAGGAACGTTGTGATGACGGAAACAGCCACTACCACAGGATAGAGGTAGTCGCTGATGACGCCTAACGACAAGCCCAGCGAGGCGATGATGAAGGAGAACTCACCAATCTGCGCCATCGAGAATCCGCAACGCATGGCAGACTTCAGCGATTCACCACCCAGCATGAACGAGAGGCTTCCAAAGATGCTCTGTCCTATCAGGATGGTCAGTACCAGTGCTATGATGGGAAAGGCATATTCCACCAGGATATCCAGATCGACCAGCATGCCTACAGATACGAAGAAGATGGCGCCAAACAGGTTTTTCACAGGCTCTACCAGTTTCTCGATATGCTCAGCCTCCACCGTTTCAGCCAGGATGCTTCCCATGATGAAGGCACCGAAAGCCGAGGAGAATCCTACCTTGGTGGAGAACACGGCCATCGCACAGCACATGCCTATGGCTACTACCAGCATCACCTCGTCGTTTATCAGCTTGCGCACCCTGCGCAGGAACAGCGGGATGGCAAAGATGCCCACCACCAGCCACAGCACCAGGAAGAAGCCAATCTTCATCACCGAACCCAGCATCTGCTCTCCGTCGGGGTTGTTGCCCGAGGCGATGGCACTCAGCATCACCATCATAACGATGGCCAGGATGTCTTCCAGTATGAGTACGGACATGACCATTCCTGCAAACTGCTGTTGGCGCAGTCCTAAGTCGTCGAAGGCCTTATAGATAATGGTGGTTGAAGACATGGCCAGCATACCTCCCAGGAAGATGCAGTCCATTCTGGGCCAATTGAACAATTGTCCCGCAAGGACGCCGAGCATCGACATACAGAAGATAATGGTGATGGTTGATATAATGGGAGAGGCTCCCATTTTCAGGATTTTCTTGAACGAGAAGTCAAGACCCAGCGAGAACAGCAGGAACATCACACCGATGTCTGCCCACAGATGAATGTTCTCGGTGTCGGCCACGCTGGCTGTCAGGGGCATGTGGGGCGATACCAGGAATCCGGCAACGATGTACCCCAGCACCAGTGGTTGTTTCAGTCGTTTGAATATCAGCGTCACAACACCGGCAACCACCAGCATCAACGCCAAGTCTTGTATCATCGTGGGTATTTCCATCTCTTAATCGTTGTAGCCAGCCGTTAGTTCGCAAATCTTCACCACGACCTGCATGGCCTTCTCCATCGACTGGATGGGCACAAACTCGTAAGGTCCGTGGAAGTTGATGCCACCAGCGAAGATGTTGGGGCAGGGGAGACCCTTGAACGACAGCTGGGCACCGTCCGTACCGCCACGTATGGGCTTCACCTTCGGGCTGATACCTACCTCTTGCATGGCTTTCAGCACCAGGTCGATGACGTGCATCTGCGGGTCTATCTTCTCCTTCATATTATAATACTGGTCGTTGACCACAGCCTCTACCGTGCCCTCACCGTATTTCTCATTCATGCGGTCGGCACACTGGCTGATGAATCGCTTGCGGTCCTCGAATTTGTCGCGGTCGTGGTCGCGGATGATGTACGACAGCTTGGCCTGTTCGATGTTCGACGTGATGCCCAACAGGTGGTAGAATCCCTGATAGCCCTCTGTTGTCTCAGGCGTCTCATCCTCAGGCAACATCTTGGCAAACTCAGCGGCCAGCGCGTTGGCATTCACCATCTTGCCCTTGGCATATCCAGGATGCACACTCACGCCCTTGATGGTGATCTTGGCAGATGCAGCATTGAAGTTCTCAAACTCCAGTTCGCCTACATCGCCGCCGTCCATCGTATAGGCCCATGCGCAACCGAATTTCTCCACGTCAAAGTGGTGGGCGCCCATGCCTATCTCCTCGTCGGGGTTGAAGGCAATGCGGATTTTCCCGTGCCTGATCTCCTTATGTTCCTGCAGATAGACCATTGCCTGCACGATTTCGGCTATGCCCGCCTTGTCGTCGGCTCCCAGCAGTGTGGTGCCGTCGGTCACAATGAGGTCTTCGCCCACATGCTGCAACAGTTCGGGAAACTTCTTTGGCGACATCACGATATTGTCACATCTTCCACCACTCGCCTCAGACCTCTCACCTTTTAACAGAATGTCGCTGCCGTCGTAGTTGTGCACAATTTGTGGTTTGATGTCGGCACCCGAGCAGTCGGGGCTCGTATCGTAGTGCGAAATGAAGCCGATGGTAGGTATGTCCTCCTTCGTGTTGGCTTTCAGCGTGGCGTAGATGTAACCTTTCTCGTCCATCTCCACATCGTCCAGTCCTTCACGTTCCAGTTCCTTCTTCAGAAATTCTGCGAAAATAAGTTGTTTGCTTGTACTAGGCACCGTCTGGCTGTCCTCAGCCGACTGGGTATCGAACTTGGTGTAGTTCAAAAATCTTTCAGTAATATCCATAATTATTCCGAATTTTTTGCAAAGGTACGATTTTTTTTTCGTAATTTTGCACAAACTAACGACTAAAACATCAAAAATTATTAAACAATGAAGCATGTTATTTGTGTACACACGGCGATGGCTCTGGTGGAGCCGTTGACCCAGCTTTTCAAGGAACTCTTGCCCGAAGTGAATGTTAATCACATTGCCGACTCGTCGCTCATCAAGGAGGTGATAGCCAACAACCAGGTGACGCCTGCCGTACGCCGCCGTCTGCTGTCTTATTACAATGCCGCCGCTGATGCCGGTGCCGACGTGGTGTTCAACACGTGTTCCAGCGTGGGCGACGTGGCCGACTACGGCAACCAGTATGCCCGCATCCCCGTGTTCCGTATCGACCAGCCGATGGCTGCTGAGGCTGTGGCTAAGTATGACCGCATCGGTGTCATTTCGACCTTGCCCACCACGCTAGACCCCACTTGCCGCCTGTTGCAGAACGAGGCTAAGAAGGCGGGTCGCGAGGTTGTGCTGGTGGAAGGACTGGCTGACGGAGCCTTTGCCGCTGGACAGAGTGGCGATGGCGAGACCCACGACCGTCTGATTGCTGAGGCTGCCCAGCGCATAGCCTCGCAGGTCGATATGTTCGTGCTGGCACAGGGCTCTATGGCCCGTATGGAGCAGCGACTCTCCGAACTGACGGGCAAGCCGGTGCTTTCTAGTCCCGTCTTGGGTGTCAAGGGGCTTCGTAAGTTCTTGGGTCTCTAATGTTCAATGTTCAATGTTCAATGTTCAATGCTCAATGTTCAATGTTCAATGTTCAATGTTCAATGTTCAATGTTCAATGTTCAATGTTCAATGTTCAATGTTCAAT
>ODAI010068632.1_pt1 | contig 22360 bp, 46 predicted proteins | sample 1539321 | NCBI WGS metagenome assembly ODAI01 (sample SAMN02144231, study PRJEB22623) | gut metagenome | biome: sheep rumen | host: Ovis aries | place: New Zealand | reverse complement strand
TCCTGCAGGGCTACGGCCTTGGCGTTGTCCATCCAGATCGACAGCTGATCATTGGACAGGTCCAGTTCTCCAGTCAACTCATTCCATGCACCAGCAAGCTCAGGAACCGTATCCTTCAAGTCGTTTATGATCGTGGTTATCTGCAGCTTGGTAAACTCATCAGTGACCTTGACAACGTTCTTTGTCTCATCCGCCACCTGCTCCATGGAACCTGTGATGGTGGACACATCGAACTCGGTCACAGAATCGCTCAGGGCGGTCTTGAAAGACTCTACCTGTCCGGAAGCCTCGTTGAATACCGTGATGATTGCGTCCGTACCATCTTTGGCATTCTGCGAGTCAATGGTAACCGTTCCGGTTTCCTCAATGTTCTGCTGGAACGTGTCAACAGGGTTTCCAGCCTCATCGAAGATCTGCACGACAGCAGAAACGCCACGCTGGACCTCTTCCGTGTTGATCCCGTCAGCAGCAAACTCTTTCAGACGATCCTCGACAGTGATGACCTTTTCCTCGATATGACCGATGTACTCAGTCGCAGTGTCAATCCCGCTGGTGATCCCGTCCGTGTGAAATTTGATTTCTCCGGAGTCGTCCATCGTTGTTTTGAAATTCAGGACGCTTTCTCCGGAGTCGTCAAAGGCATTTATGACAACCTTGGAACCCTCTTCCACGCCGTCAGCCTTGAAAACCGCCTTTCCGGCAGCGTCCAGTGTGGTTTCGTACTCACCAATCTTTTTTCCAGTGTCATCAAAGTAGGTTGCAACAGCCCGTGTCCCATCGTGAATTTTATCCGTCTGCATCCCCTTGGAACCAAACGCAGCGAGGATATCATCCGTACTGTTGATGGATTCCGTCAGAGGTTCAAAGCCCTGCTCGACTACTCTACCCGTGGCGTCAACGATCTGGTATTCACCATCTCCCAGGTCGATCTTATTGAACTGCGAGCAACTATCCAGCACGCCGCCGATCATCTTCTCAGCGGTTTCCAGCTTACCAACTTCCAGATCTGCATTATCTACAGTGTCCCTGGCATGCTGGATGGATTTTTCTACAGCCTCATTGGAGGTTTTTATGGAGTCGATAAAAGACTCCAGTTCGGTCTTTTGCGGATTAATCAGTCCGGTGATCCCGTTGATAAAGCCCGTGGCAAGCTCGACGGCCCCCTGCAGTGGTCCCGAGAAGTAGTTGTAAAGTTCTACTCCCAAACCTTCGAGAGCGGAATTAAGCAGTGTCAACTTACCCTGCAGATTGTCCTGCATGGTCTCAGCCATACGACCGGCAGCGCCTGAACTGTTATCAATGGCAGTTGTCAGCTTTTCCACATCGCCAGGTGCGGCGTTGATGATTGCCAACCATCCGGACATGGCATTCTTGCCAAACAAAGCGGCAGCAGCTGCAGCCTGCTCTTTTTCGGATAATCCACCTAATCTGTCCCTGATATGCGCAATCAGGTCACGGAAGCTAAGCATTTTACCGTCAGAATCAGTCACGGAAATTTTGTATTTATCCATGGCCTCAGCGGCATCCTTGCCCGGTTTGACAAGGTTGGTCAGACCGCCACGCAGTGACGTACCTGCCTGCGATGCCTTAATACCTGCATTAGCCATCAGACCGATCGCCAGCGAGGTATCCTCCATGGTGTAACCCAACGCGCCCGCCACAGGTGCAGCATACTTGAACGTTTCGCCCATCATGCCGACGTTCGTGTTTGCGTTGGACGATGCTGCAGCCATGATGTCAGCGAGCTTACCAGACTTGTCTGCCGACTGTCCGAAGGCTGTCAGGGCGTCGGTCACAATGTCTGAAGTTGTACCCAGATCCTCACCGGAAGCAGCGGCAAGGGACATGATACCCTCGATACCACCGAGCATGTCCTCGGTATCCCATCCGGCCATAGCCATGTACGAGAATGCGTCTCCTGCTTCCGTGGCTGTAAACTTAGTATTCCGCCCCATTTCGGCAGCTTTACCCGCCAGTCTCTCAGCATCTGCCGCACTGGCTCCGGATATCGCCTGCACTTCGCTCATTTTCGCCTCAAAGCTGCTGCCGACGTCCACGATGTATTTTGCAGCGTCCATGGCTTTCTGCCCGAGGTTCATCAGGGAATCGCCCGCCATGTCGATGATTTTGTTCTTGACCATGTCACCAATGGATATGGACAGTTTGCCGGACTCTGTGGCGGCCTGCCCGGCTTTGCCAGCAAAATCTTTCATCTCATCGCCAGCGCGATCCGTGGCACTCGCGGCCTGCTCCATCTCTGTTTTGTTCTGCTGGAGCTCCTTATCGCAATTCTCAATTTCTCGAGTCGCTGTATTTACTTCTTTGTGCCAGGAATTGACACGGGTCTCGGCTGTGCCCACATTGGCGGCCTGCTTGGCAACTGCCTCGCGCAGCTTGTCAACCTGATCAGCCTGCTTTCTGTATTCCTCCGTGCCTTCCTTGCCTTCATCGCGCATTTTCTGCTCGGCCTCTTTGGCCTTGTCCAGCGAATCGCGCAATTCTTCAAGCTTTTTCGCCTGTCTCTGGTATGCTTCCTCAGCATTCTGTAGGCCTGTCTTAGCAGCATCCAACTGTTTGACATAGGCTTCCTGTTTCTTTGCAAGCTCTTCCTGCTTGCGCTTATAGTCATCGATTGTCCCCTGGCCATCCTTCATTTTCTTGTCGAGATCGCCCAGGGACTCCTTATAGAGTTTTACCTCATCCTTGCACGCCTTCAAGGCGTCTTTAAATTCTTTTTCTCCGTCGAGGGCAAGCACCAGCCCAATTTTTTTCGAAGCCATCGGAAGATGCCCCCTTTCTAAATAAAAAGCGGGAGACAAAAGGATATAGTTACCCTATCGTCTCCCGTAACACCGCAAATATGAAATCATGGCAGGTCGTCTATGCTAGCTACCTTTGGCTTGGGCATCTGCCCGTGATAATCAAGATATTCCTCCCAAAGAGTAAAAAATTCCCTGGGAGACATAAAAAGCATATCCCGCTTTGTTTGATGCATCTCAGTCATGCCAACCATGACATACCTTGCAACATTCAGCGGCTCAAGGCTTACTTGACTTTTTTTTTCTGGTCTTCCGGCTCTTCGTCGTCTTCCAGGGAGCCGCCAGAGTAGCAGTCTTTCCAGGATTCGACGATCCCACGCGCATACTCGGCAACATTCTGCAGGTCAACGAGGTGTCCGATCTGCTCCCGGGTGTATTTCTTCAGATCGGACTTGCCTTCAAAGAATTTCTGTCGGTCAACTTCGTTATTCAGGAGCCAAAACAGCAAGTCAAGGACAGGCTTGGCTTGATGGAAAGAATATTTATGTCCGTCCTTTTCGCCATCCCAATACATCGCCTCGATAGCATAAAAGGGATGCCCGCCATATTCCTCCTGAATCTTCTCGATCACGCCGAAATCCCAAAAAAGCCTACGCTCGACGCCATCAAAAACGATTGTGGCGCCGAGCGGCTGCAGATCACTCATCAGGCGATGCCAGCCTTGCCATCAAGCCATGTCTTAGCAGCGGCAAAAGTGGTAAACTCCTGACGCTCTTTCCAGTTGCCATCACCCGGGATCAGGATCTCACCTTCGAGCGTGACGTGGTTAAAGGTGACATTTTCCTGCTTGGTGCTGTTGTCGTCGTTGGGCTCATGGAACTGTACCTTGCGGTACCATTTCGCAACCCATTTGTTACCGGACCGTCCGATCGCACCGGAACCAACATACGGAGCGACATCATCCACGTTGTAAGTGATCGTGTTATCGGATGCACCAGTGGCCTTGCTGTGCCCGAGCAGCATGGTGTAGATGTCGTCCTCGTCGTTGTTCAGTTCGACAGACAGCGTGCCGCCGGTCATGGTGTTGTCGGTGTCCACGACTCTGTCATCACCATAGTCCTTGCCATTGCTGGACGTCATCGAGGCGTTAAAACCCGCGACCGGGGAAATGTTTTTCCCACCGGCATATGTGATGGTGCCGTCTGCCGCTTCCGTAGCAGTCGCAAAAACAGCATATCTGATACCTTTCTTTGCCATTTTTATTCCTCCAATTCATAAATATTTTCAATATCACACTCAAAAACCAGATGACGCGTCCTGTCAGCCAGGTCCGAGGCGTCTACCACCTCCGGAGGCGTAAAGCCTGCGGCAATCAGCGCCTTTCGGATCCGCCGCTTCATATCCGCATAGGATTTCTCAAGCGGACAGAAATAGTGGATTTGCATATAGGCCACATAGGCCTGCGGCACATCGTCGCCCATATCCCCCACAGCGTCATCCGCATAGTTGAATGTGAAATACTCTTTCTTTGTTCCTTCATAAAGATTTTCAGCCACCGGCAGGCCAAAAGGCTTCAGGGCGGCTATGATGATCTTATTCACATTGTCAGCCACTCAATCACCTCGTTATCCGGTCGACCTCATCTGAGATAACCTTTTCCATGGCTGCAGTGCATTTCGCCTCCGCAGCATTGACCGCAGCCTGCCTCCATGGTGCTGGCTCGTTCTTCTGGCGTCCGTTCAGGGTAGTGCCGTATTCCAGATAAGCTGCCCTGGCTGCGTAGCTATGCCCGTCCGGATCCGTGCCGACGGGCTTCACCACGACGTAGTTACCATAGGCATTTTTCTTGGGCTTCGTCGCAACAAAAGACCGTGCAAGCTTGCCAGTGGCATAACCTTTGTTCGCGGCTTTCAGGATTGCTTTTTCCGATTCCTCTATCAGATATGGCGCTGCAGCCTCAAGCGCCTTCGTGGCGAATTTCTGAGGCTCGTCCAGCTCCTCGAAAAGCCTGTCAACATCTTCGAAGCCGTTAATCGTCGCTTTCATGACCTGTGCCCTCCTGCTCCCGGAGCTCCGCCCATATCTCGGTCCAGTCTCCGTCATCATGGTAGGTGTTGACATAGGTGATGTCGTAGTTCTTGCCACGGTATACAACGGTCATGCCGGTTTTGATCTCGATGCTTGACGCACGCACCAAAAAGCGCTTTTTCTTGTCGCTCAGCTCCGTGCCGGACTTTATCAGCTCCGTGCCGGAAACGGCGGAAACCCGCGCCCAGCAGCTCCGGATGTGCATCGTTACTTTGACGCGATGCCCCTCATCGTCGTAATCCTCACCGGTGTATTCCCTGATGATCTCGATTTTTTTGTTAAGCTCCCCGGGATCGATGTACATGTGATCACCGTCCCTTCGTCAGACAAAATTTGTCCGATGGCGGAAGAGGATACTGTCAACCACCCTGTTGACATTGGCCTTGTCGACATACATCGCCCTGGTGTCGTACATATCCTGCATCAGCACCATAAAGGCAACATACAGATCCTCATGTTCGTCCAGATCGTCCTCGGACATGCCAGTATAGTCGAGGATGTACTGTTTTGCGGCCTTCATCATCGGTTTGATGAGCGGCTCCTGAGCCTCATCAAGCCTCAGGTACTCCAGTACATCCTCTTCTTTGATGCGGTTTACGGTCATCAGGCCTTCACCGCCTTCTTTTTCGGCTTCTCAGCAGGCTCTTTCGTGGCCTCTTTGGTCTCCTTGACCTCTTCCACATATCCGGCCTTGAGCAGGTCGGCAAGGACCACTTTGTCAGTAATCTCACCAACCTGCCCGACACTCATAGAGACCGCCGGGCCGCCGAAACCAACTTTAGCTCTTACCTTCATGCGGCCCACCTCCTGGATCATGCAGACATCACAAGGGCTGCGAGCTTCTGAGCGTTCTCGACTTTGGCATCACACTCCATGTAACCGACAACTCCGATCGCGTGCTCAGTGGCATATTTTTCCCTCAGAATCTCAATATTGATATCCTCGGAGATCTTCAGCGCAAGGCCAGAGAAATCACCGTAATAAATAGCCTTTGCACCAGAGGCAATAGCCGGCATGTTGTCAGAGATATAAACCGGCTTGCCAAGCAGCAGGTTAGCGTTCAGGCCATTGGAGAAATCTTTCTCCAGGATATAATTGCCCTGACCGTCTTTGAGTTTCTTGATCACGTTTCTGGTGGACGGGCTCATGATCCAGCAGGCGTTAGCCTGGAAGGCATCTTTGATGGAATCCTGCAGATCAATCAGCTTATCAGTAGTAATAGCCGAAGTGGAACCTGCGCTAACAGTCTGAGTGATGCCGGACAGGCCAGCAATCTTATTGTTGGTTCCGATCAGCAGTTCTTTTTCGAGCCATCTGGCGATGTTCTCAGCCATATGGTCAACAACGAAGCTGACAATATCAAACTGGGAATTGTTGATCAGGGACTTGGAGATCTTGGTCAGCACGCCAGACAGGAAGCCCTGCAGGGTGATGTTGTCAAACACGCCTCTGGTGGATTCAAGCTCGCTGAATTCATCGGCGTACGCCATGGTGATATCCGGAGTGCTGCCCTCGACAGCTGCAGGATAAAACGGAATCGTTAAAGTCCCCTTGATGTTGTACCTGGTTGCCATCCGGGCAATCGGGCAGATATCGTAAACTTTGGTGATGATCTTGTTGGCGATCGTGGTGGGGATCGTTACCTGACCGTCAGCTTTCGCGAGGTTGGCTCTCTCCTCGGATACCACGCCGCGGATCAGATCCGCAAATGCCCTTTCCTCTGCAAGGGCTCTTTCTTCAGTAGTCATATCTTTCTTTTCCTCCGGTTTCTTCTCAGGCTCGACGGGAACCATGGCGGCCTCTCTTGCGCGGGTCTCGGCCTCGATGGTCTTTTTCAGGTTCTCGGCGTTCTTCTGCAGGCCGTCAAATTTCGCCTGCTCTTCCTCGTTAAAGGCACGCTCTTCACCGTTCTCATCGACCGCTGCGGCGATCATGGCGTCCATGTCAGCGACAACTTTGTTGTATTTTTCGGTAAGTACTTCGATACGCATATCTTTGGTCATCTCATTTGCCTCCTTTCGGGCAATAAAAAGGCGCGTCATGATAACGCGCTGTGATTGATCTATTCTCTTCTTGTGGTTTTTCCTTCGGCTCATCACCTTTGGGATCGTCATCAGGATCATTTTCATCCGAATCATCATCCGGCTCATCCGGATCCGTCTTGTCCTCGAATTCCAGCTCATCGTCATCCGCCCGGTACTCGATGGATTCCTCTTCCCCCGCCCGGATCTCGATAGACGTGGAACTGTAGACAGGAACTTTGTGCATGACAAGCGTGATCTCATCCATATCGAAGTCCGTAATCCGCCTGATTGGCAGACCGTCCGCCCTCTCTTCAACGGTATCACGAGGATTTTTGATATTGAAGCTCCATCCCTTCAACAGGCCCTTTTTCGCGCCTTCAATGACCTCCGGATCCGTAACGACGGATTTAGCCCGCGGGCCTATTGCGTCCTCATGCACCGTCAGCGTGTGCGCTCTGGTTTCTGCCAGCATCCTGCCCGGATCATGATCAAGGAGCATCCTGATATTTCCTGCGCGGTCAATCGCCCGCTGGAAAGCTCCCTGCTCAATGATCTCGATTACCCGTCCACGGGGAGTCACCACAGGACGGCTCTGTCTGCCCGGCACGTTGACATATCCGGAGATGTGCAGCCCGTCAGCTCTTAACTCAGCTTTCATTTCCCTCACCTCCTTCCCATTCTCTGAACCATTTCTCTATCAGATCAAGAAAAACCTGCTTGTTGGGTCTGGTATCGTCCGCGTTTATCCTATCGATACAGGTTTGTTTCGGCGTGTCCATAACTATCAGATCGGCGTTCAACATCCGCTGCCATTCCGCCAGGACTGTTTTGTCCGTCTCAGTTGTCAAGATAAAGCACTTCCCGGGCGCGCTTTTTGCCTGAATAGCTTTGTAAATGCTGTCTCTAACAATCGTGATCATTGGGACGATGTCAGAAGCGTTGCCGTGAAAGTCATCGTTGCCCAAAAGAGCACACTTGATAGCATCCAGGTCAACAATGACATCCCCATTCGTCATCTGCTGCTTTGCCAGTGTGGTCTTACCGGATCCAGGCGCGCCGGTTATGATAAGATTTCTGCCCTCGTAGGCCCTGCCCTCGTCAGTCTCCGGTGATGTAGGTTCTTGCTGTGGCTCTGGCTCGCCGTTTCCGGTCTGCTCAAGCTGCGCCTGTGGCTTTTCCAAATTCGCGCTCATGTTGGTATTCGGCGTGTATACGTTGTTGGTCTTCGGATTGTAAAGGACAGTGTTTAGTCCGAGCTGGATCCAGTCGACACCCAGCGGCTCCATGTCCTCTTTTTCTCTGACCTCATCAATCTGCAGGAAATTCTTTTCAAGACCAATCTTGTAAGCCTCATAGCGTTCTTTGATCGAGCCTCTTGTCAGCTCTTTGGTGTCAAACTGCCAGTAAAGGGATTTCTTCTCTGTTTCCAGCAGTAAATCCCGGTTAAGGCTGCACTCAATGTCAGTCATGACCGCCACACATGCCCGAATGAATTGGTTCATGTCGTTTTCGGTCATACTGTTGCCCGTCTGACTCCCGCTGATCATACTGGCGGGAATTCCAAACAGCTTACAGATTTCCTGAGCATTGCTTTCTTTGTTCTCATTCATCTGCAGTTCGGCAGCAGTCGCGGAACTCTCGTGGAATTTGACGCCGCTATTGAGAATCACCACATTCTCATCACTCTCGCCATACAGTCTCCGAAAGCCTTCCTTAAGAGCGTCCATGGCCGGCTGCGTGAGTTGTTTCTCGGCTTCCAGAAATCCGCGCTTGGCGCCGCCCTTCTTGGCATTCGCGAGTTCGTACTTGAGTTCCGCATACGCCACCGATAAAACGAGGGGGTTATCCTCGATTATCGACCTTGATCTCATGCCGTCCCGGGTCTTCCGCAGGAGCTTCAAAAACTGCTGCGGTCTGTACTGATGCCCGTAGACCATCAAGTCGTATTCCTTTTTGATCGGGTCCGGGCTTTTCCAGCAGATGGATATTTCCTCTGATCGCACATACCGCAGGGACTCAACCTTATCCCCTATCTTTTCGATGTAAGCATGAGCGCCCCATCCCATGTAGTAGTCTTCAATCATGGCCCGCCAGAACATTTTGGCGGTCAGGGTATCACCCGGATCATCGTTCAACAGGGTCACCCGCGGATCGTTTTTCACAATCTCGATGTCCCCATTCCGCTTTCTTTTCAAGAGCTGGATCGGCAACCGGCTGATCGTGTCGCTGATGATGTTCAGACAGGCCTGCACGGTAGGCAGCTGCATTGCCTTTTCCCGTGTCATGCTTGTCGCGTCATCATCCAGCCCCAGCAGGGCCCGCAGGAGGGTATCGCCGGATACCTCCATCTGATCTGTCGTTACAGTATCTGCCCTGATCTCTATGTTTTTCTGTTTCTTCTTTTTCCCCATAGATCCTGCTACTAAAAACATATACATATGTGCATATGCTAGATGATTTGCCATAATCTCACGATTTATGGTTACTGCTTCAACGTGTATGCTTTGGCGATTGCAGGCAATACGCTACTCACAAGTTCTTGTACACTCCACAGTCGTAAATTCCCGGCTTAGCCACCGGTATATATCCGTATTGTCATATATGTGACTTTATACGAATCTCATCTATAGTAGACTCTCCTTTCATATTTTTTTGTTTTTGCTACTTGGTTTTCGTAGACTTACACCATTACTCAAACACAACCATCCGGTTTCTACACCATAGTTAGCAGGGCTATTTCAAACTGCGCTGGTTTTTCCTGTGTTTCCAGTGGTTTTAAGTTACCAACTAATGCCTTGGATTTTAGACATCTTTGAGCATGCTCACTCACATTTGACGTTGTTTTTAGCTACTTAGCAGTTCTCCTATGCTGTTTGAATCACAAAACCGTCATCTCCAAAAATGATATCCTGCTGCAATAAATAAACGGCATCGATGGTTGCCATACAGGCATCCACCTTGCCGTTGGATTTTTTCTTGTTCACGTAAGCTCTCAGGCCAGTGTCATAAGTGCATCTGGCATTCTCAAAATTGGCCTCATAGACCTTATTGGCCTCATATCGGAATTTTCTGTTCAGGATCACCTCTTTCAGGAACTTTGTAGGCATGTGCAAAGTATCTGAGTGCTGCCGGACCTCGACAGTGTTATATTTCTCTTCCCACTTCTGAGCAGAGGAAAGGGCATTATATCTGTCGTATCCAATTGCCTGGATCGCAACGCCGTACTCACTTTCGAGGTCAAAGACATATTTTTCAATCACGCTATAGTCCACAGTCATGTCCCCACAGGCTATGCACTCACCGCGCTGGATTGCGAGTCGGTAATCGAACTTTTCAAATCGTGACTTTTCGTCTATCCGGCCCTCAGGAATGAAAATCATCGGTTTCGCTATGATGTTCTCATCCTCATCCACTGCAGTCATCACGACAGAGCAGTTATCTGACGTCATAGCAAGGTCAACGCCCACATATACCACTCTGCCAGTCCACTCTATGTGCTCCGTCCTGCAGGCCTGCACCTGTTCGATCGAAACATAGGACTCTGTGCCGACGCCCTGGTAAATTATGTTGCAGTGTTTCGTGATGAAGTTCTCGCGAGCGGACTCGACCTCTATTGCTCTGTTCCGCTTCTTAATCAGATCGTCCCAGATTTCTTTTGAATTAAGCGCCACAGGATTCGCCTGTTTCAGTATCAGATCATCTGTCGCCCAATTTCGCGTATCATCTGGCTCGTACAACAACGAAAAATAGGTTTCATCATCAACACTTCCATCCAGAATCTTTTTAGCGTACGCTACTTCATCCTCAAAGGGATTTTGGCTGGTAGGATATTTCGTTGAAATGATAAAACCTAGCTTATTAAGAATATTTAATTGTCCAGACCGCATGGCCTCGATCGGATATGGAGACGGAAGCGCCCCCACCTCATCCGCAACAAAGACATTTCCCAGTCGTCCATCCATGCGACTCGTAGAGTAGTTCAGTGGTGTATACTTGCTGTGGTTGACCGCAAACTCTATGTAGTCCCTCAGAATCTTAAACCGCTTCTGCCCGGCGTATTCGTACAACAGAGGCGACATCCGCAGCGTGTTGGCGATCGCGTCCTTCACCTCTCTCGACAGTGCCCCATCCGGAGCGACAGAGTAGAACTGAGAAAGTGGCGGCTCGATCAAAAACAGCAATATGATGATCGTTGCTACAGTATATGTTTTGAAATTTTTCCTGCATATTTCCAGCAGGATGGTTTCATATCGCCTGCGCTTCTGGTTGTCGCGCCTGACGACCGCCAGAGACGCCACATAGATAACCCATTGATACCCCTCTGAGCAATCATATACGCTTTCTCCAGCCTTCAGTCCCTTTGGCATGATCATAATCTTCAGTATGGCATCAATTTTCTTTACCACACTCCAGTCAATCATGTACTTTTCCGACTTATCAGCAACCAGGTCAAGAAAGTCCTGGCATTGTTTCACCACATAGACAGGCACTTCAGGCGCTCCGCTCGTGGCGAATCTCGCATAATCTATCGACGGATGATTTTTAACCACCAAACTCACCCGCCATTATTTTCAGGAGTGGATCGTCTCCTTCTTCGTCCCTGTCAGCAGCCAGCTCCTTCAGGATCCGGATCAATGTCTGTGCTGTTTGGTTCGCTGCAGTCGCCGTTTTGTTATACTCTCCGATTGCTGGATGCGTGTAGACATTCCCACGGCCCTTCACGTATTCTTTCGTGACAAGCATGCCATCCTCTTCGATGGTCTTTTCAAGCTCATTCAGGATATTGATCTGAACCAGATAGCGCTTGAACGTAGTCACAAACATAAAATTGCCCTGGGCACCGTAATGCTCCGCAATCTCGAGTATTTTCTGAGCCTGCTGTTCAAGCTCAGATGGCTTTTTCTTATTCTTCTCCATGCTAACCTCCTTTAGATCGGCAGTGCTATGGTTTCCAAAAATCGTTTGTTATGAATTCGGTGTAAAAATGACCCCGGCTGTACATCTCGGCGCCGCGCCCGCCGCGCAGCCCGCACCCCCGGGGGTACCCGCGAGGTCTCCCGGTCACTCGCCCCGCTTGCTTTCCTGCTCGCGCACGATCTCCAGCAGTGTATCCCTCGAAATCTCACCGGCTTCTGCCATTTCATGATGAAGAGGGCACAGGGTTATGAGGTTGCGGTCATCCAGTGCCGTGTCCATGCACTCGGAAAGTGGGCGGATATGATGCACGGATAAAGAATCGTAGTTGAGCGGTCTTGCATCGGCATCGGCACGGTTACGGATGCACACTTGGCAAAGGAAATTGTCGCGCTCACGTATGGCAAGACTCTTCTTGGTCCATGCCTGAGTGCGTCTGAAGTCTATGATATCTGACTCAGTCTGATAGCGTGCTCTGCGTTTGGCCTTGGCCTTGCGCAGTGCATCGCACTCCATGCGTGCGTCGTGGATCCGACCGCAGTACTTACATGATCGTAGCATTGTAATCACCAATCAAAAAGGACCTGCTACCATAGGTAACAAGTCCTTAATGCAAGAAGGAAACGAGTAATGAAAAAAACTCGCAAAGGCGTAATGATGTGCGTCCCGTACGCATCCGGTCAGAGCGGAGGATGTATCCCCCATCCGGTACACCGCAGTGTAATCATATCATAAACCAAAAGTCTTTGCTGGTCTTATTTCGTCTAAAAAAGTCTTATTTCGTCTTATTTAGTCTTATCTTTGCTGGCTTCAGCTTGGCTGGTGTAATGATCATGGTCAGCTTCTGGAGTGCAGTACCATGACACAGCTTAACATGTTGTGGACTGTACCCGAGGGTACTGGCGATATCATCCCACTCCCGCTTGCGCAGGGAGGGTGTAAACCGGAGGTAGCGCTCGGATAGCACGTTCCTCTCATTGGCTTCGTCCAGCTTCTCGATAGCCTCCTGGATTTCGGAGTAGCATACAGCCATTCTGTTTTTCGCTCTGAGTAGTCTGCTCAGTGCGTTATCCCTTGCGATGATAAGACCGGACAGATCGGATGTGCCACCACTACCAGACGGCATACCATCATAGTTGATAGCCCCCACTGACTCTTGGGTTTCCACCAGTTCGATATAATCAAGCTCCAACCTATGTACTTCGAGTTTCGCATCATGGTACCGCCATAACCACTGTTTACACAGCTGACTGAGTTCCCGCTGGGCCTCTGACTCGGCACTAATCATCCGCATGACTGGCACCTCTCTCCTGAGCCAAAAGAGTCTCATAGTCCGCTCTATCATACATCAGTACCTGGTCTCCGATATCTGCAGCGAGGACGCAGGCCAGGTACTTAACACGCTCCGGATCCACGTCATAGACTGCCTTAAGCTGCTCTCCGTACTCTATGCATGATGGGACAGCGACCAAATCAAGGTCATTTCTCAGCAAGCTCTTTATTTCCAGTGCTTTTCCCAGTCCCAGTTCTTTCAAGCGCCTCCCACCTTTCACAATAGTCAGAATCAGTAATCAGTCTCCCCAATCTATTACGCAGCAGATCCTCGTTATGCTGACACGTCCTGCACTGGCGTTGTGTTGGTATCTGCATCGGTCGCTGTCTCTTTTTGTACATCAGGCGCCTCCACAAAGAATTCCATAGCAAGATCGAGGTCACGAACAGTAGCTGTATCGCAGGAAAAGGCATCAATGTCAGTGTCAGAGGGAAGCTTTTTCAGATCAACATCCACATCCCAGTTCAATAAATCCGTAAAGTCCTTGAGGAATTTATCCCAGTTCTCCGACCCCTGTTTTACAACTCCGGACTCATCAGCATACTTTGTGATAAGCGCGTCCCTTCTCTCGGAAAACATCTGCACATGTGGGCGCAGGATACGCCGGTTTTCCGCGATTGTACGTGCTGCAAAACCGGATAAAGACAGTAAATGTTCAGTCACATTGTATAAATCTTGGATTACTGATAAGATCATAAAAAAGCCACCTCCTATAGGGCCTATTATACTGTAAACCCTTAGGAAGTGGCAACAATTAGCAACACTTTATCGCTTTCTCAAATCCCACCATGTCATGATGATAACCAGCAATGCTACGCCGATTCCGATTGCTCCAAGGGCCAAAATTGCTGTCAGTAAAAAGTCAATCATCGCCCTCCTCCTCCAGTCCGCAATAATCCTCACATCCCGGCTCATACATCGGGCACCAGTCATCAGGTGACTTTGTACGTCCGTTATGCTTACAGGTTCCGTCTTTGTTGCTTGTGCAGGTTTTACATGTCTCCATCTTTTTTCACCTCGTACGGTTCCGGCAGTGGCATCCACGCAATTGGCTGCATGAAATTAATAATGCTGCCGCTTTCTTTATACCACATTTTACTGAATTGACTGCGTGTGGCAATAGTTACTCTTTGGTCATGTTTGGCGTTTGGAAACGGTTCTTTACTGTTGTATGGGAATATATCCGGGAAACAGACCAGCACAGTCCCGTCACTCTCTTCCGGAAGTCTTTCATCGCACGGAATCCAATCACTCATCCTCATCCTCATCACGCTCCTTTGCTTTCAGGATGTACATCTCACCTTCTCTGCCAACAATCTCGTAGGACTCATACAGTTCCTTTACTGTGTAGCTATCGTCTATGAGCGCTTTGTATTCTGTTTCTGTTTGAGAATGATCTCTCGAATAAAGGGCAGACCAAATGCCGAAAACGACAAACACTATACACCCAATAACGGCAGCAAAATTAGAATCAAAAATAGCTCCAGTCAATGCCAGGATCACGCCCATAATTGCAAATCCAGTCAGAATAATAAGTATACCATGCAGATTTGTTGATTCACTCAGGATCGTCATTGTTTCCTCCTCTCATATCCGCTCCGCACCAAGGACAAAAATTTGATTTAATTTCACATCCAGCGGTTGAATCAACAGGCGCATCACAACCACATTCGCTACATCTAAAGATATCCGATGCAATATCATCTGGTACCCATTTGCCCTTTCTCCGCTTTGGTTGCATTGCAGGCAAATCAACAAGCCTCTTTCGTGCCTCTGCTCCCCACTCCATGTACCAGTCAGGTGAGTTGAGGTCATCTACTATGTCGAGCGCGCCCTGCCTGCTTATCGGGTCTGAACTGTTCGGAATTTCCGAACAGTTGACTTTTTCTCGAAGTACCGCTAACTCTGCCAACCATTCCGAAAGTTGGCTACATTCAGCCGACTCATCCCTTAAATCCATGTAATCATTTCGCTCAATACTTGCTTTTCTTCTACACTCCTCTGCCAGACTATCATAATACTCGATTGCTTCATTCAGTGTCATTCATCTACCACCTCCAATCTTGCCCCGCAATTTGGGCAATAATCATATCCGTATACATCATCTTCACACAAATGAGACTCAAAACCACATACTGAGCATCTACCGGTTATAGATGGATCGTCTACGGGTATCCAATGGCCTGTTTTCTGCCCAACAGCAGGAGCCTCTTCAATAATTTTCCTAGCTCCACCCGGAGGGCCTACGTGTTGCCGATCATACTCATCCAAGAGGTATTGCCTGCTCACAAGGTCCGATGCTCCCGACATTTGTGTCGGTACCAAACTCGATGTCGGGAAGTTCTTCAAGGCTGTGATTGCCATTTTTATGGCCTCTTCGGTCTCTTCCCTTGATGTGTAATACGGGCAAATACCACAGTCTGCGGTTAACGGGCAATCGTCTGTTACGCATTTTTCACTTTTAGTAAGGATTTTAATCGCTTCATTCGCTGTCATTCCTCATCCTCCTGATCCGCGACATCTCCATCAATCACTGTAAACACCTTTCCGCATTTCGGGCATCTCTGCGCGTAGTCCTCGCGGATCCACTCTATGTCAGTTGGTATCCTGCACCCGCAATACGGACAAATTACTGGAAAAGTCACTCAAAATCACCATCCCCATCTCGCCAGTCTTCAACCCGCCCACAGTACGGAAATCCCGGACACTGCATACATGATTCTTTGTCGATATCTACCTCGCCAGAACACTCATAACCTGCATCCCTCACCATCCTGAGTCTGTCGCGGTCATCACACCAATCCATCTCTGTGCGTCCTCTGTAAGCGTCATCCAACTTTGGAACACGTTTAGCCCACAGATCAACCCATTCCACACCATCAAAATTGTCTGACTGATAGCAGATTGCCTTTGCTTTCCCGGCAGACTCAGCAAAAACAACAGTGGCATAACTGCAATCATTACGGTCAGTGACCGAATAGGCTTTAAGGCTCATTTGTCCACCTCATTCAATGCTTCATACGCAAGTCTGATTAGTGTTTTGATCGAGTCCTTGTTTCTTCCTGTCTTTTTCCACAGTTTTTTTCTAGCCATTTGTGGAATGGCATATCCGTCCATAAGTAGGATCATATTCTCATTATCGTTTTCATAATTCGGGCTAAACACATAGGCTAATTCGCCGACCGAATCAATTACTTCATCGCCAACCTCAAACACTTCCTTTTCAGGCTCGGGCTCTTGCTCAGGTTTGTACGGCTCCAACAAGGTTTTCCTCCGCATATAGTCCGCGCCATCTCTCCTGATGGTTATTGGCATATCCGCCATAATCCAGTTCTTATCATAATCATCCGGTAAATCAATCACATATTTCATTCGCTCACCTCTTCCGATTTGTCTGAGTCAACTTCCATCATTCCTTCAGCTTTATCTTGCAAGTCAACAGGTTGGCTGTTTCTTCACCCCTTATACGGTTCAATGTCGCACCAGGCGTGAATCGTGAAATCACCGACCATAGGGCCAAAAAGATTTATTGTCCACCCAAATGGCGTCAATTTTGCAAATGTCATCCACCGTTCAAATAAATGTTCTTTTTCATTTATCATACAAGTGCAGGACATTGTTACAAGAACTGATTTACCCTCTGGTGGAAGCTTTTCTTTTGGCGTGTACCAGCAGGCTATTACCTGACGTTCAACTGTCATGATTCACCCTCCTGCTCCTCTGGCTTGTTTTGCTCGTACACACTCTTCAGGCTCTCAAGCATCTGACAGAGGACAATGTACTTCGATTTAGTCTCGATAAGCTCGTCATACAATCTGCGCTTAATCTTCACATACTCGCTCATTCTTCCACTCCTTCCGCTTCAATGATCGTCGGTGCTTCGTTGATCGTTTCTACTACATACTCATTTGTGTTAACAGGATATTCCCAATCGGAATCATGTGGATATTGGCCTTTAAGTTCATCCGCATCTATCAGCCGTCCATGCTTCTCAGGAATTTCCACCAGAGGACACCACTCAGGACGTCCATTAAAGCCTATTGGTTTGTAGTCATCTGCTAAAAGAATCTTCGCAGGAAAACACCACGTTCTGCCAGTGTTAATACAGTAATCCGTCATCTTGCACCAGCGGCATCCTGACGGCATCTTCATGCCCTTTATCAATACAGACATTTAATCACCTCTTGTTTTAATGATTCACGGCATTTACCATTATCTTCATCCATTGATGTACACAATTCGCCATACTGCTGTTTTCCTTTGCCTTGCATGGGTCAGGGCATAATTGACACGGCATACATAACGCTATGGCCTGCGCTGTTCGCTCCAATTCATTCCTTGGTTCTACCATGACGCACTTCTTGAAATCCATGGCTGTTATCGTCTCCTCGCTTTTCGCCTCAGTGGCCACCCGTGAGCCTTTAACCAGTTGTTAGCAGGTATTCTGCCGTGGATCAGCAAGTAAATAATCTCTATAGTCGGATTCCATTTCACTTCAAAAGTGGCTTCTGCCGGTCTGCTTATAAGTACAGGCTCTTCGTCAAGGACACGTGGCTGTGAAACATCGTCGAAACTTACACTACCTATTTTGCCAAGTTCCGTACACCTTCCATTCGGTTCTACGACATAAAGTTTTGGGAATTCATTTATGTTTTTGGGCGGCATGATTCTCCTTTCTCGGTTATGGTTCCATAAGCCTGATGTTCTTGATGATACTGCTCATTTTATCTTCAAGAGTAAAAGACGTTCCGTCACTCATTTTTATGCTGACGAAATCTCCATCTTGCTTTATGAGAATAATTTGACTGGTGTTTATGTAACATGATTTTAATGTATTCACATCTTTGACAAAGGCAAGTGCCATAATTAATCCCCTCTATAATCCCGGCTGTTACTTCCTCCTTTTGGAGCAGCAGGAATCGAACCTGCATCACCGGAGGCCCCTCCGGCGCTCTCTCCTCCAGGTTGGCCTTCCCCTTGAGCTATACCCCGCAAAGCAATCAAGTCACTTAGCTGACTCTTTAGTCAGCACCGGGAGATAAATCAATCAACCATCAGTTTTCTGCTCTGCCGGTTCCTTATTCAGTTCCAGGTATTTCAGCAAATACCAGTCGGCCTTTTCAATGTCTTCCTGACCGTTCTTATGCTCTGACCGCCAGATATATTTAAAAGCGGCGACTCGACAATAAGTCTTCATAGCTTCCACTCCGAAAACGTCAAGCATAACGTCAAATGCTTCGTATTTTCCGAACGTGTAATGAGACGGATGATTAACGTTATCACTCATTCCATCACCTCAATCTTTCTCTTCGAATTCCTGACATATCGGGAAGAATCCTGCCGCCGTCATTTCTTCGTCACTAATTGTTACGGAATTCAATTTGCAGGTATCGTCATCGTCATGGTTCTTACATGATTCACAATAGCACCAGATCATTTTTGCATCACCTCACATGTGGATTCGTTCTATTGTATTCATAATTCCGCAAATCATTTTTAAGTTTCTTTTCTTCTTCAAACATTCGTGTTCCGGTGTTTTTATCAATAACCGTCAGATTCCATGTCTTATATGCAATCATCGGTACGTCAATCAGGAAGCCATTCATCCGCATCACCTCAATCTTCGTACACTTCCAGAATTTGCCCGGTCTCGATCACATATCCCCGACCACAATTTTCGCATTCTAAATCTTTCAGAAGCGTTTTCTCAGGTCTGACGGATATCCACCGCTTACCGCACTTTACACAGATAACCTCTGATACTGCGTGAGGCTGTTTGGCATCTATGCTTATTACTTTTTCCAATTTTCTATCTATTCGTATCACCTCAAAATCTCAATCAATCTCCATATAGTTCGCGCATCCGTCTGGATAACAGATTTCGCATCCTGTCGGACAACTATCCAGCTTCTCAGGACTTATAAATCCGTCAGAGGCGGCGCATCGTGCGTTATCCGGCAAAACATAGATTGCTATTCCATCAAGTGTTTGTATGTCCATCCGTATCACCTCAAATCTCAGCCCAAACGTTTACAATGTTCTACTATACGACCAACACCAGTGCCCGGAATATATTCATCTTTTGAATACCATGCAGGACATTTGCTTTTCAGACATTCCATAAACTCCGTGACAGTTACATCTCCTTGCCCTTGTAAGACAGCTGGTCTTGTTTCTGTGTATGTGCGAAATGGGCAAATCTTGATTTCATCTGTTTTCATTTGCCATCACCTCAAATCTCAATCAACGGACACGCTTCAGGTCTGCTGTTTCCGTCATAAATCCATTCTTTCGGCTCATCGTCATCCATGCAATGGCTCATAAGTTCACATAGTTCTGACCATCCCTTGTATGGATGAGGTCTGCATGAATGCCACTGGCAATCATCACAGTACTTTGGTAGTTCCTTCATTTCGGTTTTGATTGCTATCATCCGCATCACCTCAAATCTCAATCATTTCCCATCACTAGTCCCACTACTACGGGGATCACAAAACAGATAGCAAAAGCCCGGATGCGTTCCCACAGTGAGACAGCAAGGTTTTCTTTTCCAATTTCTTTGCAATCACGTTTCCATTCTCTGATAATAAAGAAAATCCCTCCCAGCCATAATGGAATTGCTATTGCAAGGATAATTCTTACCATCCGCATCACCTCACATTACTCCTCTTTCTTTTCTAGTAAGGATCTGTCCGCACTCAATGATGCTGTCAATCATCCAGTCATATCCGCAAAAGCCTTTTGACATTTTTTCAATCTTTCGTGCTTCCGCTGCAGGCATCTTTGTCACGCTCACGCAGGCAGTCCATCCGTCATCCCAATGATAATAAAAGCACTTATCCCAGTATTCTTTTGGAACTTCATTCTGCTTGTATATCCTTGCAAAGCACGTTCCTTCCTGCGACCATTTACCATTCCATGATCCTTTGTTTGGCATCGTCAATTCAAATACGATCATTCCATCACCTCAAATTACTCTTTATCGTATATGTGTATTCCGTCATGCTGTCCCAACCAGTCCATGCCTGAACGAGTCACAAAATACCAAATGTTTTTGCCGTCTTCTTTCTTGTTTGCAAGCCCTGCTATTACCATTCGCTCCCAATATGGGTAATCAACTGTTTTGGCATGTGATTCAAAATAGTTTCTGTACGGCCTGTAGAATTTCTTTCCGTGCCTGGTATACGGTTTCCGATGCCCGAAGCCTAAAGCATGCCTCATAAGTTTCCTGTGTTCTTCAAGAATTTTTTCGTTTTCGTCGGTGTACTCCATCGTAGGCATGAGCGAATAATCCGAATACCCAAGATAACAAAGATATTCTGCATACTCATTCTCTTTTTTCATCTTGCGAAGTGTCCTGATGTTGTAGTGGCATCCACAGCCATCTTTATCTTCGTCAAACTTCGGATCGTCTTCCTGCACGCCAACAGTGCAGTATGACTCAGGGTACTCATATCCGCTAACGCCAAGAAACCCACACTCTTCACAGTGTCTCATCCGCATCACCTCAAATCTCAATCAAACGGTATCCCTCGACCGCCTGAGTAATTTATATGCTGTACGATATCGCCAATGCTATATTCGCACATGATATCTACTGCTTTCTTTGTGTCCCTATCACAACAATCATTCCAAAGCATATACAGCCTGCTCCCCGAAATGCCATTGTCCTGCATCCTCTGAAAGCCTCTTTCAGCCCTGAATAGATCGTGCTCCATATACGCCTCCATCATAAATGCAAGGGCGCCCGGATTACCTTCACATAAAGTAAAAGCGACCATTTCATCACCTCATACCTTCTTGCTAATCTCCGCACTTCCATTCCGTCAACAGATCATAAGCAATACCCAACTGTCTCCACACTTCAGCAGCCTGTTCCGGAGGAATCTCTTTGAATCTGTTCCCGACAAGCTTCAATTCCCAACAGGGTTCGTGGTCGTTCCACCAGAAATAGCCTATAGAGTAGTTATAGCCGTCCCTTATCTTCAGCACATCAATCGTTACATTTTCCTCATCCGGGTGAAATCGGACAAGGTGTTTCGGGCAGGCCTTCAGGCAAATGCAACCTTCCTGCCAGTAGAATTCGAGTTTATCATTCACACTCATTTTCCACCTCATCCAACTTTCCATAAGTCCTGTACTTATCCAGTGTCGTTTTTAATGCCCATTCGACAGGGTCTTTGATAAAGCACAGGTTGCAGGCATCATCATAGTTTTCCATCAGGTCCTTGACTATTTCCTCAATGTTCATCGCTGTCCACCTCACTATCCAGCCACTCCAAAAAGCTCTCTTTGTCGATTACTGATCCGTCCAGCATTTCGGCGATCTGTTCGTTGTTCATTTGCCGGAGCCTGTCGCCGTTCTGCATTGGCTGCCAGAACGGATGTTTCCGGTTCAGCATGCATTTCTGCTCTACGCAGGGAGTATCCCCTGTTTTGTCTCCAAAGTGACAATTCGCACAGTCCCTTTTCATCACTTCTCCTACTCTTGTCTTGCACACCGGACAGTAATTCAGTCCAATCGCAATCAAATGATTACAATTCTGACACCGTCTGTATGGCAACTTATGCCCGTTCTTGTCGATGTGTAACTCGATCCCCGGTTCTACCATTCGATCGTCACCGCTCCTTCCGTCAGCTCATCCAGGGACACCTTGAAAACTTTTGAAATCAGGCATAATGTCTGAAGTCCCGGGACCGTACGTCCGCTTGTCCATCGGTATACCACTGAGCGCTGTACGCCGATCTTTGCCGCGAACTGCGACATGTTCAGACCATACGACGCAGCCACACCGTTTATGTTCTTGCCGACGATCTTTGCGTCTATCTCTACCTCCGGCAAAGCCCTCACGCTCCTTCCTCGCCGTCGTGTCCTCCTTCGTTCAACACACATTTCCAGCAGGTCTCTTGCAGCTCATCCTGATCCATCACGTATGGGTAATGGCAGTGGTTGCACAGCTGCTCAGCCTGTTCCTCCGTCAGTGTTATCATGTTTTCTCCTTCTCCTTTTGCCTGTGACTGCTGCCGTGGCTTTGCGCTGATTGACCATGTTCTTCTCATAGCATGCCGGACAGAACATCTTGCCCTCCAACCTCTCAGCTCCGCACCAGATGCAAAGGCCCTGTTCGCGGTAATGATTCTTGAGTAAGTCATATCGTTTCAAAGCCTTTGCGTAGTGCACCGCACACAGTCGCCCATGTACGGCAGGGCGTGAGCAATTCGTGCAAAGCCCTTTCGCCTTG
>ODAI014285173.1_pt1 | contig 22366 bp, 21 predicted proteins | sample 1539321 | NCBI WGS metagenome assembly ODAI01 (sample SAMN02144231, study PRJEB22623) | gut metagenome | biome: sheep rumen | host: Ovis aries | place: New Zealand | reverse complement strand
CTGAAGATAGTGTGCTCTGCTTGATTGAATGATTGAAGAGTCTTGCTAACCTTAGCCTGATAGGTCGATGGATTTGGAAGCCCATGCATATGCAGCCGATATACCGGACCAACCCGTTTGTCACAGTCCTTTCGAGAAGAAAACAGATTGTATGTAAGTGAAATACGCATCCGAGAAAGTTGGAGAAGAAAAGGGTATGGGAAAGAACTACTGAAATTGATTGAAGACAAATCGAAAGAAATGGGACTTAGTGCGGTGTATTTGCATGCAGAAGCGAACAACCCAGGTGCTCTGATGTTTTACCATAATATGGGCTATGATGTTGAGCGGGTGCAATTAAGAAAAGAGATGGAGTAGAAGAACATGATTGTTCTTGAGATTATTTTTGTCATTGTCATTATCGCGGCATGTGTTGGCGTGATTGCTCAACTGATGGACTTATTCGCTAAAACAAATGGGCATCAAGCCTACGGTCCATATGAACGCTTTTTTAAGCGGTTCATGGATGCATTTCTTTCAACAGGAGCGGTTATTGTTTTATCTCCGATCCTGTTGATACTTATAATTCTAGGCACGATAGAAATGAAAGGGAATCCTTTCTATATACAGAAACGACCAGGAAAACGTGATTCAAAGACCGGACAAGAGAAGATTATGAAACTGATTAAATTCCGGTCCATGACAAACGAAAAGGATGATAACGGAAAGCTTCTTCCGGATAAAGATAGACTGAACAAGTATGGCCGTATTATTAGAGCTACTTCCTTAGATGAGCTGCCTTCTCTAATCAATATTGTTAAGGGAGATATCTCGGTTGTAGGTCCCCGTCCGCTTGCTGTTCTCTATTTGAAATACTATACCGAAGAAGAGCGTCATCGCCATGATGTACGACCGGGGCTAACAGGTCTGGCACAGGTAAATGGACGAAACAACTTGTCGTGGGATGAAAAGTTTGCCTATGACCTTAAATATGTTAGCCACATCACTTTTATGGGAGATCTGAGAATACTGTTACAGACAGTGAAAAAAGTATTCGTACATGAGGGAATCGGCCAGGGAGAAGAGATGCCTGTCAGCCTGCATGTGGAAAGAAAAGATTGGCAACTTACTGATGGCGGAGCAATTAGACCAACGGAGGCAAGAGTATGATTGACTTAAAGGGAAAGCGCATTCTGTTTCTAGAAGGCGAAAATATGATGGTCCCTGTACTTGAAAAGGCAAAAAAGTATGGGGTTTTCTCGATAATTGTAAATACTTACAATACAGACCTCAATCCTGCAAAACTTGTAGCAGATAAACACTACGAAGTGAACTTTCGTGACATCCCTGCCATGTTGAAGATCATTGAAGATGAGCATGTTGATGGTGTCTTCACTGCATTTACAGACGCAAATATGGATGCTTATTATCTTCTGTGTGAGGCGGCACATCTCCCTTGCTATAGTTCAAAGCAACTTTGTGATGTAATGATAAACAAGGCCACTTTTAAGCATTTTTGCCGTGAAGCGGGAGTTCCCGTTATTGAGGAGTATGACAAGGATAATCTGAAGCCAGAAGAGATGCTCTTTCCGGTTATTGTGAAACCAGTTGATAATAGCGGAGCAAGAGGTATCTCCGTCTGTGCAGACGCTACGACACTGGGAGCGGCTGTAGAACGCGGCCTTGAGTTTTCCCATGTAAAGAACGTTGTAATCGAGCGATATATAAGAGCTGAGTATGCGCTTGTGGACTTTATGGTCCAGGATGGAAAAGCATACCTCTGTGCCACATCGGATAAGCCGGTTAATGACGACGATAAGGGAAATGTTAACTTACCAGGAGCATACGTCTATCCGTCTAAGCACGATGCTTTGATTAAGGAGAAGCTAGAAGCACCTGTTCAAAAGTTTGTGAATCTTGTTGGCTATAAGAACGGTATTCTCTGTTTGGAATTAATTGTTGAGGGCGATAAGGTCTATGCAATCGAGCCTCAGTTCCGTTATGGCGGCAAATTCCAAGATGTGTTTATAGAAGCCGAAAGTGGCGTAGATGAGATACAACTCTTATTCGACTTTGCGTGCAATGGCAAGTTTGGCGATCCTGATCTGAAAGATCATATCAAGCCCGTTTTTGATAGGGCTTATGTTCAGATGAACATCCTTGTTGGAGAAGGAACGATTACGAGAGTGCCGACTGAAGAGGAAGTGCGGACGTTAACGGATGCAGATCTAGGTGCGTATATTCCACGGAAGAAAGTTGGAACTGTAATAAAACCTGATGGATCGATGATTCAGATGTATGGGAAAATATTAATTTCTGCAGATACCAGGGAGAAGCTGCTCGCTGATATGAGAGAGTTTCAGAGCAAAATGTGGGTGCTCGATGAGGATGGGAATAACATGATTATTCCTAGTATGCCGAATTCATATCAGTAAAGTTAGGAGGTTTGTGCGTGGAACAGAGTACTTTAGCATTAATTATAGTAGGGTGCACATGTCTGCTCTACGTCTTAGAACTATTCCCCGTGGCAGTTACTACGCTTATTGGTATGCTTGCCATGGTGTATGCGAAAATACTAACTCCTACAGAAGCGTTTTCTGGTTTCACAAATACCGCAGTTTTACTTGTTATCGGTATGGTTATCATTATTGATGCCTTACTTGATAGTGGAGTGGCCGGAAAGATAGGAAAAGGGCTTACCAAGTTCAAGAATGAAAAAACGTTTGTAATTGTTATATTCTTAGTCTCTTGTGGGCTTTCCATGTTTATGACAAATGCCTCTTTGGTGGCTATGATGATGCCTTTCATCGCTTCAGTTGCTGCCGCTTCTGGTGGACAGATCACTAAGAAAAATACTTACCTGACCTTGGCAACAGGTGGCTTGATTGGTGGTACAGCAACCCTAGCGGGAAGCACTGCTCCTTTGTTGGCTAATAATGTATTGGCGGAAGTCGGCGCTGAGACAATGAACTTCTTTAGCCCGTTCCCAATTGCATTCTCAATCATTGTCGTAATGACGATATGCTATTGGCTATTCCTCTATAAGCTACAAGCAAAATGCTTTGACTTTCCGGAAGTTAAGGATGAGTCGGAAGAGGGAATTACCGAAGTACCGATTGATAAGAGAAAAGCTACGATTTCGATCGCTGTTTTCCTTATCTGCGCTGTACTTTTTGTTATTCAGCCCTTCGGATGGGAGCTTGGCCAGATAGCTATAACAGGTGCACTCATCTTAGTTGTGACAAAGTGTGTTGACGGAAAGAAAGCTTTACGGAATATGTTTTGGTCTGCACTCATTACTCTTGGTGCTGCACTGGGCATTGCGAAAGGTTTCGTGAATTCTGGCGTTGGGCAAAAAATCATTAATTGGTTGATTTCTTCACTTGGTGAAGGGGTAACAAATCCTATCCTATTGGTTACAGTATTCCTTCTGGCTGGTTATGTATTATCCTTGTTTATGTCCAATGGTTCTCTCGTTTCAATGCTAGCAGCGGTAGGCGTACCGATGGCAGTAGAGATAGGAATTAATCCGATGCCGATTGCAATGGCTTGCGTTTTTGGCGTGAGTTTAGCAATGGCAACCCCTGCAGCCACAACGAGTGTGACAATGGTGCAGGTAGCTGGATATCGATTTAAAGACTATTTCCGAATCGGTGGACTAACAGGTGTGATTGGCTTGGTTACTGCATGGACAGCCATTGTTGTGTTCTATGGATTGATATAAGTAGCGGGTGAACAAATATGATGCAGGAGATAGGCAGTAATTTTTGGATTACTCCAGAAGAGTTGGAAGGTAGTGTGGATGAGATATCTCTTTCTATACTCGGTATAAAGGGAAATGATGAGGTGTTTCTTTCAACAGGACGGGCAGCTCAAAACTTCGTATTAGATGACATCGAGAGAACGAGACCTGATAGTAAGAAAGTTGCCTTAATCCCTCCCTATACTTGTTACACCGTCATTGATCCTTTTATCAGACACAAATACGAATTAACAACATATCCTGTTGATCTTTCGTTAAATACTAAGGCTGAATGGCTTGAAGAGGCAATCCAGAAATATGATCCGTCGGTAGTTCTTATTCACAGGTATTTTGGTTTTGACACGGTCCAAAATTGCGAAGACGTAATACAAACGTATTCTAAGCAGGGGATTGTGTTTATTGAAGATAGAACACAGAGCCTATTTAGTAAATACCCCTCTTTACCTGTGCAGTATATTACTGGAAGTTTACGAAAATGGGGAGGTCTTCCTGATGGTGGCTTTGCAATTTCTTTATCTGGGAAATTCAAAGATAAACCTCAGGCTTATGACCGGAAGCTGATGGAAGCCAAGGTGGAGGCATCTCTTGATAAATATGCTTACATAATGAATGGAACGGGCGAAAAAGAGGCTTTTCTGGAAAAGTATAGAGTAGCAGAAGATATTTTAGGAGCAGAAAAAGATTACTATTTGATCAGTCCTATTTCCAGAAAGGTCTTTTCAGCTATTAACCCACAGGTTATGGGAGATATAAGAAGATCGAACTATAATATTTTGTTTGCCGGATTAGAGAAAAAAGAAGAGATTCATCCGATTTTTGGCTTTGCGGACGACAAGATAGTACCTTTATATTTTCTCATTTGGGTGGAAAACAGAACAGAAGTTCAAAGCTATTTGCGCGAAAACAGGATATATGCACCGGTTGTATGGCCTAAAGCAGGAAATTCTCCCGATGTCTGTAGCGCGGCAGATGAGCTATATAAACATGTGTTATGTATACCTGTGGATCAGAGATATCGTGAAGATGATATGAATCGTATCGTAGAATGCTTAATGCAGTAAGGAGAATTGTCATGAGTTCTAGTTGGACAGGATGGATGACCTGGGAGCAGATTGAGCCGTTTAAAGATAAGATTATTGAAATGGAGTATGAAGATATGACTACTTTCCATTATAAGGAGTGGTCTATCCCACATAGTTATTGCGAGTTGAAGGTTTCCGAACTTCAGGATCATCTTGCTAACGGAAATACCTATTTCTGGGGCGCGATTGAGAATAATGAGCTGGTTGCATATTGGTGGTGCTATTCGGCTCCATTTATCGATAGAAAGAGGTTCCATATAAGATCTGCGATGACCGTTGAATCTGCCAGAGGGAAGGGATTGGGAAAACTCGCTTGCCAGGAAGTAATTCAAAAAGCCTCAGAATTGGGTTGCAATGATATTGCAACTCATTATGTTGTCGAGAATGAATCAATGGCTACATTAATGGAGTATATGGGATTTAAAAAGACCCGCATCGAGGTCATTAAAACACTTCCTTGATCATAAATGGAGATAAGTGTAAGTGCTATGAAAAAACTTATGGTTTTAGGAGCTGGGGAAGCACAGCTTCAAATTATAGAGGAATCTATAAGATGTGGATATTACACAATTGTTTGTGATGTGCGTCCGGAGATGGAAGGAGCGCGGATCGCAAACAAATATTACGAAGTGGATTATACCGATCGACAAGCTGTTTTAGATATAGCTAAATCAGAAAATATTGATGGCATTACGTCAAATTCTGAAGCTGCTATGGCTAATGTTGCCTGGGTTACGGAATTATTAGCTTTACCGGGCAACCCTGAATCTGCCATTAAAGCACTCTTATCAAAGACCAAGTTTAGAGAACTGCAAGAGAAGCTAGGACTATTTTGCCCAAAGCATATTGTAGTTTCAACTGAAAGTGAAGTTTTTTCAGCTGTAAAGAGTATCGGAGTTCCCGTAATTATAAAGCCTGTTTTGAGCTCTGGTTCTAGAGGTACAACTGTGATCGAGCATTGGGATGAAGATATGATCCGAGATGCCTATTCACAGTGCGCGAATTATTCGAGAAATGGGAAAGTATCTGTTGAGCAGTATGTCGAAATGAGCTCCCTCATTGCCTATGATGCAGAGATCTTTGTTTGCGATGGGGAAATATTATGGGATGGATTATATGCTTCAATTAGAAGTGATGATGCACCTATGCTTCCTATCATGGAGTCTTTGCCGCTGATGGTTTCAAGTGAAGGCTTGAAAAAAATTAAAACAGCGGTTGAACAGCTTATTCAAGAAAGTGGAATAAAACTGGGCGAGTACAATGCTGAAACCTATTTCACCACAAGTGGCGACTGTTTTGTAATTGAAATCAATCCTCGACAAGCAGGAAACCACATCCCGGATCTCGTTTATGAACATTCCGGGGTGAATTTTACAAAGCTTCTTTGTACGACTGCTGTTGGAGACTATGAATATTTTGAATCGACCAAAGAAATCCATAGAGTCAATAAACCGGTTACGATGTACGTAGTCTACACCGAAGAAGCAGGGCAATATGAGGGTTTAGAAATTGGAAAGGACGCTCAGAAATTTGTTGTCTGGAGTGAAAATATAGTTAGTATCGGTGAAAGAGCAAATAGAAAAGAGAATGCTGGCGATGCAGTTGCGTTTGTCAGGATGCAATTCGATTCGATAGAGCAACAAGAAGATATCACTAGTAGAATAATGCACTTAATTAGACCTGTTATTAGTCAAGGAGAAAAAATAAAGGAGGCATAGTGGTGCTCACAGTATATACCTTAGAACAAGCTGAGCAGTGGGATGCCATTGTACGGTCCTTTAAAGAATATGATGTTTATTGGCTAAGCGGATATGTAAAAGCGTTTCAAATTCACGGTGATGGTGACCCTCTGCTGATCTTTTATGACGGAGAAGGAGCTCGAGGCATCAACGTGGTCATGAAGCGCGATGTGGCTAAGGACGAGCGGTTTAAGGGAAAGATTGAAGAAGGACAGTACTTCGATTTTGCGACGCCGTATGGGTATGGTGGCTGGATTATAGAAGGCGAAAATACAGAGCAATTATTTGAAGAGTACGAGAGATGGATTGAAAAGAACGGCATTATTAGCGAGTTTGTCCGGTTCCACCCGATAGTCAAGAATCATGAAACTCCTCGCTTTTTCTATGAAGTCGTCCAACTCGGTGAAGTCGTCCACATGGATCTGAGTTCACCAGATGACATCTGGAATAACATTATCAGCAAGAACCGGAATATGATCCGGAAAGCTATAAAGAATGGGATAAAAATCTATAATGGACGTTTTCCGGAAATCTATGAGAAGTTTAGAACTATCTATAATGCTACCATGGATAAGGATGATGCAGAAGAATACTACTACTTTGGGCAGGAGTTCTATCAGTCCGTTCTAGAGGATCTTCCACAAAACGCCCAGATTTTTTGGGCAGAGAAGGAAGGGCAAGTCATTGCCGCCAGCATAATGTTGGCTACAAATGGTCGCATGAATTATCATCTGTCTGGGTCACTGCGAGAGTTTAGTTCCTTGGCTCCTACAAATCTATTACTTTACGAAGCAGCACTTTGGGGATGTGCAAATGGATATAAGACATTCTATCTTGGTGGCGGTGTAGGCTCCGGAGAGGACAGTCTCTTCAAGTTCAAGAGAGCATTTTACAAGGGAGACCTGCATCATTTCTATATAGGGAAACGGGTCTATGATCAAGAGAAATATGATGAGCTTCTCGAACTAAGAACCGAGATTGAAAATCCGGGATATTTTCCGAAGTACAGAGGGTAATGATGGGTAAAGTTGTTTGGATAGTTAATGAGTATAATGGTCCCAAAGGAATTCGTACTCGACAAACTGTTCTAAGTCAGTGCTTAAGAGAGCATGGATATGAAGTATATTTAATTTGCGGTAGTTCTGACTTTCGCGGGGGAGAAAATGCCATTCATGGGAATGATGAATATAGGCTTGTTGAAGCGGATGGAGCGAAATTTTATGTAATTAAAACATCAAATTATAGAAAAAACTATGAAAGGGTACTGGTGTCGCTCCAGTTTCAAAACAGAGTGTGGAGGTTGCGGGACAAACTTCCTAAGCCTGATGTTATTGTATCTGATTTTGCTGGACTTTTTGGAAACGTATTCTTAAAGTGGAAGAAGAAGTATGGCACAAGGGTAATCTACGATATATTAGACCTCTGGCCGGAAGGTTTCGTGGAGATGGGATATATCAAGAAAGATTCTCTTATAGCGAAAGTTCTTTACAATATGGAGCACAAGTCTTACCGAGATGCCGATGGACTCATATTCTCTATGCAAGGAGGTCGAGACTATATTATTGATAAGGGCTGGAGCAAGGAAGTCGGAGGCGATGTTGATACAAGTGATATCGGTTATCTAAATAATGGTGTGGATCTGGAGACGATTGACAGGGAACGGTTAGAAGTGAAGTTGGACGATCCCGATCTGGAAACCACCAAGTTCAAAGTTGTGTATCTTGGTTCCATTAGTGCGATGAATGGACTAGATGTTCTTGTTGAAACTGCAAAAGTGATTCGGAATCGCGGGAATGATAAAGTCATATTCCTAATATATGGTTATGGAAATCAGGAAGAACAACTCAAAAAGATGGTTTCCGATTATGGACTGAGTAATATAAAGTTTAAAGGTAAACTAGAAAAAAAGTATGCTATGAGCTTGCTTAGTCGTTCAGATTTAAATATCTTTACATTTAGGGATTCACCTCTTTGGAAGTATGGTGTAAGCCCCAATAAGTTATTCATGTATTTTGCCAGCGGAAAGCCTGTGCTTTCGATGATTAGACCCAATTACGATCTGGTTGAGAAAAAAGAGGCTGGGATATCGGTAGAGAATAGGCCTGAAGTTGTGGCAGACGCAATAGAACGATTTTGCAAGATGAGCGAAGAGGAGTACGAAAAATATTGCCGGAATGCCCGTGCAACGGCTGAAGAATATGATTATAAGAATCTCGTACAAGTATTAATCGATAAGATAGAGGGGTAGAGAATTTGAATATTCTTGTCATAACTCAGATGTACTCGCAGCCAGATGATGTAGGAGACAACAAACCGACAAAGACAGTAAACTACTTTGTCAAAGAATGGGTTGCAATGGGCCATAATGTGGTCGTTATGCACTGCCCTAGTAAGTTCCCTTTAGCCCTCTATTTGCTTCCGACTGTTGTAAAAGAAAAGTTTGCACGTAGAATCTCTACGATGGTTCCCCCGATCGAATCGCGAAAAGAGATAGTCAGGGAAGAAAACGGCGCTAAGGTTTATCGTCTGCCAATGTTGAAGATGAAACCGGGCCAGGGATATTCTTCTTCGGCGATGACTCGGCAGGCTAAAAAAATAGAAAATAAGCTAGAGGAGATTTCTTTTGCACCCGATTTAGTTCTTGGACATTTCGCAAATCCGAGTACAGAATTGGTGGCTATTTTGGCAGAACACTATAAGGCAAAGTCTTCGATAGTCTTTCACCATGACTGCACAGAAACTGGTATAGCTAAGTATAGAATAAGAGAAAATGTCACTCACATTGGTGCAATAGGTGCTCGGTCCATAATAGAAGCAAATCAGATTAAAGAACGACTGAACTTATCGGATCTTCCCTTTGTTTGTTGTTCTGGAGCACCTAATGATGCAGTGCAAGCCGCAAAGAAGATTTGCGATAAACAGGACTTCTCTGAGGGAATTCACCATATCTACGTGGGCAGCCTTATTAAACGCAAACATCTGGATGTGGTGGTCAAGTCTTTTTTAAATACAGCAAGTGAGAAGGACACACTAACAGTCGTTGGAGGTGGCCCTGAGGAAGAAACCCTTAAAAAACTTGTCAGTGAGTTAAAGGCAGAGGAAAAGATAATATTCACAGGGAGAGTCCCCCGCGAAGAAGTGCTTAAGAAGATGGGCGAAGCTCATGTATTTACACTTATAAGCCATGGTGAAACATACGGCATGGTATACATCGAAGCCATGTTGCAAGGGTGTTTGACAATTGCATCAAAGGGCGAAGGTTTCGATGGGATTATCCAAGATGGAGTAAATGGTTTTATCTGCGAACCCGGTGATCAGAAAAACCTTGAAGAAACGTATAAAAGAATTGCGGCTATGACCACAGAAGAACGAAACAGGATAGGGCAAGCTGCCATAGATACTGCCATTCATTATTCAGAACGAGAAGTGGCAGAAAGATATCTGAATGACATATTGAATAATCAGAGGTAACGAAATGAGAATCCCGTTTGTAACATTCCTCCCGATGGAAAAAGAACTTAATGACGAATTAAGAGGCGCCTTTGACCGCGTTTTCACTCGCAGTTGGTACATCGGCGGTGTAGAGGACGAGGCCTTTGAGAAGGCATTCGCAGAGTACTGTGGGGCCAAGTATTGTGTCGGTGTTGGCAACGGCCTTGATGCTCTTATGCTTGCACTGAAGGCGCTGAATATTGGTGAAGGCGACGAGGTTATCGTTCCTTCCAACACCTACATTGCCACGGCCTTAGCAGTTACTTATGTCGGAGCTACTCCTGTTTTCGTTGAGCCGGATATCAGAACATTCAACATTAACCCGGCGCTCATCGAAGCTGCTATTACAGAAAAAACGAAAGCTATCATGCCGGTGCATCTCTATGGGCAAGCCTGCGATATGGATCCGATTATGGCCGTGGCTAAGAAGCATGGGCTGAAGGTGATAGAGGACTGCGCACAGGCGCATGGAGCCACTTACAAGGGGCATAGGACTGGAACTTTTGGTGATGTAGCTGGGTTTTCCTTCTATCCCGGAAAGAACCTAGGAGCCCTTGGCGATGCGGGTGCTGTTGTGACCAATGATAAGGAACTTGCTGAGAAGGTTCGCGCTCTTGGAAACTATGGGTCGGATTACAAGTACCATCATATTTATAAGGGCCACAACAGCCGTTTAGATGAACTACAGGCTGCCTTTCTCGCTGCAAAGCTTCCTCATCTTGAGCGAATGAATGTAGAGCGGAGAAAAATCGCATCACGATACACAGAAGGAATCATAAATCCGAAGATTGTGACGCCACATGTTCTTTCAGATTGTGTCCCGGTCTGGCATATCTATGGTATTCGTTGTGCTGAACGTGATGCTCTCGAAAAGCACTTAAGTGATAAAGGTATCGGAACCAATAAGCACTACCCAATACCAATGCATCTCCAAGAATGCTACAGAGATTTAGGGATAGAGGAAGGTGCGCTGCCTATTGCAGAAGAGATTAGCGCCACCGAACTGAGCATTCCGATGTATTACGGAATGACAGAAGAAGAAATTAAGTATGTAATTGACGTAATTAACGAATTCTAAAAAGGTGATTGCATGTATTTAAGAAGGCTTGAGATAAAAGATGCTCCTCTTATGCTTGCCTGGATGCATGATAAAAGGGTTACGGCAAATCTACGATCCAATTTTGCTTCTAAAACGATGAATGATGCAGAAAACTTCATTCGATACAGTTGGGACGATAAATACAATGTTAATCTCGCTATCGCATCTAATGAAGACGAGTACATGGGCACTGTCAGTCTTAAACATATCGAAGACGGGAGTGCGGAGTTTGCCATCACAGTCCGTTATGAGTCGATGGGCAGAGGCTACTCCTGGTTTGGAATGGAGAGCATCATAGAGAAGGCATTTAAAGAATATGGTCTTGAGAGCGTTTACTGGTGTGTATCGAGAGACAATGAACGCGCTGTACGCTTCTACGATAAGCACAACTTCAATGAGGTTTTGGACATCCCGCAGAAAGTACTGGACAGATATGCAGGAGTAGAAAATCTAAAGTGGTATTCAGTGCTTAAGGGCGACGAGCTCAAAGTGCCGGAGATTGTTGCTGGATGTAAGGTTATTCACATTAAAACTATTCCAACGCTTAATGCTGGCGAATTGTCTTTTTTTGAGGGAACACACGAGATTTCTTTTGAAATAAAACGGATTTATTATATTTCAAAAGTTCCTGAAGGTGTTAGACGTGGCTTTCATGCACATAAGCATCTAAAACAGATTCTTTTTTGTCCATATGGACGAATTCAATTGATACTGGAGAATAAAAACGTTAGAGAGGAGATTGAACTATCTGATCCATCTATAGGGGTGGTAATTGAAGAATGTACATGGCGAGAAATGCTTTGGTTGCAGAAAGACTCTGTTTTATGTGTTGCGGCTTCAGACTTTTATAATCCGGAAGACTATATTCGAAATATTGATGAGTTTCGTAAGTATCTTTAGGTGTTTAAATATAACTTATAAGCGATAATAATTACGAAAAAGAAAGAAGCGTGTAAATATATCGGGAGATTATTTATGAATGATAAAATGACAGTTTTAGTTGTTAGTTGTGATAAATATCAAGATATTGTAGAACAGTATTTACGGTATTTGCGATTGAATTGGTCGGATTGCTCATTTCCAATAGCAGTAGCTACAGAAGAATGCACGATTTCAGATAAAAACGTTAGAACAATTAAATGTGGGAAAGACGTGCAATGGACCAAAGAAGTTCTGATGGCATTAGATCAAATAAAAAGTGAGTATGTTTTGTTGACTGTCGATGATTTGTTTATAAGTAAGAAAGTGGATAATAATGCTTTGGAAGAGGCACTATTATTTATGTGTGAACATAATATAGATTATTATCGGATTCCAAAATTTCAGGTAAAAAATAGTAAAAAGTCTTTATATTCAGGAACGACACATGTGGCAAGAATACAAAAAAATAAGGTTTATAGTATTACGATTGGATCATCTATTTGGAGAAAAACAAAATTAAAAAAGATACTAGGCGATGGGACAAAAACAGCATGGGAACTGGAAGATAGGTTTATAGAATTGGCCCTGAAAAGCAAGAGAGGTTATTATAATAAGTATGTCACCGATACGAGACCTCTTCTTCATTGTGCGCATATGGTTACGGGGGGGAGATGGATTCGAAAAGGAGTCAATGATATGCGAAAACAAGGTTATGAAATAGACACATCAAAGAGAGAGTTTCTTTCATTAGGACAGGAAATGCGAATGAAAGTATATGGGACTGCAACAAAGTTCGTGCCTAAATCTTTTAGAAGGCCGTTAAAAAGCTTTTTAAAAAGGTTTGGAATGCAATTTGCAACGAAGAATTAATCGTTAGTTCCCTACTGTAATTTATAAGAACAAATACTGTGGAGGTATGCAAGATGGTTCTGTATGAAGGCAATACTTACTCTCCATAATGCGTCTTGCTCTTTTTACTGCTGTTGATAGCTGGAAATTGAAGCTGCTTCCCGCTCCAGTGTCTTCTGGTTTTTGGAACCCTTGGGAGGGTCTTTTCCACGCTTAGGAGTTGTGCCGTTTGAAGACTCCAACGCTTCCCGTTCCAATGTTCTTTTGTTTTTAAAATCAGGCGGCCGGCCCCGTTTTTTTGCAGATTGAGTTGTAGCTTCAGATGTTGTTTGTGAGGGCTTCACTGATACCTGCTGTTTTTTGCTTCCGCTTCTTTTTTCGGGCTGCATCGTCTCGGAAGCGGGAGGTGTGTACACGAGCCGTCCTTCCCGTACAGGTATTTCTGCCGTACAGGTCATACATAGTGCCTTATAAGAGTCACTTGCATCCTTTTGAGGCTCGTTGGTGACAATGCGATTCTGATAAATTGTGCATTTCTGGTTGCGCAAACAGGCCATCAGTGAGCCCCAAAATAGGTTTGCATCCTTTAGACACAGCGGGATCATCTTAACAGCGCATGATGCCACAAAGGAAAGCAGGAGATGATCCCGAATAGTTTTCTCTGTCCGAATCCGCAACGGAAGGAGTTTCGTTTAGTTTTTTGCAATGCTAAAGATCTGTTCGGTGGTCTGCCTTATATAGTAGGCTGGAAGGATCTCATCGTAGCCGATATCCTAACCTGACAAGACTCCTAAAAGGCCTTCTGTCTGGCGAGATTCGTATACATCTTCAATGCTAAGCGATTATTTCTGGCCACGCTTGAGCAACTTATGCTTTTCATCCGACATGCGGTTCAGGTCAAGGCTCATATACAGCCATGCGGGATTGTCCTTTTTACTGCCGACCATGACTTTCCACTTCTTGATGAACAGATATCTGTCTTCGTATTTGACGAGGTTTTCCATATCATCAGGGCTGTTAAGTTCTTCCCAGATCATTGTTGTAGGCGCTCTGTCCCCGGCCCTGACCCGCGTGATAAAGCCGATCTTGCACATATGGGTTTTATCGTAAAACAAATCAGAGTGTCCGGATTCCCGTAGCTTATGGCGTCAACCACATCCATTATGCCGGAGGTATGAAGGAATGAGTCGACAAAAAATGTAACCCCGAAGTCTACCGAAACCCGCTTTTTCCTTCGGCTGTCCTCGGCGAGTGCGAGAATATAGTCTCCGCAATTTCCCCAAATGTCCCGGCAGAAACATCGAAGGTAAACAGGTCCCTTTCTTTACTCTTGTAAGTGCCGTTGTCTTTGTCAATGATATGCCCAAGGTAAAGATATTCGATGGATGTATTACTGTCCGCCCACTTCGATACGGCGTTAGAAGCATATTGGTTACAGCTTTCAGCGTAAACAATATCGATTTTAATCAGTGCTTATATGGTAAAAGATACAAGTATATTATACCATATATCCAAAATAAGGATTTTTGAGACTTCAGTAATAGTAACTATTGTACGTGCTTATAAAAAAATAGGAACTATAGTTAATAGGAAAGAATAGAGAAATAAAATGATAACATTTATCATTCCGGTTTATAATGTTGAAAAATATTTAAGAAGGTGTATAGATTCTGTCATCAAGCAAGTAGATGAAACAGATGAGATTATATTGATTGACGACGGTTCGAACGATAACAGTGGGAGTATATGTGATGAGTATGCTAATAAGTTTGATAAGATTTCAGTTGTTCATCAAAAAAATGCCGGATTATCCGAGGCGAGAAACGCCGGTTTAAAAAGAGCGAAATGTAAATATATTATTTTTCTTGATAGTGATGATTATATTGAAGATGGAAGTATTCAACATATTAAAAAGGTAATTAAACAATTTAAATGCGACATATATACTGCAAAGGCGCATTGGTTTAAAGACGATAATATATTCCATGATAAGGTGACGTATAAAATAGAAGAAGGAGTATATTCTATACAAGCATATATGAATGCATTGTTTTATACGCGGAATTATTTACCATGTGCTCCTTTTTATATTTATGATACAAGTTTTCTTCGTGAAAATGAATTATTTTTTTATCCGGGTCTTCTTCATGAAGATGAATTATGGATGCCGGAGGTCTTACTCCATGCGAAAAATGTCTACGTTATCAACAAGTATTTTTATTGCAACTATAGGCGAGAAGGCTCGATAACACAGAATAAATCCAATTTGCAACGTGGTGCAAGGGATATGTGCTTTATCGCAAAACGAATTAATATGGAGCTTATTGGTTATCCTAAGAGACAAAGTAGAGTTATTCGAGATCGAATGGTAACAAAACTATTAGAAACTTTTTCTGAATCGAAGGATTTGCAATTATTTGGAGAAGAAATAAAACGATCATTTTTAATCCAAAATGCTTTTTCGAGAAAAAATAGACTTAAAAGTTTGTTATATTGTTTATCTCCAAAACTCTATTTGGTAATTCATAAACGGGTGAAGGGCTTCTGAAAAAGAAGTCATGATTGGATTAGAATATAACAGTGTAATAGGATGTAATTATTATGAAAGCTAATGATAAGTTAGAACTTAGATATTTCTTTATAGATGAAATGAATGGGTTTTGCTTAATCTATTTTTTAATATTTTTTGTCCATGCTTTAAGAGTAATTCCTGATAATATAACTATAGGGTCTGCACTATTAACCTTTATGTTTGCACCTGTTGATACTATGACATATATGTTGATTTTCTTTCTTCCGTGGTCGACAAAGACTACCTTTTCTTTTGGCGTTTCTTTATCGTTGCTCCAATCACTGATTTATTCAGCAAAGGCGATAATGGATAATAGAATTTGGCTGAGAAAGTCGGACGCTTTATATGTAGTTGTTGTTACTATATATGGTGGCTTTGCATTTCTTAATGACCATTATAGCTTAACAGGATTTAGTATAGTGGCAACATATATATGTGCAATATATATTTTTAGGGTTTATGCTGGGGATTCAGAAAAAGCAGACACTTTTTGGAGAATAGCCTTTTTTGTTGTTTTAATCAGTACATTATTAGCATGCCTATATGGTGTTATGGCCGGAACTACGAGTGATAGATGGGTTGGTGGGAGTGTAGGATACGCTACGGTTTTTTTTGGAACTTTAGGTACAACAAGATTTGGGATTTATGTATGTATTTCACTCATTTACCCATTATATTATATGAAAGAGTCGTTGCTAAAATACTTGATTATTGTAGCACTGACTGCAATTGTATTTTCAACAGTTAGTTTAACCGCCGTAATAATTTGGGTTGTTGAGATAGTTTATTATATAGCCTTTACGAAAAAAAATATCATAAGCGTTGCTGTTATCGTTATAATCCTATCGCTGCTGATTGGATATTGGCATAGAATAAGTCAGATACAAATAATTAGGCCGATATCTATTAGAGTTGAAAAAGTTGTAGAAAGTATAAATACTGGAGATTTTAATAAAGCAACAAGCGGCAGGGAAAATCTTGCTACAACATATATAGAAAGATATGAAATGGCTAGTGGCTTTCAGCGGCTTGCGGGGCTTGCCACATTAAGGCGATATACGAATCAGTATTCGCATAACACATATATAGATATGCTTACTTATTGGGGGATTATAGGCATAATATTACTTATATGTATTCAAACTCAACATATGATACTATACTATAGAACAAGCGCTTTCCAACAAATTATGCTATTAAAACTAATAATATTTGTTTCGGCAGCAACTGTTTCTATGTTTTCATTGCAGTATTGGCTTTTATGGGCTTTTATATAGAGTGCAAGTGTTAAAATAAGGGATGGTTATACTAGTGTGGTGAAATGCACGTCCGGAGAACTGGAAACTGCAAGTCTTTTCCTGAGAAACCGGTATCTATGAGGCGGAGTCGTTATCCGGAAGATGAGAATAATCAGGATGGTGCCTCCAGTGTAGTTAACTGGTTCAATATTCGCTCAGTGCAGGATCCGGTCCGTATACTTCTCTCATGAAGTCGTAGTTTGCAACCGTCAAGCACTTTTTTACAATGTGAAGTAATGATTTTTTTACCTCGGCGTGTAAAAATTTGCCATGGGTCAACTTTGCTTGACAATCAACAACACCCTGTTTAACTGGTTCACATGACTGGTGCTGTCCGCAGCATGAGGAAACAGCGGATCGACACCATTTGGTTAAAGCTGCTGAAAGTTGCTGCGAAAGCAGTGTATTCAACAAGATATATCGTATTCAAGCTGTGCGGTAGTTGTCCGTAATAAGAGAGAATTCTATGAAACTCAATCGAATATCTGGAAGCTGCAACCATAGCTGGAATAAACTGTAAATCGTGAACCTTGGGAATGTCAGAAGCACTTGAGCACAAACCTCACGGATACTATACTCTTTTTGTGGATAATTTAGCTTGCGTTGCTTATAATTACCGATCACTTACTTTCGAGAGGGAGATTTTGTATAGAACCTACCTTCGTGATTAATTCAGGTTTAGTATAACTTCATTGCAAAGTTTACAATATATTATTATTTGCGTAATTAGATCAAAAGGATTTATAAAAGGGCAGAATAAATCTGTGCGGGGAGGATAAAGCAGTGAAAGTAGGAATACTATCAATGCAAAGAGTAATTAATTATGGTTCATTTCTTCAAGCATATGCATTAAAAAGAATCTTAGAGAATATAGGACATGAGGTGTATTTTATTGATATAAAAAAGGATTCCGCTAATAATATGGTAGTGACAAGATCCAAGATTAAACATATATTAGAGTATGCAAAAAAAATTGATCGCTATATCCTAAAAAGAATTCAACACGAACAATTTATAAAAGCCAGATATTATATGTTTACAACTATATGGCAGCCAATTATTGGCGTTACATCACCAGTTGATGAAAATGTATGTGATATGATTGTCATTGGAAGTGATGAAGTGTTTAATTGCTGTCAATGTTCTCGCTGGAAGAGCTCTATGCAGTTATTTGGTGATACATCTGTGCCTGCGATAACATATGCCGCATCGTGTGGATACACTTCATATTATGATGTGAGAGATAAAGGTATCGTATTGGACATAGTAACAGCGTTAAATAAATTAAAGGCGATTTCAGTGCGAGATAATAATACTTATCAATTTGTTCATCAGCTAATTAAGAGGTTTCCGGAGCAACATATGGATCCGGTGTTAATTTATGACTGGAAAAGAGAAGTAAAAGTACAAAACCAGTATAAAAATTATATTCTTATTTATGCATATGATAACAGAATAATGGATGATAAGGAAATAAAGAGTATAAAAGCCTTTGCAAGAAAGTATAAGAAAAAACTTATTTCATTTGGAGTTTATCAAAGATGGTGCGATAAAAATGTATTGTGTTCACCATTTGAGTTACTTTCATATTTTGATGGTGCTGATTATGTAATTACGGATACATTTCATGGTACCGTAATTTCGATTAAAAGGAATAAACAGTTTGCAACTATTATTAGAGAAACAAATGTGAATAAACTCAAAGATTTGTTGTCAAAATTTAATCTTCAAAATCGCGAAGTTACAGATATAAAAGATTTAGATAGTGTAATAAGGAGAGAAATTGATTATAAAAAGATAAATCAAAAAATAGCGTTTGAAAGAAAAAGGGCAATTATTTATTTAGAAACGAATTTGTCAGTGAACTAATAGATAGAAGAGGAACTGGATGATATCGGTATATGAAAAAAAGCACGAATGTTGTGGCTGTATGACTTGCATTAATATATGCCCCACTAAATCAATAAAAATAGAGTATGATGAATATGGATTTTCATACCCTAAAATTGATCAAAAAACATGTATAGACTGTGGAAAGTGTAGGTCTACTTGTCCGATGATAAACGTTGATGGTAAAGATATTAGTTTTGCGTATGCAGCGGTTCTTAATGATAATGCTATCGAATATAGTGCTTCAGGGGGGGCGTTTTATGCGATTGCTAAGGCTTTTATAGAAGCTGGAGGGGTAGTTTTCGGATGTGCGTTTGATAATAAAGTAAGGGCATTACATATAGAAGTTAATGATTTGGAAGGTTTGCGCAAACTACAAGGCTCGAAATATGTTCAAAGTGATATGAATTGTCATAATAGAATTAAAGAGCTTTTGAATGCAGGAAAACAAGTACTGTTTTCTGGAACGCCTTGTCAAGTAGCAAGTATAAAGGCTTTTGTTGGAGCTTATAGTGCGAACCTGTTTTGCGTTGAAATAGTGTGCCATGGTGTGCCAAACGCAAAACTATGGAGAGACTATATTATGTTTCTTGAAATGGGTCAGAGGGGGAAGGTTGTTAATTTCCAGTTTCGAGCAAAAGGAAACAGACAACAATTTTGCTCAAGATATGTATTAGAGAAAAATAATATTCAAAAAACAATTGATCTTCCAGCAGTACTTTCCTACTATTATTTTAGCTTTTTAAGAGGAAAAACATACAGAAGAAGCTGTTATTATTGTCCATTTGCACAAATCAAAAGACAAGCTGATATAACTATATGCGATTATTGGGGATATTCAGGAGAACGATTCAAGGGGCGCGTAGATATTTCTGCTGCATTAATACAAGGAGAAAAAGGAAAAGAGTTGTTTGATAGGGCATCAGACTACTTGGTGGTTGAAGAAACAGATATTGAAGCTGTAGCAATGAATAATGAACAATTGAAAAAACCGACAGCTTTAAACAATTATGATGAACACTTTATGGAAATTTGGAGAAAAGAAGGAGCACGAGGTTTAGAGAGGGAACATCGAAAGAAGCATTGGAAGGCATATGTTCTTAATAAAGTCGGTTTATTATAGAAGGTGCTTTAAGAACTTAATTTAAGTGCGGACGTTTTTATCGAGAATGGAGCAGCCATATTATGTCAACTTCTAATAATATAGAAAAAAGCAAATACTTATTTAAGAATACATTTATTTTATTTGTAAGTAATTTTTCTTCTAAGATATTAGTTTTTTTTATGCTACCATTATATACAAGTGTGTTATCAACATCGGAATATGGAATAAGTGACTTGATCCATACAACAGTAAACATACTGTATATATTTTTGACTTTTTATATCAGTAGCGGTGTATTGCGTTTTACGATGGACAAAGAAACTGATAAAAATGAAATACTTAGCGTAGGTATGAGTATTTCGTTGGTTTCCTCTATTATAGTTGCTGTAGGGTGTACTGTAGCGCGAATATTTGATTTATTCCCTGAGCTAAATGATTTTTATGGGTATCTTCTTATTATTTACGCATTCTACTGTGTTAATTTAGTCTTGGCTGCATATGCAAAAGGTGTAGATAAATTACGTTTGATAGGTATCGCAGGTGTAATGGCTACAGCTACTAAAGTGAGTAGCAATATACTTATGTTGGTTGTTTTAAAGTGGGGAATAAAGGGATATTTACTGTCTTCGGTTCTTTCATCTGCTATGGCAAGCCTGATTTATATATTTGGTGGTTCTTTAAAAGGAGCAAGGATAGTTCTATCAAAGAAGGAGAATTTTGTTAAAGCGATAAAATATAGCGCACCGGTTGCTGCTACTGAGTTAGGATGGATGATATGTACTTCTTCAGATAAATATATTATTTCTTTTATGTTGGGGACATCTGCTACTGGAATTATATCAGTGGCACATAGATTGCCTACAATATTGTCGGCATTCACATCTATTTTTATACAAGCTTGGCAGATATCTGCTATAAAAGAGTTTGACGATAAGAACAATGTTCGTTATTACACGCAAATGTTTAACTATTATAATTCATTTGCAGTATGTGCAGGAGCTTTTCTGATCATCATGTCAAAAGTGATAGGCTCTTTTTTGTATCGAGGGGATTTCACAATAGCATGGATCTATACACCAATTTATTTACTTGCTTTAGTCATTAATACGCTTTCGTCTTTTTGTGGATCAATTATTTCTGCAAGTAAGCAGACTAAGTATTTATTTACATCCACAATGGCGGGGGCTGTTCTAAATATAGTTCTTGATGTGGCACTGATACGTTTTGTAGGTCTTTTTGGTGCTGGAATAGCTACAGCTATAAGTTATATGTTAATAGGGTATATGAGGATTAACGCTATACGTAAAAACTACCCGATAGTAATTGAAAAGAAACGGTTTATTTTATCGTATCTATTACTAATTTCTCTTACTGTTTCTATGATATTTACTGAAACAATGCTGGGAGTTGGTGTTAGCATTATTCTTTGTGGATTGGTTTTCTTAGTAAATAGAAGGAAAATACTGGGCATTATTAAAGTTTGCTTAAATATGGCTCAAACAGTATTGAGAAAATGTAAAAATTCTTGACAAAAGATATTGTTGATAGAAACTTTGAAACAATAATACGGGCCCCAGTTCTCGTTAAAGCTTTTAAGTTATTGCATAGGTATTCTATTACCTGAATCCGTGAAGTTGATTTCTTCAAAAGCTTGTAAAGACCCGTAGTTACAGTATTATCGAATGTTTTTGTTATAGATAGCTATTCCCATGAGTATACCGGTTGAAATCTACAACCTTTTCGGTATTAGGTGACACCACATTCCGGAAAATCTTACAGGGATTTCCGGAAAGATTACAGTTTATATTTCCTAATGCTTATTGAAGCGTCTACATCGCTTGAGCAGGACAGATGCTTGCCCAGAGCTGCAGCGTGGCCGTTGTTTATATATCATCAGTGCCAGCAGGTAAATGCGCCAGTTCCGCATAGATATGCTCATAGTCTGGTATCATCATCAGGAGACTGGAATCATGCTCTTCGGGATAGATGACCTGCTTCAGTACACTCGTTTGTCATGGTACTCGGTAAAGACTAGAAAAGGTTGTGTTTCTAAGCACGCTTCCAGACATTGGACATTTTACTCCGGCAGATAGTTGCCGTTACCGGAAGCAACACTGGTGTTACTGTAGATTGCTGATTTCAAGCGAATAATCTCTCGGTAATCAAATAGAAGCAGGAACTATACATTGCACAGAGTCCGGAAATACCTGTAAGATTTACCGGATTTACCTGTCACTTTTATCCGAAAAGGGTGTCAATTCGGAACGGTATACTCACACACGTCAGGTGCAAGCATCACATCGTAAAATTGTGAATTCTGCATATGAGTTACACTAAAATTGACAAATTTTAGAATTAACGGTTATTATACAACCGCTTAGTGCAACTGTTACAATAGGAAACATTTCAGTGCCTCTCATCAGTTTCTATAGAAGATAGCATCATCTTAGGTACTCAAGGAGTATTTTGTGTAACTATCTAAAACTTCCCACACTTAAAAGTGTGTTGTTCCTTGAAAACTCAATAATGTAGGCAATTTAAAAAGGCATAGAGTCCCTGCCTTTGGTATAATTGAAT
>ODAI013978367.1_pt1 | contig 22366 bp, 25 predicted proteins | sample 1539321 | NCBI WGS metagenome assembly ODAI01 (sample SAMN02144231, study PRJEB22623) | gut metagenome | biome: sheep rumen | host: Ovis aries | place: New Zealand | reverse complement strand
TTTTCTTTAATAATAATTGGAAGAACAAGTTTCAAAAGCCTTTCTACAACAAGGTCATCAGTATTATATAAATCTTGACTGCATCCGTCTTCAGTGTAAACACGGAACTCTGCATTATGTTGTGCTTCACGCTCAATTGTAATTGTCTCGCATTCTTGGTCATTTAAAGGTTCTACATCATCAACTGGTACTGTACCATCGCATTCTGTCTCAGTCTCTTCAAGGCTGAAATCCGTCCTCCAACAATATGTAATTTCCTTGACATCAACATCTTCGCAAGGGTTCTCAACTACTACAGTATCGCCCTCGTTCATCTGTTTCTTTTCCCAATAGTATCCGTTCCATTCATTCAAGAATAATGCTTTTCTCTTCTCAAGAACTTCACCGTTGTTTACTTCTGCGACCTCTGCGCCTTGGCCTTCATCAGCTAGAATAAATCCTTCTTTTTTAGCATAATTGGTTGCAAGCCAAATTTGTTTTGTCTCTGGAAATAATATTGTCTTATAAAGTACGCCATCAATGTATTCTGAATCGAAATAGTTACATCCATCGTAGTCCTTTACAAGCCTTACACTATAGAATGGTCTTGGGCATTCTGCTTCTTGAATTACGCCACCTTTTCTATACGAAAACTCTTTGACGTATCTATCTTGTTCTATATCGCCATGAACATGCGTTGTAGTCCAGAAAAATGCTTGAGCTTGAAATGCATCGGCTTGCGGTCTATCATATGCATCAAGTCCAACCATACCTGCTGGTAAAATCGCCATTCCATATTTATCAACCCCAAGCGGAGAAATTTTCTTATCTGCTGGAAACTCCGATGTTGGGTCACTGATGTAATCCTCGTCAACGTCACATGCTTCTTGCTCAAATGAGCACCCAGTTGTTGGCTTTGTTGGATAACACTCGCAAGGGTCTTGTCCTAACCAACCGCATTCTGATTTAAGATACTTTCCTCCTACCTTGCCAAGTTCAACATGGCATCTTGCGGATTCATGATTTTTAAATTCTTTACAAGGCTCAATTGAATTCAAAAGCAAATCCCAATCTTTTTTAGATGGCACACGCCACCCATGACCTTCTTCTGCAAGATTTGCTGAGATTTTGTCAAGACCAGCACCATTGTAAAGATAACCATAATCGTTTACGTACTCAACGGTTACATATCTTGTGCCAAGTTTTGCAACATCTGGTAATTTTCCGCCTTTAGTTAAATCAATCTTTGCCTTAACTGGAGCATACATACCAGTTTTTTCAACACCATTTATTCCAAGTGGATGACCCATTGTTCCGTCACCTCTAAGCGTACCGTCTGTGATAACCCTTGTAAGAACATTATCACCAACAAGTTTCATCAACTTATCGGCTGTAACAATATCGGTAATTTTAAATTTCTTCCAACCATCCTTTCCATCATACTCGATTGTAAGGGTAGTTCCACTTTCACCACACTCAGTATCAACGTTTAGGCTGTATGTAACGTCAGTAAGAGGGACGATAAGTTTTTCACCATTGTTTCTAGTAAGTATAAGAGACTTGTTATTTGCATCGTCATCATCATAAATGAACTCTGCACTCTTAATGTCCTCATCCTTCAAAGACAAGAAGTTACTATCTATTTCATTAATAGTAAGTTTACAGTTTTTTGTCACGTCTTCTGGGTAAGGTGATTGTAACTTATAATAGTATAAGCCCTTTGCCATAATTAATCAAACATTTTTTAGTTATTTATTATTTTTTTTAATAATAAATATTAAAACTTTTCAAGTTATTTACAAATTTAACGTATTTATGTATATATACCTTACAAATTTTATGAAAAAACCTAAAGGATATTGGAAAAGCAAGGAAAATATGATGCAAGAAGCGAAAAAATACTCAACAAAAGAGGAATTTAAAAAAGGTAATTTAACAGCTTTCCTTGCGGCCTATAAGTATGGTTACATAGATGAAATGGATTGGTTAGTTAAGCAGAAACAGCACAAAAAAAAATATTGGACTTATGAAAATATAGAGAAAGAAGCAATAAAATATAATACTAAGACAGATTTTTTCAAAAATAACCAGACTGCATATAAAGCAGCATTAAAATTGGGAATAATAGATGATTTCTTCTTGAATAACTATATACAGTATTAGATAAAATTATCCTATATAATATTTATATAAAAATTATACATATATGAAAAAATTAATTAAACTTACCGAAAATGACTTACATAAAATTGTAAAAAAATCTGTAAATAATATATTAAAAGAAGCATATGATGTCGTAGAGCCATATTGTTTCGAAACAGACAAAGAAGAACAATGGTATCAAGTTGGTTATAATCAAGGACTTGATGATGCTATTGAATGGCTAAAAAACCACATTAATGACTATATCGTAAAAGGTAGGGATATAGATTTAATGTTTGATGATTTACGTAATTCATTTTAATACTAAAAAAAAGGAGTGTTACTCGTTAACACTCCTTTTTCTATCGTTAATGTTTCCTATCTTTGTAAGTTTCGCCTCATATATATTTCCTTTAGAATCTAAAAACTTAAACGTTTTTCCTAAACTAATAGTATTTACCTCATTAGTTTCTTTGTTTTCATTAATAATCTTTTTATTAAGCGATACCGCGTATTTCCTGACTATCTCCTCAACAATTGTCCTAATCATCGGGTAATCGACTTGCGCTGACACTTGCATTTGTGGGGCATATTGCTGCTGTTGGTATCCAAGACCTTCATTAACAATTTGCCTTACATCTTGTGTTTGAGCATTCACACGCTGTCTTCTAGGTGGTTCTTGTACTTGTTCTTCTTCCATTCCTTCTGTCAAGAAAGACAAGTCATCATTTCCTCCACCTCCAAATGCTGAATATAATGAAGAGTCGTTAATTGTCATATTGGCGAATGATTCCCTTATTGCCGCTGGAACATTCATTGCATTTTCACCCATTTGTCCTCCAATCATAGGTGCTTCTGTCCTTCTGTTTCTAGGGGTTGTCATTAACTGTTCAGTCATAACTTCTCCATCCAACGATGTATTTATACCGTCCCTAGCCCCTCTAGCAATTTTATCCAAAGTACCATTCGATTCTAATTGAATGAGTTTTTTCGCCCTAGACATCGCATTTTGTAACTTTGCTTGCTTATCTGCTGGATTTGCGTTTGCCATTATCTTCTATTTTTGTTTTTTATAAAATTATTTTCATTGAAATCAACATCATTGACATCATAGAAATTCTCATCATAACTATTGTCAATTGGGCCACTATCCGAATCTTGTGGTTTTGGTGCTTGGTTCTGCATGTTGGCTTGTTGTAAAGCCTTTTCATACTCATCCCAATAGTTTGCATCCTTTTCGCTAGCTTTCTCAACATTTCTAGCAAACTGTGCATATTTCTTACTGTTGGGCTGTGACGTGAACACATTTTTCTTCCACTGCTGGTTAGCAGATATTGGTCCTTGAGCATTTTTGGTCGAAACTTTTGGCGCATTTGCTATGTTTTGTCTTTCGGCTCTCGCTCTTTCTAATGGGTCATTCATATCGCCAAACTTGGCATTGTCAACAAAAGTCTGCATTGTCCTATCACCAGTCCTGTTATACTCGCCATATGAGTCATCTGGAGCATTGTAAAACCTTTTGTTCCTCATTGGTCTCCAAGATGTAACCCTATCTAGTCTGAAAAATTTCCATTTAGGCGCTCCTCTTCTTGAGTTTCCGCTAACTTGAAATGCTCTAACCACTGGGTATCCTTTCTTCGTTGTACCTAATGCCATTGGCTGTATTACACGACTTCCTTTGGGATTCCCACCATTATCTTCCATACCATCGTCATAGTTAATGCGCACATGGTATTTCCCTCTAATAGCGTCTAGAACCTCATCGCTTGATACATCTTCCTTTAAAAGATTCTTAACAATGTCGTATAACGTAAGATTAATCATTATTCCTTCTCATTATATGGATTGAACTTCACTTCCATATTCATACTGTTGATTTGGCCATCAGACGTTACTTTAGCACCCTTGTATAAGTTCTGTAACTGCTCTCTATACGTATTATCCACAATTAAGTCCTTCAGTGCCTCAAGTTTTCTTTGCATACGCTTATTAGAGAAAAAGTCATTGGTTTCCTTTATGGCTTGCCTTTGCTCTTCCTCGTTAAGTTCTTTCTTCACTTTTTTACCACCAAGCGTATCAACTCTTTTATCAACCAATTCCATGCCAATCAATATGTTTTTGGCTAGGTCATTCAATCTTTTATTTTCGTAAACCATATAATTTATTATTTAAGCCAATTATTGCTTATCCACAATTAGGTGAAGGGTTACCAATCTGCTGACCAACAAAATACTGCCCATCATTAACATTTGCTGTAGTGTCAACTAATTTTGCGCCATAAGGAACTTCCTTATTATACATTGAAATAGCTAATGCCCTTTCACGACCACTTATTCCGTTTCTACCTTTAATATCATAGCATCCACCGCCATTCTCTGTGTCGAAATTACTGTAATCAATTCTTGTAGTTGGCTTTGTACAATCTGGTAAAAAATGCGTATGGCCTCCATGTCCAGTACCTTTACCTTGCGCATCGCCATCGCTCAATGCATCTTTATGGGTTGCTCCATATTGATTTGTAATATTATAGTCACTACGAGTAATCTCTTCATGTCTTTCTTCCATACCTCTTTTCTCAAGGCATGTCTGACCGTTTTGAACTGTTGCTGCCATATTTCTCTATAAATTTTAAATATTTTATTTTTTATATAAATAGTATTTGTTTATTTTTTTTTTTATTTAGTAACTATACTTGGGCATTTCCTTTCTCCTGACGCTTTCTGTAAGTTTTCTATCTTCTTATCAATCTTATCTTTCTTTGCTTGTAGTTTTTCAATTTTTGTTTTATTTCTCTCTGCTTCTTTCTGTAGCCTTGCATCTTCTTGTTCTCTTAATCTATCTTCATAAGACGAAACCTTAAACTCTGTCTGTATGAGGTATTCAGCATCTACAAGAGCCTTTGTGTATTGCAAATCTCTTTTCCATTCATTTCTAAACAAATGTTCTGCTCTAGCCTCAATTCCAAAACGCTCAAGGCAAGTTTGTCCAGTATATACGCGATTTGGGTCAACTGATGGTGCTGTTTTTTTCGCCCCAAAAACAGCCTCTATTGCATCGCCAACTTTATTTAATGTATTATTTAACGTATTTGCCATTTCTAATCATTTGTTTTTCAGTTATATATATTTTTCTAGGATTTCTTTTCTTATGTTCTGCTATTCTGTTCAAAGCACTACTTCCTCCAGTAACAAATATAGAAGCCATATCGCCTCTTTGATGATAGACATCAAGTGCCTTATTTACAATTACTAATACTTTTTCTGGGGGTAAATTTTCATCATACTCTGAAAGTATTTTTTCTAATGGTTCTATACCAAAATCAGAAAAAGCGTCACTTCCATCTGGCATTTGCATCCATTCAAAAAATCCAATTAAATCCAAAAAAACTGAACAATCTACCACCCAATATAACTTGTTAGTGCTATAGTCTACTTCTATTTCGCCGCCATATTTATGGTTTTCATTAAAATCCGCTATATATTCTCCAATATCGCCATACATTTGAGCGAATTTAGCTTTCTCCCTTTCCGAATCTTGCCTAGCAACCATCCTATCTGCATCACTTTGGCTAATCCAAGGAAAATATGTTTGTCCATATTTGTCAACGGCTTCATTCAACATAGAAAAATCTTCTTGGCAAAGTTTTACAACATCTTCTTGAGATAACTCTATTTTAACATCATCTCCATTGATTTCTATCTCCCTATTATTTTTGAAATAAGAATTAATGAAATCCTCAAACTCCTCGTGAGGAAACCATTGGCTATGTCCTGCTATATCTGTATTTGCTTTTAATATTGCAGTATTTTTCATTATAATTCCCATCCATTGATAAACATATCTAGATGGAAAATTAACCAACTTACCATATTGTGTAAACTCTCTCAATGCTTTTGCATACATATTTGGGTTAATTAACACCCCCCAACTCTGTTTTCCATTAGGATTTGATAAAAACTCGTTAAATACATAATTTGCGTCATAATCTGCCAAATACTCATAAAATGGATGCTCCTCATCAAATGATTCTCTAATCATCCTATTTTCAGCAGTAACAGTATATGTAATTTTGCCGCTTGGGACCTTAACGGTTTCTTGTTTTATCTCGCTAGGCTTTAGACTAACGTTTGACGTTGGCTTTGGCGGTTTAACTGCATCCACCTCTTTAGTACCTCTTGCACGTTCAATACCTTTTCTGTATAGGTTAGCAGCCAATTCCCCACCGTTTAATTGATACTGAATGCTGTTTTTAGGCAATTTATTCATTCTGTGCAATCTGACTTTTGCATCATTGACATTAACAGAATCTTGTTTAATCTCTTTACCATTTGAATTAGCATTAGCACCTTTTTTGTTGTATTTTTTATCACTACCCAAAGACTTCAGAATTTTACTTCCAGGAATATTCTTATCCAAGTATGGTTCATATATCTTCTTCATTGCTTTGAACACATTCTTGGCATTCTGCGGAATTGGTATTTGTTTTTTTGTTACTTTTGCTGAGTCTTCAAATATTATAGCCATTTCAATTAAATTGTATTAGATGATTTCCTACCGCCAACACTTCCCCACTGTTGAGGGGTTTGCTGGTCAGCAAATTTATCTGTTGTTATAGGATTTGAATCAATTTCATCCCCATCTTGGTCAATGATTTTTGATTGGTTCGTTACTTTAGACAAATCTTGATATTCTGGAACTGAACTCTTCCCGAAATCTCCGTCTGTAACTCCTTCAAATATCCTACCAAACTGTGATTCATTTAAATTTATTATTTTCATTATAGTATTTGTTTTATTATTAAATAAATATTTATATATTAGTAAATAATGCATTACTATGGCAAATTTAAAAGTAAATAATTATCATAATCTAAAACTAAGAATTAACAAAGACGAATATTGGGATTTCTTTGTTAATAAAGATACCTATGGGCATTTTAAAAACAATTCTGATAACTGCATTATTTCTTACATTAACTTAGCTGATGCTGATTGCAATAATGGATGGCTTCAAAGCAATAACAAATATACTTGGGAAGATGCAATATCCGTTGGGTATACATTATATAACATTACATACACTGGAGTAGACAATGGTCTTTTCACATTTAGAAAAGATAGAATCACTAACAAAGACTTTCTAGATATATTTCAAACAAATAAACTGAAAATCGAAGAAAACGATACAAGTCTTAAATTACATGCCGTAAGCGGAAACACGCTTCAATATGACTACCCTTTACATTGCAACGATGAATATGTAACATTTAATGGTGGTTTCTATCAAGGTTTCTTTAAAACAGAATGCGATAAATATCAAGTATTACCAACGCATTTTGACGATGGCGAGACTTATAACATCGAATTCACATTGAAAAAATGTGACATAGAACCAGAATCAAATAAAACATTAAATGATAAATATCCAGAGAATAAAGGTATTTTCTTTTACATTGGGACTAGGGCAGAAAACAAATGGATATATCTTTATGATAAAGAAGATGTTGACGGTTTAGAAGATTGCTACCAGTTAGGAATGGATGATTTCGTAGAAGGTGGTGAAATCAATAAAAAAGACCACATTATTGGTAACTTTTATGATTTAGACCAAGAATTTTATGAAGACCCTCCATTAGATATTGACAATTACATAAATTATAACTATTATGACGAATCGCTATACGCAAAAGATTCTTGCGATTGGGATGAAATGTTTGACTATGTTGAGATTAACCCAACAGAGACTGCCAAAACAATAGATGAAACGGCTGACCATATAAACATGTCTTCTTGGTGCTGCACAGTACCACAACGAGAAGAGAAATATGTTTTAAGGCCTTATTTCGTAGGTTGCGGCTGCCCAGTAAAATATAAAAAAGAAAAAGTTAAATCTGATAATGAATATGATGATTACCTAAGTGGATGCCTAACATTTGGTGAAGACGGATATATAGGGAGTTGGGATGATTTAACTGATTCTGATTATGACTATTTGGAGCAAGAACTTGATATTACAGATTTCCAATATTACACAGATAATGGCTTTAACTTAGCAGAAGCAAATTGGTATTATTTTTATACCGATAACAAATACTTAATGTTTGATAGAACTAAATCTGGTAAGACAATTAGAAATTGGGTTGAAGGAACGCAATATATGTATTACGGTAGAAAGAATAATTTCAAAGGAAACCTATTCATTTTAATGAACCGCACTAAAACTGGATACACTGTAAACACAATTGACACATTGAGGGATAAAGACACTAACCATTATAATCCATACAAAGACTTATACAATAACGCTTTAGCCTTTAGAATCACAGATAAAGGGGAAATTGGCTACAGACTTCTTACACTTGACTGTGAAAAAGAAGGAAGAGACAAAACATCTATAGTCGAAGGCTATTCATCAGAAAACGTAATACCAGAATGTGAGTGGGTTACTATCAATGTTAGAATTACATTTATAGGTGGTGACAAAATGAAATTTATGTTCTATATCAACGGAAAACTTAAATATATATCAAAAGAGTTGCCTAGAATAGAACTTAGAGAACTAAATGATTTATACGAAAAACAAGAAGGTGTTCCATATAACATTTCAATAGGTGGTGGAACTCAAGGATTGGCAGAAACAATACAATATAACTACATGCTAAATCCAACAAGGGTGTATCCAATTGAAAAATATTTCGCTGGGTCATTTATCGGACATATTAAATCTTTCAAAATATATAATTGTTTCATGGAACAAATGATAATTGAAAATAATCACAAAAAGGCATTACAATAATGCCTTTTTTTTATTTTTATCTATTGATAATATAAATTAAAATTGCAATGAACTAGTTTTAGATTTTGGTGGTGAAAAAAGTTTTCAATTATCTCTTGAAAGAGATAAGAAAAAACTTATTCTTTGTAAAGAAAACGGCGAAAAAGTATATAATGATGAAAATAATTAAATAAAAGAAATAACTAGTTATGAACAAAAAAATTAAAGTTTTAGTAATACCCAGCGACCACACGGGATGTGGAAAGTTTCGTTCAGTTGACCCCCATGTATACATTGCAGAGCATTATGGCGATGAATTTGATGTTGATATTGTGTACAGCATGCCAAATGGAGACCTTGAGACGTTCTTAAAGCAGTATGACCTAATCCACATCCATAAGCAATTGGACAAGCAATGTAAAATTATTGATTTGATTAAATTCTTAGGAATTCCAGTGATTGTTGATGTTGATGACCATTTCTTGCTTGGTAATGACCATCCCATGTCAATTACTGCGAAAAAGGAAAGATGGCACGAGCCAATTGTAAACCACCTTAAAAAAGCTGACTACGTTACAACCACAACTCCAATATTTGCTAATGTAATCAAGAAATATAACAAAAACGTTAAAGTGTTTCCAAACGCGATAAATCAAGAAGAAGAGCAATTTGCTGTATCCAAGAACCCAAGAATTGATAAGTTGAGAGTCGGTATTATTTGTGGCTCTTCTCACCTAAAGGATTTAGAGCTATTGAATGGAATTGCACAACAAGTAGATAGCGATAAAGTTCAATTTGTTCTTTGCGGTTTTGACACTAGAGGAACTAGAACCATCTATAAAGACAACGGCGAAACTGAAACTAGGCCAATTCTTCCACAAGAAAGCGTATGGTGTGATTATGAAAAAATCTTCACCAATAACTACAAAACTATTTCTCCAGAGCACAAAGAGTTTTTAATGAAATATACTGCTGGCGTTGATGACCCATTTACTAATGAACCATATAGAAGGATGTGGACTAGGCATATCAGTAATTATGCAACGCACTATCAAAATGTAGACGTTCTTATCTGTCCACTAAAGGAGAATGAATTTAATGCGGTAAAAAGCCAATTAAAATTCATTGAAGCTGGATTCACACACACAGCAATTATTGCTCAGAACTTCGGGCCATATACGATTGATTCCATACCAATGATTGAAAAGGGAGGTAAGATTAATGAGAACGGAAATTGTTTGCTAGTGGACTCGTCCAAAAACCACAAGCAATGGGCTAAGTACATAAACAAACTCGCAAACGATGCAGATATGGTAAAAAAGCTTCAAGATAATTTGCACAACTACATCAAGGATAGGTACTCCCTTGAGGAGATATGCAAACAAAGAGTAGAATTCTACAAAAGTATTGTAAACAAAGAATAAATTGAGTGGTGGCTTACTCAAACAATGAATGTTGAAAATTACGATTTTTCGTACTAATGAAAAATGGAGGTAGAAATATATCTATCCTCCATTTTATTTTATTCTACCTCTAATGGTGAAAATTTTCCCAAATTCATATCTGGTGTTATCTCAACCGTATCATTGTCAGCGCCTCTAAATTCATTGTTCATTAACTCATCAATGACCTCTCTGATGATTGATTTTGCCGTTTTTCTACTCTCTTCCATTCTGTAATTGTTTGGATTGTTCATTATTTTCTTTATTGTATCATCACTCATTTTAGGGAATCTTTCTCTTAATGCCCTAAATAATGAATTATATACGCTTCCATCATGTTCAAAAGTCCCTGCACTAGTTTTTATTGAGAATATTCTCCTAGGCTCTTTCTGTTGGAGCTGAACTTGCTGCTGTGGTTGAGGCTGCGGTTTTCTAACACCAAGCATTTCGCCGCTTACCTCTGGTAGCATGCTTTTAAGTTCATTAATCCAAGGTTTATCTTCAAGACTCCAATACCTCCAAGTACGCATGTTTTTCTTATAGCCTTTGCTGAAAAGATAATCTATTATATTTGCATCATTTGTTGAAACCACCTTTTCATTTCTTTCTCCCTCCTCAGTTTTAGTGATGAGATTAACTAGATTTTGATTAGATGTCATTGTAAGTTTAACTTTACCATTTTGAGTAAAAACAATAACAGCAGTCACAGATGCCTTCTTATTTGCAAGCCTCTTCTCACGTTTAACCTTCATCTCATCACTTAACTCAAGTTCGCTCATTTCTTCTGCTGTAGCTAGACGTTGTATCGTGAATAACCCGTTAGAGCGGCTAGAGACAATAGAACCGATTTGTTTAAACTCTGTGCCGTGACCTTGTTTTGGACAATAGCCATTCATATATGTGTAATAATGGCACATTTCATGTACCAATGTGGCAAGAAAACCGTGTTCAGTTCCACTATAGTTACCGTTAAGTTCTATTGTAGGCCAGCATAGCTTAACAAAATTATGTTTGTCTATATATTCTGTATCCCAACCAATCCTCTTAAACATCCTCCTACTATATCTATCAGCTCTAATACCCCTAGCTGCGATTTTAAACCACCCAAGTGTCCCGCCTTGAGAACCACGGCCAGTAGTGAAAATATTAAAGTCACAATCACCCAATACACCATTGAATAACTGCTCGTTCATTTCTTGATATTTTTGCGCCATCCATTCAACAGTTGGCTTAAATGTCTTATCCATTTCCATCGTTTAACTTTTTATATAAATATTAAAAGGGTAGGAAATGTCCTACCCTTTATATTACACTAGCCCCATTTCTTCAGCAATATCATCGCCATTAAGCCCTTGGCTCATACTAGTATATTTTCCTATATCAGAAGATGAACTTGAAGAATTCCCTTCTATTGCAGCATTTTTTTGCTCCATGTATTCATTATATTTATGTATATAATATTTCCTGTCTCGTATTGGCATTTTATCAAGCACATCAAATGGAATTTTCATATAGGTGTGACAAGCAAAAAGTTCATCTTTAAGGTTCTGCTCATACATCGGAGATATTGAGGAAAACAGAATCGTCCCAGTTAAGAAATGTTTCAAATGAGCCACCTCCGAGACTCTCTGGCCTTTCTACCGTTATGTTGAAATCTATACCTGGAGCATTGTCATTAATATATTTTCTAAGCATTAATGAATCTCTTGCAGGCATTTGATTAATATATTTTCTAATGTAATCTCTGTCATAATTATCATTAACGGCAACAATCTGTAATTGCATATTATTCGTCATAATTTTTGTAAATTCTGATGAATTTGCTGTCATTAGCCTTTTACTCCAAGATTCCATTATTTTAACTGCTGATTTAATAGATTTCTTTTCAACATCTGTAATGTATTTATCGTTCATAATTGCAGCTGTTAACGTCTCTCTTTCCCTATCTAGCATATGAGCTTTAGTTCCATAGCCTTCAAGTTCAGTTACTTGCTTGAGTTGTCTCTCTTGCTTCCTCGTTAAATAACGGAATTTAATCCTATCTTTTTTTAAAGGGGTTACAAACTCGAAATGTCCGTTTTCATCGCCAACTAACTTAAATTCTTTTGGTTTAAGCGTTGTAAGGTCAACAGTTGTTTCAATCTGCTCACCAGTATCTGGGTCACGCACTACAATTGGAAAATCTGGACCATAACTAGTTGCCCTTAAAAACAATGTAATAGCATCAGCATCACCGCTAACAAGGTCTTCAACATTAATATCACTATTAACAATTTTATTCTTAAGCAAATAGTCAATTACAAGCCCATCTTTATATAGATTAGGTGAAGTAATAATATTTTCGTCATATGCCGTTAAATAAGCAACTGGAACTCTATCAACCTTACTCCTATAGCATTGACCGTTACTTGGCAACTGTATTACATCGTATTGCAGCATTGTGTCTGAGTTGCTGAAAGTAGACTCATTGGCAATAGTGGTGTCACTAGGCGTCATATCATATTCTTCAGCAACATTATCTTGAGATTCGGCAGTCATAAGTTCCTTCTCTTCTTGTCTTGCTTTCTCATTATCCTCCAACATATCAAAAATTGACATATCAGTATCTTGGAAAAGGTTTTTTTGCACTGCTTGCTTTTTTGAAGACAAAGATGTTTTCTTAGGAGTATTAATTCCAAGCACAGATGGGTCAATGCTGTTAATATGTTCGATGACCTCTTGCTGCGCTCTCTCAATCTGTTTTACTGACTGAGTTTTTCCTCTGTCAGCAGCCTCCTTCTTTGTTTTCTCCAACATTTTATTGTTTTCTAAAAGAGTCCTAATCTCGTTTTCTTGCTCTTCAGTTAATTTCTTTTTTGCCATAATTTATAAATTATCTATCAATCTTAATTTTTCAATAAAAACAATCATTGAATTACCATCAACGATGTCCATGATTTTACAATTCTCAAGAATTGCATATAAATCTTCACCTGCTTTATTCACAAAATGCATCTTAACGTTTCTTTTAGGCTCTTTTATCCAAGCCCACTCTTCACCTTTAAAATCTTTATACTTGTTAATCGCATTATGTTCTTTAACCCACAATGAGACTTCTGCAATGAATTCTTCTTCGCCACTAGTGTCATCAAACTCGAACATTTCTATAAATGGTTTCTGGTCTACAAAATGTGTGATTAAATTGTCAACATTATCATCATTCCCATTTTCGTCATACACAATTCCCTTACAGCTTGAATAGGCTATTTTATCCTCTTTCTGAGACGTATTAGAACCAAACTTGTAAGTTTGCCCATCACCACCTATGAGGCTTCCAGTGCCATTATTATAGTCCATCATTGAATTGTAAATAATGTCTTTATTCTTATTATACTCACTAGATACCGCCTTAATGTATTCTTCGTCACTATAGTAATCACTGTTTACATCAAAAGCACCGTCATTGTAATCATAATAAGGCATATATAACGTAACTTCCATTATTTTATATATTTTTTAATATTATGTTCAAAAATTGTACCTTCATTTACTTTATAGAAATCATTTTTTGCTTTAGTCCTAACTTTCATTATCTTCTTCACTATTTTTCTGATTCCTATTTCACATTGGGCTATAAACCATCTTCTAGGTTTTCTGAAAAACTTGCAAGCTTCTATCACGTTAGTGTTTTCATAATTATCATTGATTTCGTTTTTTATACTAGTTAGCATTAGTGAAATTTGATATGGAGTAGAAGATTTTATAATATAATCCTCATTCCCATAAGCATCAACGCTAACCAATTGCTGATATAAGCCATTTACAAAAGCATCATGTTCTTCATTCCTGGAATAATATATTACGTGAGAAAGCTTTGAAACCCAACCATCGTACAAATTACTGTTCAGATTCCTAGTTGCATTATCATAAAGATTATTGTCTTGGAACAAACCCTTCCCTTGTTTCCTAATCTGGTATAAGCGTTCCAATTCGTGCTGAATGGAATCACCAAAACTATTTTCTTGAAACTCACCGCTTATTGATAAAATAGATATGTATATCTCATTTCTATCATATGAAACACCACACCTAGGATTAAAATACTCTTGCTTGTCATAATAGACATCATAATCATAATAATTATATACTGTATAGAATATTTTCATATCCTCACCAAACACATTGGTTGAAACAGTTCCGCTAACTGATGAAACCCCATTGTCAAGTTTTACCTTGTCAGCATTTCTGCTATCATTATAAATCAGCCTTTTAATCTCATTTGTCTTCTCAACAACATCATCAGCAATTCCAAGTTCTTCGTTTATTAGTTTGTCAACACACTCCCTAATAATCTTAGAATAACATTTCGTATCAATTTTAAACTGCTTCATTTAATTTTATTTATATGTCTTTTATTCTTCTTCTCAATTAAAGTTTTTTTCTCAGTTTCCAAATATAGTCTTTTCTTTAACTCATCCATAACCATCTTAGGGTTTTCACGAATATCTTTCTCCCAGATTCTTATGAGCGGTATGCCATGCATTAATGCCCATCTGTCTTTGTATTCATCAACCCTTTTATTATGTTTCTGCATTGGATTCATATTCTCTTCCTTAACCAACCTAGGGTCTGAGTGATAGTAAGAACCGTCAATTTCGAGAAGAATCATACTTCCAGGTGTTAATCCACTACTCTCATCTAGGAATATTGCGAAATCATAGAATCTGCCAATATCCTTTGCTTCAAACTGATAAACATACCTCACTTTAAGTTTATCTAGGAAATCTCTAGCGAAATCTTCCTCTAACTTGGATGTTCCGAATTTAGGGTGAACACGTACAGTCTTCCTAGTGGTTTTCATTACCTTAGAGACTGTACGTTTTCTAACTGTTTTCTTTGGTTTCGTAATATTTTTTTTATTACTTACTTGTTTCATATTCTACATTCTGATAGCTGATAAATATTTGTATCTTTGAAAAATCATCATTAGAATAATCAATTGGGTCTCTGTATATCTCAGTTATATGGCATCTAGAATATCTCTCAGTATAAATTACTTTTCCATTTGCATCCAAATGCTCTACCTTAAAACTAAATGTATTTGGCGCATACTTCAATACTTGTAAAATCGGGTATCTAGCACCGCCAAAATCAGTAACAAAATCATATATGCACACAGAAACCCTATTATCTCTTGGGTCAAATGATACCGATTTAACCATTATCTCTGGAATGCTTAACGGTTCTTTCAAATTAACCAAAAACCTATTGCTCTGCAATCTAGAATCAACCGTATTCCTCAAATCTTCAACAAATTTCTTAGTCAAATCATCTTGATTTACCTTAAAATTGTTATTGTACTTAGTTTCGACTTTCTTATAAATGTTTTCGTAATTGTACTTTGTTGGAGCTTCGCCATTTTTGATGTCTTCCGCTTCCTTAAACTGTACTGCCTTGTTCTGTTTTACGATTGAATCATAGAACCCCTTGTTTTTCTTCTCTTCCACGTTTTTATCATAATAAGTGTAAGTAACCTCTTTTTCTCCGTTTTTAATCTTCTCTAAATCCTTGTTAATGTTTTCTATTTCAAACATAATGCCTTCCAATTCTGATTTCATGGAATCAATATCTTGCTTTGAAGAATTCCTTCCAATCATTTCACATAATGTCGCATTGAGCATCTTATACTCATTAATCCTCATATTCAAGAGATTCTTTAGAGAACTACTATCTTTTGCTTTTCTATCGCTATTCATTTTTTAATGCGTTTAAAATTAACTCTTTATTTTTATTGTAAATATATCTTTTATATCTTTCTAAATTTTTACTTGCTGAATTATCCATGCTTCCATTATGCCGCCTATAGTAAAAAACAACATCATCTGTCATATGCACTTTTTTACCGCCATATAAAAGACGAATCAAAAATTCCCAATCTTCATAACCATTCATATATTCATCATAACCACCTACACGATTAAAATCTTCTTTACGATATATAAATGAAGAATATATGTGATTACATCTTATTAACAATTTATAATCAAAATTATCAAGATTCCATTCTTTTTCAGTACCATCATCCCAAAACATTTTCGCCCTTCCATAATATAATGTGCAATCATCGTGTTCATCAAGATACTTAATTCCATTTTCTATATAAGTACTAGAAATTTTGTCATCTGGGTCTAAACACATAATATATTTGGTATTAGCCATTCTGATTCCTATATTTCTAACGTATGAAAGTCCTTTATTAGGTTGCCTCACATATGTAAATCTTTTATCATTATTTATTTGACCTAAAATTACTTCTTCAGAATTATCTGTGCTTCCATCGTTTATTATTATACATTTCCATCTATTATATGTAGATGATTTCAATGAATCAATTGTTTCTGTGATATAATGCGCATAATTATAGCAAGGCATTATTATGGTTATTCTTGGACTTTTATCGTATTCTTTAAAAAAACGTATTTTTTCTTTTCTTATTGCATTTTCATCTGAAGAAACACCACCTAGATAAAATTTACTAACAACAACATCTATGTGTTTATATGAGCATCTATCATTTATAATCTTATTATAAAACCACGCCCAATCTGAAATAATCTTAAAATCTTCAATATAATTCTCTTTTTTTATTAATTCAAGTTTAATGAAACTGCCATTATGAGGTAATGTATCATACACCATATACTTATGTGTAACAACATCTGGGTATTTTTTAACCAATGAATTTTTAATATATTTTTTTTCTTTATCATCTACAAATAAATTTCCATAAACAATATCTTTATCTAGAAAATTATAGCATTTTTCTATCGATTGATTATCATAAAATTCATCACCACTATTTAGAAATAATATATATTCGCCATTTGCAGCATCAATTCCTTTATTCATCGCATTATATAATCCTTTGTCTTTTTCTGATACCCAAAACGCTAACTTTTTTTCATTGTTCTCTATAACGTCAACACTTCCATCAGTACTCCCCCCATCAATAATTATATAATTAATTTTGTCGAAAAATGTTTGATTAATAACACTACTGATAGTATTTTCTAAGCCAATTTTATTGTTCAAATTAATAGTAACAACATTAATTTTTTTGAAATCCATAATAATTACTTTTTTATAAAAAATAAAAAAAAGTTAAAAAAAGAAAATACATTTGGCTAATTAATTTTTTTTTAGTATCTTTGCACAAACTAAAATTTATAAGTATGTTTAATAATTACAAAAAGTATTATGAAAACTACTGTAAATATCTAAAGACGCAAGAAGCCCAAATGAATGTCACCGAAATGGAACACGGCTTCGCCAATATTGAGACACTTATTATGCACATATATGGTAATTGTCTCAATTATAGATATTATGGTAAGTATTATGAAGAGGAAGATAGGGTCTTGCTCACCGATTCTACAATCAATGGCAGAGAACTATCAAAATCCCTTAAGTTAAAAGATTTTGGAGAGTATACGAAAAAAGAGTATTCATACATTGACACAATACGCTCAATCGGTAATTTCGTTTTCTTTGACGGAACTGCCTATGTCTTTACAGACTATGGACTAGTTCAAATGTATGGAAGAAGTTCAGAAGATGGAAATCCAGCAAAAATATATACAATTGAAACTTGGCTATTTAGGGAGCAAGACAAAACTGAACTTGAAAAACTCATTAATCATTCATTAATCGAAATCCCTACAAAAAACATACAGAAAAACCTTACCGTGTGTACAGATGGAAGTTATGGTATTCATAAGTCAAGCATAGAGGTTAAACCCTTTGACTGCGACTTGAAAAAGAATTATAATGATGATTTACCATACGATAAGTTAACTGAACTGATTAATTCTGACGAAGAGGAACTTATACTACTGCATGGAGAACCAGGAACTGGAAAAACCTCTATAATCAAAAAATTGATACACGATAATCCTAATGTGGAATTTCTGTATTTTGATTCAGAATTGTTTAAGCCAACTAGCGATGGTAAAATGTTCGATTTCTTGAAAGAACATAAACAACACGTATTCATCATAGAAGACTGCGAAAAACTATTTGTGGATAGAAGTAACGGTAATAGATTTCTTAATTCAATGCTTAACCTAACAGATGGAATTATAGGCGAAGCATTTGGAATTAAATTTATCTGCACGTTTAATTGCAATAAATCAAACATAGACCAAGCAGTACTGCGTGAGGGTAGACTATCTCTCATATATGAATTCAAAAAACTGTCTATAGACAAAGTGAAAGCATTTATGCCAAACGCAACACAAGAAATGACGTTAGCACAAATATATCACACAGATGATAATGGTAATAAGAAAAATGATAAAAAAATAGGATTCTAGTGCTAGAATCCTATTTTTGTTTTACCTCCATATTAATATGCAAGTATAGCATAATCCATTTGAATTGTGATTGTAATCTCACTTAACTCATCTGATGAATAGTCAAGATTTCCGAAATCTGCGTCCGTGATGAATGCGTTCTTTAGAATCCATTTGCTGACAACAACACCTGTTGGGTCTAGCATTTCAAGCTCAACATCACGTTTATAGCCCGCCGCGTAACCCTGACGTCCCGTAACGGACTCAGAATGAAGACGTACCCATTCCATTATAGCTTGCGAAGCAGAAGGCCCAATTGGGTCTCTCAATGTTACTTGTATTGACTCCCAAGTATAACGTCCTACAACATATGTTTCTGTGTTTAAGAACTGTATTGCTTTACCCTCTTGCTTTATGTGTGGACGTTTAGCCGTTTTGCACCACCACTCTTGAATTCCCAAGTCGGCTGGAAATCTTAATAGCCATCTATTTTGCCTGAGCGGCTCATAGTTGAGCGGCATTTTCAAAAGTAAATCACTCATAAATATTAATTTTTTTAATCTAGATTATTATTATTTTCTTATTTTTTAATATAAATATACAAATATTAATTTTTTACCGCTAAAATTTGGAATTTTAATATATTTTTTATATTTTTGCAAAGTATTTATAATAGCAAAAGAAACATAATATGGTAGATAAAAAAACAAAATTCATTGAAAAGTCTAAAAATAGGCATGGGGAAAAATACGACTATTCTAAAGTGGAATATGTTGATAGTTTAACAAAAGTATGTATTATCTGTAAAGAACATGGCGAATTCTGGCAAACACCACAAGGTCATGTAAGGGGTCAAGGATGCCCAAAATGTGCAAATATAAAAAGGGGTGATACATTTAGGTCTGATGGCAATACATTCATTAAACGTGCAACTGTTTTGCATGATGGTAAATATATTTACGATAAAGACTCTTACATTAATGCAATGACAAAAGTTCCAATACTTTGCTTAAAGCACGGAACATTCTGGATGACTCCAATGAATCACCTACTAGGTCAAGGTTGTCCTAAATGCAGTGGTAGGGGATTAAACACTGAAGAGGTTATAGAACTGTTTAAGGAGAAACATGGCGATAACTATGATTATTCCAAAGTCGTATTTACTAAAATGCATGAAAAGGTTTGTATAATCTGCAAAGAACATGGCGAATTCTGGCAAACCCCTAGCAAGCATCTTTTAGGTCAAGGATGCCCAAAATGCAGTGGTATTAAAAAAGCAAAAGAAAGGATGTTAACAACAAATGATTTTATTGAAAAATCTTCGAAAATTCACAACAATAAATACGTTTATGACAAAACAGAATATAAAGGTACATATGAATCGCTTACAATAACTTGCCCCATTCACGGAGATTTCACACAAAGGGCGAATGACCACCTCAATGGTCACGGATGTCCAATATGCGGCAACAATATGTCGCTTGCTGAGAAAGAAATTGAAGATTACGTTAAATCTTTTGGCGTTAAAACTGAAACTAAAATTAGAGGTATACTAAGCAATAACAAAGAAATTGATATATTAATACCAGAATTAAACATAGGAATTGAATATAATGGCTTAAAATGGCACTCTGATGAATTTAAAGATAAAAATTATCATCTAAATAAAACAGAAGAATGTAAAAAATTAGGAATACGACTTGTTCATATCTTTGAAGATGAATGGATGAATAAAAAAGAAATCATTAAAAGCATCATACGCAATATAATCGGTAAAACTGAAAATAAAATATATGCTAGAAAATGCATCATTCAAAATGTCAATGACAATGAGAAAAAAGAATTTTTAGAAAAAAATCATATACAAGGAAATGTTAATTCACAAATAAATTTAGGACTATATCACGATGGTGAACTAGTATCACTAATGTGCATCGGTAAACCTAGAATCAATTTAGGCAGAAAAACATCATTAGAAGATGAATATGAACTCTTACGTTTTTGTAATAAACTTAATACAAATATTGTTGGTGGCGCAAGTAAACTATTTAAATATTTTATAACAAACTATAGTCCAACGCTAATAACATCCTACTGCGATTATAGATGGAGCATTGGTAATATGTATGAAGCATTGGGATTTACTTTATCCCATCATTCACAACCAAACTACTATTACATAATTGGCAATAATAGAAAAAATAGATTTAAATATAGAAAATCAGAATTAATTAAAGAAGGTTTTGACCCAGAAAAATCAGAAAAAGAAATAATGGAAGAAAGAGGAATACACCGAATATACGATTGTGGGTCATTGGTATATATATGGAAAAATGAGAGCAGAAACTAATCTATCCTCATTTGTTATTTCAAATTATTTTTTATATATTTGCAATATTATTGAATATATTAATTTTTTTATGGAACTAAAAATACTTTTTTTGATGATATTGCTTCACATTATAGACGATTTCCACTTACAAGGAATATTAGTTAATATGAAGCAGAAAAATTGGTGGCTGAAGCAAAAAGGATATAAAGATATGTACGAGAATGACTACATGACTGCATTGGCGATTCATTCTCTGTCTTGGTCAATAATTATCTCTATTCCACTTTGGTTTTTTAACATTAGCCCAAACATACTAGGTATAATAATATGCTTCAATATGGTTATTCATATGTATGTAGATGACCTCAAATGTAATAAATTAAAAATAAATCTTACAACTGACCAAACAATACATATAATCCAAATTTGGCTTACTTGGTTTATTTGTTGCTTTTTAATATAAAAAGGTACTGACATTAATCAGTACCTTATTTTTTGGGAATTATATATATGTTGACTCCAAGGGCATATAAGTCAACTACCCCTCCCTAAAGGAAGGGGCTTGAGCAAAGAACATTAATTCTTTGACATGGCACGTTGACAAGTGCTCTTACTGCGTTAGCATTTAAAGCTTTCGCATTACGTTCAAATGAATATCTATACAAAAATGAGCGGCCTATTTGGGTTGCTCATTTTTATCATTTCTTGAACAAATTTTCCATTTTGTTATATCTAGTATCAATATCCATCAATTTAGTATATATGTTGCGAAACTCATTTTTTAGATATAAATTGAAGAAATTTGATAGTTCATCTTTGACTATCTTACGAACATCAGAATCGTCTGCTACTACTATCTTACCCATAACTATATTTTATTAAATTCTACCCATGTAAATAGGTGTAAGTATCTCTTTTATCTTATTAAGTGCTTGAGTTACATAATTATAATCCCCATCTTCAATAGCACCTAATGCCATATTTACATAATTATCTGCACTTGTTAGGTATTGCCTTATTTGTTGTTTGTATTGCTGTAATTGCTGTTGTTGTGGTTGTGTCTGTTGTTGCTGACCTTGTTGTTGTTGCATCTGGGGCTTTAAATCATTTTGATTATAGCCTAATTTCCCCCAAAAATTTGAACCCCAATTTTCATTTATCATACTAGATACAACATCTTCTACTATGGTATGTAAATCTGACTCAGTTAATCTTATTGGTTTCTTATTCATATTATAATATGTACTTAATTCATTATTTTTTATTACCTGTGTCTGTTAACACTTTGTCGCTTTCTAAGAAGACTTTTTTGAAAAACTCATATAAACTTGATGTAGGGTGGTCTGCATACTTCTTTAATCCTTCAA
>ODAI012753668.1_pt1 | contig 22368 bp, 20 predicted proteins | sample 1539321 | NCBI WGS metagenome assembly ODAI01 (sample SAMN02144231, study PRJEB22623) | gut metagenome | biome: sheep rumen | host: Ovis aries | place: New Zealand | reverse complement strand
TAAAAAAAATTGGGGCTCGCGAGAGCGATTCACCAAATACGTATTTCGAGACTATATGTAAAATGGTACAAGGATAGGACAAAACGAAACTAATGAGGAATATATGGCTAAAAGATTACTTCCCTGCGGTCAGTGAGAATAGTTGGTAAAGATTACCTTCGGTGAGAATAGTTGGTAATTTAGCCTTCACCAGAAGGCGGGTTCTTAAAAATACTGGAGTAGGTAATAAATACGTCATGACTTCGCTATGAGTCCGTAGTGACTCCGAAGTGACTTCGCTATGGCTCCGCTATAATAGTTGAGAAAAGCGGAGCAACAAAAAAAGCACGACGAAGGTACAACGAAGACACAACGTACAAACGACGGGCAATGAGGAGTAAATAATTAAGATTCACTTCATCTCATCACGATATTGGTTTGGTGTGAGTCCCGTTACCTTCTTGAAGAAACGGATAAAGTATGAATGATCATTGAAGCCAAGAGAATAGGCAATCTCCTTGACCGTCATGTTGTCTGTAATAAGGAGCAATTGGGCTTTCTCCACCTTCTTCTGGTTGATGTACTGAAGCGGCGTCGTATTGAAATGCTTCTGAAACAATCGAGTGAGGTAAGCCTTTGACACACAAGCAACATCGGAGAGTGTATCAACATCCACATCGGAGTTGAGGTGAAGGTGGATATAGTCAAGCACATTAGTAAACCTCTCGTCTGTTGTCCACAAACGAGGAGTGGCATAGTGCACGAAACGAGAGAAGAGCAAGAGGATGCGCCCCCTAAGTTCCATTTTCTCGTATAGTTGCATCTCATTGTAACGCTTGACGTATGCATTGAACTTGGAAGCGAAATCGTACGAACTTGGGTCGGAGGCTGGCAACGTCGCAAACGGATAGAGACGACACATATCTGCAAAGACACGCTCATCACCTTCACACGCCTCCACCTCACTTGGAAAGTCGTAGTACTCAAAGATGTCGGCTTCCTTGCGAAATGCTTCATACACATGAAGGTAATAGTGGGAGAACTTGCCATCGCACCACGTCGTATGCTTCACATACGATGGTATGATGTATAGGTGGTTAGGGCGTAATTCCATTACCCCAGATGATGTAAACACCTTGGCATACCCCTCGGTTACGTAATATATTCGGGCAAATGGTGACTGTACATCTTCCCAGTTCCAGTCGCCATTATGCTTGGCAAAACCTACATTCAGCATCTGTAGGTTTATAGATTCAATTGGTAGTTGCATGAGGTTGGTTGCGGACCCTCTCCCCAGCCCTCCCCCTTTCATGGGGAGGGAGAAGATACTCATTGGATCACATGAAAAATATTTAAATTGAATTCAATAATATCAAGCATCAATTACGACCTTTACCCCCAAGGTAGTAGTCACCCTCCATATAGGGAGGGTTGGGGTGGGTCTCTCACTTCGCTTCCACAAACAAGGTCTTGATGCCCTTTATCTTCTGCCCCTTCATCTTTTCGAGAACTGGGCGTAGCATGGTACGCTTGACAGCCACGAAGCATTGGTGTTCCTTCACGTCTATGCGTCCTACGTCATCACGTGTGAGACCTCCTATCTTGCACACGAAGCCGAGTACATCCATCTTGCTCAGTTTGTCCTTCTTGCCCTTACCTATGTAGATGGTAGCCCACGTCGAAGGCTGTATCTCTGGCAACTTCTTAGGGATAAAGAACTCTGGCGCATCATCAATATACTCAGGAAGCGACTCCTCATCATGAAGAATGATGTATGAGTTACCCACAGCCTCCCAACGTGCCGTACGTCCATTTCGATGTATAAAAGCATCCTCATTGAGAGGAAGATGATAATGCACGATATTGTCAATCTCAGGAATATCCAATCCACGGGCACTCAGGTCGGTACTCACGAGTACGTTGCTCGTACCATTGGAGAATTTATACAGCGACTTCTCACGATGCTCCTGATCCATGGCTCCATGGAACATCTCGCACCCTACCCCATTATCCTTGAGGAATTTATATGTACGTTCCACAGCCTCACGATAATTGAGGAACACTATGGTCGATTGTTGTCCGAACACCTTCAACAGACACAGTAGTGTCTCCAACTTATCCTTGACAGGCGACTTGACAAGATGATGTGAGATGCGTGAAGCCACCTCATCGTTCTCGCCTTGGTAGTTGAGGAAGATGAGAGAAGTGAATCCCACGAACTCAGGAATCTTGCTTGACTCCGTGGCACTCAGCAAGTACCTGCGACTGAGCATAGGCATAAGTTCGATGGCATGCTGCATCTCATCGAGGAAACCGAACTCCAGACACTTGTCAAACTCGTCAATAACAAGTGTACGAATAGCATCCGACTCTATGTTACGCTTCTCAAGGTGGTCAACAAGACGACCAGGAGTAGCAATCACGATATGCGGTTTCACGCCCATGAGTGTACGATGCTCCTCCATGGCAGGACGACCGCCATAGCAACTCACGCTACGGATGACAGACTTCATCTGCTTTACCACCCCATCAATCTGGAGGGCAAGCTCACGCGAAGGCACCATTACCACCGCCTGCACACGGTCGTCCTCAGGATTGAGGCTCTCAAGTACAGGCAGAAGATATGCAAGCGTCTTACCCGTACCCGTAGGCGACAGAAGAACCATGTCCTTGCCCTCAGCGTAACGGTTAAGCGAATCCTTCTGCATCGCATTTAGCTCCTTGATACCAAGCTTCTGCAAGGCATTATCTATGTTAAATCTTTCCATATTTTCAATTGTTTATGCAAAAGTAATGAAAAGAAATAATAAATCATTAACTTTGCTCAAAATTTTACATCAATGGAAAACCGTAGGAATGAAATGGTAATGATGGCAACAAGTTTCGTCTTGTTGCAGATAATAGCAAAGGGCATCGTGCTCTTTGCCCTTTGGCTGTTCCGTTTCTTCGGTATGCCACAGCTATGGGAATGGTATCGGACTCTTGACCACCCTGGTCACATCCGTTTCATCATAGTCCTCATCATTTGGATGGTCGGATGTATCTATTGGATACTAAGAAGAAGGAAGCAATAAAGGCATGTTCTATTAATTAATAAATTCTTTTTGAACTATCTTTGCCTATTTATGCATCTTTTGCACATCTTTTTGTTCAAAGCCTGACTTTGTCTTCAGATGTCACGACTTGGCAAACTGCAAGCAAGCTTGCGTTTACTCTCGCTGCTCTATCTGTTGGAACCATAGCTCGCTATGCTTCGGCGTCTTTTTGCAAAAATCTGTTGCAAAATCTGCTACAAACAGTCTAAAGTTAATTTATAGAACCTGCCTAAAATGTAATGTCCGACACTCAAACAACAAGTCTTCAAACGTAAAAACTGACAGAATGTACATTTAATTGGATTATTGTTTGCTAAGTTGAATTTTATTGTTACATTTGCAAGGCGAATAGCCACTGTTCACAAGAACACTAACTAATCAATGCCAACAGAAAAAAATTAACAAAATGGGAAAAAGTTACAAGAATTCTCCTCATAAATGGACATATATATGGTTGGGTATAAAGCATCTTACCCATCCACAAAAGATTTATGACTTAGCTCACGGCATCCTTGAGATGCACAAGAAGGATCGTAAGATTATGCATGATCTGAAGGAGTATGACATTATCCACAAGAAACAAAGAAAGCCATTAGCATGAGGATGAAACTACTGGCAGGAACGCTGGTTCTTGCATTATCAATCATATCGTGTAACAGCAACAGTTCGTCTGAATCAACACAGGATGTTGACTCAGACGATATTTGTGAATACGAAAATATTGTTGACAGCATCGGTGAACACGCCGTGAGCCATGATTGTGCCATCGCCTACGCTACTCTGGACGAAATCCAGTGGAAGTGGGAAAACGTAAAGTCGCCAAGCATGCTTGCTCGTGCTCGTGCAAAGTGGCAGGATGACGAAGCCAAGATGCGTGAAGCATGCAAGGACATAGACGGTGAGGACCGACGTCTGCTCGACTCCGTATGTCAGGTGATTAAGGACACACGAGAGGAGAAGAAAAAGGGATTCTCCGTTCCCGCATCAAGCGTCATCTGTAACCTTGAGGATTGTATCAAGAACGTCGAGAACATGAAGGATAAGAATGATATGCGACGATTCAGGGATGTGCGTCTATCCATGCTCAACGAACTTGACATTATACACCTTTGCATAGAGCCACATTCGCCCCAAATCGGCAAAGTTAAGCATCTTGCACAGACTTTGAGGGGTAAATACGAAGAAAAATGCAAGGAATTTGGTATCCAATAATATTTTTTTGCTAATTTTGCGCTGCAAAAGCGTCATGTTACGTTTTTTGCGTCTTTCTTAATCACAAACATGCGGAAACAATTCCGAACATTTATAACTTGTAATACAAAATAACCTATATATGTTTTCAAAGCAGATATACATTGAAAGAAGACAGGAACTGAAGGCTAAGGTAGGCTCAGGATTGTTGCTTTTCTTTGGCAACAACGACGCTCCTTGCAATTATCCTGCCAATACATATCGTCATCGTCAGGACAGCACATTCCTATACTACTTCGGACAGAAGCGTGAAGGACTTGTTGGCGTAATAGACGTTGACAACGACTGTGAGTACCTCATCGGTGATGACATCGACATCGACGACATCATCTGGTACGGTTTCGTTCCTTCTGTCAAGGACCTTGCCGAGCAGGTAGGCGTAAGCAATTCTGCACCTATGGCTCAGCTCGAAGTACTTATCAAGGCTGCTCAGCAGAAAGGACAGGAAGTGATGTTCCTCCCTCCTTACCGCCACGACCACATCATACAGATAGGTGAACTCCTCGGAGTCGCTCCTGCCAAGGTAAAGGAGATGGCAAGCGTCAAGTTCATCAAGGCAGTAGTCGATATGCGTGCCGTGAAGAAGGACATCGAGATAGAGGAAATAGAGCGTGCCATGGAAATTGGCTACGAGATGCACACCACTGCCATGAAGCTCTGTGCTCCTGGAGTTACGGAGAAGCACATCGCTGGTGTCATCGAGGGCATTGCCATGAGCAAAGGCGAGAAATATTCTTTCCAGTCAATCGTAACCATGCACGGAGAGATTCAGCATGGCTATCCATCTACTGCTCCACTCGAAGCAGGACGACTCTTGCTTTGTGATGCAGGTGCCGAAAGCATGGAGCACTATTGTTCCGACAATACACGTGTCACTCCTATCTCAGGCAAGTTCACACAGCGTCAGCATGACATCTACTCTATCGTAGAGGCTTGTCACGACCTCGTCATTGAGAAAGCTAAGCCAGGACTCAAGTGGAAGGACATGCACCTCGATGTATGCCGTATGATGACTGACCGTCTCAAGGAACTCGGACTCATGAAGGGTAACACAGAGGATGCAGTACAGGCAGGAGCTCACGCCATGTTCCTCCCTCACGGACTTGGTCACATGATGGGTATGGACGTTCACGATATGGAAGGTCTCGGTCAGAACTACGTAGGATTTGATGACGAGGTACAACCATCCACACAGTTTGGACTCAACTGCCTCCGTTGCGGTCGTCGTCTCCAGCCAGGCTTCGTGATGACTGACGAACCAGGAATATATTTCATTCCACACCTCATCGACCTATGGAAGAGTCAGGGACTTCACAAGGACTTCATCAACTACGATGCCGTAGAGAGCTACAAGGACTTCGGTGGCATCCGTCTTGAAGACGACATCCTCATTACAGAGACTGGTTGCCGTGTTCTCGGAAAGAACATCATCCCTTACCACATTGATGATGTAGAAGCTTTCATAGCGAAATAAGGGGGGACAATCTCCCCGAACTACGGACCCACCCCAGCCCTCCCTATAGGGAGGGAGCGGACCCTCTCCCCTGCCCTCCCCCTCTATGGGGAGGGAGAAGTTACTCTGAACGCGGAGAGCGGTCGTTATTGGAGCAACTGTTTTGAGCAAAGATTTCAACTCCTTGCACTCTGTGCAGATAACTTAAGTAATTAGTTCCCGCAAAAACTTAAGAACTTAAAAACTTAGCTTCAGCGAGAACTTAAAAACTTAAAAACTTAAAAACTCACAAACTTAAAAAACAATATGAACAAATTTTTATTAACTACAGCAATCCTCGCACTCGGACTCTCTACTGCATCAGCACAGGACAAGAAGGACGAGAAGAAAGAGGAAGGATTCAAGTTTACTACAGTCAAGTCAAACCCCATTACATCAATAAAGAACCAGAATCGTTCAGGAACATGCTGGGCATACTCTTCACTCGGATTCTTCGAGTCTGAGCTCCTCCGTATGGGTAAGGGAGAGTACGACTTCGCCGAGATGTTCCTTGCACACAAGACATATCAGGATCGTGCCACAGCATCAGTACGTATGCACGGCGACGTCAGCTTCAGCCAGGGCGGTAGCTTCTACGATGCCGTTTACTGTATGAAGAACTACGGAATGGTTCCACAGTCAGCTATGCCAGAGCCAGGAACACTCTACGGTGACACACTCCCTAACTTCACAGAGCTCTTCAACATCGCTGAGGGTTATGTCAACGGTATCGCAAAGAGCGAGACACTCAAGAAACTCTCTCCAATCTGGAAGAAGAGCCTCGTATCTACTCTCGACAACTACCTCGGAGAGTGTCCAACAGAGTTCACATACAAGGGCAAGAAATACACTCCACAGTCATACATGGCAAGCACAGGACTTAACATGGACGACTACGTATCACTCACTTCATTCACACACCACCCATTCTACACTAAGTTCATCATCGAGGTACAGGACAACTGGCGTTGGGGCGAGTCATACAACCTTCCACTCGACGAGTTCATGGAGGTAATGGATTCTGCAGTAAAGAATGGTTACACTTTTGCTTGGGGTGCAGATGTATCTGAGACAGGCTTCACTCGCAACGGTATTGCAGTATGCCCAGACGTAAAGAAGCAGCAGGACGAGCTTGGCTCTGACTTCGCTCACTGGTTCGGCAAGACAAAGTCTGACCAGGCAAACGCACTCACATCAAAGCCACTCCCTGAGATTACAGTTACTCAGGAGATGCGTCAGGAAGCATACGACAACTGGGAGACAACTGACGACCACGGCATGATTATCTATGGTATTGCCAAGGATCAGAACGGCAAGGAGTACTTCATGGTCAAGAACTCATGGGGTAAGTCTGGCAAGTACGATGGTATCTGGTACGCATCTAAGGCTTTCGTTGCCTACAAGACTATGAACATCCTTATCCACAAGGACGCTCTTCCAAAGGCAATCGCAAAGAAGCTCGGAATCAAGTAATCATTTTCAATTCATAATTCATGATTCATAATTCATAATTACAGGAACATCCTTGTCACAACAAGAGCATGCCAACATTATTGTGAAAAAACTATGAATTGTGAATTATGAATTATGAATTAAATCAGATGTTTCGTTTCAAACAATTCACGATACAAGACTCCGTCTGTGCCATGAAGGTTGGCACAGACGGAGTTATTCTTGGTGCATGGGCAGACATGAACTCACCAGTAGCATCACCACGCATCCTCGACATCGGTACAGGCTCAGGACTCATTGCCATCATGCTTGCACAACGCTTTGCCGATGCGCATATTGATGCCATAGACATTGATGCAGATGCCATAGCTCAGACGAAGGAGAACGTATCACAGAGTCCGTTTAACAATCGTATAGAAGCATGGCAGACTGACCTTGCAGACATGGAGAATGAGCCACGTTACGACCTTATTGTGTCCAATCCTCCCTTCTATCAGGAGCACACATCATGTCCAGACAACCAGCGTGACGCTGCACGTCATACATCCTCATTGTCTTTTGACATACTGATGAGTAAGGCGAGTGCAATGCTCTATTCTCATGGCACATTCTGTGTCATCATCCCAACCACAGCCGCAAGTGATATGATAGGCTCATCTGCCCTTCATTCACTTTACTTATCTCATCGCACAGATATACATACCACCATGCGTAAACCTGCAAAACGCACACTCCTTGCCTTCACACACGACAGAACGGTCAATACCATCATAGACCACCTCTACCTACGCGATGCTGATAACAATATCTCTGCAGAGTACAAACTATTAACCGAAGCTTTCTACCTTAACCACTAACCTTCCCCCACTACCCCATGCGCTTGAATAGCTGTTAGTGGGAAAGACAGATTAAGCCCCATATCTCCAGCGAAGGAGATATGGGGCTTATTATATTTCTTCAAGCTTAACACTTGAAGGCTTAGTCAAGTGAAGATGCTCCTACACGGCGCATTCTTACATCTGCTTCTTCAGGATTGTCTGGAGTACCACTATGTTGTTCTTTTGAATCGAGGTCAACTGTTTGTGAACCCGCCAAGAGTGTTGTCCTGATTCTCACGTCTGCTGTCTTTGCAGCAGGATTTAGATATGACTTTTTCATGCTTAATTGTTTTTAATTAATGGGAAGGAGTTAAAGAGGAATCCATTATCAGGATTCACATCCATGGGATTCTTCTTTAACTTCCATCCCGGAAAATATTATACTATATTATTACTTAATTCTCTGTCCGTTGATATTGTACTTGACACCGTTCTTGACAACAACTACACGTCCCCCCTCAATGTACTTGCCATCAGCTGGCTCTACACTATCTGTATCAAGAGTTGTGATACCAGTTGCCTCATCTGTCCATGTACCGATAACCAAGCGGTGTGCAGCCTCATGAGTATTTTCGGCTGATGTCTCGCGGATGTTATCAAGAGAGCTGATGTAGCACTTGAATGCACGAACGATAATGTATGACTTACCGTCACCATAGTCGCCTGCCTTGCAGAACTCCTGCTTGCCACCGTTGGTACGGAGGAAAAAGTCTCCGACAGGAAGCATGAAGTCTGAGTATGTTCCAACGAAGCCATCAAGACCTGCCTTTGGAGAGACCTTAGATGAAGCGCTACCAGTCTTAGTGAATGTCTGCTTGTCTGCTGTTGCCTTATATACGTAAGGTACACCTGCCTCAAGTACGTTTGACTCATTTTCTGTATCACCAGCAAGAACGAAGTTAAGTGACTTAACCTTGCCGCCCTTAGAAACCTTGCCATCCAATGTGTAAACAATGGCACCCTCAACTGTTGCATCGTATGGAAGACAGATTGTAGAGAGCTTGCCTGTTGCAACCTCACGAGTGTATGTGCTTGTTGCCCATGCTACGGCACCATCATCAGCGGTTGTTACTGGAGCGTCTGCAATCTCTGGTTCCGCCTCTTTCTTAGTTATGCTGATGTCACCAAGTCCTACGTTACCAGATTTCTTCTCTGTATAAACGAATTTTACGAAACGAGAAGTTGACTTGAGAGATACAGATTCCTTCTGTGATCCCTCAATTGTTGTGTGGCTCTTGACGATTGTGTATGCCTTGTTGTCGGCAGACTCAAGTACGTCAAATGTACCACCGCTAAAGCCATTGTTCTTTACAGTGTAATTGAGTTTACCTGGCTCATCGTTGAACGCAATCATCATGTAATCGTTTGTATCATCAAACTTCAACTTTGGTGATGCAGAATAATCAGAACCAAGTCCGTTATGACTCATACCATCTTCTTCCTTTACAGCTGCCTTTCCTCCATCAAATGTGAAGTCAAGGCTTGCAGGAACGAGTTCTGTGACATTAAGTGTGTATGACTTAGTTGTAGCCTTGTATGAGTCTGTCTCTTTTATGTTAAAGATGATTGCAGAAGAACCGGCAGCAAGTGCCTTGATTGTTACCTTGTTACCATCAAGAGTAGCTGTTGCTATATTTGTATTCTTTGATGTTACAGAGAGAACACCGTTGCCAATGATGTCAATAGTGTATGTGTCTTCATCACCAACGAACAACTTTGTCTGGTTTCCGTTGAGAGTGATGCTTGCAGCATCCTTTACTCCAATTTCTGAAATGTTAGACGTTGCACTACCTACAGAGTTTGTAGCCACACAATAATAATATGTAGTTCCTAACTCACTTGTGCTTGGCTTATATGATGTTGAAGTAGCTCCTTCAATAGCAACACCACCTTCTACGCTATTTGTTGTGTTCCTGTACCACTGAAATGTTGGGGCAGGAGTACCGTTAGCAGCAACAACGATGTTTGATGCAGATGCTCCCTTTCCATACACCTTACTTGCTGCAGGTTGAGTAGTGAATGAAGGTGCTACGTTTACAACAGCAGGTGCTACATACTCAACGAGTTCGCTGTTACTATCAAACTCGTATGTTGAGTTGAATTTTTTTAGTGTTCCGTAAACGATTACGCTTGCGCCAACTTGAATATCATTCTTAGAACCAAAATCTTTTCCCAGCTTGCTTATACCACCATATACTTCAAATGTATTGTTGTCAAGCCAGTAAGTGATAGACTTATATTTAGAGCTATAGCTATCAACCTTGCTTACAGTACCTTTAACATAAACCTTTGTGTCAAGGTCATTGCCAGCATCAATCAAAGCAATTGCCTGAGCTGTTGTGTAAGCAGTTTCCTTTGTGTTTGAAATAGATGATGTGCTGTTCTCTGCAACATTAATCTCGTATGTTGCGCTCTTACCTTCGTATGTTACAGTAACAGTCTTCTTTCCTGCTGTTGTCATGTCTTCAGGAGCTTTGAATGTCGCTGCACTTGTCACGTCTTCGCTACTGTTGTCGCTATAATTGGCAGAAACAGTCATTCCGTTGTGGTTGAAAGTGTCGCCAACCTTGAACTCTTCAGGAGTACCAGAAACGGAAATGCTTGAAAGGGTTTTAACGGGTTGTCCGGAACCAGCTTCTTCGTAAGTGTATGTGATGTAGTATACCTTTACACCCTTGGAAATTTTGTCTATTGTTATTGTGAGAGTTTGGCCTGTTACAGATTGGTTGCTCTCGACTTCCACATTGCTCGTACCACTAAGTTTTCCGGTTTTAACTTCTGTGCTACCAACTTTGAGAGAAATATTTCCTGCTGTTCCTGAGAAGCCTCCAAATTTTGCAGAGAAAGCTTTAATGGTTGAATTTGAAGGGAGTGTTGTGGTAAACGTTATAGATGTCGCAGGTTTACTGCTTGATCCAATATGACTATATCCAGTATTACCTGTGAAACTCGTGGTTCCTACTGTCGTGATTGTCCATTTGTTTCCAAGGTCATCATCACCTTTTACGGTTGCAGCATTGACATTTACATTTTTGTTGTTGTCTTTTGTAGTACCGAACGTAATAGTACCAGTCTTGGTGTCTGCAAAGGCATCGGATGCACCTACAAGACACAAAGCAAATGCTATAAAGCATAGTTTGAGATTGAAGAAAAATTTTTTCATGAAAATAAAGGTTTTTATTAATATGGTTTTTATGTTTTGCAAGCTCAAGTTGAGTTATCTATCGTATCGCAAATACGTTTATTTACTTACACGCTTACAAAGATATGCAATATCTTCCATACAAAATATCAGAATGCAATATTTTTTTAATGTTTTACCATCTAAAACGCATATTCATACTCGAAACCACACACTCAAGAAACAAATGTAAACAATAATCGTTAGAACTTAGAAGACAGTGCTGTGCTCCACTTACATAAATTTACACCTGTTCATTTCGTTTAATTATATAAAATTATGTAACTTTGTGGGCAGTTTTCACAAGATAAAACCTGAAGAATGCTCGGAACAATTGTAAATACATGTACCATCATCGTTGGCAGCGCCTTTGGTGCTGTGGTGCGTGAGGGTATTGGTGATAGATACAAGACGTCAATGTTCAATGCTCTTGGATTGGCATGTCTTGTTCTCGGAATGAATGCTTCTTTGCCTAATATAGCAAAGAGTGAATATCCTGTCATGTTCATTCTCAGTCTTGCTATAGGTAGTCTGATTGGTACCCGTCTCGACCTGTCGGGACATATAGATCGCCTCAATGCAAAGATAAATGCCAAGAGGAATAACGATAATAACGGACTTCAAGGATTAGTTACAGGTCTTCTTCTGTACTGCATCGGCACTTTTAGTATTGTAGGGCCTGTATTGAGCTGTCTGTCAGACAGCCACGGATGGTCAATAAACGAGCCTGGTAATACCTATCTCTATACAAACGCCACACTCGACCTCGTGACAAGTGCCGTCCTTGCAGCCTCATACGGATGGATAATGCTACTTGCCGCTCCTGTCCTCTTCTGCTGGCAAGGTATGTTTTACCTTATCGCCTTATACTTTGGTGAGGCAATGCCTGAGCCTATGCGAGTGGAGTTAAGTATTGTCGGAGGAGTACTTATCGTTAGTTCCGGTCTCGGAATACTTGGCATCAAGGATTGCAAGACGGTGAACCTCTTGCCAAGCCTACTTGTACCAGTGGTGTTCTATATTATAAAGGGACTTGCAAGCTAACCAGTATTAACAAAAAAAGGCTGTCGCATATGGCGGTCATTATATAGAAAATAATGAAAGTATTTTTAGCACCAAAGGTATTGTGGAACAAGGATGACTTCCACTTTACGGACAACACAGTACAGAACTATATAGCAAAGGATGAAGCTTCATGGGGATTGCTTATGGAGTTGCCTGCCATTCCACGTGTAGGCGACAAAGTATGTCTCTCAGGATTTGGAGAATATACATATCTCCAATTGAAGGAGTATTTGCGTCTGCCAACATCAAGTATTGCAAAACTTGTGAATTCATACCGTTTTCACAAGAACCTGAGTGGTGGAGAAATGTCGTGGGGCGCTGATAATCCAGCCCTCTCACGCTATGACAATGAGGATCTTCTGGCTGCTCTCTGCTACTCACGTCTTGAGGATAGCCTCACCGACAATATGTGGACTGCAACAAAGGTCTTCTTCATTCCCGAATCCGACACCGTATTTGTGGAAGTCTCAATAACAAAGGATACTTCCAATAAACTTTAGATCCTATGGAAGCATAGAAGGAACAGAAGGCAATATTGGTTACTCCTATGTTCCTTTTATGCATATCAACTAATTGACAACCTTTTACATCACAAAACAATTACTTATACTTAATATGAAGAAACACCTAACAATCCTGTTGACTTTCCTTGGCTCCATGGGAGCCTTTGCTCAACAATATCCATTTCAGAATCCGCATCTCTCTGCTGAGGAGAGGGCTGCCAACCTGTGCTCACTCCTCACGCTCGACGAGAAGGTGAAGCTAATGGAACATGGTTCTCCTGCCATTCCTCGTCTCGGTATTCCTCAGTTCAACTGGTGGAACGAGGCTTTGCATGGTGTGGGACGTAACGGCACAGCTACCGTTCTACCTATCACCATGGCTATGGCAAGTACGTTTGACGATGCACTTGTGCAGAAGGCTTACGATGCTGTGAGCGACGAGGCAAGAGCAAAGAATAACATCGCCCGTAAGGCAGGACGGTGTAAAATATATGAAGGATTGTCATTCTGGACACCTAATATAAATATCTTCCGTGACCCTCGATGGGGACGTGGACAGGAGACGTATGGTGAGGACCCTTACTTGACAAGTAGGATGGGACGTGCCGTGGTACGCGGACTCCAAGGTCCTGAGGATACAAAGTATCGCAAGCTCTTTGCGTGTGCCAAGCATTTTGCCGTACATAGCGGTCCTGAGTGGAATCGTCACACGTTCAACATAGAGAATCTGCCAGAGCGTGACCTTTGGGAGACATACCTACCAGCCTTCAAGGCTTTGGTGCAGGAAGGTAAGGCGCGCGAGGTGATGTGTGCCTACCAGCGTATGGACGGTGAACCTTGTTGTGGTAGCACGCGTTATCTTCAGCATATCCTACGTGACGAATGGGACTTCAATGGTATCGTAACGAGTGATTGCTGGGCTTTGAATGACTTCTGGGAGAAGAACCGCCATAATGTATCACCAACACGTGCCGATGGCATTTCCAAGGCTCTTATTGCAGGTACGGATGTGGAGTGCGGTAACTCGTACAGTTCGCTCAAGGAGGCAATTGAGGCTGGTAAAACTACCGAGGCACAGATTGACAAGAGCCTCAGACGTCTGTTGAAGGGACGTTTTGAGTTAGGCGACTTTGATGACGATAATGAGGTGTCTTGGCGAAGCATCACTCCCGATGTCATTGCGAGTGATGCACATCGTGACCTTTCCTACAGGCTTGCCACGGAAGGAATAGTACTTCTCCAAAACAATAATAACACCTTGCCACTTAGCAAGGACATGAAGGTGCTTGTCGTCGGTCCAAATGCTGCCGACTCAGTCATGCTCTGGGGCAACTACAACGGTTTCCCAAAATCAACGACCACCATCCTACAGGGCATTCAGCAGAAATGTCCTAATGTGACGTACATGACTGGTTGCGGTCTCGTAGAAAGGAACATCACAGACAGCTGGTTCAACAACCTCCGTTGCTTTGACGGTCAATACGTTGGACTTGGCTCACATTACTACAACAACCAGAACTTCGAGGGTAAGGCTATATGCATGGACTACTACCAGCAGAAGCTAAACTTTGATAATGGCGGTGCCACGGCTTTCGGCTCTGGTGTGAACATAGAGAACTTCTCTGTAAGATATGACGCACAGCTTCAGTCTGACAAGGCGGACAGGATAAGTATGTGGCTGCGCTATACCGACCGTCTCAGACTTGTTGTTGGTAACGATACCCTTGTAAATGACTGGACGGGCGAGAATGAGGATTCCGTGCGTGAGAGGACTGTGGAGTTTACCGTGGAGGCAGGTAAGAAGTACAATCTTGAATTATGCTATGCCCAGAACAAGGGCGTGGCTGTCTTGAACTTCGACCTCGGTCATTCACGTTACTATAGCGACCACGACCTCTTGAAGGCAGCACGTCAGGCTGATGCCATAATATTCGTGGGCGGTATCTCACCACGTCTTGAGGGCGAAGAGATGAAGATTGACTATCCTGGTTTCATGGGTGGTGACCGTACTTCGATCGAACTTCCACAGGTTCAGCGTGACATGATTGCCCTCCTACGCAAGGCTGGTAAAAAGATGGTGTATGTCAACTGTTCAGGTAGTGCCATGGGGCTTGTCCCTGAAACGGGTAATGCCGATGCAATAGTACAAGCATGGTATGCAGGAGAGAAGGGAGGCGAAGCTCTTGCAGACATTCTCTTTGGCGATGTTAATCCTTCAGGCAAGTTGCCTGTAACGTTCTATAGGAACGTTGAGCAGTTGCCTGACTTCCTCGACTACACCATGAAGGGACGTACCTACAGATATATGACAGAAATGCCACTCTTCCCATTCGGATATGGTCTCAGTTACTCTAAGATAGAGTTTGGTAAACCACGCTACAAGAAAGGCAATGTCATCATTGATGTCAAGAACCTTAGTGACCGTAATGCCGATGAGGTTGTTCAGGTGTATCTCCGTCGTTACGGGGACGATGATGGACCATTTAAGACCCTCCGTGCTTTCAAGCGTGTTAATATTCCTGCAGGCAAGACTGTGAAGGTTGCTATTCCTCTAACGGACGCTCAGTTTGAGACATGGGATGCTTCTACCAACTCCATGCGTACCATCGCAGGTACGTACGACATCATGGTAGGAAACTCAAGTGAGGATGCAAGTTTGCAACACATGACAGTTAAACTTAGATGAAGCTGACACAATACCCTTCTTTTCCTCTAAAATGTGATGTCTATACATAATGACCCCCAGAAGTATTCTGTCCAACTTCTGGGGTTCACTTCAATATGGGCTGACTCCACAATTATGGAATCAGCCCTTTCTTTTTTCTTATTAAAACTTTTAGCGGACAGTAATAAATAATTTTACTCTCTAAAAGAGTAAAGAGAAACGAAACGAGGACTTCCACACATATTGTGAGAGTCCTCGTTTGATATTTCATAATCGACGTATATGCAGGAAATTATTGATAGGAATAATACAGAGTTAAAAACTACCAGCATCAAAAGTATATGATAGACCTATATTGAGTTTGTTCTGGTATGTCTTGTAACCATCGTAGAGATTATGGTTGGTCAATCCCTGTGAGTATGTACAGTTGATACCCCAGTTTGATATCTTGAGACTTGCACCAAACTCTGTCTGGAAGTTCAAGTGACGTGGGAAACGTCCATTACCATAGTCCTGATAGTCATGGTATGTGTCAGTATGCCACTCATGATTCCAACGGTCATAGTATTCTTCATCTTCCTCAAACGTTCCGACAATTGCAAGGTTCATACCTAAACCTCCATACAATGAGAGTGAAACACGAGGAGAAAAAGGAATGGTCAGTTTACCATGGAACGGAATGTATGTTCCAAATTCAGAGAAACGGTCATACCCAGCATCCCTTACAGCGGGGCTGACAGATATATAACATTCAAAGCTGAGACCTGTGCTGAGTCCAAACTTCACGCCACCAAGGTCAACAGCTGGTTGATAGAGAAAACCAAATTGGAAGCCATGAAGTTTCTTGTCGATCTCGCCCCAGAAATTTTCCCTACGTGTATAACCATCCATTTCTGTCACCCATGACTTGTTCACATATCCGAACACAAAAGATATTGGCGACTCAATGTTCATGTCACTGCTATATTTTGTATCTACAGGTTCGTCATAATATTCCTGAGGAGTTTCCTGTCTCTTATCTCTATCATTAAAGCCTCCCTCTATTTGCCATCCTTGTGCTAATGATGACTGAGCGAGCAATGCCGTCAATGCTACAGCAATAAATCTAACTGTTTTCATATATCTTTATTTTGTGGGTTTGTACATATAACGGAAGTTGAAGAAATAAAGACTCCCATATCTTCCTTGAATCACGCCACAAAGATAACGATAATCTAACAAATAGCACACGGGAATTCTCATATCTTTGATAGGATTTCCCCCAAATAGTCGTAGGGAAACGGAAAAATCATTTTTGGGGATAGAATAAAAAAGAGTGAAGAATGTTGAACACTCTTCACTCATCCTTTATACACTTCCGTAGAACTGATGATTAATCATCCTCTCCCGGTGCTATGATTGTCCAGATACCTGCTGCAAAACCAGAGCCAACGAATGGACCTACGAGGAATACCCAAAGGTCACTTATTGCCTGTCCACCTTCAAAGATGGCTGGTCCGAATGAACGAGCAGGATTGACAGATGTACCTGTATAATGTATTCCAACAAGGTGGATAAGCACAAGTGAGAGACCAATTGCAAGTCCTGCAAAGTTGCCTGCACCCACCTTTGAATCTGTCGTTCCAAGGACAACAAGTACGAATATTGTTGTGAGTACAATCTCAGCAATGAGACCTACCATTGTGCCATGATCGCCACAACTGTTAGCTCCAGTCTGTGTGCCACCAGCAAGTGCCAGATCATTGGAAGTGAGAACAAAGAGAATGGCAGCACCAAGAATACCACCGATAACCTGGAACACCATGTAAAGTCCAGCGTCCTTAGCAGAGATACGTCCCGTGAAGAGACATGCAAGAGTTATTGCAGGATTGATGTGGCAGCCACTTGTTCCACCAATGGTGTAAGCCATTGCCACAACAGCAAGACCAAAAGCCAAAGAAGTTCCGACAACACTCGCAGTATCAACTCCACAATTAAGACTTACTGCTGTTCCACATCCAAGAAGTACGAGTACCATAGTACCGATCATTTCGGCCAAATACTTTTTCATAATAATTTGATAATTAAAGTTAGTTAATAAAATATTTATTTGTTAACACTGCAAAAATACAAATAATTTACAAATAACAAAACTTTTTCAACACAAAATGTGATATTCTGTTGATTATTTTCTTTTATCATTTGTATTTTGGAGTTAAGACTTTATCAAATGAGTAATGGGGAATTAGTAATTAGTAATGACAAGCACCACCAACAGTTCTGAGGCGGACGCCAATTCCTCATTACTAATTTCTCATTACTAATTACTCATTACTAATTACTCATTACTAATTATTCATTACTCATTACCTTCAGGTTCGGGTGCTACAATTTCCTCTGGAGACAAGGCTGCAAACTTTGAGCATCCCTGAAGAAGCACAATACGACTGTAGAGAAGGATTGGCATAAGCATGAACCAGTATATAATGAGTGTGGTGTTGGAAGGTGTCGGACGTGTGTTGTCCATGATTCCCATTGTGTCATTGATAAGTATAACAGCATATATCAGATGACGGGCAGACCATAATAAATACGAAAAACGAATCTTCTTCATTGCTTCCGTACGGAAATACTTATAGATGGACATTCCCGCATAAACACAGTTGGCAGCAAACGCCACCTCAAGCAATGCCTTTGCGATGTAATCATACACAACCTTGTCAAAGACAGAACAAGCAAGAACAACATTAAGTACCACAAGTGCCATCTCGATACGGAAAGGACGCCCAAAGAAGGCATCCGTGAACTGGATGTCCAACAGATGAATGTGATAACAGAATGCAAGATAGATGATTGACTGTACAATCACGTATGGTACGTTGAAGGATGACATCATCATACCAAACACATCCTTGCCAAGATATTCCGTAATGAATGGTTCGCACACCATCAATGGATGCTTGAACATCATCACAATGCACTCGATAAGCAATGCAATTGCAATATACTTGATTGTTAATCTTAAACTCATAGCCCTTTTTGTGAAGATTGTTTTTATTACTTATACCTATTTTATTTCTTTTGCAGGAAGTGTAGTCTCTATTCCCTGTTCCCTATGACAAATACGTACCTCAATGCCGAATTTGTTGTTAAGATGCTCAGCTATGTGCTGGGCTGAATATACAGAACGGTGACGACCACCAGTACAGCCACAACAAATCATAAGGTCTGTGAAGCCACGTTCCATGAATCGCTTGGCATGGAAATCGACAAGCTTATATGCTGACTCGAGGAACGTGAGAATCTCTCCGTCCTGCTCGAGGAAGTCGATAACAGGCTGGTCAAGTCCCGTGAGTTGCTTGTACTCGTTGTATCGTCCCGGGTTATGAGTGCTACGACAGTCAAAGACATAGCCACCTCCATTTGGTGTGTCATCTGCTGGTATGCCACGCTTGAATGAGAAAGAATACACCCTTACGACAAGCGGACGTATTGCTTCCTTGAGGTAAGAAGCATCATTTGCGAGATACTCTGCCACCTTATTGTCCGCCTTGCTCTCTTCCTTCACATCCTTCACGAGTTCCTCAAGCACCTGTTTCAGATATGGATAAGCATCACAAGTACCATTGGCAAGTTCCGCCTTCAGGTTTACGAGTGCAGGAGGGATACTCTTGACAAAATGTTCCTTCTTCTCCCATAATCCACGATAGCCGTATGCGCCAAGCACCTGAAGCAAACGGAAGAGGACGAAAAGGCGAAGCTTAGGCATAAACTCATCCTTACTTACCTTGCAATATGGCTGGAGAGCATCAATATACACGTCAATCAACTCATTGCGAAGCGCATCAGAATAGTGGGCTGAAGCCTGCCAAAGGAAACTTGCCACATCATAGTATATAGGCCCTTTTCTTCCTCCCTGGAAGTCAATCAAGTAAGGTTCACCATCCTTCAGCATCACATTGCGCGCCTGGAAATCGCGGTAGAGGAATGTCATCGTACTATGCCCTCCTCCGACTATCTCGTCGGCAAGGCGTTCGAGATCATCCTGAAGTTTGAACTCATTGAACTCAACTCCCTTCAGTTTAAGAAAACAATACTTGAAATAGTTTAGGTCGAACATCACACTTGTCCTGTCCATTTCTTTCTGAGGATAGCAGTTGTCAAACACTTCCTGCTTTCCACCATCAAACTGAATACTAGGAAGTATCGCTATAGTCTTGCGAAGCAAAGCCTTCTCTCGGTCATCATATACACCGCCTTTGTCCCTACCTGTCTTAATGGCATCAAAGAGAGACACGTCGCCGAGGTCTTCCTCAAGGTAAAACATATAGTCATCCGAATGTACCAATACCTTTGGCACAGGCAGGTGGGCCTCAGAGAAAAGGCGACTGAGTTCACAGAATGACTTGTTCTCTTCCGCACTCGTTCCAATAACTCCGATATATTCACCTACCCTATAGTATTTGCGGTTACTTCCTGCACCAGGAAGAGCAACAACACATGATGGTTCCTTACCTCCGCTTATTGATTTGTATAATTGTTTTAGCACGATGCGATTTTTTTTAGTTATTAAGCCCAAAAGTTATCACAATAATCCTATTACATATAGATGTTTCGAGCCTATATTTGTTTTTCAAAGACAAAGGTACACATCTTTTTGCGAAGAGCAAAGATTAAATGCAAAGAAAAACTTGTCAATTGCTATTTTTTTTACCATCACATAGATGAATATGTGTGCCGTTTGTAATAGGATGACATTTTATTACACCAAATCGTGTCAAAATATTTAACGTAAATACGTCAAATATTTTGACAATGATAATATTGGAGTGTCAAAACACTAAGAGACGAACTATAAAACCCATATATTTGCAATGTGCTAAGTGAACTAGTGTACGACACTTATCATATATAAAGCATCCCCTCTTCAGCGTGTTATGTCGTGATGACAAAGAGAGAAAGGGGTAGTTAGTTATTAATAATAATATATCCGTTTAACAATTAGATTTAGGTCTAAAGAGTTGAGCAGTGATGCTCGACTCTTTTTACTGAAATCCATGACAAAAAAAGAGTCTTGCAATTCATTGCAAGACTCTTTCAAGGGTGGAGGGTGGGACTCGAACCCACGACATTCAGAACCACAATCTGACGCTCTAACCAACTGAACTACATCCACCATGTAAGCGCTATCGGGCGTTACCACTGGAGCTCCTCCCGTTTTGCGAGTGCAAAGGTACAACAATCTTTTGAACTGGCAAAGAAAAAATGATGTTTTTTCTTTGACATATTTCATTTTTGTAATCTATGCGTGCCACCGCAATGGGTAATTACACAATATATGTCTGTAACGAAGAAGACAAATCGTCTGAAACACAGAGCACACAGAGGACGCAAAGAATGCAGAGATTTCCATCTGTCTATGAATTATATGACAGAAAGAATCGTCTCTATGTTCTTTGCGTCCTCTATATTTTCTATATCAAAATGTAGGAGGGAAGTTTACTTATAATACTCCTTCTTACCAGCAGCAAGAGTGTTCTTCATAAGTGAGCAGATGGTCATTGGACCAACGCCACCCGGTACAGGTGTGATGAATGAACACTTCTCTGCAACCTCGTCAAACTTGACGTCACCATTGAGACGGAAACCGCTCTTACGAGTTGCATCAGGAACACGAGTAGTACCTACGTCGATGATTACAGCACCTGGCTTAACCATGTCTGCAGTCACGAAGTCAGGGCTTCCGAGAGCAGCAATGATGATGTCTGCCTGAGCACACTCCTCCTTGATGTTCTTAGAGTGAGAGTGAAGAACAGTGACTGTTGCGTCACCAGGGTAACGCTTCTGCATCATGAGCTGAGCCATAGGCTTGCCGACAATATTTGAACGGCCAAGCACAACACACTTCTTTCCGCTTGTCTCGATATTGTAGCGTGCAAGGAGGTCTGTGATGCCGAGAGGTGTGGCTGACACGTAGCATGGGAGACCGATAGACATACGTCCCACGTTGATTGGATGGAATCCATCAACGTCCTTACGATAGTCGATAGCCTCGATTACCTTCTGCTCTGAGATGTGCTTTGGCAGAGGCAGCTGGACGATGAATCCGTCTACATCGGCATCCTTGTTGAGTTTGTCAACCTCGGCAAGAAGTTGCTCTTCGGTGATGTCGTCCTCGAAGCGGAGAAGCGTTGATTTGAATCCGCATTTCTCGCACGCCAGAACCTTGTTCTTAACGTATGTTTCGCTACCACCGTCGTGGCCTACAAGAATGGCTGCCAGATGCGGACGCTTGCCGCCATTTGCGACAATCTGCTCAACCTCGGCAGCAATCTCTTCTTTAATCTTGGCCGCTGTGGCCTTTCCGTCTATTAGTTCCATAAGTTAGTTGTATGTTTTGTTTTTCTTATTTCAGTTTTGGCATTCCTGGCATTCCGCCCATTCGGCTCATCATCTTTGCCATCTTGCCACCGCCGCCGCTCAGCATGTGCATCATCTTACGAGTCTGCTCAAACTGTTTCAGAAGTCTGTTAACTTCCTGAATGCCAGTTCCTGAACCTTTGGCGATGCGGTTGCGTCTTGAACTGTTAAGACATTCTGGATGAGCGCGTTCGTATGGCGTCATTGACTGGATGATTGCCTCGATGCTCTTGAATGCATTGTCGTCGATGTCGATATCCTTGATAGCCTTACCAACGCCCGGAATCATGCTTGCCAACTCCTTGATGTTACCCATCTTCTTTATCTGCTGAATCTGGTCCATAAAGTCGGTGAAGTCGAACTTGTTCTGTGCGAACTTCTTCTGAAGTCGGGCAGCTTCTTTTTCGT
>ODAI010036077.1_pt1 | contig 22372 bp, 16 predicted proteins | sample 1539321 | NCBI WGS metagenome assembly ODAI01 (sample SAMN02144231, study PRJEB22623) | gut metagenome | biome: sheep rumen | host: Ovis aries | place: New Zealand | reverse complement strand
TGGGGGTTTCCGTGTCTCGCCCGGTTACCGGACGGCCGGTAGTCTCTTAAGCTGCCTTTCCACCCTTACCAAAAGTTGTTTGCTGCGCAAACAACTTTAACGAAATTTGCAATGCAAATTTCGCCGAAAAAATGCTTCACATTCTTCCTTCTTGGCGGTATATTTCTGTTGCACTGGCCTTGGAGTCGCCTCCACCGGACGTTATCCGGCATCCTGCCCTGTGAAGCCCGGACTTTCCTCACCCGGATGCTTTCGCATCCGGCCGCGATCGTCTGTCTTACTTACAATGCCTAATTATATCTTTTTTTCCCGAAAATGGCAAGCCTGAAAAAGCCTATTGATTTAACAGCACCTGTATCTGGTCGAAAAGATCCTCTCTCGTCATAGCACCCAGCCTGCCGGACACCACCGCTCCCTGCGCATCCATAAAATAAGTCAGCGGAATTGAATACGCTCCATAAGAATAAGCCCCTTTCATCTCCGTATCAAAATAGACCGGAACTGTGTAACCGTTCTCCTCTATAAAACTCTTCACACCTTCCAAGGTATCCCGCTTGCCGTCCGTCAGATTGACCAGCACAAAATTGATGTCCTCTCCATATTGCTCATAGGCTTCCTGTATATGCGGCATCTCGGATTGACAGGGTCCACACCAGGTTGCCCAGAAATTCAGGATCACGGGTTTCCCCAGCAGCTCCGAAAATGCAATCGTTTCTCCCTCCGCATTCAGCATGGTAAAATCTATGACTTTCGTATCCTCGTCTGTCGGTTCATTTTGCGCTGCTTCCTGCTGTTGCACTGGTTGCGACGTTTCCTGTACCCCGCTCTGCTTCTCTTTCTCATAATTCAGTGACAATTTCGTATAAGCCAATGTCGCTCCCAGCAACAGCAGGATAAACGCCGTAAATCCCAGCAGCCACTTCACGTAATTCTTCATGTTCCTTTCTGCTCCTCCCACAACTTTTCATGCGCTGCCCTGTTCTCACACTGAGAGGACCGCCAGCAGCCGGTTCAACTGCCCCGTCATCATCAGGATCCCGACCAGGATCAAGAACCCGCCGCATACCTTGTTGATCACACCATAATGCTTCTTGATAAACGCGAATGCGGTCTGCAGCTTCTCGATCAAAACCGCCGATATCACAAAAGGTATCCCCATGCCCAGCGAATATGCCAAAAGCAGCAGCATCCCTTTCCCTGACCCTCCGGACGCAGATGCCAGCATCAGCGCCGAGCCCAGAAACGCACCGATACAGGGCGTCAGGCTCACCGCAAAGATCATGCCGAAGACCAGGGCGGACAACCCGCTCGTAATCTCCCATTTTACCTGCATTCCTTTGAAAAAGGTCAACGGTATGATTTCCAGAAATCCAAGTCCCAAAAGGATTACAATCAGCCCCGTAACCAGGTTTACAATGGTCTGATACCGCATGAGAACTCTGCCGATCGTCCCGGCAAACAGACCCAGCATGCAAAATACCACCGTAAATCCCACCACAAAACAAACAGCTCCGTACAGCGCCCTCTTCCGCTTTGCCGCACCGGCAAAATAGCTGATGTAGATCGGCAGCATTGGCAGCATACATGGCGATAGAAATGATATGATTCCCTCCAGAAAAGTGATCAGATATTCCATGTTACCCTCGTTTCGTAAAAAATGCGATTCCCGTTACAGGAATCGCATTTTATTATAACCCTTCCTAGCTTGTTCTATCAAATGTTTCGTCAATCCGCATTACGACTACATAGTCGTGGTATAGGTGGAAGTACCATCCAGATTATATGCTGCATTGGACGTATAACCATTGGAAGCATCCGCCTGCGTTCCCATATAGTAATTTACCAGAGATGCACTGGTGGCAACAGAGGAACCATAATCCTGGAACGTACTCTTCACCTGGGCCATATCCGCATTCTTGAATACATCCTCATTCACCGACAATCTGCCGTTGCTGCCCACCGTAACACCAAACTGACTCAATGTATCTGCACTCCTCGCCGTGGTCTCTCTGATCCTTGTCAGATTAGCGGACACACCGGAATTTGTGCTGGACTCCGCCGCATCAAACATTTTATTATAATTGTCCGCAAAACTCTTTACCGTAGACAGAATGCTCGCCACATCATACTGATTGGTTTCCTTGCCGTCTTTATCCTTCACCTTCGCATAGAGATCCGCTGATGCCAGCGCCTTCGCATCTGCCTTCACACCTGCAGCGCTGGTATTGGTATCCTGTTTCGCCGCCGTGGTGGTTGCAACGCTGGATGTACCAGAACTGCCGGTGGCATATCCCAGACGGGACGCAACTGTGGAACCGTAACTTGTGATATCGCTGCCAGAAAACAGTTCCTGCACCTTAGATACATCTGCAGACTTCAATGCCTTCTCATCCAATGCCAGAGTTCCGTCCGAATTCACCGTAACTCCGATCTCCGCCAGCTTATCCGCGTTGGTAGCGGTACTGCGCATCATGGAAGCCACATTTGCGGTCTTGCTCTGCAGATTGGAATCCTTCGCAGCATTCACCACATTGTTATACTCCGACACGAATGACTTCATGAGCGAGCCCACCTTATCCTGCACGGACTGATTGCCGCTCACATTCGCATAAGCGCTGTCGCTCTGCAATGCGGAAACAGAACTCTTCAAGCTGGAAAGCCCGGTGGTCAATGTGGAATTCGCTTTCTGCGTCTTGGCAGAAACCGTCGGATTCTTCTTAGAATCCAGAATCTGACTCAAAACATCCGTAGACTTCTTCGTCGTGCCGGAAGTCTTCCCAGTAGTCTGGTCAGCCCCCTGCGACTTGTAATAAGCTTTCAGCGTCTGCTTATATGCACCGCTCTGAATCGACTTTCTCTCCGTAAACATGCCATACAGATCAGCCGAATTATTCTTCGAAGTGCTGCCCGAGCCAAACAGCGCGCTGATTGAATTAGAACTCCATGAACTTAACGTCGACATAATCATCACTCCTTTGAAAACACGTCACATCCATGTGAAAAAAGTTTACAGTTTCCCTTATACTAATAATAACGTATATACGCGGAAAAAGCAAGAAGTTTCTTAATATTTTGCCTTTTCTCCCTGTACGATCCCCAAAATGGTCTCGAACACAGTTTGATTATCCTGCACCACCAATGCCACCCGTTCCTTCGCCCGACTCAGACCATGGAACAGATTGCGTACCGCCTCTCCCTGGGACCGAAGATATCCCGCCTCATCATACCGGAAGCTGTCATCCAGAAACATCACCACCCGGTCAAACTCTTTCCGCGCCACCTCCACAGCATCCTGGATATACACATACCCTTCCGCCTCATAGTTTTGCAGCAGCCGTTCCGCCTCTGTACGGTTGTTGCCGTAAGATAACGCCACCGACGGATACTCTCTTCTGTGATTGCCGTTCTTCACATACATCACACACCCGATAAATGCGGAAAGTTCACTGTTCACACGGATCCGGTTGGTCAGCTGATACGACACATAATCGGGGATCTCCTCAATCAGCCTTGCCCCGTCCTGTGTCCGCTCCATCGGTGAAATGGCATCTTCTCTGTCATACGAAAAGATCACCGGTGCCTTCCATGCCTCCGCGCACTCCAGCACCTCCTGCAATACAGGAGCCTCGATCCGATGTCCCTCATCCACGCAGATTACCGCATATCTCCCCGCGCCACGCCATTTCTCCAACATGCTCCGGTCAAAAAAATCAATCCGCTTCAGCCGCTCGTCCAGCTGCTCCAGTTCTTTCACCCAGGAGCCGAAATGCAGTATACATACCTTTTCCCGCCAGGAGAGCTGCATGGCGATGTCATAGAGCAGGATCGTCTTGCCCGTACCCGGCAACCCGGTAAAGCCCTGGACACTGACCGTCCGCCCATCCCGACCATTCAGCTGGATCCGTTTCAAAATATGCTTTTTAATATCCTTCTGCTGGGAGGTCAGAAAATACTCCTGCCTGAGAAACCGTCCCGGATCTGTCAACGGCGAGATCAGATATTTATCCTCCTTGAACAGTTCCTCAATGTCGCCGTCATAGCAGTTATCCTGCCTGTGCAGAACCTCTGCCAGCTCCTCCCAGTGTGCCTCCACCAGCCTCCCGCTATTGGATAGCCGCACCAGTCTGTCCCTGCTGCTGACGTATGTGTACGAATAGATTGTCCGTCCCAGTGCACCCAGATAATGCCTGTTCTGCAAAAGCTGTTTCTGGATCACCTCATCCGGCACGTCCCCGCTCTTTAACTCCACATTTACCACATAGTCCGCGTTCACCCGCAGCAGGTCAAATTCCTTTCCCAATTTGGGCATGACAAAGGAATAGAAAAATTCCAGCTTATACGCATCCTCCGCCACCACATCCAGTCTGGCGGAAAATGCTTTCAGATCCTGAATCTCCCATTCCTTGATCTTCAGATAATATTTTCGCTGGGACATCTGCCGTTCCAGCCGCTGCTGTGTCAGCGGATCATCCAGCCGTGTCAGGGCATAAATATTGATAGGTTTCAATGTGAGTTACCTCGTCTCCGCCTTTCCATGCGTCTTCTGAGCACCGCTGCACCGAGCGCACCCATTAACAGCAGGATCAGCCAGGTCTTTTCATCCGGCAGGTACTCCTCCCCTGTCTTGGGCGACTTCTTCACAGGCGCATTTTCATCTGTGGGCGATGCTGGCTGTCTCTCAGGTTCGACGGGATCTTCATGTTCCTCCATATCCTTATCGGTATAGACCACCGCATAGGTGGAAAACCGGTCTGTGACAAAGCTGAACATCGTCCCGTTTTCGTCCTGTACCGTGTCAAGCAGTTCGGCCTGCCCGTCATGCACACGTACCACCTTGAAACTTCTCGTATACTCGCTGTATCGCTCGGGCAGATCCGGTGCATTCATGACGATCTCGATGGGCGTATCTACCTCATGGACAGTACTTATGCCCTGAGTTTCTCCATCAACAAGAATCTGTTTAAACATGGTGATATCGAAATATGCAACCCCTGTGGCCCCCTGCGCTGCCAGTTTTGCCACTTCCGCCCGCTCCGATGCCTGCACACTGGTATCAATGCCGGAAATGTTCAGATACAGGTTTACCACATAGTCCTGTCCCGCCTTTCGAGCTTTCTCCGTCACTGCCTGCTCATCCGCCGTGAGCACATTCGCTGCCAAATCCGCTGTCAGATCTTCCGTCTGTACCAAAGGCACGTCTTCTTCCAGCACAATATAGGTGACAATCTTTCCTGTTCCTTCTGCGATCTCACCCCTTCCGTCGGTCTGTGTCTTAGCCGTGTCCACGATCTTCCAGGTGAGATTTACCGTATCATAATATTTGCCTTTTCCTGTGACAGCAATGCTGTAAGTACCCATTTCTTCGGCTTCCAGCGTTCCCCCGAGCTCATATTCCTCCTGTGTGAGCCGCATTTTGTGATCCGTCACGATCACCTGCGGCATATGGCGGACGCCCTCCTGATGATCAAACACTTCCCTATCCAGCGTTACAATGCATTCCCGCAGACTCTTGGGCGCCGCAGACAGATAAGTCACATTCCCCGCTCCGTCAACCAATTTTGCATAAACCGTATAGCCGCCATTCACCGGAATATCGAAATCATCATTGTACGGCTTCCACGCTTCCTCTCCCAGCAACTGCAGTGCCGTATCCGTCAGCGTACCGGTAGTCTTGTAATATAAGATACGATCCAGACCGCTTCCGGTATCCTCCCCTGTAATCTTCACATTCCGCAGTTCTTCCGCCGCATTGCTCCAAATACCTTTCGCCTCTGTGTCGGATAGCGTGATCCTGCCTGTGGGCGGCGTAATGTCAGCTACCCCTTCCACCGTAAAAATACTGTCCGTTTCCGCTCTGTCTATGGCAAACGTATAAATTCTGCCGCCATTGTCATCCGTCCCTGCATCAGTCAGGCTGACCGCCGTTCCATTCAAACAGACCGCAAAATTGCCTTCCGCCTCGCCTGTCACCATGCTGTAACCCCTGTGCAGCACAAACGTTACGGTCGCACTCTCATGCCAGGCCAGACCGCCCCGGGCAGTCACCGCCTCATCCACCGCCATGGTGTATCCGATCTGCTCCGCTTTCCTGGGAAGTTCCACCTGCAATCTTCTGCCCGGCTCGATCACGACTTCAGCCACGTCAGAAGCCGTATAATTCTTCTTTGCCGCATAGCACACCTGATAAGTGCCGGCGGCAAACGTAAGATCAGTCCGGGACACCGGTACAAACGCAGACGGGACATCCAAATTTCCTTCTATCTTCCTGTATTCCATGCCCGTGTCAAGTCCCTGAATCCTGCCGTCCGCTTTGCCCAAAATGGTCTCCGCTACCGCCGTAAGTTTGGGAGCCTGCTGTTCTTTTTCCGCGATACGAAATACCGCCTGATCCGGATTATACAGCGTCAGTGTATAATGCGCGTTCGCCAGATTTCCCAGATTGTACGCATATTCTCCCGCATCCTCGCCGGAATCTCTTCCGATATTTCCCGTCAACGCCTCGCCGTCCGCCAGTCCTTCCGTCACATAAATCAGTTCCGGATCCCCCTCCCCATACACCTTCTGTGCAGCTACCGGCGTAATGAGGATCTCTTTCGGCACGATGCGAAAGGATGTTTTCACATCAGTACCGATATAATTTCCCTTTAACGCAATGCGCACACCTGCCGGGGATTCAGCAGTACTCAACTCCACATTGCTGCTGTATGTTGCCTCATAATCCACACCTGCCCGCAGCACACTGCCGCAGCAGGTCACTGTGAGCGCCGGCTCGATCTCACTGCCCGTGTAAGCCTGATCCGCGACCGATGCAATCTCCACAGGTCCTACAGATATCATAACGCTGGTGAGATTTCCCGCCTTATCCGTTGCCGTGATCACATGACGCTTTCCGTCCGCTGATATCGAGTATGTGCCGTCTTCCTCCGTCACATCCCGGCCGTCCACTTTTACCGATTCCGGATAAGTATCCGTCACCGTGAACAATACATCTTTCGTATAAATCCAGCCGTCCACCACGCCGCCGATCACTGGCGGTATCGTATCGATCACCATGCCGTCCGAGGAGAGATACAGAACATTTCCTGCACGGTCGACGACTTTTGCATAAATCACATACTTCGCATTCCGATCGATCATAAATGCGCCGCTGTATGCGGTCCAGTCCGTTTCCTCCATGGACTGCACCACCGCTTCATCAAGCTGCGCTGCAGAAACATAATATCCTATGGATTCCACACCGCTTCCTGCATCAGACGCCGTGATGGTCACGCGCTGCATTTCCTTGAAAAAGATTCCGAATGTAATTTTGTTCAGGAAACTCTGCCATGTATAGGCCGAAACCTGAATCTCTGCCTCCGGTTTGGTCACATCCGCCACACCCGCCACGGTCACCACGCTGTCTGTTTCCGCCTGTGCAATGGTATATTGGTAGGTCGTATCACCGTTCGCATCTGTCCCTTCCCAGGTCAGGGATACAGCCCCCCCATTCACCATCACAGCAAAATTCTCCTCCGGCGTATATCCTGCCTTCAGCACAAAGGTAAGCACCGCATCCTCATGCCATGCCAGCTCCGTCCGATCCGCCGTCAGGAGATATCCGATCTGATCATTCTGTCCCGGAAGCGTCACCGTGAGTTTTCTGCCAGGCCCTATGACTACATCTGCCGCCTCGGAAACCTGATAATTCTTACTCTCGGCATAGCGAACCCGGTAGGTTCCTGCCGCAAGTCTCATGCCTGCATCCGTCACCTTTTCATAGGTCCCAGCATTACCTTCTGCATCCACCGGCGCATATTCCATGTAGGGATTCCCCCCGCCACTGTATATCGTCAGTCCGGTGATCGTGCCATCCATTTTTCCAAATATGGTTTCATCATTCCCAGTCAGTTCCGGCTTACTCTGATTCAGCTTCTCGATAACAAAAGAGGTGGATACCAGCTCCGGATCCTCAGGCAGCGCATAATTGGATGCATTCGCCCCGCCCAGGGACGCCGCCACAGCAGTATAGCTTTCACCGGGCTCATTGGCCTCCGTCTGCTCCCCGGCCACGGCAACCGTCACCTCTTCGCCGTCAAGCACTCCCTTTGCCACGGCGATCGGCTTCTGCGGCAAACCGTTATACACAAACTGCCTATTCCCCCACTCCACCTCGATCTCAATAGGAGAGATTGTAAAGTTTTTGGTCAGATCCTCTACTGCCACCGTATAATTCGGATTACCCGAAAAAGTGATCACGGCAGTATACGGAGTATCGCTGGCGTTTACCTGCTCTCCGCTCACCTCTATCACTCCGGCATCCCCGTCCGCGATTCCGTTCACTGTCACGGTCGGGATATGAGCGCTGCCGTCATAGACAAATTCCGTACTGCCCCACAGGATCTCCAGTTCCCGCGGCTTGATTTGAAACGTGCCTGCATACGAAGCCGCCTGCACTCCGTCCCGCATCACAGTGACCGAAATTGAAGCCGTGCCCACATTTGTGTTATTGTCATAAGCCGCCGTATATTCCTCTGCTGCCAGAACCGTTTCCTGTATCCCACTTTCCGCTGCCTCACGCGTCTGAAGCGTCACCGACAGATCATTCTGCACAACAGCATTGCCGGTATAGATCATATCCTCTATCCCTGTCACCACAAGCCCGGTCGTAACAAACTCCACCTGATCCGACAGCGGATTGGCAGCCGACCTGGCTACCAGATAATAGGCAGTCTCCGGCTCCAGACCCGCGCAGATCACCGTGCCCTCCGGCGCAGCAACATAGTCCTTCACAACCGTTTCCCCGTCTGACGCAAGCAGAGCATATTCATACTGCGGATCCAGATGCGTAAAGTGCATGCTCTCGGGATACACCGTCCAGTCAGGAAGAACCTCCTGTCCCTCCCCGTCCAAAGTGGAGTCCACCGGATTAATGGCTGTCGTCACCGTATGAACATCCTGCACCTGGGCATCCGCTTTCCCGATCTCCAATGCCTGATGCAGATACGGCGTATCGTCTCTCAGATTCCGCCATGTCATACTTTCCCCTGTCTGCCAGCCGATCGTGGTATCCGACATATCCCCCAGCACTTCCCCTGCAAGAGACAGCACATTACTGTCCGGGTCCACCAGTCTGTAGGAAAAGTCCGTATCCTGTTCCCGCGCCGTTACGGTAGAAGACGTGACTTCATACTTTCCCTTTTGTGCCTGCTTGATCACATTGATCGAATGCAGGATATCCGGATCCAGACTGGAATAAAAATCCGACGTGACCATACTCCCCGCGGTCATCGTCCCATAGTTAAAGGTAACTGCAATCGCGCTGTCCTCCAATACATACCCGTTTATATCATCATCTGTCATCACAATATCACTATCTTCCGCATAGGTCTTTTCAGTGACCGGCGCACCGTCCCACAATCCTGACAGATAAGCGCTTTTTGGGGAAAAAGCAACCGCTCTGGAAGCCTTGACCCTGTTATCAAATATCATAAAAAAGAACGCATTCCGTGTTTTCTCCCCTCTGGCTACCATCAGACAATAATTCTGTTCTCCGGCGGGCTGGGAAGGATCCGGGTTACAGACCACTTTATCATAGGTTTTATGAGTGTCTTGTGTCCATCTATCCTGATCCGGATCAAAGCTCCGCACAAATCTGACATCTGAAATACTTTTGCCGCTGTTGTTGACAACCTTAAGAGAAGTATTATACTGCTTGTCATAGACGCCAAAGGAATAGGTAAAAGAAATCTCTACTCCCTCCGCCGTCGTTCCCGTCACGGTACAGGAAAGGGTATCCCCATGGGAAGTATCTATCGCCGCAGGCTGCACCGACCAGCTTCCGGTATACGTGCTATTCCGCTCAGCTACCAGGTGTTCATAGGTCGTACCGTTCAGCCTGTAAGAAAAGATCCATCTCTCCTCTGGGGTTCCCGGTACAAAAAAGTCTCCGCTGGTGGGTACATTGCCGGCGCCCCAACCATCCTCATCGATCAGAAGTCCCAACATTCCATAATTTTCCCCACCCCTATTTGCCGTCCAATTGGTATCCGGAGAATTCTTCTCACAGTGAAATCCCCACGCCGCATCCGGGGTAGCTGAGGTTCCAAAGCTTCCATGTTGGCTGATGCCGATCTCCATGTAATATCCGCCCAGAAAGACATTTCCCTTACTGTCCGTATAACTGCGGGGCTTTGTATAATCAATGGACACCGCATCCGTCACCACAATCCCATATTCCACACCATCCATGGTGAAATTCAGCCATTCCTCGGTATAGAAGGGCTGCTTCGCCGCCACAGACCACACGCCGTCTTCCCGGTCTGCGTCGAACAGCTCCTCATTGCTCACCGCCACATCCGTGATCTCACCGTTCACCGTGATTCCCACCGCCTCCAGAATGGCCGCAAGGCTCACCCTCTCATCCCCCTGCAACACATACTGTCTGGTTCCATAAGTAAACTCTACCGTGTAGTAGGAAAATCCCTGCGTCTGCGCCACAACCGCCACATCCGCGTCCACGTCTACATCTGCGAAATCCGCAATCCCATCCTCCGCAGCTACCGTCCGAGTCACAAGACTTTCCGCCGAAAGACCATCCGCCGCTTCTGCCACATGATACACCTGGGACTCCAGATTCTCATTGGAAACCTCCGCCATGGCGAACGAAACCCTGACTGCACCTTTCTCGGAATCCGGCTGGATCTCCTCGCCCTCTGCGCTGTATATTTTAATGTCAAAGGTATAAGATACCGCTACATTCTGCTCTTCATCGCGCACCTTATCCACCGCATCTAACACCTCTGCAGCCTCAGATGCCGTTACCTCCCGCACGGAGAGGACTGCATTGGCCGGCAGAACGCCCGGATCTGCCATCACAGACACGACACCGCCGCCAACCTCCACCGATCGTTCAAAAGATTTCATATAAAGCAGATCATTCCCGGAAACAGTAGACAGCAAAAGCAGGTCATTGGCCGAAACACTGTCTGGCATGATCTCACCATTCTCCCCCTCCGCAGGCTGAACACTTTCCTCCGGATCCGCTGTTTTCTCCACAACATCCCCGCCCGACACATTCGGTACTCTTTCCTCTTCACCGGTCTCCATCGCATAGACGCTGGTTTCCACACTGCCCAAAAAGAGCGCTGCAGACAACAGATATGCCAGCACTTTTCTCATTTTTCCCAAATGCTTTTTCTTCATCGCAGCTGCTCCTTTCTGTCAGACTATACAATCTATATTATTTTACCATATTTTACATGGCAAAACAAGGCAAAAGCCCTTGTTTTGCTTGATTTTCAGCGGCATTTCTTGACTTTTAACATGGATTAGGATAGTATTGGAACGAGGCGTCCTGACGCCGTGAGAGGCAAGACTATGGCAAAATCGTTAAACACCGGTAAATCAAGCAAAAAAAGCACCCTTTTCTGGGCAATATTATTTGTGATCGGGCTGCTCTGCATCTGGAAAACCCAGCGCGCTGTACCGATCATGATGGATGACGAATGGTACAGCACTGTGTTGTCCTCCGAGGCGCCCCTTTCCTCCCTGCATGATATTGTGCAGGCGCAGATCTGGCACTATCTCAATTGGGGGGGACGCACCGTTGCTCATACCATTGACCAGCTGATTCTTTTGAGCCTGGATGAGCCCGCTGCAGATGCATTGAATGTGTTCATGATCCTGCTGTTAGCCTGGATGATCAACGCCATCATGCGCATCCACAGGGAACACTTCTTTGCTTTCTTCACTTTGACGATCGGCTTTCTGCATGCCCTGAACGCCAACTGGAAGATGAGCATGTATTGGCAGACGGGGGCCTGCAACTATCTGTACACCACTGTTTTGATCCTGGCATTTCTATGGATCTATCTGAAAACCTTGGAGCCGTCATCGGAAACACCGTCCAAAACGGCGCTTCCGGTCAGCCTGCTGAAGGCCGTTATGCTCCTCCTTCTCGGACTTTTATGCGGCTGGACTAACGAGAACATGGGTCCTGCGGTCTGGGTACTCACTCTGTTGATCATGTTTCTGCACAAACGCGCCAAGGAACCCATTCCCCTCTGGATGTTTTCCGGAAACGTGGGGTGTCTGGCCGGCAGTGTACTGATGATCCTCGCACCCGGGAACAGCGTCCGCAGTGCAGAAGTCACAAGCAGTAACTACGGGACACTCTGGCAGATTTTCCTGCGCATGTACGGTGTCTGTAAAGGCGCCTGGGAATATTTGTTTCCGGTACTGTTTGTAACGGCTGCGGCTCTGCTGATCAACCTGTGTATCCGTAACATCCGCCCGAGTCAGACAGAATGCATTCTCCTGATCGGCGCGCTGCTCTCCTGGGGCGCTATGGTTCTGTCACCGCATTATCCGGACCGGGCCGCTTTCGGCACCATGTGCTTTTTACTGTGCGTATTGATGTCTCAGGCACAGGCTATCCTTTCTGCACTAACCTGCAAATGGCAGCGCGCTTTCTTCGCAGGGATCGGCGTATTCATCTGGCTGCGCGGCATGTACTTTTTGGGTGAGTTTCTGGCGATCTGCTGGGGCTGGATCCGGTAGGTCTCATACGGTCCTATCCGGCTGGCAAAGCGGCACCGCCCGGTGCAAAATTCCCGGTGTAAAAATTTCTGCATTTTTCAAAAAATTGATTGACTTTCACTATCAGAAATGCTATTATATCTTTTGCGTGATGCGCAGGCGGAAGTGTCGGAACTGGCAGACGAGCAAGACTAAGGATCTTGTGGTAGCAATACCGTGTGGGTTCAAGTCCCATCTTCCGCATGATTTTAAGTGGTGGGGAGCCTTATAAATCAAGGCTCCCCGCTATTTTTGTTTTCTACCCTACTTGAACACCCGCATAAACATTCCAATCATCATATACCACTTGTATTTCACCTGGCAAACAGATATAATGGTAGAAGCTTACTAATTTAATGATCCAAAGGGGAATATCACATGAAATTTAAGAAAATAGCATTGATCGGCGTTCTGGCCTTCACGACCTTTACCGCCTGCACAACAGAAACCGAAACGGAAAGCAAACAAAATCAGACACAGCTCGACATCACTGCCCCTGTGCAGAGAGCGCAGGACGTGGCAGATGACATCAACCAGAACTATGACGGCGGCGTTTCTGATGACTATAACAACCTGCGGTAACCCCAGGCTCAACTCATATCATTTCCGCTCACTTCTTATCTGCCGGATGGTACACCAGCAGATCTTCTATCTTACACTCTAACGCGGTGCAAAGTTTACTGAGCACATGCGTATCCAGGCGTGTGACCTCGTTTTTGCAGTATTTATCAATCTGTTTCCAAGTCATCTCAGCTTTATAGGAAAGCTTATTTTTACTTATCCCTTTTTTCTCCAGAAGTTCATCCAGACATATTTCTATACGCCCATAATCCGAGTCCTGCATCGTTTTCCCTCACACGTTCTGACCAATATTCACTTAGCTCTTTATTCTTATTTTAGTTTTAAAATCTATCTTATGTAACCCTAAATATGTTATAGTAATATAGATACAGAAACGTGTGTTTTAAATTTTGTCGTATTATGACGATAATTAAATGTTTTTTCTATTGATTTTTTTACACCTATCAGTTACATTATAATTAGCACCACATTTGTGGATTGTATCAATATACTAAAAGGGGAGAAACGTATGGAGAAACATGTACATTTTTTCGCTGCATTTTGGAAGAAACTGCTTAAAAAAATACGTTTCCGGCTAAAACTGATTCGGCTGGATTCCTTATGGTATGCCTCAGGCGGCAGCTCCTACATGCTTTTTCCACCTTCTTTCTATTATACCCATAATGAAAAAGAAATTACTGAACTCACAGAACAGGAATTGGACACATTAAGAGAAATACTTTTGGAATACAAAAAGAAAAACAGTTTATGAGCGAAGGTCGCTGACTCCCGCTACCGCAAACAGATACGCCACGGCTAGGATCACCGGCAGCGCAATATCATAAAAATTCAGAGTGCGCATCACGATCTCTTCCTGAAACAGGAAAGAAGAAAACCAACCGATTGAAAAAGCGTATAAGACAGCTATCCCCAGAAAGATTGCTGCAGTCAGTAGCTTGCTGTAACAACCGATAGGGTTCATGACAAACTGCCGAAGATCTCGCGCTTTCCTAATTCCCTGCACAATACCGGCCAAAATGCTTCCGCAGAGCACGACAAACAATCCGGTATTACCTATTCTGTAACACCAGAAAAGTACATTTACAACTTTCTTTGCCCCCAGATAAGATGGATCCTGTCTGTCTGATCCATCCAGATCCTGCAAATTGGTATATTCCCGGGCCATTGCAATATATGCAACGTTTTCCGCCCATTCCTGCTCGCTCACGCCGCCGATTCCGGCTTCATACCCTTTCAGCCAGATTGCACCCTTCATTCCCTCTGCAACCAGTGTGTGCAGTTCCGTGATCTCGGAAAAAGTTCTGCCTCCGGCGGAAGCCAGCAGCTGAATCCTCCCCTTTTGTTTTGGCAGTCTGCCATCCCGAAAGGCTTCCTCCAGCTCCTCATTGATCTGATGGAACAGTTCCTCCACCTGGCGCTCCGTTCCCCACATCTCACAATCTACCAAGGAATCTCTGAGCACCCATCCCAGAAAATCCCCCTGGATCGGATATTCTTCAATATTTCCCTGAAATCTCGGCGAATTGTGGATGCTTGCTAAAAGCTCCGGATACTCCATCAGTGTCTCCGAAGCCTCAAACGCTTTCTCCAAGGCGTCATAGGGCGCCCAGACCTCCGCAGTCCTCCGGTCCGAATCTATCCTGTAGATCTCTTTGCAGAAACGCCCCAGTTCCCCTTCCGTCCGCGTATTGATCTCGAACACATCAAAGTAATGTCTGTTCACCATGCCATAGGTCAAGGTTCCGACTCCAAAAAGGACAAACGGGATGCAAAAGAATACTACCTTTTTCCACATTCTCTTGCGGACAATGACGGCCACACCGACGAACGCCCACAGAATAAGGCATGCCAAGAGCCACAGCCCATCCTCCTTCAGATAGTAAGTCTGCAGGAACAGGAGCCCCAGAAAAACGGGCAGACAGTAGTCGATCCCCTTCTGCTCTTTTCCCATACGGAACAGGATCAACAGCATCAGAAGCAATACGATCAATGCCATAGGCCCGATGAGCGCGTTCCGATAAAGCCTGGTCCCGCCCCAGATTTCAAATGCCTGCGGCATAAAAAGCAGATACAGATAGGTCGCATACGGCATGATCTTCACCCGGCAGATCTGTTTCATCAGCAGAAACCCAAGAACTGCACCACACCACCACAATATAGCGACCCAAACGGTATACGGAATATGCGAAAGCTTTACAAGATTCAGAAAAAGCGGATACCCGATATATTTTACCAGGGAATCCGGATCCGGTTCTGTGAAATGCGTCTGAAAATCTGCATAAACGATCATAAGCCGGTCATCCCAGCGCTGTGCCGCCGGGAACCAAATCCCGATCCTGACAGCCAGCAACGCCCGCAAAAGGAATGTCACGGCAAAAAATAATCCTGATAATAATCTTTGCATATTGAATTCTGATCGCTCTTTCATTTCATCCCCACATATTCTGAAAATTGTAAAATACTGTCTTGTCATAAACAACAAATCAAGGACACAAACAGGTTTCCCCGTTTGTGTCCCCCTGTATTGATCTTATTGTCGAGATAATAAGATTATGGGCATCCTTATCTCTGTACACGTCCGGAAGCATCGCCGCCAGCCAGAGTCTCAACTTCTTTTCTGGAAACCAGGTTGAAGTCGCCAGGGATAGTGTGCTTCAAAGCGGAAGCTGCTACACCGTACTCAAGAGCAGCCTTGAAGTCCTTACCGTCTACCAGACCACAGATCACGCCGCCTGCAAAGGAGTCGCCGCCGCCTACACGGTCAACGATCGGACGGATGCTGTACTCTTTGGAGTGATAGAACTCCTTGGTATCTCTGGAGTAGATACATGCGGACCAGCCGTTGTCGGAAGCGGAATGGCTTACGCGCAGAGAGGAGATGCAGTACTCGAAGTTGTAGTCTGCAACCATCTGCTCGAAGATAGACTTGTAACCACCGAGCTCCAGATCACCGCTGGTAACATCGGTGTTGCCGGGCTTGTAGCCAAGAACCAGCTCTGCATCCTCTTCGTTTCCGATACATACATCAACATACTTCATCAGGTTCTTCATAACCTTCTGAGCCTTCTCGGAAGACCACAGTTTCTTACGGAAGTTCAGATCTACGGAAACCTTTACGTTGTGCTTCTTTGCAGCGATCAGAGCTTTCTCGGTCAGCTCAGCAGCCGCATCGGAAACAGCGGGAGTGATACCGGTAAAGTGGAACCAGTCAGCACCCTCAAAGATCTCATCAAAGTTGAAATCAGCCTCGGTAGCGGTAGAGATGGAGGAATGTGCTCTGTCATATACAACCTTGGAAGGTCTCATAGCGGAGCCGCTCTCCAGATAGTAGATACCAAGTCTCTCACCGGTTCTTGCGATGTGCTTGGTCTCTACACCATACTTTCTCAGTGCAGCAACTGCGCACTCACCGATCTCGTTGTCGGGAACTGCGGTAACGAACTCTGCATCATGACCATAGTTAGCCAAAGACACAGCTACGTTAGCCTCACCGCCGCCGTAACATACGTCGAACTCGTCTGCCTGGATAAATTTCTCATGATTGGGGGTGGAAAGTCTGAGCATGATCTCACCCATAGTAACTACTTTTGCCATTTTGTTTGTTTCCTTTCTTTGTTAAATTATTTATTTTGTGATTAAACCTGAACCAAATGTACAGCGAATCCGCCAATCTCGCAATCGAGATAAATCGCAGTCATCTTGCCGTTCTTCACCACAGCGGACTCCTCGATAAACTTCATGCCTTTCACGGACTCCAGATAGTTCTTTGCACGAACCACGCTGTTGGTACCGATCGCAATGTGACCGTTCTTGCCGCGGCCGATCTTCTTCATACACTCAACTTCGATACCTGCGAAGATAGAGCTGTTACCGATCTTCTTCTTGAATCCGAAGAGCGTATCAAAGCAATCTGCCACTTTCTCCGCTTCCTCAGCATTCTCGTTATTGATACCGATATGTCTCAAATGGAAACCAAGCATGGTTCTCACTGCTTCCTCTGTCAAAGCCTGGATCTCATCAAACTTGCCCTCTGCAACCAGATCTTTCTTCACCATCCAGGAACCGCCGCAGGCGATGATCTTGTCAAATGCAAGATATTCGCAGATATTCTTGGCATTGATACCACCGGTAGGCATAAACTTCATCTGTGTGTAAGGAGCTGCCATGGATTTGATCATATTCAGTCCACCTGCTGCCTCAGCAGGGAAGAATTTCACGACATCCAACCCCAGTTCGATCGCAGCTTCCACATCGGAAGGATTTGCGGTACCGGGCGTTACGGGCACACCTTTTTCAATACAATACTTTACAACCTTGGGATTCAATCCAGGGCTTACGATGAACTTTGCACCCGCGTTTACCGCACGGTCAACCTGCTCTGTGGTCAGCACAGTGCCTGCGCCTACCAACATCTCAGGGAATGCTTCGCTCATGATCTTGATGGATTCCTCCGCTGCTGCGGTTCTGAAGGTCACTTCCGCACAGGGAAGACCGCCCTTTACCAGCGCCTCAGCCAAAGGCTTTGCATCCTTTGCATCATCCAGCACAACAACCGGTACAATACCGATCTTGCTGATCTGCTCTAATACTGCGTTCATTTTATTCCTCCTTATTTTGGGTACTTATTTCAGCACTTCCTCCACAGCCGCCTTGATCGCATCATCCTTGCAGTTTGCAAAGAAATACTCCTTGAACGGTGCACCGGACAACGCGCCCTTTACCAGATCACGGTCCAGGTTCTTCAAAATGGTCACCATATCCGTATGGGTGACTTCCTTAACCTTATCCAAAATCTTCTTATTGCGCTGCTCAGGAACGACTCTCTCAGGAGGATAGCCGCCACCGCCGGGCGCACAGAACAATTTTTCAAAAATATACTCCAGCTTCAGCTCGCCGCCCCAGCCGAAATTCTCCGCGAAAGGAAGCGCCACACAGTTGCCGTCGTTTACCTGCGTAAACAGATATGCATCCAACGGGGACTGGATATGTCCGCACAATACCTTCGGGAAAGAATTGCATGCCAGCATAGCGCCCTCCCCGGTACCGCAGCCTGTGATCACAAAATCAGCCGCACCGGAATTCAGCAGAGTCGCCGCCAGAATACCGTTCTGCACATAAGTCAGGGAGTTGGGATCCTCTGCGCCGAGCATACCGTAATTGAACACCTCATGTCCCATGGGCTCCACGACCTTCTTCAGCGCATTGCAGATCAGCTCGTTCTTCGCCGCCTGACTGTTCTCATTAATCAATGCAATCTTCATGTTTGTAAATAACCTTTCTCAAAATTAAGAGGGCTGCTTTCCGATATAAGCCAGGATACCGCCGTCTACATACAGAATATGTCCGTTCACCGCATTGGAAGCCTCGGAAGCCAGGAATACCGCAGGACCGGTAAGCTCCTCGGGATCAAGCCATCTGCCGGCCGGAGTTCTCGCACAGATAAACTCGTCGAAAGGATGTCTGCTGCCGTCAGCCTGCTTCTCACGCAAAGGTGCAGTCTGAGGGGTAGCAATGTAGCCGGGTCCGATACCGTTACACTGAATGTTGTACTGAGCATACTCTGCGCAGATATTTCTGGTCAGCATCTTCAGACCACCCTTACCTGCTGCATAAGCGGATACCGTCTCACGACCGAGTTCGGACATCATGGAACAGATGTTGATGATCTTTCCGCCGCCCTTCTTGATCATGGAAGGGATCACAGCCTTGGATACGATGAAAGGTGCATTCAGGTCAACGTCAACAACCTGTCTGAACTCTGCAGCGGTCATCTCGGTCATAGGGATACGCTTGATGATACCTGCATTGTTTACCAGGATATCGATCACGCCAACTTCCTTCTCGATCTGAGCTACCATAGCGTTTACAGCGTCCTCATCGGTAACGTCGCAGACATAGCCGTGCGCCTTGATGCCTGCCTCTTCATAATTCTTAAGTCCCTTCTCCATACTCTCCTGGGTACGGTCGTTAAAGCAAATGGTAGCACCTGCCTCAGCATATGCCTTTGCGATTGCGAAACCGATGCCGTAAACAGCGCCGGTAACCAATGCGATCTTGCCCTCAAGACTGAAATTTGTGTACTTGCTCATTTTGTTTCTCCTTTTCTTTTATAGATTTTTACATCAGATCCTTGTTGTCCACACCGTCCATGTCGTCAAAGTCCTGATTCTCGCCCACCATACCCCAGATAAAGGTGTATGCCCTGGAACCGCATCCGGAATGGATGGACCAGCTGGGAGAGATCACAGCCTCTTCGTTTCTCATCACGATGTGACGGGTTTCCTGAGGCTCACCCATGTAGTGCATTACAAAAGCATCCTCAGGCATCTCAAAGTACAGATACACTTCCATTCGTCTGTCATGGGTATGGCAGGGCATGGTATTCCACACACTGCCGGGCTCCAGCTTGGTCATGCCCATCTCGAGCTGACAGCTCTCCACCTGACCGGGAAGTATGTACTTGCAGATGACTCTGTGGTTGGCATCCTCTAAGGTACCAAGTTCCACTTTATTCTCATCCTTCACAATGACCACGCCCTCCTCGGGAGTCCCGTTGGGCTTGATCAGGACGGTAGGGCATGTCCTGTGTGCAGGAGCAGAATTCAGATAAAATTTAGCGGGATCCGCATTGTCAACGCTCTCAAACGTGATATCCTTCGATCCCATGCCGATATACATGCCCTCTTTGAAGCCGACATTGTATACCTTTCCGTCAATTGTGATCTTACCGGCACCGCCGATGTTGATCACACCCAGTTCTCTTCTCTGGCAGAAATACTCCGCGCGAAGCTCGTCCCCTGCCGTCAGCTTGATGGGTGCCGTAGGTACTGCCGCACCTGTGATGATCCTGTCGATGTGGCTATATACCAGCTTGATCTCGCCGGGTACGAAAAGATTCTGGATCAGAAACTCTTCTCTCAGACGTTCTGTGGTATAATGCTTTACATCTCTTGGTGATACTGCTGTTCTAAGTTCCACCTTACGCCTCTCTTTCCTTGGCTTTTTTGCCAATTGTTCATAAAAGTACTTTCAGTATAACATAAATTCCATCACAATTCCACCTCAAAACTTAATTTTTTGGATTTTTTTGGTATAAAGCTGACAAAACTTTTCCAAACATGCTCTTTTCTTTTTGTCGATTTTATGCTATAATACAAGGCAATGCAAGGCAATGTTTTCACGTGGAAATGCGGGACATTTTCAGCGCATTTACGCATCTGCTTTGCAAAGCATCCTATCACATACGCAAAGGAGTTTAACGATGAGATTAATTACACGTTCTGACTTTGACGGTCTGGCATGCGGGGCTCTTCTGAAGGAAGCCGGCATCATCGACCACTGGAAATTTGCGCATCCCAAGGATCTGCAGGATGGATTGGTTGAAGTGAATGAAAATGACTGTCTCGCTAATGTACCTTATGTAGAAGGCTGCGGACTGTGGTTTGACCACCACTCCAGCGAACACGAGAGGCTGCAGCTCGCCGGCAAATATAAGGGCGAGAGCCGTATCACCCCCTCTTGCGCGCGTATCATTTACGAGTATTATGGCGGAAGGGAACGCTTCCCGCAGTTTGACGATATGATGGAAGCTGTGGACAAGGTGGATTCCGGCAACCTCACGATCGATGAAGTGCAGAATCCCAAGGGATGGATCCTGATCGGTTATCTGATGGATCCCAGAACCGGGCTGGGCAGATGGCGTAATTTTACCATCTCCAACTATCAGCTTATGGAGAAGCTGATCGACGCCTGCCGTACCATGTCTACAGAAGAGATCCTGGCACTGCCTGATGTACAGGAGCGCATTCAGACCTATAACGAGCAGACGGAAAAATTCGTTGAGATGGTAAAGAAATATACAAGAGTTGACGGAAAGCTGATCATCTCCGATCTTCGCGGCGTGGACCCGATCTATTCCGGCAACCGTTTCATGATCTACAGCATGTATCCGGAACAGAATGTATCCGCATGGATCGTAAACGGCCGCGGCGGACAGGGTTGCTCTGCTGCTGTGGGCTACAGCATTCTGAACAAAACAGCTACTCTGGATGTCGGCAGTCTGATGCTCAAGTACAACGGCGGCGGTCACAGAAAAGTCGGAACCTGCCAGTTCTCCAACGAGAATATGGACACCGACCTGCCGAAGATGCTGGCCGAGTTGTCTGCTCTGGCAAACGCATGATCACCCCCCGCAGCATATGCCGAAATCGGCAGCCAAATCAACATGCAAGCATGTCACCCTGGCTCATTGTTCGCAGGAATAAACATTGCGCATAATACATAAGGGAGAGCCGGTTTCGACTCTCCCTTTTTCTTTTTCCCTCTGATCCTGCTGATCAGACCGGCTATTTTGTAATATCCGTACCGAAATATTTCTCTGAAATCTGTCCCAATGTCCCATCGGCTTTCAACTCCGCGATCGCCTGATTGATTGCCTCACGAAGACTCTGTGAATCCTCACCTTTCCGCAAAGGTATGCAGACATGATTAGCATCCTCGGTAAGCGCCGCAATCTTCAGAGCCGCATCCGGATGAACGCCCATATAATCATAGAAAGTCACTTCTGCATTCAGCGTCGCATCAATCCTCTTCTGCAAAAGCAATTCAATCGTCTGGTTCAGGTCATCCACACCTGTAGTTGTCGCACCATAACGCTCCGCCAGCTCCGCATAAGTACTGGAAATCGTGTTGGCTGTAGTCTTCCCCTTCAAATCTTCAAATGAAGTGATATCCGTATTATCCTTGTTCACAATGATCGCTGTCCGGATATAACCGTAAGGTTCGGTAAAGTCATACTTCTGTGCTCTCTCTTCGGTATAGTCCACACCGTTCACCATGATATCATAACGTCCGGCCTCAAGTCCTGCCAGCAATCCGTCCCATTCTCCTTCAATAAACTCAGCCTCCACTCCCAGTTTACCGGCAATCTGCTGTGCGACTTCCACATCAAATCCCACCAGTTTATCGGACTCGTCATGATACGTCCATGGCGCCCATGTTCCTTCCATCGCAACCGTGATCTTGCCGGCTTCCCTGATCCTCGCCAACTGATCCCCTGAACCGGTCAAAGCTGCCCCCGTTCCCGAAGATCCTTCAGCACTGTTTCCGGCTCCGCCGCAACCCGCCAAAGCCAACACCGCTAAAGCCGCTGCCGTTGCCGCAAATTTCCTCCAGACAGTTCTTCCCGTCCATCTGCTCTCTTTCCTGATGCCTGTTTTTTTCATGTCATCTCTCC
>ODAI010034866.1_pt1 | contig 22376 bp, 20 predicted proteins | sample 1539321 | NCBI WGS metagenome assembly ODAI01 (sample SAMN02144231, study PRJEB22623) | gut metagenome | biome: sheep rumen | host: Ovis aries | place: New Zealand | reverse complement strand
TTCATCCCGGCATCTCTCGTATCAGATGTTTATGAGAGAGATCTTACAAAGTACGAAGGACAGGAGATTGAATTCATCATCTCCGAGTTCAATCCGCGCAGACGCAGAATCATCGGCGACCGCCGCGTGATCCTCGCAGAGCGCAAGGCAGAGGCAGCGAAAGAGCTGTTCTCCCGCATTCAGCCGGGTGATGTTGTTGACGGCACGGTCAAGAACGTTACAGATTTCGGCGCATTTGTAGACCTTGGCGGCGCAGACGGTCTCCTTCACATCTCCGAGATGTCCTGGGGCCGCGTTGAGAATCCGCGCAAGATCTTCCATAACGGTGATCCGCTCACAGTCCTCATCAAGGATATCAAGGGCGAGAAGATTGCTCTTTCCCTCAAGTTCCCGGACCAGAATCCGTGGATCGAGGCTTCCGAGCGTTTCAGCCAGGGCAGCATCGTCACAGGCAGAGTTGCACGTATGACAGATTTTGGTGCATTCGTAGAGCTTCTTCCGGGCGTTGACGCTCTCCTTCATGTATCTCAGATTTCCAGAGATCATGTTGACAAGCCGGCTGACGTCCTCAAGATCGATCAGGTCATCGAGGCAAAGGTCGTTGATTTCAACGCCGATGATCATAAGATTTCCCTTTCCATGAAGGCTCTTGAGTCCGCTCCCGCAGCTGATGCTCCGGTCTATGAGGACACAGATATCGATGCTCCGACCCTTGATGTTCCGGACGCTGAATAATCAGGAATAACGAATAGAGCTAAAGCTGCCGCAATGAAGCGGCAGCTTTTTTACGTTTCCCTTTTCAGATAGCGAAGGACCGATCGGATGTATTTCTTCAGACGGTCCGGCCTTTCCGGAAAGACCGAATCGACCGGAATGAGCGAGAAGCAGTTCTCGCGCACTGCCTTTTCCCTCCGGTCAGCCGCGACGTAGGCCGTCAGCGACTTGTGGGCGGCATAGCCCTCCGCGAGCAGGAACTCATAGTTCTCAAAGTCAGTATAGTATCTCCTCAGCATAGACCTGTCACAGGTAATTTCCAGTCTGACATTGTCTCCGCTCGAGACGAGACGGAACACTTCGTCGGTGAAATCAACAGGGACCGGAATATCTTCCGGCATTCTCCACTCTGCCCACAAAATTCTCTTCTCCGCGCCTTCTTTATCATCAAGGCCTGCTTCTATAGACGTGTCCGGAAGTGTAAACAGACGGGAAAGATCGAGCAGCGACGAGGAGAGCATGGCTCCCTCTGCGTCATTTCTTATTCCATATCGCTCTCCAAAGAGAGACAGGTAGTCCGAAAGATGATGGCTTGCGAGGCCGAACATGAACCTGTACGGCATAAGCGCCCGCATGACATCCAGCGTTTCTTTCCCTTTTGTCGGATCCGCTGCTCTGTACGCCTGATATTTTTTCCTCAGATGCGGGAGATCGAAGCTGTTTCCGTTAAACGTCATTATACACGAAGAGCGCATGATGACTTTTGCCAGCTCGGATAAAATGTCATACTCATCTGACTCACGCTCCGCGATCCATTCGCGCTCCTCAAGCGGTTTTCCGTATATGATCGCCCGGGCACTCAGCAATTTGCTTGTGCGCCAGAACCGCCCCTCCGTCTCTATATCAACGAGGCACCATCCGTCCGTGAACACAGAAGCATGCGGCAGTTCAATGTAATATGTGTTGTATATCATAGCTGTCCCCCGCAAAAGACTCGGTCAGACCCGGCCTAAGAAGCACGAGCACCGGAATTTTTACATGGACAATTATACTACATTGTGGAATAATAAACAAAGATTGGCTGCAGACAGGGGCTTTTCCCAATTTGTTCACATCACCGGGAGTAGCAGCGTATGAGACTGCTTAAAAAAACAGACATACTACTTATCGCTATATTGGCCGCCATTCCGCTTGGCATGCTGGCTTTCAACGCAATATCCGCCATGAATTATGACGAGACAAGGCTGGTCATTTTGAAGGACGGAGAGATATACGGGACATATCCGCTGACCGATGACCGGATTATTGAGATCGGCGATACCAACATTTGCGAAATAAGCGGCGGTGAAGTAAAAATGACGTTTGCGGACTGTCCGGATCAGGTCTGTGTACACTCAGCGCGAATCAACAGTTACGGCGGCAGCATCGTGTGTCTGCCCAATAAGATCATCCTCAGCATCGAAAACGCGGAAGAGGATGAGGACCCGAACGCGCCCGATGCCATAGCCCGCTGAACAAGGAGTATGTAACGGAGAATGTTTCTGAATGATATAAATATGCCCCCCTACCGCGGCGGAACTGCCACCAGGACCGCTTATCTCGGTCTCTTCATGTCCCTTGCCATTCTGATGGGATATGTTGAAGCCATCATCCCTGTACAGATGCCCGTGCCGGGCATGAAGCTCGGTCTGCCGAACCTGGTGATCGCCGCAGTATTATATCTGTACTCATGGAAGGAGGCGGTGATTATCTCCGCGCTCAGAGTCGTCGTCATCGGTTTCCTTTTCGGAAACATGTTCAGTATAACGTACGGTCTTCCCGGCGCAGTGTTCAGTCTTCTTATCATGGCGGTCCTGAAACGTACCGGCATCTTCAGCATCATCGGGGTCAGTGCCGCGGGCGGCACCGCCCATAACATCGCCCAGACCGCAGTCGCGTTCCTGATTGTAAAGGGCTTTCCGGTCAGATGGTATCTTCCTCTGCTCATGATCGCCGGCCTTCTTGCGGGAACTCTGATTGGTTTTGCGGATTCCCTGATCATTCCGAGAATATCTCCCGAAGCACATGCTAAATAAGGAGAACACAGATGTACGCATATATTAAAGGTGAAGTCGCCGATATAGACGACACAAGCATAGTCATTGACAACAACGGAATCGGATACAATATCACGGTTCCGGGCTCCGTCACAGATTCCGGTATCAGCATCGGCGACGAAGTCAAGATCTACACGCATTTTGCCGTCAGAGAAGACGCGATGCAGCTCTACGGTTTCATTTCCAAAGACGATCTGGCCATGTTCCGCCTGCTTCTAAATGTCAACGGGATCGGGCCGAAAGCGGCCTGCGGAATTCTTTCGGGACTGTCCGCGGACGATCTGCGATTTGCGGTGCTCTCCGATGACGCCGCGTCTATTGCCAGAGCCCCGGGCGTCGGCAAAAAGACTGCGCAGAAAATCATCCTCGAACTAAAGGACAAGGTCGATCTTCAGGACGCTTTCGAGCTGAAAGCCGCCCACACCGAAGAACGATCCGCAAAGCCGGCGGCAAACAGCGTCGAGTCCGAGGCAGTCATGGCTCTCACGGCCCTCGGGTATCCGAACGCGCAGGCAATGAAGGCAGTAAAGGCTGCGTCAAAGAAGACAGGCGCTGTCTCTGTCGAGGATCTTCTTAAAGCCGCCCTGAAAGAACTGTTCTGATCTAAGGAGGATCTTATGCCGACAAAGCGAAAAATCAATACAGACGCGACACCGGAAGATGTGCGTCTCGATCACAGCCTGAGACCCCGCTATCTGAAAGAGTACATCGGGCAGGAAAAGACAAAATCAAACCTGAAAGTCTATATAGATGCCGCCAAATTCAGGGGCGACACGCTGGATCATGTGCTGTTCTACGGACCTCCGGGTCTCGGCAAGACGACACTTGCCGGTATTATTGCAAATGAAATGGGGACGAACCTCAAAGTCACCTCTGGCCCGGCTATTGAAAAACCCGGAGAGATGGCCGCGATCCTCAATAATCTTCAGACCGGTGATATACTGTTCGTCGATGAGATCCACCGGCTGAACCGTCAGGTCGAGGAGGTCCTGTATCCCGCTATGGAAGATTTCGCGATCGACATCATCATAGGGAAGGGCGCCGCATCCAGGTCGATCCGGTTGGATCTGCCTCATTTCACACTCGTCGGAGCAACGACAAGGCCGGGTATGCTGACCGCCCCGCTCAGGGACCGGTTCGGTGTCATAGACCATCTCGAGTATTACACTCCCGAAGAGCTCTATGAAATCATCATCAGATCCGCAGAATTGCTGGACGTAGAGATAGACAATGATGGTGCGAAGCAGCTGGCCAAGCGCTCCAGAGGAACGCCCAGACTCGCGAACAGGCTCCTTAAGAGAGTCAGAGATTTCGCCCAGGTGCGCTACGACGGTGTGATCACCGGCGAAGTCGCCAGAGACGCCCTTGATCTTCTCGATGTGGACCAGTACGGTCTTGAGATGCTTGACCGAAAGATCCTGGAGACCATGATCACAAAATTCGACGGCGGTCCGGTCGGACTTGACACACTGGCCGCTACGATCGGCGAAGATTCGGGTACCATTGAGGATGTCTACGAACCATATCTCCTTATGAACGGATTCATCACAAGGACACCTCGAGGCCGCGTAGCCACCCCTCTGGCAATGCGGCATCTGGGATTCCCTCTGCCGGAGGTCGAATAAGCCGATTTAGTGATATCATGCCCTGACACCGTGACGAATGTACTTTAAGATATAAGTAGTATAATTTATTGACAAAATAATCCATAAATGCGATAATAACACACTGATGGAATTTTGCAATTGATTGGAGTCAGCATGATTCAGGATGCACATAGATCAGACCTTCAGAATTATATTTGGGATATTATGAAAGTAATTCTCGAATTCATGGAGAAAGAAGGCACTGAGTATTATATGCTGGGAGGCACACTTCTTGGGGCTGTGCGTCACAAAGGATTTATTCCCTGGGACGATGATATCGATATCGGCATCCCCAGAGGTGAATATGAGCGATTCCTCTCTGACATTAAGAGAGAGCTACCGGACTACATGGCTGTACGAACTTACAAGAATAGCAGGAATCACCATTATTACTTCTCGCGTATAGTGGATAAACGTTATAAAGTAAAAAGGACAGGCAGTGAGGTCGACAGGCTTGAAGAAGTCTGGGTCGACATTTTTCCGTTGGACGGAATGCCGGATCGTTTCATTGAGCGACAGATCCACAAAGCAAGACTTCTGACTTCCAGGGTCATGTATCATGTCGCGACCTTCGACAAGGTCAATCTGAAAAGGCCGAACAGACCGTACTACGAAAAGGCTCTTATTCGCCTTATCAAGTTCTTCCATCTGGGAAAACGCGGAAATATGTATTTCTGGCTGAATACTATTGACAGACTCCTCAAAAAATATCCTTACAGTGAATCGAGCTGGTGCATCAACTTCATGGGACAGTATATGTTCAGGGAGATGTTCCCGAAAGAATATTACGGAAAAGGACGTCTCTACGACTTCGAGGAATGCCGGATGATGGGACCGGAAAACGCTGACGCAGTCCTGTCTCAGCAATACGGCGATTACATGAAATTTCCGAAGGACGCTGACAGAAATACACATGCTTCTGTGCTAATAGTAAAATGACTTAAAGAAAGGGGCTCCGGCCTCTTTTTTTACAAATGAGAGAATGCGGGGTACGGCCTGTCCCGGTCATCCATACGCACCTTATAGGAGATGAACATGAAAATCTGTTATGTTACTCACTTGTCCAAGCTCTCCGGCGCCGCGAATTCACTTCTGGATCTTCTGGACGCGCTGGATTTCAGTGAATATGAGCCGTTCGTTATCACAAATTCCAAAGGCGGTCTTGTGACTGAGCTGGAAAAAAGAGGGATCCGCTATAAGATCGTACCGTACGCGCCTGCGACGAACTCGGAAGAAATGGTCAAGAATATCGGCAAAAGGGTCATGAACTCCAACACGCTGAATTTTCTTTCGGTCAAGGCAATCGAGCAGGTACTGAAGAAAGAGAAGATCGATATTGTTCATAACAATTCCTATCTTTCCGGCGCCGGCATGGAGGCCGCAAGAAATCTGGGAATTCCATATATCTGTCATCTCAGGGATTTTATCTGGGAAGACCACCACAGGACCTTTATCAATAAAACGCTCATGTATGAACTCCTCTATGACGCGGACAGAGTAATCGCCGTGAGCGAGTCGGTCAGGGATAAATTCGCGAATATTTCCAGGAAGGAGATCGAAGTTATCCATGACGGGATAAAGACCGGTGAGTATCAGCTTCCTGAGAGAGAAATCCTCACAAACAAGCAAATCAATATCGTGCTTGTAGGCAGAGTCGCGCCGGGCAAAGGGCAGATGGACGCGATCCGCGCTGTCCGCATCGTCTCAAAGAACACGGACACGCCCGTATTTCTTCACTTATGCGGAAACATCGGTGACAAGAAATATTTCAACAGAATGCGCGATTATATTGAAAACCACAGAATAGGCTACGTGACCATACATGATTTCACGAACGATCTCACGCAGATCCGCGGAATCAGCGATATCGGTCTGACCTGTTCCAAGTCAGAGGCTCTCGGACGGGTCACTGTAGAAAATATGCTTTCTTCGATGCTTGTAATCGGTGCCGACGCATGCGGCACGACAGAAATCATCCGCGACGGCGAGAACGGACTTCTCTACCCGGCCGGTGATTACCATGCTCTCGCGGATGTCATCATGAAGGCGATCAATGATCCGGAAAACAGCAATAAAATGAAGGCCGCAGGCTATGCCGAAGCGGTATCCTACGATAACAGGGAGTACGCCCGAAAAATCACTGACGTCTACCGTTCCATGATACGGTAGTACCATAAGATCCGGCCATAGTTCTCGTCATAAAACGTGGCAAAGGTCGGACATGAGGTATAGTATGACTGAAAAAGAACTGTCGCGTGTCCATGAACTTGAGCTCGTGATCGCGGAAGAAATCAAGCGCATATGTACAAAGCATCACATTTCTTACTTTATGATCGCCGGCACTCTGCTGGGGGCAGTGCGCCACGGCGGCTTTATCCCGTGGGATGAAGACATGGATTTCGGCATGACAAGACAGAACTACGAACGCTTCGTTCGCGTATGCCGAAAAGAACTGGACAGCAGCAAATTCTTTCTGCAGACCATGGAGACTGATCCGGGCTACACGTACGCTTTCGCGAAGATACGACTCCGGGGAACGGTCTTCACTGAAGCCCTGGCCAGGAACAGCAAGGCCCAAAACGGAATTTTTGTCGATATATTCCCCTTTGACCACGTTCCCAAAAATCATATCTGCGAGAGACTGCACGAGAGAGAGCGTTACCTGTGGAAAAACCTGCTTGCTGTGAAGCTCGGATACGACAACGGTGCCTCACGCTCAAAGATACTACGAGCGGCCCTTTTTGTTGTATCCCGGATCCTGCCCGCAGATTTCATCCGCGCAAGAAAAATGATCGCTTTCACAAGATATAACAAAAAGCGTGCCTCCCGCCTGGTGACAGCAGAGGGGAGCTATCGGTATATGAAAGAGAAGATTCCGGTCAGATATATCCGGAATCTTATTATGATGCCTTTCGAGGATACGGAGTTTCCCGCATTTGCGGAATTCGAACTGTACCTTCATGCAATGTACGGCGATTATATGAAACTTCCTCCCGAGGATCAGCGCAGCAAACACAACATTTTAGGAGTGGATTTTGGACCATATGAAATTTAGTATTGTTATTCCTGTCCATAATGCGGAGCAATATCTGAATGACTGTATCGACAGTATTTACAGTCAGGACGTGACAGATTTCGAAATCATTTTTGTCGTCAACGGTTCCAATGACGAGAGCGAGAATATCTGTCTCATGGCAAGAGAGTGCCATTCCAATATACGCGTGATCGTGACCGACGCGGTCGGCGTATCGTCTGCAAGAAATATCGGACTTCGCGAGGCGCAGGGAGATTACATCATTTTCATCGACGCCGACGACTGCCTTCTTCCCGGAGCACTTGACGCCTTTGAAGAGACCTGTGTGGATCTGCCCGATATTGTGACCGCCAATTATCTGAGAAATAAACCAAAGCGCATGAGCGGTCGGGTCTCGGATCCCGATACCCTTACGTATCTGCGGGCTATGCTCGACGCCCCCGCCTTCTTCAGCGCTCTGAAGCTTACATGGCAGCCAATTGTCACTTACTGTGTGTTCGCCAAAGCTTTCCGCAGGCAGTTCCTCGTGGATAACGGCATTTATTTTGATACGGATCTCGCTATCGGCGAGGATCTCATTTTCACTATGAAATCCGTCCTCCGCGCCGGACTGATCCGCTGCGCTGACGAGGCAGTCTATTATTACAGGCCGGGCGAATCAACTGTCTCGAGCAGGCAGGATCTTAAGGGCGTCACAAAACGTCTCGCATCGGCCGGAAAGCTCATCAATATGATGGAAGAGCTGCCGGATGAGCTGCGGGAGACAGCCGGCATGAAAGTGATCGACATTATCCTTAGGAGCATAGTGATCGGCGCCTCCTGCGGCGATGAAAAAAAAGCCGCCTTCGAGGAGATACGGTCATTTCTCAGGGAACAGAAACTCGGAAAACTGTTCGCCCACTGCCGCAGGGGCAGTCTGTCCATCGTTTCGGTCGACGAAAATATCTGCTACATGAAAATGATGGAGAGCCTCAGATACGGCCGACTCACCCCCGCATTCAATACCGCCCTGGCATACGCAGACTTTTTACAGAAGAAGAATCGGATCAAACAGCTCATTCGAGGCTGATCACTATTGTACGGGAGGATCATTTTGGAGCACAGGCTTTATTTTCTCCATCGTGACGAAGCAGCAGCCAATCATGCCGGCAGCAAGGCTGTCCGGGACGCGGAAGTCATTTTTATGCAGCTCGGTATCACGCCGCTGCCGGTGTACAGCGCAGGCAGCGCCAGGGGCATAGCAAGAAAGCTCAGGCACGGAGGGCAGCTGGCAAGGCTTCTCACTCTTCCTTTTGGTTCTGTTCTTTTTATTCAGTATCCGATGTACAGAATGAAGAGAGATTATGTTGATCTGCTTCGGAGGGTCAGAACGCTCAGAAAACTTCGGCTTGTTTTCCTGGTGCATGACCTCGAGATGATCCGTCACGCGTTCCCGGAAAATCCGGACCTTGCTTTTCGCGACAGAGAAATGCTTTCCGCCGCGGACAGGATCATCGTTCACAACAGCCGTATGGCCGATTTCCTTGTGAGTGACTGTAATGTCGATCGAAGGAAGCTCATATCTCTCGGTCTCTTCGATTATCTGGTCGCGAAAGCACCGTTAGAATCTGCTGCAAATGCCGTTCCGAGGAGCATATGTGTAGCCGGAAATCTCTCCCCGGAAAAGAGCGGATATATAAAAGGTCTCATCGATCTTCTGCCGGAAGATATCCCCCTGAACCTCTTCGGAGTCAATTTCGATGAGGGTCTCCTGGGGAACAATGTGACATATCACGGTTCATTCGACGCGGACATTCTGCCCGGTATGCTGGATTCATCCTTTGGTCTTGTCTGGGACGGTCCTGTGTCCAATACCTGCGCGGGCAATATGGGGAACTATATGAGGTTCAACAATCCGCACAAGGTCTCTTTGTACATTTCTGCCGGAATACCTGTCATTATCTGGAGTGAAGCCGCTCTGGCCGGGTTAGTAAAGGATAATAAGATCGGCTTCACGGTATCCTCCCTCGAAGAGATACCGGAACGGCTAAGGAGTGTCACCGACGAGGAGTATATGTCATACATATCAAATCTCAAGCCTCTGCAAAGACAGGTCAGAGACGGATATTTCCTCAAAGAAGCTGTCAAAACAGCAGTTTGACCGGACATACAGCTAAAACAGCGCTTTAATTATTGACAATTTATGGTAGAATAGTGTATAGACCCAATTATTGTCACACATTATTTACGACACACTGATTCAGTACTTTTGGAGGTAATCATGTCAAACGATCCAAACGATCGCTTTATGATTAGTGATCTCAGCAGTAAACTGAGCGCCTATATAAACGGGGAGAATTCCGACCAAGCCTCACCGACCAGAGATCCGGCCGAGATCGAGGATGTTTTTGCGTCAGAAATACGACCCGCGAACCCTGTCCGGAAAACACCGGGTGATGACTTATTTTCCGACCTCGATCAGGCCCTTGACGCACAGCCTGATGTCAGAGAGGAACAGTTAAGAAAACAGAGAATTGCCGAGGAGAGAAGAAAAAGAGCAGAAGAAGACCGCCGGCAGCAGTTAATTAATGAACAGCAACGACAGCAGCAGCTCAAAGAGGAACAGCAAAGGCGCCGTGAAGAGCAGCTCAGACAGCAGAGACTTAAGGAGGAACAGTTAAGACTCCGCGAAGAGCAGCTCAGACAGCAGAAGCTGAGGAGAGAAAATGCCCTCGCCCGGGCACTTGCGGAAAGTCTCTACATATTCGACCTCGATCAGACTTTCACGAGCGTGCGCTCAGGGCATTCGGTGCGCTATTCAAAGCTTTCTCCCGCAGTGAGGTCAATGCCCTCTGAGGCAGCTCTGAAAAAAGCTCTGGCAAAGATTGCGCAGGCAGACAGGGTCCGGCAGACGGAAGCATCTCATGAAGCTCCGGCAAGCACGACATCGTACGAAGCTCCGAAAGCCGCGGCATCTTACGAGGCTCCGAAAGCCCCATCATCTTACGAGGCCCCGACGAACACATACTATGAGACACCGCGGGAAGAAATACCTCCCGCATCTCCGGTGGCAGAGACCGCTTTCGAGATTCCGCCGACAGAGACAGCCTACGATTCTTCTACTTCTAATGAAGAATCGGTACAATTATCTCAGCCGGCACGCGAATCGCGATACGCAAAATCTCCGGATCCCCTGTACAAAGGATATCAGGAAGAGAACAGGGGCGGCGGCCGTATCGCTGTCATTATCGCGCTGCTCGTTGCGCTCCTTGCCGTCGCTGCGGTTTTTATTATCATACGCAGGTATTCTTCGAACCTCACCAATCTGCTGACCGGAACGCCGGCTGCAGGCACCACTGAAACAGCCTCTGTTACCGAGTCTTTGACCGAGTCTGAAAAAGAAGAAGCAGCAACAGAAGAAGAAAGTGAGTACACGGACAGCAGATCTGTCGAAGAAAGTCAGGCGGCAGTCAGCATGGCAATCAACGAGGAGGGTGAAATCTACCACTCAGACAGCCTGCCGACGGAGACAGAAAACTCCGGTGAACTTGTTCCGGAAGATCCGACAGATATTTCTTATCTGGCATCCGTCAACAAAAAGGCTGCGGAGGATGCGATCGCCGAACTCTCTGAGACAGCTCCGAAACTATATCTGTCCTCTTACGGAATCAAGATCAAAGCCGGTGACAGTTTCAATGCGCTGTCCTATGTCGAGCGCATTGAGGATGACGCGGACGAGAGGGACAGACTCTACAGAGATATCTCCGTCGATGGCCTCGGTGACTTTGACTCAAAGGTCCCCGGCACGTACGAACTCACATATTTCTGCTATGATTCCGCAGGAAACAGATCGAACAGAGCCAGGCTGACCGTTATCGTAGAATGAACGAGACTTAAATGTGGAATGACTGCTGCGCGGTCATTCCATTTTTACTTAACAGATATGTCCGCCGGACTCTGTATGCGACGAATCATAAAGGAGACCTATATGGCAAATATTCTTGTTTCCGGTGTGAGGATGGATATGGGCGGCACGGAAATCGCCCAAATCGCATTCATGAAAAAGCTTCTTTCAGAGGGTCACCGGGTGACCCTTCTTCTGTCGCAGAAAAGAGGACCCCTGATGGACAGAGTTCCGGACGGTGTGCGGGTCGTCACGATTCCCATGAAAGACAGTATTTTTCTGGACCGCATGATGGGACGGATCATCGATGGGAGACCGTTCGCATTCCCGGTCAAGTGCATTTGCAAAGTCTTCAAAATCTGCATCGGAAAAAAAAGATTCACACCCTTCCTCATCTCGAAGACCCGACCGCTGCCGGGAACATATGACCTTGCTGTCGAATTTCACGGTTACGGCAAATTTCCGACCGCCTACACCGCAGTCCGTGTAAAAGCCGCGAAAAAGGCCCTGCTTTTTCACGATGCGAGCATCCACTGGCTGGAATACGTGGTCTCGTATCTCGACAGGTATGACAGATTCTACTGCGTGTCGGACGCTGTCTATGAAAGGCTCTCATCGATGTTTCCGGACAAGCGCGACAAGATGGAGGTCCTGCACAATTTCATTGACGTGGAAGAGATCAGAAAACGCGCCTCTGAGCGGGCTGACATATCCGACTTTACCGGTGATTTCAGGATCCTCACCATCGCCAGGCTGGAGCACCAGAAAGGAATCGATATCGCGATCAGAGCCGCAGCGATACTGAAAGAACGTGGGATTCCGTTCCGGTGGTATGTTATCGGTGACGGCACCGAAAAAAAGAAACTTCGCATGATGATCCGCGCAAAGGGACTCTGTGACTGCTTTTTTCTTCTTGGCATCCGCCAGAATCCCTACCCGTATCTCAAGGCCTGCGATCTCTTCGCGCTCACGTCCAGGTTCGAAGGATACCCGGTCACGCTGATCGAAGCCAGAGCGCTGCAGGTCCCCATACTTGCTGCCGATATGCCCTGCATCAGGGAGCAGATCACCGATAATGTGAACGGCATGCTCACTTCTTGCGACCCTAAAGAAATTGCGGACAAAATCGCAAGGTTCATGGAAGATCCGACCGCGGGAAGCAAGATGAGAGAGTGCATGAAAGGTGAGACTATTGATTTTTCGGCTGATTACAGTAAAATAGAGGCACTTATCAAAGACGCGCGCATTTCCCGGTGAGATTGAAGGAAGGAGGACGAACGCATGGCAGCAGGACAGACAAAGAAAGCAGCCTCGATCAGGGTGAACTTTGTCATGAACGCCATCCTGACGATGTCTTCCTTTATTTTCCCGCTGATCACGTTCCGGCATGTATCCGGAATACTTCTGCCTGCGGGAACCGGCAGAGTCGCATTTGCCACCTCCCTGATATCTTACTTCAATATTTTTGCACAGCTCGGCATTCCCACGTACGGTGTCCGTGTCTGCGCTCAGGTGCGTGACGACCGCGAAAAACTCACCCGCACATCGCACGAGCTGCTCATGATCAATCTGATCACGTGCGCTGTCACATACGCTGTGCTTTTCGCAGCGCTCCTGACAGTTCCGAAGCTGCAGGATGATCGACCGCTTTACCTCCTAGTGAGTCTGAATATCATACTCACCTCGATCGGTATGGAGTGGATCTACAAAGCGCTGGAGCAGTACACGTATATCACCGTGCGCTCGATCATTTTCAAGTTCATCGCACTTTTTGCCATGTTCATGACGATCCATGAACAGAAGGATTACGTGCTCTACGGTGGGATCACGATCCTAGCGGCATCCGCATCCAACATCCTCAATTTCTTCAATGTACATAAATACATCGATATGAGGCCCGTGGGAGGGTACGACCTAAAGCGCCATCTGAAGCCGGTCGCCATCTTTTTCGCCATGGCATGCGCCTCCACGATCTATACGCATCTCGACACGGTCATGCTCGGTTTCATGACGACAAATACGGATGTAGGCTACTATAACGCGAGCGTTCGGATAAAATCCATCCTCATCTCGATCGTTACTTCGCTCGGGACGGTCCTGCTGCCGAGAGCTTCTTACTATATTGAACACGGGGAGATAGAAGAGTTCCGACGGATCAGCAGAAAAGCGCTGAATTTCGTTTTTCTCATCGCCTGTCCGCTGATGATCTACTTTGTCATATTTGCCCGTCAGGGCATCTACTTCCTATCGAACTCAGCCTACGAGGGCGCTGTCACTCCGATGCGCATCATCATGCCCACACTTCTCTTTGTCGGTATAACCAACATCACGGGGATACAAATGCTGGTCCCCATGGGGAAAGAAATCGTTGTCCTTTGGTCCGAGATCGGCGGGGCTGTGACGGATATCATCCTGAATGCGATCCTCATACCGAAAATGGCCTCCGCGGGGGCAGCAATCGGAACGCTGGCGGCTGAGATGGTCGTGCTGATCATCCAGTATACAGCGCTGAAGAATGAGGTTGCGCCGTCATTCCGAGCCATTCAGTATCATAAGATCATCGCAGGCATCATCCTCGCGTCCTTTGCGTCTTTCTGGGTGCTGAGGCTCTCTCTCGGCAGTTTTGTCACGCTGCTGATCTCGGCTGTCCTCTTCTTTGCGGTCTACGGAGGCTTCCTGCTTGTCACCGGGGAACCGCTGAGCCGGGAGATGATCTTCACGCTCTATGAGGACCTCATGGCGAAGCTCCGCAAACGCTAAGGCAGGCTGTAAGGAAGTATCAGGATCCTGCCGGAGCTGCCTGATAACACATGCGTTCCGTGCCGAAAACGGCACGGCACATGATGACACTTGATATTTAGGCGAAAAACAGTATAATAAAAGAATAATTCATTAAGAGAATGGAGGCCCCGTTATGTCAGCTAAGAATACGGCGACCGTTGTCATCGGAGGAAAAGTTACCCGGCTCACAGGATACGAAAGCGAAGAGTATCTTCAGAGAGTCGCATCATATCTGAACCACAAAAACAGCGAACTCGAGGAGATCAAGGGCTGGAAGCGCATGACATCCGACATGAAAGCTCAGCTGCTCGCTCTCAATATCGCTGATGACTATTTCAAGGCCAAGCGCCAGGCCGAGCTTCTGGACGAAGACCTTCAGAACAAGGATCGTGAGATCTATGATCTAAAGCAGCAGATCGTGGAGCTCTCCATGACCCTTGATGATCTCACCGCTCCCGCCGAGGGAAAGCGGACCGGAAAACGCTGATAAGGCATTCCGCAATACTATGATAATTAAGAGAAGGGGCGTCGTTTCACTGCGGCAGCCCTTTTCCGTTAATTAAGAGGATTTTATGACACATAACAAAAATATCGAGCTCCTGGCCCCGGCAGGCTCTGTCACCGGCCTCATGGCCGTCATCGCGGCAGGGGCAGACGCAGTATATATCGGAGGCAGCAGGTTCGGAGCGAGGGCTTATGCCGACAATCCCGCCGAGGATGATCTCCTTTCCGCGATCGACTATGCGCACCTTAGGGGCGTAAAAGTATACATGACTGTCAACACACTGCTGAAGGACAGTGAGATGGAGGAGCTGTATGATTATATCCTCCCTTATTACACACGCGGCATTGACGCTGTCCTCGTACAGGATTTCGGAGTATTGAGGTGCCTGCACAGATTCTTTCCGGATCTTCCCCTGCACGCCAGCACACAGATGACCGTAACCGGGCCGGAGAGCGCCGGTCTTCTTAAAAAATACGGAGTCACGCGCGTCGTACCTGCCAGAGAAATGTCGCTCGATGAGCTCAAAACGATTGGCGGGGAGAGCGGCCTCGAAGTGGAAGCTTTCGTACACGGCGCTCTGTGCGTGTGCATGAGCGGAATGTGCCTGGCCTCGAGCCTGATCGGCGGAAGGAGCGGCAACAGAGGCAGATGTGCCCAGCCGTGCCGCCTCAAATACGAGGCTTTGGGCGTAAAAGCCGAGCTGCTGAGCCCCAAAGATCTGTGCACACTCGACCTTCTGCCGGACATGATCGAGCACGGCGTCGTATCACTGAAGATCGAGGGCAGAATGAAACAGCCGGAGTACGCTGCCGGCGTAGTCAGCATTTACAGAAAGTACCTGGATCTCTACATGAATTCCGGCAGGGAAGCGTACCGGGTCAGCGCGGCTGACAGGGCACTTCTCATGACTCTTTTCAACAGGGATGGCTTCACAGACGGTTACCTCACGAGACATAACGGCAGGGATATGATGGCCTTTTCCCGCCGAACGCTGACTCCCGCGGAGGAGCAGGAAAGAAGTGCCCTGTACGAGCGCATGCATGATCTGTATGTTGCAAATGAAAAAAAGATCCCGCTCCGCGGCTCCCTGTATGTCTCCAAAGGGCAGCCGCTGACAATGACCCTGGAAACAGTCGATGACGGGCGGATCCCGAAAATATTGCTCACTGAGCAGGGGGAGACAGTGCAGGAGGCCGTGACGAGGCCTCTCGGAAAAGACCGCATTGCCTCGCAGATACAAAAGACCGGAGGAACCGATTTCATATTCAGTGATCTCGATGTATATACGGATGAAGATTCATTTGTTCCGATGGGAGCATTGAACGCTTTTCGAAGACAGGCGCTCTTAGCTGTCAGGAATGAGATCCTTGCCGCTTCGATGAGACCTGCTCCCCATGCAGACCACAGTCTGACCGCAGCTCATCATGAGAGCGCGGAGCCGGCAGAAATGAATTTCTTTGTCTCCGTCGAGACCGCCGAGCAGTTCTTAGCTGCGGTTTCCCAAAGTTTTGTCAGAAGGATCTATATAAGCGAGGCGCTTCTTGCAGGTACTGACGATTTGGGAGATATTGCCGCGAATGCCTCCAAAAGAGCATCCGGCACCCACACCGGGGCGGAAGACAGAGCGCATGATTACATGTCAAGAGCCCGCCTTTTGATCGGCGCCTGTAAAAGGCGGGGAATCGAACCGTACATTATGCTTCCGTTCATCGAGAGAAAGAGCCGTATGCCCGCGTTCTATCAACATCTTGAGGATCTTGAGAGCGAGGGCACCGCAGGATTCCTTGCCCGCTCTTTCGAGTCCGCGTCCCACCTGATCAATCTCGGCAGGGCACATATGACGGTCCTTGATGCCGGTGTATACACCTGGAACGCCGAAGCTCTTGCGTGGGCGGAAGAAAACGGTTTCATCCGCGTCACAGCGCCGTATGAGCTGAACAAAAAGGAACTGCGGCTTCGGGGCGGCGGTGGTTCGGAGATCATTGTCTACGGCAGGATTCCTCTCATGGTCACCGTGCAGTGCATGCGGAAAAATCTGACGGGATGCACGAAGAAAGCCGGACTCATTTACATGAGGGACCGCACAAAACGTGTTTTTCCTGTAAAACAAGACTGTGTTTTCTGCTATAATACTGTCTATAACAGCGAAGTACTATCGCTCAAAAGCGAGCTTCAATACTTAATGACCGCCGGCTATACCGATATGCGTATCTCTCTTACGACAGAGACTTACGGCGAGTCGGAGGAAGTTCTGCGCGCGTTCGGAAGCGCAGACAGCAGCAGTCCGTCGGGAAGCCGCACCGCCACCTATACGAAAGGCCATTTTAATCGCGGAGTAGAGTAAACATGATTCAACTGCCTTCAATTATTGCCAATACAGCGAGTGTTGTGACGCAGCTTGCAAAATATCTGTTTGTCCTCCTTATCCTGCTCTTTGTGCTTCTGGATTTTTCGTATTTCAGCAGGAAAGGTCAGAAAGCCAAGAACGCGCTCGTAGCAAAACAGATCGTGATCATATTTATCTTTGACACGCTGGGATATGTGCTGTGCTTCCTGCACACCGCCAATCTCTTTTATATACTGATGCTCGGAGGCATCTATGCATATCTCTTTGTGACCCTCAGCGGTTACCGGATGATGTACCCCAAATCATCCATGCTGCTTGTCAATAATATGCTGATGCTCCTGTCCATAGGTTTCGTTATCATAGGACGCCTTGACCTCGCCGAGGCACTCAAACAGTACGTGATCGCGTCCGGCGCGACGGTCCTGGCTTTCCTTGTGCCCGTAATCATCCGAAAGCTCCATTTTCTGGACAAACTCACCTGGCTCTACGCGATCCTCGGCATTGCAAGTCTTGTCGTTGTCCTTGCCCTCGCGGTGACCAGCAGAGGCGCTAAGCTTTCAATTTCCATAGGCGGCATCACTGTCCAGTTCTCGGAGATCGTCAAGATCACGCTGGTATTCTTTATGGCAGCCAAACTGACGGAAAAGGATCCGATTCCTTTCCGGGACGTCGTCATTACGACAATAGTCGCCGCCCTTCATGTAGTCATACTGGTCCTCTCGACCGACCTTGGCACAGCTCTGGTCTTTTTCATAGCCTACATTGTTGTGATCTACGTAGCCACAGGAAAGGCAGTCTACCCGCTGGCAGGCCTTCTGGGCGGGTCGGGCGCGTCGGTCTGCGCCTATTTTCTCTTTAACCACGTTCGGCAGAGGGTGGAAGCCTGGAGAAATCCGTTCTACAACTATGACACGACAGGCTACCAGATCTCCCAGAGCCTTTTTGCCATCGGAGCCGGCGGATGGTTCGGCACAGGACTTTTTCTCGGCCGCCCGGAGACGATTCCGGTCGCGTCGAAAGACTTTGTTTTTTCCGCAATCTGCGAGGAATTCGGAGGTGTGTTCGGAATTGCCCTCATACTCATATGCATGAACACATTTCTGCTGATCTGCAACATATCACTTAAGATCGAGAACCGTTTCTACAAGCTCATCGCTCTGGGACTCGGAGCGGAATACGGTTTTCAGGTCTTCCTTACGATCGGCGGTGTCACGAAATTCATACCTATGACAGGTATTACGCTGCCGCTCGTCAGTTACGGAGGAAGTTCAGTCCTCAGCACGATCATTTTGCTGGCAATCATTCAGGGACTGTATATCCTGCGCGAAGATGAAGGAGAGGAACGCGAACGTGAGCGGAAGAGATTGGGATACTGATTCTGAGTCCCTGACCGAGGAGGAAATCGGCAGAGACGTCAGAAAAATTATGAACAACGGGCGCGGAAGGCCGCCTTATCCCGACCGGCAATCCGGAAGGGGGCGGCGGATCGATGAGATCAACAAAACGGTCTATACGGATGAAGGTCTTACGAGTTATGAGACGCCCCGGAGAGAACTGACAAAAGAAGATAAAAAGAGACTCAAGAGACAGGAAGCGTCGGAGCGGAGGATGAGGCGGCGAATCAACGCGCCCTACACTTTCATTTCCTACGCCTTCGTCCTGGTCTTTCTCATGCTGATCGGCTATCTGGTATATTTTAACATCTATGAGAGAGACTCGATCCAGAACAGTCCCTACAATAAAAGACAGGATTCACAGACCCGGTATGTGACTCGCGGAGCAATCACGGCCGCGGACGGAACGATCCTGGCAGAGACCCATACAGACGAGTCCGGCAAGGAGAGCAGATCTTATCCGTACGGAAATGAATTTGCCCCCGTCGTCGGCTACGATACCAACGGCAAGGCAGGCCTCGAGTCCGTATGCAACTACGACCTTCTGGCCTCCCACTATAATATTATTGACCGTGTTACGAACGAGTTCACCGGGCAGAAAAATCCCGGCGACACGGTCGTCACCACGCTGTCCGTCACTCTGCAGGACACTGCCTACAGCGCGCTCGGAGAGCGCAGGGGCGCAGTCGTCGTCATTGACCCGAAGACCGGGGATATACTCGCCATGGTGAGCAAGCCGGATTTCAATCCGAATACAATAGCGGCTGACTGGAACGACATCATCAGCGTCAACACGAATTCGCAGCTGGTCAACAGGGCAATATCGGGCCTGTACCCGCCCGGCTCGACCTTTAAAATCATCACTGCCCTGTCATATTTTCAGAAAAACGCCACGTTCGCGGATTTCAGCTTCGACTGCGAGGGCGTGCTGGAAAACAGCGGTCACACGGTACATTGTTTCGACCAGACAGCCCACGGGCATGAGGACTTTGAGCTAGCCTTCGCCAACAGCTGCAACTGCGCCTTCTCCCAGATCGGACTCGATGTCGGCGCGGATGCCCTGCGGTCCACTGCAGAATCGCTGCTGTTCAACCAGACGCTGCCCTGCCTTCTCGGAGGAAAGAAGAGCAGCTTCTCTCTAAGGGCATCAGACGGGAATGCTGACATGATGCAGACCGCCTTCGGTCAGGGGGACACGCTCGTCACTCCGTACCACATGGCGCTCATCGCCTCAGCCATAGCCAACGAGGGCGTACTGATGAAGCCCCGCTTCGTCAAAAGGGTGGAAAGCATCGACGGCAACGTTGTATCGAAAAATGACCCTGAAACTTTTAAGACCCTTATGACCAGAACAGAAGCCGACCAGATGAAGAATCTGATGGAAAAAGTCGTTACGAACGGCACCGGCAGCGGATTATATACCGACTGGTACAGCGCAGCCGGCAAGACCGGATCGGCCGAATACAGAAGAGAGGACGGGCAGACCGGAACGCACTCCTGGTTCGTCGGCTTCTCGAACGTAGAGGACCCTGATATCGTGGTCGCGGTCATCGCGGAGGATTCAGGTGCCGGAAGCACAACGGCAGTCCCTATCGCCAGAGAGATTTTTAATTCGTATTATAGTAGTTAGGATTAGAAAATTATGTTAAAATGGTCTGAGAATTTAATCGTCGGAGACACTCTGCGAACCAGAAAAGACAGCATCATCGCAAGGATCAATGACAAAAAGCCGGTCTTTTCCGTTTATCTTCTGACTCTTCCGTCGGGAAGTGAGGGGCAGCTCGATATTGTGAGTGCCTATTTCCTTGTTCAGGACCGCATCCGCAAGATGACCCCCGAAATTCTTGGGATCTTCGGAAGCAGGAAAGAAGCCCTGAGTGAGATCACAAAGCTTGCGGAAGAGTGTTACGCAAAGAACGGCAATGCCGACCTTCAGCAGTATCTCCGCGATTTAAATGTTTTGCAATAAAACTACGGCAGGTAATACAGCATGACGATATTGGGGATCTTACTCACAATATTGAAAATCATAGGGATAATTCTCCTTGTCCTGCTTCTTCTGATCCTGACTGTCATCCTACTCGTTCTGTTCGTGCCATTCCGCTACAGGGTGCATGCGGACAAGGTCGGATGGGACCTGAACGCGGGGGCCAATGTCTCATGGCTCCTTCATATGATCTCTGTGGATGTCGGTTACGGCATACGGGAGAGCGGGTATGGCGGCGGTCTCACGAAAGATATACGTATCTTCGGCATTTCACTCTTCAAGTTGAGGGACCGGCTCTCGAAGCGAAAAAGGAAGAAGTCACAAAAGGAACCCGAACCGTCTTCGGTCGAATCCGATAGTCAGGCAGGGGAAATACTTAAGTCGGATTCCGAAAACATAACAGAGGAAACTCCCGATATCGCATCGGCCACAATGGCCGGTGAATCCACCGGGGCAGAAACAGATATCGAAGACGGTGAATCTACCGGGGCGGAAGCGGATATCGGAGCCGGCGAATCTACCGGAGCGGAAGCGGATATCAAAGCCGGTGAATCTACCGGAGCGGAGACGGATATCAAAGCCGGTGAATCTACGGGAGCGGAGACGGAAAATGAAACAGACACTTCTTTCGCGGATTCAGAAAGCGCAGAGGCAGGAGATGCCGGAGCGAAGAGAAGATCGCTCCCGGGCAGAGTTTTTGGCAGGCTCCAGAAAGCACAGGGACTGCTTCTGAGTTTACCGGGCAGGATGTATGAAATACTGGTCACTGTTTTCATGAAGATTCTGGAATTCTTCACGATGTTCTGCGGAATACCCGGCAGGTTCGTCGCCGTCTTCGGCGCGGTCATCGACAAGATGCTGACCATATTCGGAAAGATCACACTGATCACGGATTTCTTTTTCGACGACAGGACACAGGACGCGATCCACCTGCTCTTCGGTAAGACAGGAAATCTGCTCGGTCACATAAGACCGAGAAAGCTCTCCGGTTATCTCGACTTCGGGTTTGACGATCCCTCGATCACCGGCAGGGTACTGGGCGTTCTGTCAGTTTTCCTTCCCCAGGTCGGAAAGACATTCGATATCAATCCGGATTTTGAAAAATCTCATCTGGAATGTGATATAACTTCAAGCGGACGGATTTATCTGTTCTATCTCATTTACATTGCGGCATCGACATACTTTAACAAAAACATCAAATATGTGATCCGGTATGTCAAACACTTACGAAAAGAATTGTCACAGGCATAAGCCGCCGCGTGGCACGATAATAAGGAGGAATTAGTACCATGGCAGATAATGAATTCAGAACAAATGTAGATTCGCTGTTCCGGGGAATGGACCAGTTCATTTCTTCCAAGACGGTCGTCGGTGAAGCGATCCACCTCGGCGATACGATCATTGTACCGCTGGTCGATGTGAGCTTCGGCGTTGCGGCAGGTGCTGCGACGAGCAGCAGGAACCCGAACTCCGGCGGCGGCATAGGCGGAAAAATGACGCCGAGCGCTGTCCTTGTTATCTCCAACGGTACGACAAAGATGGTCAATGTGAAAGGTCAGGACAGTCTCTCCAAGCTTCTCGACCTTGTCCCCGATGTCGTGAACAGATTTACCGGCGGCAGCAAGGCATCATCCGTAGAGGATGAGATCCCTGAGACAGAAGAATAATCAAGGCATATCAGGCACGCCTCGGCGTTCTTGCCGCGCGCGTATTAAGACCCTCGTCACGAGTTTTGCGCGATGAATAATAAAAACCCCCGCGAATGCGGGGGTTATTTATTGTCAGTTAATGAGAAAAGCGATCAGGCTCTCTCTACCTTGCCGGATCTGAGGCAGCTAGTGCATACATATGCATGCTTTGCAGCACCGTTCTCCATGATTCTTACTCTCTTGATATTGGATTTCCACATATGGTTAGATCTTCTATGAGAATGGCTCACTTTAATTCCGAAGTGAGCTCCCTTTCCGCAAACAGAGCAAACAGCCATCA
>ODAI011010977.1_pt1 | contig 22380 bp, 20 predicted proteins | sample 1539321 | NCBI WGS metagenome assembly ODAI01 (sample SAMN02144231, study PRJEB22623) | gut metagenome | biome: sheep rumen | host: Ovis aries | place: New Zealand | reverse complement strand
TTTAATATTTCATCATAGAACTCCATCAGACACTTTTGAACGAAACTTTGTTCAAAACGTGATTCTATCATATTTCTTGCCTTACCTGCCATATAATCACGATTAGGCTTATTTCTAACCATCTCAAGCATGGCTTGAAATAAAGCATCCACATTTCTTGGTGGAACTATCACACCATTCTCCCCTTCAACTATAATTTCACGTGATCCATTAATGTCTGTTACTATACATGGCAATCCCATAGCTCCTGCTTCCAATACTGTATTCGGAAAGCCTTCACGATAACTAGGAAGCACAAAGCAATCGGCTGCAGCATAACAGGCCAACAGCTCATCCTCATATTTCTCCCCGACATATTCAATCGCAGTATTATTCGCTATCAAATCCTTTGTCTCCTGTGATATCGGATCTAAGTCGTCCTCGTAAGAACCTACCAGCAACAGTCTTACTGGTGCAAATCCGGACAATAAACTCGTCGCATGACACAGTTCGTTGATACCTTTGTCCTTAACTATACGTCCCACGAATAAGAAGGTAAACCTATCTTTGTTTTTATTCTGGTTAACTATAGGTTTAAACCGCTCTAAATCTATTCCCCTCACATTACCATATCCAAGGACTTTCATCGGTTTCTTTGTAATTCCATGATTACGTAAATCGTTCATTACGCCTTCTCCTTCAGGAATTACATGTGTAGCACAAACACAAGTGATGCGGTCTGTCATCATGAGAATCTTACGCTTTATTCCCGTCTCTGTAGGGAATACCAGTCCCGTAAACGTATGTACACGCACAGGCACTCTTGCCAGCCAAGCAGCCACCATACAAAGCATTCCGGCCTTGGGTGTCATCGAGTGGACCATTGTTGGTCTTTCCTTAAGGAACACCATCACCAATGTTACGAGAGACTTGAAATCCCGAGCTATCGAAATATGTCGCTCCATAGGCACACGGATACCACGTACATTGTATTTTTTCTCCACCTTATCCAATTCTATACCAGGCGAGCACAACAACAGCACTTCGTATTTTTTCTGCATCTCACACAACTGACTCTCTACTAAATCAAGAGAATAAGATACCGTATAAGCTCGAATAATCTTAGGGTTCATGAAAAAATTATGAATTTTTATGGGCTATATTATACAGCCATTGGGGGGCTATATATGCAGCCAAAGGTTTAAGAATATAAATCATTGTATACCAAGGCAGATTTAACATCCTTGCTCCGATATACTTCACATACATCTCGTTTTTTCTAGACTGCCAAGTACGCCTAACTACAGCATTTCTATCATCACGCATTTTATACAAATGTTCAGGCAAGATATAGCCTCGATAACCTTCCGCAAACATTTTGGCCCATAAATGATAATCCTCCACACGAAGTAGTCTTGGAGAGACCGAATATCCACCAACTTTCTTATAAGCCTCAGTGCGAATCATACAGGGAGCATGACTAAATGGAGTATTCTTAACAAAGTCCTTTATCTCCGGTTCACCTCGTTCTTGACCATACTTAAAATCTCCACTCTCATCAAAATGAATCATTGGACAACTAACTATTGCATATTCTGGATGGGTATCCAGGAATTTAATCTCTTTCTCAAAACGGGTTGGAAGAGAGATATCATCACCATCCATACGAGCGCAATACTCTGTATCTGCATACTCCAGGCAATGATTAAGCGTATAGTTGAGTCCCTTATTCTCGCTATTGGAGATTAGAATAATATTATCATGCAGTTCTGCATACTTTTGGGCAATTGCATAGGTATCATCTTCAGAGCCATCATCACACAATATTATCTTGAAATCCTGATAAGTCTGTGCATATAGGGAATCTAACGCTTCAGGAAGCGTCAAAGCACAGTTATAGATTCCCATTAAAACCGATAGTCTTGTCATAATCCCTTATTTTCCCAACATCCACATCGCCATGGTAAATCCTAAGTGGGCCAACAATATCCATGCGACTTTCTGACTATGATTTCTCTTAAAAACTGGCAGATTAAGCAATGGATATGCTAATACTATTGGGTACATAAACCATGATAGATATGCAAAACGATTTGAGAATAAATCCCTGATAACTAACACCCAGAACGAATTCGCATAGATATAAGTTCCTAAAAGTATAAGATACGTGTTATTATATACTTTTCGAACAAAAAGCGTATATGCTCCCAATAGGATTGGCATAGAACTATACAAAAGAAAATCCCAACGGAATCGATTATCTAAGACCTCTCCCCATTCTTCTGCTACATCTTCACCTTTTAATGCGACATTTGCCAAACGTTCATCATAGCTAACAAGCGAAATCACATTTGCGATTGTCTCCCCAAACACAAGACTCAAAGCAACAGCTCCTATCCATACAATATACATCAACTTGGGATTCCTTACAAAATAAGTAAAAAACATACAAACAAGTGGCAATGCTGCGGACTTGTGACAACCGATAGCAACTATAGAGAATATAATTGGCCATATTCGTTCTCCCCGACACACACCTGCTATCGCCATAATTACAAAACTACATGCCACTCCATTACGAATACCATTAACTGCATATCCAAAGAAAGATAAAGCACCTATACATACCAACATTAGCGTTGCTCCATGTCTTAAATCAATTTTCCTGCAGCCAGTAAATAGCATAACGACATAAAAGTACATCACTATTGCAAAAAAATAATAGACATCGATTATCTGAGAACACATGAACATAATGCCATAAAAAAGCCAATCACTATCTGATTCACTTATCCCAGAAGCATCTAGAGAGCCTGTTGTATACATCGTCTGATAATCATTATTATAATTCACTGTGTCTCCAAATGTTACAGATATAGGACGAAAGCCAAATACTAAAACGAAGAACACAGTAAAAACTATCATGGGCCAATAGTTATCCCGCTGATATAGTACAGTATACCCTCGAAGTGATTTTGTCACACTAAACTTATAAAAAGTCATAAGCATGACCACCATCATATAAACAGTAAAATAATAGGGAGCAAAATCCTTCATTTTTCGTTAGTGCAATAATCTATTAATCAACTGGGCATTCCTCTGCCCTATCATTCTATATAGGATATTCTTTAATTGATGGATTCTGAAACTCATCGATCCATGCTCCATCCATGAACAGTCATAATGATGAATCGACACTGTCCTTTTTGTTTTCGTAATGATTCCCGTTGTAGAATCCATCGGACAGAAATAATCAGCTGGGTAAATCCATATCCCTTCCACCTCTTGCATATCCTCAGATGGTTTCATGCCATGCGCATACAATTCCTTCGTTGTATAGGATACTATCGTCATATTATTATACGTGCCATCAGCATTCAGATAGTTTTGATGACTATACACCCGTAGCATCTTCTCATAAAAGGGGTGACCAGCCTCCACTCCCAGTCCTAATCCTGGTGCAACCATCGGTTTTCCATCAAGTGAAGCCCCCTGTTCGATACCCATAAATGGACCACGTGCGATAATCTCATCCATATTGGCAATAATCTCCACATCTGTATCGAAATAAAGACCACCTTCATGATAAAGAATCCAAAACCGAACATAATCACTTACAAAAGCATATTTCTTTGCCTCATATGCCTGTAGGGTATAGGGAATGCTATTCACATCAAAATTATCCTCATTCCATTCTTTTATCTCAAAGTCAGGCAAATACTTTTGCCAACTTGCTATACATCTCTGTGCGGAAGCTGGCAACGGATTTCGGCCAAACCAACAATAATGTATTATCTTTGGAATCATACCATCTGATAAAGTTTTTCTATCTCACCCACATTACCATAATCATGGTGATGCAGATAGTCCACGATGTTTTCCTGCAATTGCTTATTCCTTATTAATTCGACTATCCCTTTTGCACAGTCCTCATTATTCATAGGAACAATAACACCATCTATACCATCCTGTATCTGACTTTTTGCTGTTGTATAGTTTGTGACTACTACTGGTTTGCAGAGCATCTGAGCTTCACGTACTGTAACTGACTTCCCTTCATAGCGAGAGGGTTGGGCATAGACATCACAGGCTTTGATATAAGGATATGGATTTGTCCGTTTACCTAATAGGATGACATAATTTTCCATACCTGCCTCCTTGATTTTTTGACGTATTAATCTGTCATCGCCATACCCGATAATATACCAATATGCATCGATTCCTTTTTCCCTAATTTGCTTACAGACAACTGGTACGTTGTCATAATTCTTTGCGTCAGAAAAACGCCCCACCGAAAGAATATTGGTTTTCTTTTTGTCTTTTGGCATTTCCCTTGAAACATTAAACTCATCTGCTCTCTTACGAACGAATTCTGCAGAAAGAATATTTTCCATTTCCACAATCTTTCCTCTCAAAGAGGGAAACACTTGAAGGAAAGCCTTACTTGCTTCAGAAGAGATACTTACAATATGGTCATATGCATTCCATATAGGCAGTTCAGCTTCAGCATCAAATTCTACTTTTGTATAGTCCGTATGTATCCAGCAGGCCTTTTTATTCGCTTTTACCTTACTTAATACATAGTTATGAGGTTGCAAAAAACTGATTGCAAGATCATAGGTTCCAAGATAGTCCAATGAGGGCAAATAAGGTTCCACTTCTTGAGCTATATATTGATAAATAGCGCCCTGTGATTTAGTCACATCCTTCGATTTATACTTGTGAGCTCTTCGTTTAGCCTTCAACCTGCCCCACGTTATCCCAAACTGTCCTCTTCTCAAGGCCTCTGTCATCGGACTCTCTATACATGCATAAGGCGGTAACTCTGGCAACAAGTTCACCTCTTTAGGAATAAATTGCATCAGTTCACCTTGATGTCGATGAATAAACAAATCAACATCATATTGACTATAGTCTAAGGCTTGTAATAGTCCTATAAGACTTATCTCTGCCCCACCCAACTCCATATAATGCATGGAAATGAATAAGCGTTTTTTCATTAATCGCCTTTCTTGTTATTCATTATGCCATCATAGTCATATTGATCTAAAACAATGCGTTTACGAGGTTTAAAGTTGGGACTAATTAAATCTCGTTCACTATGATAGCTTTTTGTTTTAATATCACCAAGATGAAATAACAATTGACACAGATTATCTATCATAAAAGGTCTATTTAATGCATCTTTTACTTGTTTCATAACATCTGGATTATCATTTCGATAAGAATCTGAAAACCAAAGCATTAGCGGAACTTCAAATTGATATTTCAATTGTCCCCGACTCATTCCATCACTCTTACGCCCTGAAGAGTTACGATAATCGTAAACCTCTTCTCCATGGTCAGAAAAATAAACTACAATAGATTTCTTGTCACGGAAGAGATTAATTATTTGTAAGATCACATAATCATTATATCGGGTAGCATTATCGTAATCTGCAATACGTTGTTTCTTATAGTCTGTCATCCATTGCTCATTTCTTATAATACTATCTTTTGTAAAATATATATAATCTTCATTATTCGGAAATCTCTCCTTAAACGCAATATGTTGCCCTAACAGATGAAAAATAACAAGATTTCGTTTTGCAGTCAACTTCACATCACCAAACGATTTAACAATATCCTCATCAAAAGGATACGCTTTTTTGTTGACTTGATTATAGACATTTGAGACCAATAATTTATTATATAAAAAGGAATTTAACGCAAAAGCAAAGTTTGAATTATCTCCCCAATATTTTTGATTGTCCCAAAAAAACACATCGTAGCCAGCTGCCTTAAATAGTTGCGGAAAGAACAAACTGTTATTCCATTTTTCCCCATCCGACAAACTATTTGTACACAAAACATTCTTAACCGTTATACTTGTTGAAGAATATGGTGTTATTACATCATTAAACACGAATAAATTACCAGCATCTTGTTCTTTTGAAAGCATCGGGTTTGTATTCAAATAATACCCATACAAACTAGAATGGTGTTTGATATAAGATTCTCCTATCACTAATATAATATTCAATGAATCTTTCTGAGAGCAGCTAACATTGTTCGCCTTAAAATTATTAATTCTATTCTCGAAACTACTCTCTTCATGATTCATTAAATAGATTCCATAAAAACTATAAACAATTTCTGTTAATGGGTTCTTAATACTTGTATCAAGCTCTAACTTAGAAAGTTCATCAGTATTAGGACAATTAGACATTACTATTCCATTTGCACAAACATTATAACATGAGTACATCAAAACCGCTAAAACAAAAAAACGAACCCAATATGACGATTTCAACTTTTCTTTAAATATATCAAATCTATGGTGACTATAAAACTTTTCACAAATAAAAATAAAACAAATAATGGCAGGAAGAAGTATGATTAAATACAAATTAGATTTAGTCAATACAAAAGTTTCTATAAACTCAATAGCTTCGTTTTTATTCGTTTCTGCCAGCAAGACCAGTGTAGTTGGCGTAATATCTATACCAAAAGTATTATACAATAGCCATTTTATCCCTGCTAATAATATAATAACTGCATAAATAAATACCTTAAACCACTTTTTATTTATGAAGTCAGTAAGGAAGGCAAATAAATACATAAAAGCCAGAAGACCAAACAAAAACACACATGGTTCTAATACAAGATTAACTATAAATACTTTGGGATCATATGCATACAATGGTCCAAATAAAGATACAAATAAGTTCATTCCCCATAATAAATACATAAATACACATAAAGGGAGTTGATTAATAATGGGAGTTATAATTGTTTTGAATAGTTTATTTAACATCTTAACTTTTATCCTATTTATTATTACTGTTCAATTAAAATGTCCTACCATACATTTATAGAACTTTTCTATTTCTTCGGTATTTCCTTTTTGCTCTTGTTTCTGATATGTAACAATATGATTATATAAAAGCTTATCATTTAACAAGCGTTCTATTGCATCAGCTACAGCAACTGGGTCTTGTGAGACTATCAATCCATTATTTCCTTGAACCATTTGGGTCCACACCGCATCAAACTCTGTTGTAACAACAGGACGATTTAAAATACGTGCTTCCGCAATAGACAAGCCAAAGCCTTCGTGTCGCGATGTCTGAACATACATTGTGCAATTTTTAATATACGGATAAGGATTGGGGGTGATTCCTAAAAAAATGAAGCTATCCTCCAAATGATATTTAGCAATATAAGCTTCCATTTCTGGGCGATATTCACCCCGCCCTAACGCATACCATTTAAACCTAACATTCCTTTCCTTTAGAATTCTACATGCTTCCAATGTGATGTCATATCCTTTCTGCGGTTTATTTAGTCTTGCAATTGTCAATAATGCAGGATATCCATCTTGATATTTTTTTTCCTGAGGATACAAAGATAACTTTTTCATTAGGTTCGCATCAAGCATATCCTTTATTACCGTCATCTTCTCACGGAACTGGGGGTAGACACCAATAAATTCCTGAAATGCAGATTCTGATACAGCTACAATATTATCAATCTGAGAGTAATATTTTTCGTAGAAGTAACGATTAATCCCTTCTGGAACATATCTCACATTAACCCATGCAAACTTTTGGTATGCAGAAACTTTATCCACCACATATAAGGTTGGCACATCTTGAGCGTAAGCAACTGCAATATCATATTTCTCTTCTGATTTTGGGATGCATCTAGAAACGTATCTCCAATATAATCGTGCCCTATCCTTATGAAGTAAACCTTTTTTTCTAATAGATAATGAATACCTAATCCTAGCCGTTATTTTACTTATATCCAATGATAGCAATTGATTCCATATACTTTTCTGAAGAAATTGCGTATACGCAAAAGGAGGGAGTAGGCGGACTTCAGAAGGCAGATAACGTTCAAATTCTCCACCATGGGCAAACAATTGCAAGTCAATATCAAATTCCTCTTTATTGAGAACGGAAAGAAAAGTAACTAAGCTCTTCTCTGCTCCTGCAGCCGTTAATGACTCAATGACAAACAAAATCTTTTTCTTAGTCATTATCACTTCCCTTTTATTTTATCTAAGATAGAAGCCGCCCATACTTTCATATCAATCCAATAGGTATGCTTAAATATATATATGCACTCTTGGACATTTTGCTTCATGACTTTCCATCCTTTCCATTCTCCAGCATAAAGCCATTTCTCGTTTCCTTGCTTTGTTAACGCTAAAAAAGCTATATCATTAGTCTCTTCATTGTTATCTGTGATATGTATCGAATGTTTTTCGTATGGATATAGTTCACGTATCCGATCCTTCACTTCCAATATTTCTTCTAAAGATTTATTTGAAGCAAAGAAGAACAAATCAAGCTTATTCCCTCTGGTATAACAATGAACAGCTTTATCCTTAGCTCCTGCAAAATGATTAGCTTCTGTCCCAACCCAAGGCTGCTTTTGATAAATCTGGGCTATAAATAGTGTCAATGAACTCAAATTCACTTCTATAGACTTATGATAAAATGGAACAGATAAGTTTGTTAACGCGTCAATAGCAGAAGTTTTCTGGTTTTCTGTCCCCATACGAGGCCACATACATGCCACCCAACAATTTGGCATCCAACACATAATCTCTTTAGCTATGGTATCGCTTATATTTTGAGGCAGTCCACGCTTTTTAAAATACAGATAATCAAATTGGCATACAGGAGCAACACCCTCAAACTTTGCTATAGTAATTTCCTTATTATAATATGCTAATGCAGCAACACGATGGGAACCATCCAATATTATACCATCAGATGAAACAGGTACTATTGATTGAGTGGCATCAAACTCATTATCTCTAAAATAATCCAACAAGCCATCAAAGGCCTGTATAAAATCATCAAAAGATACTTTATCTGTACGTCCTGGCTCACGTCCATCAGGATTAAACGCCTTAATGTGTGCCAAATATACCTCTCTGGCTAATTCCTGATTATCCTCTCGATTGCGGGCATAAAATAATTTTGCATACAAGTCAAAACGATGGACAGACAATAACGAGCGTGCCTTCACATTCTGTACTTGGAATGAATGTTTCCCTAAATCATAGAGACGTATTGTATGATCTTGAAATAGCTTGAAATCCATGTTACCACATTTTTATTTGATGCTTAAGCCATACTAGAATTTCTATCATTCGGATTTTAAGCCAATGAATACGGTGTCGAAGAAATCTTTTCCGATTCATGTTAAGCAAATCTCTGCTAGCCAAGTAAAAGCGCGCTGGCACCAAAAAATCTACAGGATAGGTATAAACATACCCTTTCCTACGCATATATGATTCAAGAACCTTCATAAAGCCATATTCTGAATATTGAGAGATATTTATGCCAAGTGTTTTTGCCATTTTTGAAAGTCGAGAGAGATACTCTTCAGAAAAGCTCGTTTTTTGCAGAATAGAATGGTATATCAAAGTATAGAAATAGCTTTCAGGATCCATCACATAAAAGCCACAATATATAATCCGACTTTTCAACAAATCTTTTTCCCATTTCTGGCAATAATAATCATCCCCAATATAACGCAGATCTAGACTAACACGTTCATTACCAACATAAATAAAATAATGAATTCCATCTCCTTTGAACGGAAATTGGTCTTTCCTATCAGTCTGAGCATCCAATAGGCGAACTATTTCCTGACTATCAGCACATAGCAAGTCCAGATCACCATGTCCTTCAACATAAAATACTGGTTCCAATAGGTTTTCATAATTCCTAAGAACTAAGTAGGACACATTATTTTTATGGAGGATGTCAAAGACATCAACAATCGTATTGTAATGACACATTATACTATCTTTATGGTTTTGTATCTCGTTGAGGGAGCAATCCGCTCTTTTAGCCTTTTAAACAAGGTATAGAAAGGAATCAAAAATGAGTATGATTGGACCATCTTATAATATAAATCTTTAGATAACAAATCATTAAAAAGTTCACCATGTTTTATATTTAATTCATCCCAATACTGGTGATATGCCTTTCTAAGATTGTCATCTTTACTTTTTTCTGCCATTAACACCATTGAATAACCAAGGTTCCACAGTATTTCCACCATTGGCTTGGTATAGTCGGGATATTGCTTTTGAATGAACATCAGACGATGCTCATACCCTCTAAGAAGATCTAAGTTTCTCAATGAAAATTCACCAGAGATACCACTACTACGCTGTCTATAATAATAAAAGGGAGTCGGTACGATACCGTATCGATTACAATCATTTATTATTAAGTGTTGCCAATAAGCATCCTCAAAAAATTTCCCTTTAGGAAAAAGATGTTTTTTAACTATTTCTGCTTTATAGAGTTTTCCCCATGCAAAGTTCTTCACATATTCATTCTTGACCAACTCCAGCATGGCCTCATTTCTACTCAACACTTGCGCATGTTGTCTAGTGTTATCATATAGCAAATGGTCCGCATATGCATAACAAAAACCACCTTGTACGATGTCACATTTTTCTTTTATTGCATAATCATATAATGCACTAATTGCATTCGGAGCCAACCAGTCGTCACTATCCAAATAATAGATATAATCGCCTTTAGCAACTATTGTTCCAGCATTACGAGCATCAGACAACCCTCCATTCTCCTTGTTTATTACAATGGTATTACTATATTTTTGAGCGTATTCCTCACATATAGCAAAGGAGTTGTCTGTTGACCCATCGTTAACCAAGACAACCTCCATGTTGTCCTCCTTTTGAATGAACAATTTATCCAGACATTTCGGTAGATAGTTCTGGACATTATATACAGGAACAATTATTGAAACTCTAAACATTAGGCTAAAAAATCAAGCAGATGATGAATATCAATATTTATATTATCACTGCCATATAAATCCCTCGAAGCAGATAAAGCTCTGATTATCCCATTCGCCAGACTATCTGCATCCATATCTGTTATAAAACTATTTCTGCGGTTGTTTAACTGTTCTTCAATGCTAGTAAAATTAGTTGCGACTATTGGTGCACCGAAACATAGGGCTTCTAATATTGTAACACAATATCCTTCATATCGTGATGGTTGAACATAAATATCGCAATCACGCATAAATCCATAAGGATTAACTAGTGAGCCAAGAAATATCACTTTGTCCTTAATACCCATTTGAAAGGCTTTTTTCTCACATGCTTTCCTTTCGTTCCCGTCTCCAATAAAGTACCAAGAAACATCGTATCCCTTATCTATCAATATTTTTAAGGCATCAATAGCAACCATTTGTCCTTTTTCTTTGCTTATGCGACCTACTGTCAGTATTCTCCTTGACTTGGAATTGTCATCAAAAGTTGCTCCACTACGAGCTTGAAATCGAATAAGTTGAGGAGATATCACATTATTAAATGTCTGTATCTTTTCTTTAAAACATGGAAATGATGATTCAAACTTTCGTTTGCAACTATCTGAAACAACAATAATTCCTTGAAAAAAAGGATATAACTCATTTATTAAACGAGCATCATAATTAACCTTATCAATATCGAAATGTATCCAACCAATCTTTTTCTTTGCCTTTATCTTTTTACAAATATAATAATCTATATCTGATGAAGGACCTGCATAAGCTACTGCAATATCAAACGTTTCCTTTATTCCTTGTGAATCCCTTAATAAATATTTCACCCACAACATGAAACTTTTCTGGACTTTACATAATAAATATACAAAGAATGCAACAAATGCATTTATCCATCGTCTTGTTGATACGTATTCTTTTATGGAAACAAGAGGAGGAACTTTAAGCTCCTTCCAGTGTCTTGATATATCCGTAACATGATGTATAGTGACATCAGAAGGTAGTAATGGCAACAATGCACCTTCAGGATGAACCAATCCCACATGAATGTCATATTTTTCACGCGGAATAATTGATAACAGATTCACGAGAGATTTTTCAACCCCTCCAATATTCATAGAATATAAAAGAAAAAAAATCTTTTTCTTCGTTTCCATTTACTTGATATGATTACACGTCTTCATTGCAGCATCCATAGCCACGTCCATGTTATAATACTCCCAGTCAGCAAAACGACCGGTAAAGAAGAAATGTGATGCTGCCAATTCCTCTTTCAAATCCTTGATCATTTGTCTGGTATGATTATCTTGGATTGGATATGTATATGGATTATACTGATGAGTGATATATTGAGGATGAAGTGGCATTTTGTCTAGATTCTCTATGATATCGTCTTTCTTTATTTCATCTGTGAACTCTACTGTACCTGTCATTGTATTTTCATCGGCATTATTGCTTACAGCGAAATTACCTGTACAAATAATACGGTGAGCCTCATATTCCTCACTTGGCAGATAAATCCAACTATAGGGATTCTTATCAATCTTACAGAATACCGATGTCGTTCCATGAGACTCCAATGCATCTATCTGAGTAGCGTATTGCCCCAAAGAGACACCTTTGATGATTCGTGGTAACGACTTGATATTACCACAGAAAACAACGATATCATACAATTCCTGGTCTTTTCCTACCCACCATTTCCCATTATCATATACCAGTTGTTCAATGGGCTCTGACAGTCTTACATCTAGCCCTTTAGCCAACCTGTCTGCAATGAGTTGAGAGCCATTCTCTTTCTCATACCAAAAGGTACTATGAACAAACTCCTTCTCTTTAACCTGTTTGAAGTTGTTATAGATTATTTCCTCGACAGTAGGCATCGGCAGCTTTCCTTCAAGCCACGAAATGGGAACGTCAGCCAATGATCTGCGCCATATCTTTTGATTATAGGGTTTGAAATATGCATCATACAGTGTCTTGCCGAATCGTTTAATCAAGAACTCCTCGAAATTTAATGCCTCTGATTGGTTTTGCTTAGACATCAATACCAGGTCACTGACGATACCCTTAACCATATCATCTGGCAACATATAGGTGTGATTCTCTATAGGGTATGGAACATGCAAGCCATTTTCCATAAATACAGCAGAGTTTCTCTCGGTTTTTACGAACTCACGTTCTCTGTCGAAACGTCTCCAAAACCAGTCCAGCACATGATTGTATTTAGAATTAAACACATGTCCTCCACAGGTATGGAACAAGTTGCCCTCCACTCGTCGACATTTGATTAAGCCTCCAGGAGCATCGTCCTTCTCATAGACAACAACCTGATTATTCTCTTTCAATAGCTGTGCAACGGTTAAGCCAGATACTCCAGCTCCAATTATTGCTATTCTATTCATTCTATTGTCCTTAATATTTCTCTTAATTGAGCAACTCTCACTGATGTATAATGCTTATCCATATAATGGGCATACATCTTCATATCCACATCCTCTTCTCTCGCCTTATCCATCTGCTTCTCAAAGTCTGTGTAACTGTCACACATGGGGGAAATTTTTCCTATCTCATAAAAATCCGTGTCAGGATTCTCTGGATAGCGGGCTATCACGTGACAACCAGAGGCAATCATCTCCAGAAAACGTGGAGTCACCTGATTATAACCTCTTCTCCAGCTAGGACCACCATCCACACATTGTGTGCTGTACAATGAGCATCGAGCCTGACGGGTCAGTTGCATATATTGTTCTCTGTCAACGATATTGCCTACGACTTCACCTCTCGTGGTATAGTAAGTAAATCCTTTTTCCAACTCAGGCTTATAAACATATACGAAATCTGGATGTTTCCTGCTGTATTCATGGACAAACTCCATCAGAACAGGATTCTGTCGTCCCATCAACACCAGATCATATTTTTTCTCTATTTTAGTCGATGCTGTTATTCTATATTTATCAGACAGAGATAAAGGCAAATGTGCTATATTCAATTTTGTATCATGTTGCCTGAGGAAGTCATAAGCCTCCAGACTCGAAATTAGGACCATACGATGTTTTCTATACGCATGTTCAAATTCCGGCAATCTTTTCTCATTCGTTAGAAAATCTATAATACAAGGAATGACCCGTTTCGTGTTCCAGAAATCATAATTCCCTGAACTCATATCGTAACGGAAGACATTTCCTTTACCCATCGTAACGACATCGCCAAGTAATGGCAATCGGAAAGCATGAGGATTCCTGGCTATCTGTGGTTCTTCCCATAAAGGAAGATTCATCTCTTTGGCAAAAACGTCTTCCCATTCAAAGACGATTTGCCAGAAGAATCGCTGATCAAAGTTGCGACAGGTAAGGATTCGATTTATTTCCATATCTCTTTTCCCAATAACAAGCAAATCTTTGTCGCTATTTTATAGGGCCACATTGACAGACGTTTATTTGACAATGCATACTCCTTGCCTAATCGACATATTTCTTTAAATGCAGCTTTCTGAGACAAACTTTTCACTTCATCTGTGATTTCTATTGTAGAGACTGGCAAGAAAGAATCCCATTTCTCATGAAAGATTTGATTATCCTCAAAAAAAACTTTATCGTAATTACCCATAGAGTTATGCTCTATCCAAAGATCATTAAGAACTCTTATCTTGTAGCCATGCTGTATCATTTGCATCGATAGATCCATATCATACATATGAAAATGATGAAAATGATCCTCATCCCATCTGATTCCGTTGTCAAAGCACTCTCTCTTGATAAACATCCACATTCCATCTATTGCAACAACATCATTTCCACAAGGATAATCCTGCTCATATACCTTTTCTTTAACTCCGTTTCTTTCCTGTATATAATGAGCATTCCTAAAAAGAGAACGATTCCAATAGGTTGCGCTTTCACAATAACACACACAACCTTGTACACCTAACATTCCAACTAAAGAATCTTTCATTTCTTCAATAGCCATCTGTCCCCACCCCTTTGTATGGAATACAATATCTTCATGCATGAAACACAAATAATCATACTGAGCCAGAGTAAGACCATAATTATATGCCTGACACATATTCTTCTGATTATGAGAATTGTCTATCCATATTATTTCATAAGGAATATCACCTATTGTTTCCTGAATATGATTACTAAAACAGCTAGGACATTTGGATAGGCGCGAACAAATAATTATTGAGATCATGTATACAGAATTACAATAAATTTCGTATAATAAGCAAAAGAGTATCTTTCAAACTACTAAAAAAAATATAAAACCGCCCAACTAGCCATTTATCCCATACTTTCATAACTTTCCTTCTTGAAAAATGGGATTCATATTTGGCGTTCATTTTATAGTAGAGAATTTTTCTCTTTTCATTTTTTACATCTTGTTTTTTTATATACTCATTATTTACAAGATAATCGAAAATCGTCTTATGTTCAATTGCTGTTATACCTTGTAACTCTAGCAACTTTGTTGTATTAGTATTATGAAACCTAAAATAATTTAGTTCTGCTGTGTAAAAAACCACATTGCCATGCTCTATCAACTCAATCCAAAACATCCAATCTCCCAAACTCTTCATCGTTTGATATTTTCTATCAATAGACATTGCTATGTTACGGCTGAATATAGCAGAACTGGCATTTGCGACAGCATTTCGATTACTTAAATATTGAGATATAAACTCCCTTCCAGACATAACTATGTCCCATGGCAATATGGATTGATGCGTATAAACACTCTTATTTCCATTAACATCATACCTACATGACCTACAAAATGCCAAAATGGCATTATTATCCACATAACCATGAATCAACGTACTCAAAAAAGTATCATCACAAGAATCGTCACTCTCTGCAATCCAAATCAACTCACCCTTAGCTAATTCAAAACCTTTATGCCATTGTTTAAAAGTTGAACCGCTATTCTTCTCATTAACAACAACACAAGAAATATGAGGATTATCTTTATACTTATTTATCACCTCCACACTATTGTCCGTAGACTTGTCATCCAAAATAATCACCTCAAAATTTTGGTATGTTTGATTCAAAACACTTTGAATGCGCTCATCCAGAAATCTTGCATGATTATAGTTAGGAATTATGACAGAAACTAAAGGAGCGTACTTTTCTGCTTGCGACATTGCCATCAACCTAATTTAATGTTTTTATGATTTTCGCTGGACACCCAGCAATCACAGTATTTGCAGGAAAGCTATGTGTTACAACTGCATTCGCGCCTACAATAACGTTATCACCAAGACTAACACCTGGAAGAACAGTAACATTATCTCCTATCCATACATTATTGCCAATTCTCACTGGCTTGCTTGAAAGTGTACGTTCCTGAGGCGGAACATCAACATCGTCTGCGGTAATATTACCATGGAAATGATCAGTTATGTACACTTTACTCCCAAGAAGTACATTTTTTCCTATTTCAACACTCTCAATACAACCTATATGACAATTATGCTGCATCCGAAAATTATCGCCTATGACCATCCGAGGATGAAAATACTGATCACGATATCGACCCAAAGCCTCAATCCAAGCATTTCTCCCACAATAGAAATGTGATCCTATTTCCATATACTCCATGCCGATTAAAATAGAATCCGTTCTGATAAAGAAATCGTCACCTACACTTTTCATTGAGGAAACAATAGTCTCAAACTTCTGTCTGTCCTTCTCAATTTGGATACTCTTTACGGCATAAAACATCATCGTTTTCAGCCAGTGTTCTATAGCGCTTAATATATTCATCGGTTTCTTTTAATAGGCAAAATTTTTTTTATTGCGCCTTTCATTTTTGAAACAGCCTTCTCTTTTTTCTTTTCCCAAATATCTTTAGGATGAAGATAGTATTTTACTTTGTAGTAGATATATTTGTAATCTCTTTCCGAATAATATATCAAAAGAGATTCTTTCATATCGTCAAGAGTATAGTTCTCATATGCCCCATCATTAATCATTGCAATGTAACATCCACACAAGAATTCAAATATATCTTTTTTTATTTTTAAAAAAGTCTTGTTGGTTATACAGCCTTCTACTCGAACTTCGTTGATTAAGTCCATATAAAGTACTGCGAATGTTTCAAATAGTGCATAACCATATTTCCCTTTACCGCTTTGATCGTGGCATATCTTGGTGCCATCCAGTACAAACTGTTTCTTATGACGACTATCAAACATAAGAGACACGTTAGGTGACATAGGAGCAAACTTAATTTGGGGCACACGATCTAAATCTTCTTTCCAAAAGAACAATCCTTCGCTAAGAGATGACATATAACTAAAGTCATACATGAAATCATTAAAGTTATTATATTCTCGAACTTCCCGAAATCCTAAATTCCCATTTACAAAGAACATCAAAGGCTTAGTTTCATAATACTTCTCTGCCTGTCCATATATGTATTCTATCATTCCTTTATGCAAAATACATCTATGATTCAATTTGATCATATAATCACCACGAGCCTGCAAAAAATTTTCTATGATATTATAGAATCCTTTGGCTTGAGTGGGAACATATCGGAAATTTTGATGAGACTCAAACTTTTTAACAGGCTCTGCCAAGTCACTCTCATCACCACCATTATCAGCTACAACCACTTCAAACAGAGTCTCATCAGCTCCAAGACTATATAGATTATCTAATGTAGGAATTACCCAACGTGACACTCCATTAGTTGGTATACATATTGATAACAAATGTTTAGCCATTCTTTTCTACAAAGATCTTAATGTGCTTGATAATATGGTCTATCTCAATATCCTCCAATTCGTAATACAAAGGTAGTCTTACAAGACAATCAGCGTATTTATCACAATAAGGAAGCTGACGGTTGCCATGTTTCTCCTCATAATATTTACTACTATGCAATGGCAAATAGTGGAAAACTGTCTGAATATCATGTTCCTTCAAATATTTCATCAACTCTGTCCGATACGTATACGATGGACAAATCAGGTAAAACATGTGGGCATTATTTGTAGCATAATCAGGAATATATGGCAATTGTACAGACGTGCATTTCAAATCTTTCAAGCCCTCATAATATCGATTCCAGATGTGCTTTCGTTTTCCTTGTATATCATCCAACTGCTCCAGTTGTGCCCATAAGTATGCAGCATTTAATTCTGATGGCAGGAATGAACTTCCCATATCACACCAACCATATTTGTTCACCATGCCTCGGTAAAACTCAGCTCGGTTAGTACCTTTCTCCCATATTATTTCAGAACGACGGATAAATCGATCATCATTCACGACCAGCATTCCTCCTTCTCCTGAACTGATATTCTTTGTCTCATGGAAAGAAAAAGCCGCAAGATGTCCAATACTTCCCAAAGGTTTACCTTTATAGAAAGAATCAATAGAATGAGCAGCATCCTCCACCACAAGAAGATTATACTTCTGTGCTAATGACATAATTGCATCCATATCGCAAGCAACACCTGCATAATGAACAACTGCTATTACTTTCGTCTTTTCTGTAATTAATGGCTCTATCTGCTCAACCTCCATATTGGGGCTCATACTCGAGGAGTCGGCAAATACGACTTTAGCCCCTTCACGGAGAAATGCCAAGGCTGTTGAGACAAAAGTATATGACGGAACTATCACCTCATCACCAGGTTTCAAGTTACACAACATTGCACACATTTCTAACGCATCAGTGCCAGATGTTGTCAACAGACATTTCTTGAAACCATACTTTTGCTCAAAAAACGTTTGGCATTTTTTTGTATACTCACCATTACCAGACATCGTGTCGGAATGACAGACTCTTTCTATATAATTTAGTTCACGACCAGAACAATATGGTTTATTAAACGGTATCATAAATTATGAATTTATCGTTACTCAAATATAACAACATTATATATCGCATCTGCAATCATACGCATTCCTTCATCATTAGGATGTGTACAAATAAAATCAGTTGCTAAAGGATATGGTTTACCTCGTGTATCGTACAAAGTGTCGCCTACAGAAAACATCACCTTGTCCTTATAAAGGTCAAAAATCCAAAAAAGAGGCACATATGGGATGTTGAATTTTCTAGAAACATCAATTATTGCTGCTTCTTTTTCTATATTTTTCCAATATAAACCCGTTATTATTACATTATCAGTAAATTGTTTGCAATACAATACCAAATCGTAAAAAGCATCTCTAAAATGATCATCATCGCTTGCATTTTCACCAACACGAAGAATTATTAAATCTTGGTTTTTGCATAATGATCCGAATAAAGAATCTTTATTGATCGTATAGTCTGATTCCCATTCCCAAACATTAAGACGAGTAAAAACAGTATTTTTATTATAGCGTTTGAACTTTTTTTCTAACCTATGAACATAGTCACTATCTTGACGTGATGCGCACATTCCCCAATTGCCCCTCCACATAGAGTCTGCTCCTAAAAAATTGCCTTTCGAAGGTGCGTGATGAGTAATGCTGTTTCCTATACAAAGGACATGAAGTGCAGTAGTATCGAGTTTAATAGCTACATCACGGACAGAATATACTTCATACAAATTCTCAATCATTTTCCAATTTTTGTTCACTCTCCGAATTAAGTAGTCTGTTCTTGAGTACAAGCAATAATTAATATATGATATACACAAAAAGAAAACAACCAATACTACAACTATTGCACTTTTTCTTACGATTTTCATATTTCTTATGTGGTTATTAATGGTAATAGAAGACTCTGCTATAGCAAAGTAAGTGTCTTATAACAATTCTGAATTTTATAAGGAATCCATGTAACAAAAGAATATTCTCTTTTTGAAGCATTCGATTACATAGAAATAGTAAGTTAAATGCAGTATTCTTATAGGTACACAGAGTTTCCAATCCTTTTTCCCCTACAGCTTTATAAACTCTATCTGCCATAATCTCAAGATATCTAAGTTCACACAACTCTATTTTTGTCGACAACATATCATGGTATGCTTCATTATAAATTCGAGAGTAAGTATTCGCCTCTTTCTCTTTATCCATTGTGTGCATTATACTACATTGGTTTTTACGATAGAAATAGGTCGGCTTATGACAAAATGCGATACTCTTAACATGTCGTTGAATTTTAAATGTCCATAGCGTGTCTTCTTGTATCCAACCTTCTTTAAAAAATAACATCTTGTCAATAATCATCTTTCTGCTAACAAGGCAGTTACAGGCTGATTCAGGTACTGACAGATTACAGAAATGGGTCCTTATCCAATTTACATCTTCTGTGTATGATGGAAAATCTTTATTCAAAATAGTTTTTGATACGCCTTCAATTTCAAAGTCACTCTTGACCAAATCAACATTAGGATGATTCTGTACAATGTCCCATAATGTTTGCAAACATTCCGGAAGCAATTTATCATCACCATCCAGAAAAAGCAAATATTTTCCTTTAGCATTTAAAATTCCAGTATTACGTGCGACTGATAACCCCTTGTTCTTTTTATGAGAAATGATACGAAAATCTACGTTCTCTTTACAATTCTTTATAAAATCCTCTGCCACTGACAGACTAGAGTCATTGCCACAATCATCTATTAAGATACATTCAATATGACATTCTGTATTCTGTTGTGCAACGCTATTTAGTGTCTCCACTATGTAATTCTCTACATTGAATATTGGAATTATTATCGAAATGTCATAACAACTAATCGAGAAAAAAGATTCTATCACTTCCTTTCTCTCTTTTTCGTCTAAATGTAAATATCGAAAATCAGAACTAATTCCAGTTACATCTTGTTTTGCAACAAACACATTAATAACTTCAACAATAGCATTTCCACATATTATTGTCTGTAACCAGAATTTCCAATCTGAAACAATTTTGTAGTTTTCATCATATCTTAAATTGTCAAACAACTTTCGTTTGATAAACGTTCCTTGGTGATTCAATGTGTCACGATACAATTGCATTAGAATACTCTCATCATAAACTCGCAAGGGTTGCTGATTATCCATCCGTTCCACTTGACCAGTGATGATATCAGCATCTAGTTTCAAATCATCAACTTTCTGAAGTACGTCCTTGTCGTATAAAGCATCTCCCGAATTCAAAAATAAGAGATACTCTCCTTTAGCCTTATCAATACCCTTGTTCATGGCATTGTACACGCCCTTATCTGGTTCTGAGCACCAATAGGAAAAATGCTGTTGGTATTGTTCTATCAACTCCTTACTACCATCTGTGCTGCCACCGTCAATGACAATCCATTCGAAATCTGTCCATGTCTGGCAGACCACAGAATCTATCGTTTTCTGCAGACCTTCTATATTATTGTAGTTAATTGTGATAATAGATAATTTCATTGACACATAATACTATCATAGTCGATTCTATTTGCTATAATTCGACTTTTGGGTTTAAATATAGGGCTTAATATATTACGCTCGGCATTATAATATCTTGTCTTGATACCGCCCAAGTCAAATAACATATGACATAGATTATCTATCATAAAAGGTCTATCTTTTGCAGATTCAATATGTCTCATATGGTTTGGATTATTATGGATATATGAATCAGAACACCATATCATAAATGGAATCTGATATAGATACTTTATCTTATCTCTATTTTCACTACCGCTACGTCCATAAGAATCCCGATAGTCATAAACTTCTTCACCATGATCTGAGAAATAGACGACAATTGTTTCACTATCCCGGAATATATTAAGAATTTGCCATAACACATAATCATTATACCGTGTAGCATTGTCATAATCTGCAATAAGCTGTTTTTTTTCTTTTGTCATCCAAATTTCATTCCTTTTTATACTATCTGCTGTATAATACAAAAACTTCTCTGTTTTAGGAAACCTTTCATTGTAATTAGAATGCTGTCCCATTAAATGAAACATCACCAAATTACGCTTCGTAGAAATTATTTCGGATTTAAAAGATTTAACAATATCTTCATCATATGTATAAGATTTAGTGTTAACTTTACTATATACTTTAGAAATCAGTGTTTTATTATATAAAAAAGTATTTAATGCAAAAGCAAATGTTGACTTATCTTCCCAAGTTTTTTGATTATCCCAAAAATATACAGAATACCCAGCGGCCTTAAATATTTGTGGAAAATAATAGCTGTTATTCCATTTCTCTCCATCTGATATACTATTTGTACATAGCATGTTTTTTATAGCAATACTTGTATAGCCATATGGAGTAATAACGTTGTTAAAAACAAACAAATTACCTGATGTTTGTTCTTTTAAAAGCTTTCTGCATGCTTTCGTCGAACGGGACGATCTCCTTTGGCTTTACGGCGAGAGGATGCTCTATTTTCTTATCTGCCGTATCCGGCTGCGTTGCCGAACAGAGCACTATTGTCGACCTTCCGACTTCTGAGAGAAAATTGACAGCAAGATTGAACAGTGAGAGTTTATCAGCAGGGATATTCTGGACCTCGTCTATAATGATGACGCTGTCGGTCAGCGAATGAAATTTCCTGATACAGGATGTCCCATCTTTATATACCGCGTTCATGAACTGCACCAGTGTCGTTATCACGACCGGGGAATCCCAGTTTTCCATGAGCGCA
>ODAI013589645.1_pt1 | contig 22385 bp, 16 predicted proteins | sample 1539321 | NCBI WGS metagenome assembly ODAI01 (sample SAMN02144231, study PRJEB22623) | gut metagenome | biome: sheep rumen | host: Ovis aries | place: New Zealand | reverse complement strand
TCAGCAGAAGCCTCCGCAGCATAAGTAGTTTCTTCAGCAGGAGCCTCCGCAGCATAAGTAGTTTCTTCAGCAGGAGCCTCCGCAACAGAAGCTTCTTCAGCAGAAGCCTCCGCAACAAAAGTTTCCTCAGCGGGAACCTCCGCAACAATGGCATCTTCCGCCGTTGCATCGCCCGACAGAGCATCTTCCGCCGGCACATTATCAGCCGGCAGGCTGACATCGGATGCGTTCTCCGCCGGCGCAGCACCCGCCGGACGATTTGCCGCCTTTCTGCGCCTTTCGCCGGAGCGCGCGGACATGACCAGCCAGAACAGGAACAGAAGGAAGCCCGCCGCCGTGATGCAGATGCCGTAGAGGAGGCCGGGCGTCTCGTAGCGCAGCTCGATGGTGTGATGGCCGGGCGTCAGCCACAGTCCGCAGAACATGAGGTTGACATTTTCAAGGATGGCCGGCGTGCCGTCGACGTAGGCCTTCCAGCCCTCGGAGTAGGGGATGGTCAGGCAGAGGAGCTTGTTTTCGGAGACGGTGATCTCGCCGGTGACGCCGGAGGAGGTGAAGCTGCCGGGATTTTGGTGAATGGCGGCGTTCTCCAGGGACTCCGCGGCCAGAGCCGCCGATTGATCTTCGAAGCCGGTGAGGGGCTCGGAGAGGACGGAGAAATCATCAAAGTGATAGATTCCGGCGGCCGGGAAGCGGAGGACGATGGAGTCGATGTCCTTCCGGATCGTGTAGGAATTGAGGAGGAAGTCCTGTCTTCCGGAGTAGTACTGCTCGTTGTCCGGCAGGATGTAGTTGACCTCGTTTTGGGTGATAACGTCTTTGCCGCTCATGAAGTCCGCCCTGATCTTGATATTGGACAGAGGAGTGCCCTCGTAGACGTCCTTGTAGATCCAGTACTTGTCGTAGGGCGTTATTTTGCTCCACATTTCGGGTGTGTAGCGGTCGTCCGGATCATAGGTCCTGTCATCCGAGTAGAGTTCCAGGTCACTGGTCTCGCGGAAACGGATGTTTTTCATGTAGAGATAGCACTCGCCGGAGGTCAGAGCGTCAAATTGCAGCGCTATTTTGGCGTTGTCTGCGGTGACGACGAAGGTCGTGTCATCTGTCTGCACCACGTCTTTGCTGAGTGCTGTGACGCTGAAGGGGACAGCGCGGCAGTCCAGGTCCCGGGCGATTTCTTCCGCGCTGCGGGTGTCGCGCAGGCCGGCGGGTGTTTCGGTCACGGCGTGTGTCATCAGGACGGCCTGACGCTGGACCGGGGTGAGCGCGTCGAACTGCTCTCTGCTGATCGTTCGCCTGTAGGTAAAGCCGAGCGGCAGAGGGGACTGATCGGGATAGACGGAGTTGGCGGTGGAAGTGTCGAGCGCCGTGTCCGCGTAGCCGGAAGGAAGCTTCTCCGGGTGCATGCAGTAGAGATATTGGACGGAAGCCAGCTGGTTGAGGATGGCGCGGTTGTCCAGGTTGGTGAACTGCCAGGCGTTATTGTTGACGTCGGAGACCGCCAGAGAGTCCAGATACTCGAGGATATAGGGATTGTTGACGCTCCAGAAGGACTGCGTGGAGGAGATCCCGCTCAGGATCGAGGTGTTCTGGTACCAGTAGCCGGGTTCCGTGTTGGAGAACCGCGCGAAGCCGGTCGTATCGTGGCCGGTCGCGGAGACGACCTGGGACGCGTCATTGATCCACATATTCCGGTCATTGGCCGGAGAAGCGCCCATGCCCTGCCAGTTGGTGGAGAGGGCGGCCAGATCCTTGTAGGTGGCCGGCCGGTCGCCGAAGTCGGGATAGTTCTTGTAGATCCCGTTGACGCAGATGCCCGCGATCGTCAGATACAGGATCACGCGCTGGGCGCGGGCGAATGCCTTTTCGCTGCGGCGGCCGCCGTCTTCGGGGAACTGCGGCTTCTGGGAGAGCAGAAGGTGCAGGAGCGTAAGGCCCGTGAGGACGACAGGAGCCAGGAAGTTGAAGGAAACCTCGTAGAGCAGAAGGACGCAGGCCAGGAAATAGACGGTGAGTCCGGTCACCATGACCTTTTTCTGCAGGTCCGTCAGTTCAAACAGCGCAGGCCAAAGTTCCGCCACCAGCATGCCGACAAGGGCGGAGTAGGCCCAGCACCAGCGGTTGATCGGGTAGGAGAAGCCGTTGGTCAGATATCCGAAGGCGGGGATGAAGAAGAGCGCCGTGTACAGAAGAAACTGCAGGCGGAGCTTCCAGTATCCTTTGGCGGAAAACAGCAGGAATACGCACAGAAGCGCGGTCCCCGCATAGCAGAGCGCGCCGTATTTGACTTCGTTGCAGGCAAGGAAGTCGGGCAGGATCATGCGCAGCGTCGGGATGTCATAGAAGAGCCCGAAGGTCTGCCGGAGGGTGACGCGCTTGTTGCCAAGGACAGTGAGCGCCATGGGAAGGAGAATGATGCCGCCCATGGCGACGCCCACGGTGCCGGCGGCGAACAGGGTGAAGATCTGCGCGAAGCGCCTGCCGATCTGCCCCTTTTCCATGGGAAAATAGCGAAACAGCGCGTAGAGCACAGCCATGAGGACCAGGCTGAGGATGAAATAGAAATTGCTGACGGCGGCCAGCATGATCGCGATGATAAAGAGCCAGGGCTTTTGTCCGTCCCGCACCTTCTCAATGCCCAGAAGGATGAGCGGGAAGATGATCATGGCGTTGAGGAAAATAGGCTGCCCCACGCAGGTGATCAGGGCGAAGCCGCAGAAGGTGTAGATCAGGGAGCCGGCGATGCAGCCCTTGTCGTGTTCCTTTCCGGGCCAGCGGAAGCGGCAGAGCGCGGAAAAAGCGAGCCCCGTGACGTAATGCTTGACAAGGATCAGAAGGTTGTAGAACAGGTAAATATACCTGGCCGGAACCAGCGCGCTCAGAAGATAGAAGGGGTCGCCCACGCCGTAGTAGGCGAGCGAGGTGAGCGCGTCCGAGCCGTATCCGAGGGTAAAGGAATAGGTGGAGATCTCGCTCCAGCGGCCGGTAAGAAGAGCCTTGAAGGCCTGCCGGTACCAGCGGGAGATAAAGACCATCGCCTTGATGTGCTGGGTATAGGAGTCGTGCTCCCAGACCAGCGATTTCTTCAGAAGCAGAAAAGGCGCGTAGATCACGAGGGCTGTGATCAGGAAGAGCACCGTAAATCTTGTGTAGTAGGACGCTCTGTTTTTCAGACGATTTGTTTTCATTATGGACCTCCGGTTGTTCTTAGGCGTATCTTATCACACTATGATTTATAAAAAAAGAGAGCTGCGGGTCAGGACCCGCTCTGCTCTCTTCTGTATTCTATGTACTTGTCCATGACTTCGCCGCTGTTGCCGGACAGGACCGCGGGAGCTGTATGTACAAGGCTCCTGAGTCTTTTCATAAACCCCGGCTTCTTCCTGGTATTGAGCATGTCTGTGCTCGACCGGCGGCCGCCGGCGGGACAAATTGCTTTTCCCTTCATCATCACCGGCACCTCCTTTCCGTGATACAGGGAGTGATGCATCTACGCCTGTTCGCAGACAATTTATCATGGACGGGGGAGAAGCAACAGGTACTATTTTGACAAATAATGGGAGAATTCTGATATGATAGTGTGAAGACTATCATGCAAAGGAGCAGAATTATATGCAGATCAGCGAAACGATCGCCCGGAAACTGGGCGTTAAGAACTGGCAGGTCGAAGCGGCCGTAAAGCTCATCGACGAGGGCAACACGATCCCTTTCATTGCCAGATACAGAAAGGAGGCCACGGGCACGCTCACCGACGAACAGCTCCGGGAGCTGGGGGAGAGCCTGGCATACCTGAGGTCTCTCGAGGAGCGGAAGACGAAGGTCATGGAGAGCATCGAGGAGCAGGGAAAGCTCACGGCGGCGCTCCGGGAGGCCATCGAAGCGGCGCAGACGCTGGTGGAGGTGGAGGACCTCTATCTCCCCTACAGGCCCAAGAGGAGGACCCGGGCGGGGATCGCCAGGGAGAGGGGCCTGCAGGAGCTCGCCGACTATATTTTGGCCCAGAAGCGGGGAAGCAGCGTCCGCGAAGAGGCCGCCAAATATGTCGACGCGGACAGGGAGGTCCCGGACGCGGACGCAGCGATCGCCGGCGCGCTGGATATCGCAGCAGAGCAGATCTCCGACGAGGCGCGGTTCCGCAGCTTTATCCGGGAGAAGACTTTGAACAAGGGCGTTCTCGTCACCGCGCAGAAGAAGGCCAAAGAGGAGAAGGAAGGAACCGTACCCGCGAAGAAGATGGAGAGGCGGGATGTCTACGAGATGTATTTTGACTACGAGGAGGCGCTCCGCAGGATCCCCGGGCACAGGGTGCTGGCGATCAACCGCGGCGAGAAGGAGGGCTTTCTGTCTGTCAAAATAGAGGCGCCCGGAGAGGAGCTCCTGACGTATCTGGAAAAACAGATGACCCGGGGCGCAAAGGTCCCGGAGCCGGACACCTTTCCTTATATTAAGGCAGCGGTCAAGGACAGCTATGACCGCCTGATCGCCCCCGCCATTGAGAGGGAGATCAGAAACCAGCTCACGGAGGAGGCTGAAGACGGTGCGATCCGCGTGTTCGCCTCCAACCTGGAGCAGCTGCTCATGCAGCAGCCGATCGCGGACAAGGTGGTCCTGGGATGGGATCCGGCCTTCCGCACAGGCTGCAAGCTGGCGGTGGCGGACCCCACGGGGAGGATCCTCGACACGGCGGTCATCTATCCGACGGCGCCCCAGAACAGGGTCAGAGAAGCCTGCCAGGTGCTGAAAAAGATGGTGGAGAAATATGATATCTCCGTGATCAGCGTGGGAAACGGGACCGCTTCGAGGGAATCGGAGCAGGTGATCACCGATTTTATCAGGAATCTGGGGAGGCCGCTTCAGTATGTGATCGTAAACGAGGCGGGGGCTTCCGTCTACAGCGCGAGCAAGCTCGCGACGGAGGAGTTTCCGCAGTTTGACGTCGGCCAGAGGAGCGCGGCGTCCATAGCCAGAAGACTGCAGGATCCGCTGGCGGAGCTGGTCAAGATCGACCCCAAAGCGATCGGCGTGGGCCAGTACCAGCACGATATGAACCAGAAGAAGCTGGACGCAGCGCTGTCGGGCGTCGTCGAGAAATGCGTCAACAGAGTGGGCGTCGACCTCAACACAGCGTCCTTCTCTCTTTTGGCCTATATATCCGGCATCAGCAAGACGGTCGCCAGGAATATCGTCTCCTACAGAGAGGAGAACGGCGCCTTCCAGAGCCGCAGAGAACTGCTCAAGGTACCGGGGCTGGGACCCAAGGCCTTCCTTCAATGCGCGGGATTTCTCAGGATCCGCGACGGGAAAAACCCCCTGGACGCGACGTCCGTCCACCCGGAGAGCTACGAGGCGGTGGAGAAGCTGATGAAGGGCCTGGGCCTTCCCATGAACAGGGAGTCTCTGCAGGCCGCGGTGAAACAGGTCGCGGACCCGGCCGCGAAGGCGGCGGAGCTGGGGATCGGCGAGCCCACCCTGCGGGATATCCTGGAGGAGATGGAAAAGCCAGGAAGGGATCCCAGAGAAGAGATGCCGGCCCCGGTCCTCAGGAGCGACGTGCTCTCGATGGAGGACCTGAGGCCCGGCATGAAGCTGAGGGGGACGGTCCGCAATATCGTGGATTTCGGCGCCTTTGTGGACATCGGCGTTCACCAGGACGGACTGGTCCACATCTCGAAAATGAGCAAAAAGTACATTAAACATCCGCTGGAAGTCGTGCGCGTGGGTGACGTCGTGGAAGTGACGGTGCTCGGCGTCGACGCGGCAAGGAAGAGGATCTCACTTTCCATGGTGGAGGAATGAGGGGAACGGAATGAGCGAAACATTTTTTAATACACAAGTGTATGCGTCTGTAGCCAGAAAGGCGCAGGCTGAGGGAATCGTCATGCTGGAGAACCGGGACGCCGCCCTGCCGCTCGAAGCGGGCAGCCGCGTCGCGCTGTTCGGCCGCAGCCAGTTCTGCTATTTCAAGAGCGGAACCGGTTCCGGCGGTATGGTTAATACGGCGTACGTGACCGGGATCAGAGAGGCGATCCTGGAGCGAGGGGCCTATATCCTCGCGCCTTCGCCGGAGAAAGCATATGCGGAGTGGCTTCCGGACCATCCCGTCGACAACGGAAACGGATGGGGCACGGAGCCCTGGTTCCAGGAGGAGATGGAGGTGAGCGCGCAGCTGGCGGAAGCGGCCGCGCAGGAGGCGGAGGCCGCCATCGTGATCATCGGCAGGACCGCCGGAGAGGACAAGGACAACAAGCCGGAGAGCGGAAGCTATTATCTGACCGATACGGAGGAGACGATGCTGGAGAGAGTCTGCGCGGCCTTCCCCAGGACGATCGTGCTCCTCAACGTCGGCAATATCATCGATATGAGCTGGGTGGCAAAATATTCCCCTGCGGCGGTCCTCTATGTGTGGCAGGGCGGCCAGGAAGGCGGAAACGGCGTGCTGGATGTCCTGACGGGAGAAGTGTCGCCCAGCGGAAAGCTGACGGACACGATCGCGCGCAGGATCAGCGACTACCCCTCGGACAAAAACTTCGGCGACCCGGACAGGAACTATTATGTAGAGGATATCTATGTGGGATATCGATATTTTGAGACCTTTGCCAGGGACCGCGTGCTCTATCCCTTCGGATACGGCCTCTCCTATACGGATTTCGAGATCCGGGGACAGGGAATGGAGAGCATTGCCGACGACAAGATCATCTTCCGGGCGAGAGTCGTCAATACCGGAAAAAGGCCCGGCAAGGAAGTCGTGCAGATCTACTGCGAGGCGCCCCAGGGAAAGCTCGGCAAGCCCGCAAGATCGCTGTGCGCCTACAGAAAGACGATCCTTCTGGATCCCGGCCAGCACCAGGACCTGAAGTTTAAGGTCCCGATCCGGGCGATCGCCAGTTACGACGACAGCGGAGTGACGGGGCACAAGTCCGCGTGGGTCCTCGAAGCGGGCAGCTATGTTTTCCACATGGGAAACAGTGTGAGAAATACGAAGACCTGCGGCAGCATCGATCTGAGCGGCACGGCCGTGATCGAGCAGCTGGAGGAGGCCATGGCGCCGATCCGCGCTTTTGACAGGATGAAGCCCGTCCTTGAAGAGGACGGAAAAACCTTTGCGGTCCGCTATGAGCCCGTCCCTCAAAGAACGGTGATGCCCCTTGAGCGAAGGGCGCAGAGAATGCCGAAGGAGATCGCGTATACCGGCGACAAGGGATACCGCCTGTGCGACGTCGCGTCGGGAGAAGTATCCATGGAGGAGTTCCTCGCGCAGCTGTCCGACGAAGACCTGATCTGCCTGACGCGCGGAGAGGGAATGTGCTCGCCCAAGGTGACGCCCGGCACGGCAGCGGCCTTCGGAGGCGTCACGGACCGCCTTCTCGGCTTCGGGATCCCTACCGGATGCTGCACGGACGGCCCCAGCGGGATCCGCATGGACGACGGGACCAAAGCGTTCGCCATGCCCTCGGGCACCTGCCTGGCCTGCACCTGGAACCATGTCCTGGTCAAGGAGCTCTATAACTGGGAGGGCATGGAGCTGCGCAAGAACCGCGTGGATTCCCTGCTGGGACCCGGAATGAATATCCACAGGCATCCGCTGAACGGAAGAAACTTCGAGTATTTCTCCGAGGACCCGCTGATCACGGGCAAGATGGCCGTCATGCAGCTGCGCGGCATGCGCGAGAGCAGTATCGCCGGCACGATCAAGCATTTCTGCGCCAACAATCAGGAGTACCGGCGCATGAAAGTCGACTCCGTCGTGTCGGAGAGGGCGCTCAGAGAGATCTACCTGCGGGGCTTTGAGATCGCCGTGCGCGAGGGCGCCGCGACCTCGGTCATGACGACATACGGATCGGTAAACGGCGCATATACGGCGTCCCAGTACGATCTTTTGACGACGATCCTCCGCGGCCAGTTCGGCTTCGGCGGCATCGTGATGACGGACTGGTGGGCTTCAGGCGGCGAAGAGAACATGCCCGAGAGCATCAAGCAGACGTCCACCATGATCCGTGCCCAGAACGACCTGTATATGGTGACGTTCAGCTCGGAGGAAAACGCCAACGGCGACGACACGGCGGAAGGTCTGGCTGAGGGCAGGATCACCCGCGGCGAGCTGCAGAGGTCGGCGGATAATATCTGCCGCTTTCTCATGGACACGCCCGCTTTCCTGCGCCTTAACGGCATTCAGACGGACCTCGACGAGCGGCTCGAGAGAGCCCGCGAGGAGGAGCAGAGCGGCGCGGCGAACTTCAAGGTTCATGTCGGACAAACCGGAGAGATCCCCGCGGACAGGATCATGACGGAAAAGGGCTCCATGAATGTGATCGAAGTGGAGATTGAAAAGAGGGGCACCTATATGCTGGAGATGGAGATCCGCTCCGGGATCGACAACGAGCTGGCGCAGATCCCGATGGCCATCCTGATCGGCTCCCACCAGATCGAAACTGTGTCCATGACCGGCGCGGAAAAGGAGTGGAGGAAGATCTCCGTCCCTCTTCCCTCGGCTATGAGTTTTACGTTCTATCTTAAAGTATTCTTTGCCCTGGGAGGTATGTGCATTCGAAGCTGCCGGCTGTCCCTGCTCGAGTCGCAGGAGGGAGACGTAGCCGGTCATCTGTCGGGAAAGCAGACGGAAGAAAAAGGAGGTGCCGGATGAAACTGATGGTGTTTGACGTGGGCGGAACAGAGATCAAATACAGCGTGATGGACGAGTCTCTGGAGAGAAGGGAGAGCGGCAGCGTGCCGACTCCCATGACCAGCCAGGAGGACTTCATAGAGACGCTGTACGGACTCTATGAGCCCCATAAGGGAGAAGTGGAAGGAATTGCCATGAGCCTGCCCGGCTTCATCGACAGCGAGAAGGGGATCTGCCTGGGAGGCGGCGCGCTCCGCTACAATCACCGCCGCGAGGTCGCGGCGCCCCTGAGCCGAAGGACGGGAGTTCCCGTCCATATCGCCAATGACGGCAAGTGCGCGGCGCTGGCGGAGCTTCGGGACGGCGCTCTCAAAGGATGCCGCAATGCCAGCGTCTATATCATAGGAACAGGCGTCGGCGGCGGTCTGATCATAAACGGAGAGATCCTGAACGGGCGCCATTTTACAGCGGGCGAATTCAGCTTTATGCGCGTCGGCAACAGCGACTGGGACGACCCCGGGACAACGGCGGGCCTTACCTGCAGCACACTGGGGCTGCTCGCGCTGAACCGCCGGTTCACGGGTTTTGCCACGGACGATCTGATCGACGGCAGGCAGTTTTTTGACAGAGTAAACGCCGGCGATCAGCAGGCGGCCGAAGTGCTTCGCAGATTCTGCAGGCAGGTCGCCATGCACATCGCGAACCTGACGATCCTCCTGGACCTGGAAAAGGTCGCGATCGGAGGAGGCATCAGCAAGCAGCCGATCCTGATCGAGACGATCCGGAAGTGCCTCGACGAAATCTACGAAAACCCCAGTCCCTACTTCGATCCGGGGCTTCCCAAAACGGAGATCGTGCCCTGCCGATACGGAAGCGAGGCCAATCAGGTGGGGGCGTACTATTACTATCTGGACGCCGTCCGGAATTCCCTCAGTCTCTGATCTGATACATCGTGCGGTCATATCCCTGCCACACGACGCGGTACTTCTGCTTTACACAGAGCTCGTTGAGCCCGGAGCCGTTTCCAAGCAGCACGAAGCGGCTCCGGACTTTGCCTTCCTCGAGGAGCTGCTTCAGCACATGGGTCTGGCAGACGTTGAGAGAAGTGTAGGTGGGCAGCATAAATTCCCACTGCAGACTGTCGGATTCGGGGAGCTTGGCGATCGTGTTGTCCCAGGGATCGTCCTCGAGAGGAAGGATCCCCCGCAGCTCGAGTTTCAGAGCGTCCTCCTCCTGCGCATTCAGCGTCCGGAAATCCGTCTGCGGAAGGCGGAAGGGGGCGGGAGCCCTCAGGAAGAGAAAGGCCATGACCGCGAGGAGAGCGATCTCCCCGGCAATGTTTTCCCAGCTTCCCAGCTCGATCAGGAGAAGTCCGTAGGCGATCGTGACGGCGAGCATCATGCGGTGCAGCTGCACGGGGCTGTAGAGGACGACGTTGGCCTCATAGATCGCGGCGCCGGAAAGGAGCATGAGGAAGAGGACCGCGCAGCGGCCGTCTCTCTTTGGCCCCCCTGCCGCCAGCGTGCGGATCAGGAGGATCAGGAGCAGGAGGGACTGGGCAAAATAGAGCACCGGGATGCCGCCGGCCCACCGGCTGTCAGCGAGATAGCCCTTGATCTCGCGCAGGGCGCCCAGATTGGATTTGAGGATCTCTTTGACCATGATGACCGGGGACCCGCTGGCAAGAAGGCTCTTGAGCGTCTCGGTCTGGGTGCTGTCAAAAAAGTAGCGGGCGACATTGTACTCCGTAAAGAAGAAGAACAGGCCCAGCGATCCCGCCGCGGCGAGGACGGCCAGCAGCAGGAACAGAATCCTGGCGCGGACGGAGAGCGCGCTCCTCTTGCGGAAAATAAAATACACGGGGATCAGAAGGAGCGGGAAGTAATACGGCCGCATGGTGTTCCAGAAAAAGACAGCCAGGATCATCGCGAAGAGGGCGGCTTTCTGCCTGCCCGCTGAAGCCTCCGGGTGCCTGATCATCCACAGGATGAGGCCCGTAAAGAGGATCAGGAAGAAGTTGTAGCTGCTTTCGCTCATGCCGGACCAGATATAGCGCCCCATGACCAGGTAGGTGGCCATAAAGAGCACGGTCATAAAGCCCTCCCTGGCGCGCGGACGGACCAGGAGGACATAGATAAGGCAGGCCAGGACCGCTAGCGCCGCATTGCTGTAATAGATGAAATTGTGGGATTCGACCCCGGTCACGAAGGACAGGGCCCAATAGGGCAGGTAGGTGAAAATATTGTAAGGCCCGTAAGCCAGATGCGCGGGCGCGTCTTCATTGAAGCCGTACATCCCCCGGGGCGTGAACTCGTACCGCAGGAGCCGGATCACACGATAATACCCGACCTCGTCGTTCCATGTGGTGTTCCAGGCGTCCAGCCGCAGTGCGCTCGTTCCGGTCAGAAGCTGCAGAAGTCCCGCGCTTATAAAGGGAGCGAGGATGAGCAGGATCCAGAAGAGGACGGCAAGGGGCTCTGTGCGTCCGGACCGGGTGCGCGCGCCCGTGCCGGTATATGAATAGTCGGACATATGATACCTCCGTTCGGTCTATAAACTGCCTTCATTATACAACAGCAGCGGTCCGCGGGAAACACTGCAGGCAGGTACAAAATATTGTGGGGCACAGTCTGCCGCAGAGAAGAAAAAGGGGTATAATGATATCAAACTTACAGTAGGAATACTGTTGACATGGAGGAAAATATGGACAATTTGGAAAACAGACGAACCGGAGGCATCGGCTGGGCCGTGATCCTGGCCAGTGCCGCGATCCTGTTTACCTGCGGCTTTCTCACCGCGCTGGTGGGAATCGACTACGGCCCGCACGAACAGATCGCGCTCAGCCTCAATCCGGCGGATCCCGTCGCTCTCTTTAAGGAACACCCGGAACCGCTATGGCACCTTATGACTTACGCGCTTGTCAGACTTACGCATGTCAGAGTGGAGATCGCGGCGGGCATCGTGGCCGGCCTGCTCATTCTGCTGACCTACTTCATTGCATATTTTGTCATCAAGAAGACAGTCCCGGGCCTCGAGTCCCACGAGATCGCCGCACTGGACCTGGTGCTCCACCTGGTCAGCGCGATCTACGTTCCTTTCTTCAACAAGGAGCCCTACCTGGGCCAGGGATCGCCCAACATCTGGCACAATCCCACGTCGATCGCGGTCAGGCCCATTGCCCTGCTGGTCTTCGCATTGATCGCCTCCATCGTGATCAAAGCGCAGAAGGAGGACTTCGAGACCGGCATTCCGGCGGGAAGATCGATCGCGGCCGCGATCCTGCTGGTCCTCTCCTGCCTGGCCAAGCCCAGCTTCGTGCAGGTCTTCTATCCCGCCATCTTTACGCTGATGGTGCTCTGGCTGATCATGTACAAGGGCAAAAACCTGAAAACGGCCCTTCAGCTGTTTCTGGTCTGCCTGCCCTCGCTGATCGTGATGATTCTCCAGTTTGTCATCGCGTTCTACGGAGGAAACAAAGGATCGGGCGGCATCCCGATCGCGCCCTTCGTCGTGGCGGGCGCCAGGACGAGCAATATCGCGATCTCCATGCTCCTGCTGCTGGCCTTCCCCCTTCTCATGATCGTCATCGCGGCGATCAGAAAGAGCGTGACATGGGGAGACATCCTGGGTTGGCTCATGCTGCTGTGGGGAACGGTCTGGAGACTCCTGCTGGCGGAAAAAGGCGAGAGAGTCTACCACGGCAATTTCTCCTGGGGCTTCATGCTGGCGGTCTACCTGGTCTGGTTTATCGCGATCCGGCACTATCTGAAGCTCTACTTCAGCGAACAGATGACGGGCAACAAGAGAGGCGTCGGCTTCTTCCTCGCGACGATCGTACTTGCGCTGCATCTTGCCTCAGGTATATACTATCTAATCTATCTTATTTTCCTCGGACACGGGATGTGACGGGAATAAGATGCCAAAAGCCTGCAGGGCTGGTGCGCTGTGAAGCGGATATCTATAAAAAAGACGATGGATCATAGAAGGAGATGAACAATATGGCATTATTCAAAGGCGCGGGCGTCGCAATGGTAACGCCCATGAAGGACAACGGAGAGATCAACTACGATGCGCTCGGGAAGCTGATCGAGGACCAGATCGCAGGACACACAGATGCGATCATCATCTGCGGCACGACGGGCGAGGCGCCCACACTGGAAGATGACGAACATCTGGAGGCGATCCGCTTTACAGTCGAAAAGACGGCGGGCAGGATTCCCGTAATCGCAGGCACGGGCTCCAACAACACGGCGCACGCGGTCATGATGTCCAAAGAAGCACAGCAGATGGGCGCGGACGGCTGCCTTCTGGTGGCGCCCTACTACAACAAGGCAACCCAGAACGGTCTGTTCAAACATTTCGCGACCATTGCCGGCGCGATCGATATTCCCTGCATCCTCTACAACGTACCTTCCAGGACCGGTTCCAACATCCTTCCCGAGACGGCCGTTCGCCTGGGCCGGGAAGTGGAAAACATCGTAGGCATCAAGGAGGCCTCCGGTAATATCAGCCAGGTCGGAAAGCTTGCATCCCTGGGCGCGGGCGTGATCGATATCTATTCCGGCAATGACGACCAGATCGTGCCGATCTGCTCGCTGGGCGGCATCGGTGTTATCTCAGTGCTCTCCAACGTGGCGCCCAAAGAGACCCACGATATGGTGGAGTACTGCCTGGAGAACCGCTACGACGAGGCGAGAGCACTGCAGCACAAGGCGCTTGACCTGGTCAATGCGCTGTTCTGCGAGGTGAATCCGATCCCGGTCAAGGCAGCGCTGTGCATGCAGGGTTACGAGGTAGGAACTCCGAGACTTCCTCTGACCGAAATGGAGCCGGAGCACAAGGAAGTGCTGAGGAAGGCGATGGTGGAGTTTGGATGTCTGTGAGGACGAAGAGCAGGAAGAATTGAACATCTTTTATGATACAAAAAACGGACTCTTTGGAGTCCGTTTTTTGCTGAAAAGCTGGCTGAGAGCGTCACTCCGGAGCTAGTAGACACAGAGCAAGGAAATCAAGGCCCTGGCCGACAGCGTCGGCCCAGACCAAAGGAAAGAAGATTCTCCCGTCAATCTCTTCTCTTTCCCGTAATGGACAGGATCCTCACGAACAGGTTCACGACATCCAGATAGATGTCCGCGGCGCTGTCGATCGCGTTGTCCAGGGTTTTGGGGAACTGCTGTGCTCTGTTCCAGTCCAGTCCGATGTAGCCGCAGAAGATCAGGGCCACGATGTAGTCAATGATCGTCAGCGGAACGCGGAAGAGGAAGCCGATCACGAGCTCTACCAGGATGCATCCCAGAAGGGAGATGATCAGGGTTCTGCCCAGGTTCTGGAAGAAAGCCGGGTACAGCATGGACAGGATGATCATGATCACGGTCACGAGCGCGGTCGCGATGAAGGCGTAGGCGACGGAGTTGCCGGTGAAGGCCGTCACATAGAAGGTCAGCAGAAGACCCATGGAGAAGGCCATTCCGGTGAAGCCCGCGAAGCTCACGGCCGGGCTGTCGGATTTGTGTACGAGGATCGAGCAGCCGATCGTGCCGACGAAGTACAGGACCACGACCAGAATGTAGTTCAGGCTCAGGATCTGGTAGGTAAAGAAAGAAGCCATGATGACGTTGATCAGAACGCCCCAGAGAAGGGTCAGGCCGATCGTCATGTTGTAGGTCCTTTCGTTCACTTTGGTCCCTGCGTAATGGTTCATTCGCTCAAGGCGATATTCTTTTCCGTTCATGTTTGCCATAATATACTCTCCATTTCCGAAGCACGAAGCTTCTGTATAGTTTTTGTTCTTGCTTTACAGTTCATTATATCCTTGATCGATAAAAATAATAGCGAAAAAACTGTGAAAAAAAGGGCACTATTTTGCAGAATGGGCAAAATAGTGGGGCGAAATGCCGTTTATTACGGGAATTGTTGTATTGTGAAGAACGGTTTTTCGTTGTAGAATAACGAATTGTTAGCGAAGTTCTGTTGCAGAAAGGATAGAAGTATGTTCAAATACGCATGTCTCAACAATATTTCCGAGAAGGGATTGCAGAATTTTACGGCGCTCTATGAGAAAACCGACGAGGTTTCGGGGGCGCAGGGAATTCTGGTGCGCAGCGCCGCCATGCACGATATGGAGTTTTCGCCGGAGCTTCTGGCGATCGCGAGAGCGGGCGCGGGCGTCAACAATATCCCCATTGAGCGGTGCGCAAGAGAGGGCATCGTCGTGTTCAATACACCCGGCGCGAACGCGAACGGCGTCAAGGAGATGGTCCTGGCAGGGATGCTCCTGGCTTCCCGCGATATCGTAGAGGGCGTCGACTGGGTGCGCGCGAACTGGAACAACAAGGACATCGCCAAAACGGCCGAGAAGGAAAAGAAGAAATTCGCCGGCACGGAGCTGGCGGGGAAGAGACTCGGCATCATCGGTCTGGGCGCCATCGGCGTGCGCGTCGCCAACATGGCAGTCGAGCTGGGCATGGAGGTCTACGGCTATGACCCCTATGTGTCCGTCGACGCGGCGTGGCATCTGAACAGAAAGATCACGCACGTTTTTGACATCAACGAGATCTATGACCGCTGCGACTTCATCACGATCCATGTGCCGGCGCTGCCCTCCACAAAGGGGATGATCGGCAAAGAGGCCGTGAAGAAGATGAAGAAAGGCGTGATCCTGATCAACATGGCCAGAGATGTGCTGGTCGATGAGGAAGCGGTCCTGCAGGCCATCGAGGCCGGCAAGGTGCGCCGCTACGTCTCGGATTTCCCCAACCCCAGAGTGGCGGGTGCGAGAGGATGCATCACGACGCCTCATCTGGGCGCCCCCACCGAGGAGTCCGAGAACAACTGCGCGGTGATGGCCGTCGAGGAGCTCATGGACTACCTCGAGAACGGCAATATCCGTAACAGCGTCAATTATCCGGCCTGCAGCATGGGCGTCTGCAGATCGGAGGGCAGGATCGCGATCTTCCACGAGAATAAAGTCAACATGATCAACCAGCTGACGACTCTGATCGGCGGCAGCGACGTGAATATCTCCGAGATGACCAGTAAATCCAGGGGCGAAGTGGAGTACACTATGCTGGATCTGGACTCTCCGGCGACGCAGGAGCTGGTGGACAGGATCTCGCAGATCCCCGGCGTATGGAGAGTCAGGATCATCAAATAAGGACCGGAAAGGCCACCGCGCTGCGGCGGCCTTTTTTGCGCGATAGGCCGGAAAGCACATCTCGTGCTTGCACGAAGATGTATTTGACGGCAGGAGTATCCTGCCCGTTTGCGATAAGCCGGATCGGAATTGACGGGAAGACTTTACGGGCAAAATCGTTTATACTGGTTTTATGTGTTTACTATAAGGCAGAAAACTCGCAGCTTGTAAAACACGAGAGGAAAGGACGACATTTATGGCGACGAATAATACAGTGCTTGATTACCTCAAGTGGAGGGGAGACCTGACATTTGCGGCGGATCCGTTTAACAATGTGGACAACCTGATCCTGTCACAGCTGGCCTATGTGGATTTTGACGGCATAGTGAGCGAAAAGCAGGATGAGAAGATCGGCATCGTTGAGGTCTGCGAAAAATACTGGCAGAAGCATACAGAGGAAGAGATCATGGGCAGGGTGAGCTTTGTCAAGATGTCGCCGTTTTTGCTGCGCCCCCTGGCGGCGAGCAAAAGATTCGGCGGCATGAAGCTCAGCGGATTTGTCAACCATGTGAGCAAGGACACGGAGGCGCAGATGGCGGTCATCCAGTTTGAACTGGACGACGGCACGGTCTATGTCGCTTTCCGCGGGACGGACGAGACGCTGATCGGATGGAAGGAGGACTTCAATCTGAGCTTTATGAACCGGACAGAGGGACAGCGTCTGGCGATCGAGTACCTGAATCAGAATTTTGGCAGCACATCGCTGCGGCTCAGGGTGGGAGGACACTCCAAGGGAGGCAATTTCGCCGTATACGCGTCAGCCTTTGCCGAGCCGGAGGTGAGAGCGCAGATCGAGAAGGTCTACACCAATGACGGACCGGGATTCAGACGCGAGATCACGGAGTCGGAAAATTACAAGGAGGTCATTAAAAAGACGGTCAGCCTGATTCCGCAGGATTCCGTGATCGGCCGTATTTTTAGATCCAAGGTGGAGCCGATCGTGGTGGAGAGCTCCGCCAGGGGCATCATGCAGCACGACGCGCTGACCTGGCAGGTGGAGGGAAAACGGTTTCTCAGAACAAAGCGATCCAATGACAGCGTCCTGTTTGAGAAAGTGTTCGACGACTGGCTCAACAATGTGGACGATTCCTCGCGCCGCCAGTTTGTGGATCAGATCTTCAATATTTTGATGGCGGCCGGCGCGGATACCATGAAGCAGTTCAGAAACTCCAACTTTACGGAAATGGGTGAAGTCATGGCCGTGGTCCGCAAAATGCCCAAAGAGCAGCAGAAGGAGATCATCAACGTCATCACACAGCTCCTGCGCAGCGGAGAGAAGAACTTCTATGAGCAGATCAGCATCAGCGAAGATCTGCCCGGCTTCCTCAGGAGCTGGGCGGCAAGGCGGGAAAACGCCTTGAAGAGCCTGGAGAGAAAGAAGCGGGAAGAGGCGGACTGGGAAGACGCGCCGGAGGAAGAAGAGACTTTCCGGGAGCAGGAAGCCGCGCAGAAAGAGGAAGCGGAGGCGCCGGCCGATAAGAGCGGGGAGAGTGTATCGTATGGCTGATCTTGCGAGGATTCGGGAGCGCACGGCGGACCGGACCTTCGAGGAGATCCGCCCTGTCAAAAGAGAGAACGCGGTGCTGATCCCGCTGGTGGAGACGGATGGCGGAGTTTCCATTCTGTTTGAAGTGCGCCAGGCGGGAATCCGGCAGGGAGGCGAGATCTGCTTTCCGGGCGGCCGGATCGAAGACGGAGAGACGGCGGCTTCAGCGGCCGTGCGCGAGACGGCGGAGGAGCTCCTTGTTCCGGTGGAGAGCATCGAGGTGATCGCGCCTATGCATATCATGTCCGGACCGGGCGGCGCCAAGATCAGTTCCAGCCTCGGTATTTTGCACGATTACAGAGGAACCTTTTCCGGGCAGGAGGTGAGCCGCGTGTTCACGGTACCCCTGCGATGGTTTGCGGAACATGCTCCGCGGGTCAGCGAAGGGAAAATGGCGGTGGAGACGGAAGAGGACTTCCCGTATGACCTTCTGCCCGGCGGAAAGAACTACCCGTGGCATACGATCCCCCGCAGATTCTATTTCTATGAATGCGACGGCGGCGTGATCTGGGGGATCACCGCGGAGCTTCTGTGGCACTGCCTGCGGGCGCTCGGGATCGGGCCCGGCCAGGGCGGCGGGGAGGATGCATGAGCCGCCGGCTTTCGTTTGCGGTGGACGCCGGGACGGCCGGTATGAGCGTCCGGCAGTTTCTGCGGGAGAGACTGGCCTTTTCGGGACACCAGATCAGCCGGATCAAGTTCCAGGAGGAAGGAGTCCGGATCGACGGCAGGAAGGTCTACGTAAACCATGTGCTGCAGGAGGGTGAACTTCTGACGGTGGGACTGACCGAGCAGGTGCTGCGCAGAGACACCGAGGGCGGCAGGCCTGCCAAGGTCTGGGAGGCGCCCGCGCCGGAGCTGGCGGCGTTTCCGCTGGAGGTCCTCTATGAGGACGCCGATCTCCTCATAGTCAACAAGCCCGCCGGCATAGTCTGCCACCCCTCTCCCGGGCATTACAACGACACGCTGGCCAATCAGGCGGCGGCCTATCTGGGCGGAACGGGACGGGAGATGGACATGAGAGTGACCGGGAGGCTGGACAGAGAGACGTCCGGGATCGTGACTTTTGCCAGAAGCACGGAGGCGGCGGCCATGATCCAGAAGCAGCGGAAGGACGGCCGCCTGGTCAAAATATACCTGGCCCTGGCGGAAGGCGCCGTGGAGAGAGACGAGGGCGTCGTGGACATCCCCATCCGACGGGAGGCGCCCGGATCGCACCGGATGGCGTGTGCGCAGGACGGCAGGGAGGCCAGAACCTTCTACCGGGTCCTGGCGCGCGTGAAGGGGCCGGACGCAGGGGAGCGGACGCTCTTGTCCTGCCGGATCGAGCACGGAAGGACCCACCAGATCCGGGTCCATATGGCCTATATCGGGCACCCTCTTGTGGGAGATCCGCTGTATGGAACCGACTGCGCGGAGTCCGCAGCACCCGGCAAAGACGCAGAACCCATGGGACTGCACGCCCGCAGTCTTTCCTTCTACCAGCCTTTTTCGGAGGAGAAAATAGACATTCAAGCGAACTTGCCCCAATGGGCGTTCAATTTGCGGACGAATTTAGTATAATGTTAGTGGTTAGTCATTAGAGACGGAAGCTGCATGTAAGGAGCAAGATGGAGACAAGAAAAATACTGGAACAGGTTAGGAGCGGCGCCATGAGCGTCAGCGATGCAGAGGGGTATTTTCGAAGAAAGCCCATCGAGGATCTGGGCTTTGCCAAGCTGGATATGCACAGAGAGATGCGCTCCGGCTTTCCGGAGGTCATCTTCTGCAGCGGAAAGCCCGACGGATTTCTGGTGTCGATCTTTCAGAGGATGGCAGAGGAAGAAGGGCAGGCTCTGGGGACAAGAGCTACGGCGGAGCAGTATGAACTGATCCGGAAAGTTCTGCCGCAGATCCAGTACGATCCGATCTCCCGGATCATGAAGCTCGAGAAAGAGGGAAAGGAAAGACAAGGTCTGATCGCCGTGGTCACCGGAGGAACGGCGGATATCCCGGTGGCGGAGGAAGCGGCGCAGACGGCGGAATATTTTGGCACCAAGGTCGAGAGGATCTACGACGTCGGCGTCAGCGGGATTCACAGGCTGCTGTCACACACGAGCAAGCTCCAGCAAGCCAACTGTATCGTCGCCGTGGCCGGGATGGAGGGCGCGCTGGCCAGCGTTGTGGGAGGCCTCGTGGCCAATCCCGTCATCGCGGTTCCCACGTCGGTGGGATACGGCGCGAACTTCGGGGGCGTCTCGGCGCTGCTGTCAATGATCAATTCCTGCGCCAACGGAATTGCCGTGGTCAATATCGACAACGGCTACGGCGCGGGTTATATGGCCACGCAGATCAACCGGCTGGCCGTCAGAGGAATAGAAGAGAATGCAGAACCGTAATAGTGAGAGAATATTATATTTGGAATGCGGAACCGGCATCAGCGGCGACATGACGGTTGCGGCGCTGCTGGACCTGGGCGCGGACGCGGAGAAGCTGCGGGAGGTGCTCGCGGGCATCCCCGGAGGCGGATTCGAGACCAGGATCAGCAGAGTGAAAAAGGCCGGCATCGACTGCTGCGACTTCGACGTGATCCTGGACGAGGAGCACGACGGGCACGATCACGACATGGAGTATCTCTACGGTCATCTTCAGGAAGGCCATGAGCATCATCATGACCACGATCACGAGCATGAGCATGACCACCATCATGACCATGATCATGAGCATGGCCATCATCACCATCATCACACGGGGATGAAAGAGATCCGGGAGATCATCGGGAAACTGGAGATGACGGACGGCGCGAGAGAGCTGGCGCTGCGGATCTTCGGTATTTTGGCACAGGCGGAGTCGGAGGCGCACGGTGTCCCTGTCGAGGAGGTGCACTTCCATGAGGTGGGCGCGCTGGATTCCATCGTCGACATCGTGGCAGCCGCCGTTTGTCTGGACGATCTGGGGATCCGCAAGGTCGCCGTGACCGGGATCGCGGAGGGCAGTGGAACTGTCCGCTGTCAGCACGGGATCCTGCAGGTTCCCGTACCTGCCGTCGCAGGAATCGCGAGAGCCCACAGACTGCCCCTGAGATTTACGTCCAGGAAGGGCGAACTGGTAACACCTACGGGCGCTGCTATCGCCGCGGCCGTGATGACGCAGAACACACTGCCGGAGACTTTTGTGATCGAGAAGACGGGTCTCGGCGCAGGAAAGAGAGAATATGAGATCCCCAGCATCCTTAGGGCGATGCTGATCCGGGACTGCGGCTTAGATGAGAAGAGCGGGCAGCAGGACACCGTGTGGAAGCTGGAATGCGACGTGGACGACAGCACGGGAGAGCAGCTGGGTTATGCGCTGAAGAGGCTCTATGAGGAAGGGGCCAGAGAAGCCCACTACGGACCGGTCTTCATGAAAAAGAACAGGCCCGGCTGGGAACTCACCGTGATCTGCGACGAGGAGCACCTCGCGAAAATGGAACAGGTCATCTTCGCGGAGATGCCGACGATCGGCATCCGCAGACAGCAGATGGGGCGCACGGTTCTCACAAGGAGGACCGTATTAGTACAGACCCGTTACGGGGAGATCCCTGTCAAGATCAGCGGAGACGGCGCACACAGGCGCCTGCATCCCGAGTACGAACAGGTGGCGGAGGCGGCCCGCAGATGCGGGGTCCCCTTCCCGGCTGTCTACGAGGAAGCGCTGATCCAGGTATACAGAAATGAAGGTATTTCTTAGAGAAAGGCGGAACGGAACAGTGAATGCTTTTGGTATGGTCAGAAATAAACCGGATTTTGCAGAAGTTTATGAACAGGAGTATTCGTACGTTTATAATTACATCTACATGCAGGTGATGCACAGAGAGAATGCGGAAGACATTGTCAGTGATGTATTCATGAGAGCAATGGCGCACTATGACGGCTATGATCCTTCCAAGGCCTCGGTCAGGACCTGGCTCTGCACGATCGCCAGAAATCTATTGATCGACTATTTCCGCAAGAACGGGCGCAGGAAGACGGAGAACCTGGACGACGCGCCGGAGCCGTCTGCCGTGGACGAATACGATATTTTGAAAAATCCGATCAACAAGGAGGTCTACCGCCTCCTGTCGCTTCTCTCCGATGACGAGAGAGAGCTCCTGAGCATGATCTATGTCCAGGAACTGAAAAATCCCCAGATCGGTGAGATACTGGGGATCAATGCCAAAGCGGTAAGCGAAAGGCACAGGAGACTCCTGGCCAAACTGCGCAATATGGAGAAGGGAAAGAGCAGCGGCGATTTCCTGGACTATTCCTGAGATCAGGAAAGGGTCTTGTGAATCGTCAGCCGGTTCTCATTATCCTTGTATTCATAGGACATATCGTCGGAGTACTTCTGGACGAGGAAGATGCCGAGCCCTCCCACCGGCCTATTGCTGGCGTCGGAGGTCAGGTCGGGGGCGTCTTTGGCCAGCGGGTTGTAGGGAATGCCTTTGTCACGGAAGGTGATGGTAAACAGGCTGCCGCTGCGCGAAAGGTCGATGGAAGCGGATCCCGGCTTATCACCGTAGGCGTAACTGGCGATGTTGATAAAGATCTCCTCAACAAGCATATCCAGTTCCAGAAGGGTACGCATGCTGCAGGAGGCGGGAGCCAGAAAATCCCTGACGCGCTCCTGAACGATCATGAAGTTCGACGGGACAGCATCCAGAGTGAAGGATTGATTGTCGCCGCTATGGACTTTATCGAATCTGCGGTCATCCATAATAGGGTTCCTTTCCTTGTCATTCAGACATACTCATTATAGTACAGGATACAGAAAAAGGATATGAAGAAATATTATTCATTTTTTATACATGGAAACCGCGCGAACGCTTCGTATATAGTAGTAAATAAAGAAAAAGGAGGCGCGACATGGACTCCATGGGAAATCATTTTACAGATTTGATTGTCCGCGCGGATTTCAGCAGCGAGACTGATTTTAAAGATGTTCTTCGGACCAGGCTTTTTAAGAATAAAGAGAATAAGAAGTCGGGAGTCTTACAGTTCCAGCGGTTATCGGATATGGATCTCGATATG
>ODAI011800878.1_pt1 | contig 22395 bp, 29 predicted proteins | sample 1539321 | NCBI WGS metagenome assembly ODAI01 (sample SAMN02144231, study PRJEB22623) | gut metagenome | biome: sheep rumen | host: Ovis aries | place: New Zealand | reverse complement strand
GGTAGAAAGGGAAAACAGAACAAAATCAGTTGAATTTCAAAAAAGAATTGACAAAAAACTTTTGGATCTTTGTGAAAAGTATCATATTAAATATGAAACACTTTCAGGTACTCCAAAAGAAAAAGCAGAAAAGATTTTACCAAGAATTTAAAAAGTTTAGAGGCCTTTTGAGAAAGGCCTTTTATTTTGGAATTTTAGATTTAAAATCACCTATAATATATGCATAACAGGAAGGATAAAAATGAGTAAAGAATATTTTATTATTCAAAAGAAAGGTAAAGAATTTCTTTTGAAGGATTGCAAAATTTTAAAAATGAATGAGGTCTCCCTTGGATCGAGGGCTAAAGTGATCTCCGGAAAGAAAATTCCCTTAAATACTGAAGGTACAATTGTTAGGGTTTTCCCGAACAAATATTCTCACAACGTAAATGATAATCCCTCAGTTCAGCTAAAGTTGGATAATGGAACGGAGGTTTGGACAACAGGAAAAAACCTAATAAATATTTCTGATACAGGCGTGGAGGGAATTAAGGTATTCTCAAATTCTTTTGAGGCTGTTAAATATTTCGAAAATTTTAAGCTTCGCGAAAGTCTATAATTTTATAGATGGAAGCAATTAAAGTAAACGTCTCTAAGGATATCTTCAATGGGGTCCTAAATCAAATTGGGATTCATGAAGGTAGATGCATGGGAGAGGATGTCGACAAAGACTTAGAAATCTCTCTCTGTAAATTATTTTTCAAAAATGCAAAAGAAATTATCCCATCTGATAAAAATCTAGATCTAAACGATAAGATAGATTGCATAGTGGATGGTGTTCCAGTACAAATAAAATGCCGCAGCAAGGATCGTCTTTACCTAGAGGATTTTAAAATAAGACACTACAATAAAATTCCAGGCTGGTTAAATAATTGTAAATCCGAATTATTTTTATGGGTGTACCCTTCCTCTGTTGGATGCTTAATTGGCAGAATTATGAAAAAAGAAACAGTGAAGTTTCTTTTGGATGTTTGTAGAAAATTCCACAATAACGAACATATAGAAGACGAAACAGAAATAATAAATCTTTTAGGTAAGGATTGGAAATCCAAAATATTTTATAGAGAAGAAACCTCAGTAGACGAAATAGGGGACGGAAGGGGAAATTTCTTTGAAATAATTTTGTAATTTTGTGAACATTTTTAGAAATTTTTAGGCTTTTCGTACCTATATTATATACAAAATTATTCCGGAGGTACGAAGATGGAACAGTTTAAAACAAAGAAAGCCCTTGTAGGTTACATTCGCAATCAAATCCAGACAGACAAAACTTTCTGTGAAAACACAGTAAAGACCATTTACAGCCGCCAGACTTCCGATGAGGTGGCTACAAAGGACACACGCCACGTAAACGGAAGAGGCTTTATGAAGGGAGACGCTTTGAAGTTCTCTGACTTGGCCGTTGAGATTTTGAAAAATGGTTCTATGTCAGAAGACCAGTTCAAAGTTGCTTCACCAAGAATGTCACACTATGCAAAGCAGGTTTACAGAGCCGCAGTTGAAAATGATCTTATCAAAAAAGTAAACAAAGTTTACGAAATCAAAGGTTTCCACAAAAATTAAAAAGTAAGAAAAAGGAGTAGTCTTAATTTAACTACTCCTTTTATTACGCTGATTTAGATATTTTAAATGTACAACAAGTAGACTTTCTCAAACATTTTAAAATAAATTTTTTATTTTAAATTTAAAAATGTTTGGCTAATTTTACTATGAGAGGAAAAATATGGCGAAAAAAGTTGTAAACGTATTTGATTTGGAATCAGCCCTTATTGATTTAACTGATAGGCAAGAATATCCTGTAACACTTAAGGACTGTAAAATAGAGGAATCCTTTTTTGACATTCGTACGGTTATTAGTCGTGTAGATGGAATGGTATCCTTTGAAATTAATAATGGAGGATTACTTAAAAAGTCTAAAACTCTTAGAGATGGTATTTATGCTATCCTTAAGGGTTCAGGAAAGGATTTAGAAGCGGAGGATTTTAAATTGGCTAATTTGGTAATTATTTCCTTACAGGATTATAAGGAATTGGGGTTGAAATAAAAGAAAAATTGGCATTTTTAATTTCCACTAACTATATATATAATAATTAAAAGGAGAACGATTCCTATGATTTCTATTTTGAACAACAGAAACAGAGTAGTTGCAAACGATATCAGAGATAGTATCGTATCTTCTATTATTGCGGTTGTAGCAGAACCAGCAGCCGAAAGTGAGGATCCAGAAAAAAGTTGAACCTTTTAATTAAGTGGATATAGATTAAAAGGTTCAATCGAAAGGTTGAACCTTTTTTTATTGTATATGGGCCGTTAGCATAACTGGTAATGCACCTCACTTGCAATGAGGAGGAAGGGGTTCAAATCCCCACGTGTCCACGAGTATAACAGCATATAGGGGAGCGGTTAACCCACTTGCTTAGGGAGCAAGCTTTCGATAGTTCGAATCTATCTATGCTGATAAAAAAGTTTCAAAAAAAAAAAGAAACTTTTTAGAAAAACAGGGTCTAAGAAAACCCTATATTATAAAACGTAATTAAAATTAAAAGTTTTTAGTTACAGTTCTTTGGCAGTTTAGGGAAGGTAAAATATTTGCTCCTTTAGCTCAGTTGGTAGAGCAGCACCCTTACAAGATGCGGGTCGGCAGTTCGAACCTGTCAGGGAGCATTTCAATAGTTTGGAAGCAGGTTAGCTTGAGTCGAAAGATAGAAATAGCAATCGTCCAAACAATTATGGGGCTATAGATCAGTGGTAGTATCGCGACCCTTTCAAGGTTGAGACGCAGGTTCAACTCCTGCTAGCCCTAATAAAAGTTTTTCCAAGGCCAAGGTAGTTTAAGTAACTGAGGTAACGTTCAGTAAGTGAAAGAATGAGGGTGGTACAGTGCGAGGTAGATATGGTATCAATTCTGGGTGGCCTGCCCTTTTAAGAATAAGGTGACGAATTGATGCTGTTGAAGGTTAGTTCAGGACAGTTGCGATAAGCTGAACAAACTTAGTAAAAGTTATAGTATAACGGAATTACGACAGCCGAGGTTATCTGGGCTGTTAATGAAGGTTCAAATCCTTCTAACTTTTATATTATTTGGGGGTGTAACTCAGTTGGCTAGAGTGTCAGCTTTGCAAGCTGAAGGTCGAGAGTTCAAATCTCTCCACTTCCACTAGGTTAGTTTCTATGCGACAAGAGAACCTTCTAACCGAGCGAACAGCTAAAATAAAAAAGAATCCGATCTTGAGAGTCTAGTAACTTTAGGCCGGAAGCCTTATAAGTGAACCAACTCGGAATAGTTAATTGACTGACAAGTGTACATAGTCTTTCAATTGATTATTATTTTTAATTACATTGGACACGAGTGTGCTTGGTTCAGGCGCGCAAGTCTGATAAACTTGAGGGTCAGGTTCAAATCCTGGGTGTCCAACTGGGTGCAGCAATGCCGTGGATAGCACGTTACGAGGACTATGCTAATTGTAAAAAGGACATAGCCAGAGGATATGGTAACATACCTCGTTCTACGACTAGGTTGTTAAGTTTGTTACAGCTGACGGAAGACAACCAATTTTATGGGGCTATAGTGAAGATGGTTATCACGCAGCACTGTCACTGCTGAGATCGCGGGTTCGAATCCCGCTAGTCCCGAGCATCTATTAAGCGGAGGGTAGCAAAGAGGGTAATCCTAAGACTAAGGATGAGAGTATTTGTCCTAGCGCGTTCAAGTTGTTTTAGGCAGTTTTGTAAACCTAGTCAGTTTGCTTATGATTGGTTAGAACTAAAAGGTTCCGATGACAAAGGGCTTGACGGAACTGATAGATTTTATCAGGATGTAGCTCAGCAGGTTAGAGCGCGTCGCCTGGGACGATGAGGTCGGAGGTTCAATTCCTCTCATCCTGACTAACGCGGATGATTGTTCCTATTTTTGCCTATCACGCCGGTAACGTGGGTTCGAATCCTGCAGATCCCGTTCTTCGTGGGGTCTTAGTGTAGTGGTTAGCACGCCGTAATATACAATCCGCGTTTTTTATAGTGCTTTAGCTCAGTTGGTTAGAGTGTCAGTCTGATAAACTGAAGGTCCGTGGTTCAATTCCACGAAGCACTAGCGAGTATGATTGAGTAAAGTCTCAGGCCAAAACTTTACTTTAGGGATTTTTCGGTAAACCTTAAAAAAACCGACCAAAGCTTTTATAGGGAAGTTAGGCTACTGCAGCACTGGTAAACCTTCTAATAAAAGCTTATTTATGGGCTGTGAAGTGTTACGGTAGCACACTAGACTTGCATTCTTGTAGAGGGGTTCAACTCCCACACGGTCCATCGAGCTAAGGACTTATACTTTACCCGCAAGCAACGTACCTCTTTAGGGGAAAGTAAAACCTCAACAGCTTACTTCATAGTGTACGAGGTTTTGTTTCAGGAGTGGTCACTACCGAAGCTGTTCTCCTGAAATATTTTTTGGAATCTTGGGTGAATTGGCAAAACCACCAGCCTGCTAAGTTGGTTACCTTCGGGTAGTGCGAGGTCGGGACTCGCAGATTCCGTATACATCGCAGGGTAGAGGAGCGGTTTCTCAACAGGCCCATAACCTGTCTCAGCCAAAAGCTGTAACGTTGGTTCGAATCCAACCCCTGCTAGATTATCTAAGATCTTTTGATTAAAAAAAATTGAAAGATTTTTAGAAAAGTTGGTTATAAAAAGACCTATATTAAGAGTGTAGTTTTTAATTAAATTACAAATAGATCTTTGAAAGATTAGGGAAGGTAAAAACAAAATAATTTGGGTCTTTCGGTTAAATGGAAGGCTCCGGATTAAAGCCGATAGTGGAAAGTCCGGGAATAAGAGTTCGATTCTCTTAAGATCCAAGATTACAACATTAGTTGTAAATAAAAAATTATTTTACAAAGGAGTTGCATACATGGCAACATCAAAGAAAACAGTAGCAAAGACTACAAAAACAACAAAAGCTTCTAACAAGAAGGTAACAACAAAGAACACACGCAAGACACAGGCTGTCATTGGTGCAAAGGTTCTCAAGACCGGAAAGGTAGGAGTAGGTAAGTCTTTTGCCTCTGCTAAGGCCGCTGCTGAAAAGGTAGCACCTAATTCAAATGTAAAGACAGTTGTTGCAAACATCTATCGTTGCATTTCAGGTGTACGCCCTACAGCTTACGGTTACAAGTGGTCAAAGTAGTTTGACTATTTGAAAAATACTTAGGGGTGTTAAAAGCCCCTAAGTAAAAATGGGCTTGTAGCTCAATTGGTAGAGCATTACAATGGCATTGTAGGGGTAGCCGGTTCGATTCCGGTCAGGTCCAATTAAAAGTGGTAGTAGTGGTTGCAAACACGAAACCATTGTAGGAAGTTCGAAATTCCTATCGATTATATGGTGTATGGGTGCACAGGGGCCCCGAGTACTTGACAATAGGGCCTGACGATAACTTACGACCTGGGTTTACCAGACGACGGGGTGACAATAGGGCCTGACGATAAAGGAAACAGGGCGCCAGGGTGAGTTGAGGTTCGAATCCTCCGTATAGTTGAACGAAGCACACGCTGAATGTCCTGTAAGGCTTGCAGGAAACAAGCACGTCAGTAGTGAAGGAGCATATTAGAGGGGTAAGTTGGATCTAAGATCTGATATAAACGATAACCTAAGTTCAGGTCCTTCTGAAAAGTGCATTAGTTGGAACTAATTTTTTTATGGACTATTAGGGAAGAGGTTAACCCGCAGCACTGTCACTGCTGAGATGAACGGATCGTTACCGTTATAGTCCGCTAACGCATAAGTTGTTCCTATTATTATATCAAAAATGGGTTTTGTTTTTTACAACTCGCGTTTATGGTTCCATAGAATATCGGCTAGTTCGGGGCCCTCTCAAGGCTCAGAGTCGGGTTCGATTCCCGGTGGAACTATTTCTAAAATGGAAAAAGGTCGAAGTATATTACGAGTTTACACCTGCGTTCTTTAGCAGGAGAAGATGGTTAAATTCCATCCGATACTTTTTCAATCGAACATTTCTGAAAAGGAATGATGTAGGATTTCGTACCTCTAAGGGGAAGTAAAAGCTGTCAGTGAGTAGCTTCCTCTTTTTCGGGGCTATAGATCAGTGGTAGTATCACCTCCCTTTCAAGGAGAAGACGCAGGTTCAACTCCTACTAGCCCTATATAATCACATAGGTTGTTCCTATTTAAAAGCTATACATCGAGCAATTCGCGTTGCTCACCAATTTGTACAACCCGTGATTAATTTTTGTGTACCTGATAAGTTTTCTTACGTAAAGGTTGATGTTAACAAGTAAGGTAGTTACATTGTAAAAGTGATGAAGGAAGGCCTGCTAACAGCTTAATAAATGATAGCGGATCCAGTTTTTGGTTCTATAGTTTAACAGGATAGAACAGGAACCTCCTAAGTTCCCGGTGTCGTTTCGAGTACGGCTAGAATCAAGAAAGCTAAGCAGTAAAGTTCCAAGCTGATTTAGCAACAGTGTTTGAAGGTATCAAGTGTGAATACTTCGCACAAGGTAACAACTTCTTAGGGAGTAAGCATTCTGAAGAAGGATGTTTGGGTTTAATCAATTGCAATACCCTATTATCTAAAAACCTTATATTGTTATGACGTCTGACAAGAAAAATTGGAACACCATTTTTGAAAATATTTGGATATGTATACTATATTACAAATCCAATTAAAAATATATGGGGAATGTTGAACGTAGCAGTGCAATGAAAAATGAAGTGTACCGGTTAAGCTTTACGGAGTAATTGTACGTCACTAAAAACGGAATAGTTCAAGAGTTCTAGACCTAGAGGTTCGACTCCTCCTTTCCCTAATAATTTATAGCGGGTTGGAGCACTGGCTGTGGCTCACAAGGCTCATAACCTTGACATCAGGGAAGTTCGATTCTTTCACCCGCAATCAGTTGTGGCTATGCAACTTAAAAAGATGCAACACTGCAGAGAGTCAGCTTTTAGACTTTGTTAACGTTGCTACATAGTGTTTGTGAGTTGCTGCAAACTGCAACTCTTTTTACCACAGCTTAGCAAAACTATAGAGAAGTGCGCACTTCTCTCGGCTAATGTGCCATTGCGCAATGGAGGTCTAGGTTCGAGTCCTAGGGCTGTGAAAATCTATATCTGAAAGGAGTTCTGGATTAGGAAATAACACTGCATAGGATGTTCCTATTTTTTATTTTAAAGAATACATTGGATCGCTTGTCAGGCGATCTAAAACATACATCTCGCAGTTTTACATATATGCTAAAATGAGGTGAAATAAATTCACAAGCAAGAGCTGCCTCCTCATTGCTGAAGGCTCTATAAAAATTGTGTGAATGTGTATGACAATTTCTAGATCATGTCACGTGACTTAAGGGGCTAAGGCCCTTCGGTGAAGTAGGAGTCTTCCGAGTTATAGGATTAGAAATTGTAACGAAACAGCACCCTTTTGACAGAGGTTGTGATAGGGCGTTTTGGGTATTTAGCTCAGTTGGTTAGAGCACATCAGGATCCAATGGCCGCAAGTTCGAACCTTGCAGTACCCATCACCCTTAGTGAAAGTCGACTAGTAGCTAAGAGCAAGAAGGAAAACTTTAGAACCATGCATTCTTGGGCAGAAAGAAAAGGTATGAAAAACGACCTCGTTTAATAAAAGGAGTCCAGGGTAGTACGTACCCTTGAGTAGTTTGAAGGCTGAAAACCAAAAGTACGTACAAAGCTTTCATTTTTATGGCATTATAGCTCAACTGGATAGAGCATCTGCCTTCTAAGCAGAGGGTTCCCTGTTCGAGTCAGGGTAGTGTCAGTTGCCTGACGGAAAAGTAAAGATTCTATTCCTTAATCGCTTTGAGGAAGAAACACCTACAATTCCGTTCTAGGAAGGGTAGAAATACCGAAGAACCCTTGTAACCAAATAGCTTCGGCTGTTAGCCTTTTTAAGTGTTAACGTTCGAGTATACCGCTCGTATAAAATGGTAGGCCTCCTTGAAAAGCTGGTAAACGGGGTAAAGCTTTTTCTAGATTTTCGGATCTAGTTTCCATAACACCCCATTTTTTCCTTTCTAGTGACTATTATCCAAATTTTTGAAAACTAATTTTATTTGAGGATTGGTACAAAAAATGGATAATTACGAAGCAACTTTTCATAAAAAAATTCAATACGCTTTAGAAATGGCAGGTATGTTAGGTCAATTTAATGTACCTAAAGATTTCTTTGTTGTTACAAGAGTAAGAAACGAAGGTGAGAAAAATAAGCTAGGGCAAGTTCACGGATATGGAACTACATACGAAATGGTTAGACTTGACGAAATGTATAAGGATGAATTAGATAGATATCTAAAAGCAACAAGTGTAACAATGAAAGAGGACAAAAAAGGAATTTATTTTATTGCCAACGAATTTTTGAAAAAGTAATAAAGGAAAGACCTATATTAATTGTACAAAGTGAAAAAGAACGTTTAATGGTGATAGGGCAGAACGGTGTATTAAAACCCATTCACAAGTAAGTAGCTAAGGGATAAGCTCACAGTAAGACATCTTTAGTGAAAGCGAATATTATTTATGGGCCTAACTTTGGAATCGATTGGTATCAGAGTAGCCTACGTATCAAGCACAGTGGTTACTACACCCTAAAAGTAGCGTAAGTAAACGACGACGATGTTTGCGAGATGAGAGCAGCTGCTTAATTGCAGCCTTATCTCATTCCAGGGACCAAGAGTGCTCTGGCGGACCTAAACAAAGTTGCCTTTGATAGTTTAGCAGTCTGAGGATCTTAAAAGGATAAGGAGTAGTAGAGGCGGAGCGAGAGCTAGTAACTACTCACGAAAATGAACTAGGGCAGAATCCGGTAGCTATCCCGAATCGAAAACTAGCTTAAGCTTGTATAGAAGTACGTTCGCAAAAAGGTAAGCAAGACTGGGGTTCGAAACCCCATAGGTCCACTAAGGTATTTGTTTCCAAGTTTCTTGAAGCTTCCTTCAAAGAAATGGGGTTAAGTCATCCTACTTAACTTAAACAAAGTAAGGCGTCAATTACATAATTGAAAATGCTTGCCCATTTTTTAAATATTAATGAAACTTGGTGGTGGAGGAATAGTTACCAAATCGGTGACATTCCCTAATGCCCTTTAGGTTCATAGCTTATTGGGTGTTTTAGGCTTATGCTTCGAGTAAAGAATGCTAGAGTGAGTGACCGTAGCTACATAGTAGGATGAGTTACTTCAGAAAAAGAGAGTGAAGTATCTAAAGCTCTCGTTTAGGTGTTATGTACAAACACCTATATAAAGTATGATTTAGCAATAAGTTGTTCCTCGCGGAGCTTTAAAAAGGGTAAATTGCTAGCTATACCTGGATTGGGGTTTGAGTAGTCTGTAAGCAATTTTATTGAACTGCAGAAAACAATTATGAATAACCTTAAAGGTGGTATTGAAAGAGGAACGAAGCGTCCGAAAGGAAGGAGTAGGGATCTTTTTTGAAAATTAAGTTGCATAGGTTGTTCCTATTTAAAAGTATCCATTGCCAAACTTTTACAACCCGCAATTATACATATAACAAGAGGAAATGTGGTGAGAGACACTGACGAGTTTCAAATAGAGTATTGTTTAAGAAAAATGTTTTTTGAAAATTCCGAAAAAAGTGGTAACAAGAGTCCTACATTTGCTGAATGCAATTTTAATTTATCTAAGGATTCCGTTTTAAAAGTTGGTATCAAAACCACTGTATTCACAGATTGGAATTATTTGAACATTGATCTAAAACCTTTTAGAAAAGGCTATTTGGAGTCCAAATTGAAAAAGTCCTACAGGGATGAAAATAATACGGGTCTAGATTGGTTTGAAAGTATGAAGGACTAAAGTTTATGAAAATTAAATTTAAAAACTTTTGGTTGTGGTTTAAGGATCAGGTAATCCGTAAAAAATTCTTCTATAATTTCTTTGTAAGTAGAAATGCATGGGGAGCTTTTTCTATCAACTCTCATATTAGAGCAAGCAATGGCCAACCTAAAGTAACCTACAATACAAAAGAATCTGCTTTACGGGCTGCGGAAAGTATGAGTAAAAAATACAATAAACATTTTTCAACATATAAGTGTTTGTTTTGTGATGGATACCATGTAGGAAAGAATAGGAATAACAAATAAGTATGCAAGTAATTTTGACAGAAGAAGAATACGAGGAATTAAAAAGAAAGGCAGACACAAAAGCTGATCTAGGGCAGGATTATATTTTTCTGCAATCTAAGATTTTGGAAGTCTTAGAAGGTTTCTCAAAAGGTTTTGAAGAAGTAGTTCAAAAATATGGTATGGAATTTACTTTGAATTCTATAGGAATTACTAGGGATTTTATCAAGGCCTATACTGAAGGAATTACTAGTACGTTTAAAAGATAAAAATAAAGGGGTTGCGTAGATTATCCTCTTGGAGATCCCTTAAGGGTTAAAAATCGATTTTTATTTCTGTATCCTGGATGCAGGTCACGAAGGTGAGAGAGTACAGAAAGAAAATGAAACTAGGTTGTAGACAGCTTTTTTAGTTTACTGAGTGTAGCAAAAAGGAAGGAGACTTAGCGGACAACTTTTTCTTTCGATATAACTGAAAGTTTTGGGTTGTCATTTTTCTTATTGGAGTGAGGAATCCTCCATGGAAGAAGCTCCCTTGTTTGGTTTTGCCTCTCTACAACGAGTAATGTCGGTAGAGAGGATTTTTTTGTTCACTCATTCTTTCTTTAACTAAATAATTTATGGATTATTATTTTACAATTTGTACCAAAAGAAACCAAAGGATGCACGGTTGTAGACATTGGGAAGAAATGTTTAGATTAGATGAAAAACGTACGGTTATAAGATGTAGGGACAAAAATACAAATAAATTATTAGGGCAGTTGGCCATAGAGTTAAACAAAGAGGAAGCCTGGATATTCTTTTTAAGTGTTAACCCAAAGTTTAGGGGAAATGGTATTGGTACAGAATTGGTAGGCAAGGCCGAGAATTTTATAAGAAAAAAGAATATTGAAAAAATTCTTTTGAGGCCCCAAAAGGAATTTGAGGCTAGATTAGTTCCTTGGTATGAAAGTTTAGGGTATAAAAAACTCTATAGGGATAAAACTTGCAGAAATGAATGGATAATGGAAAAAGATATTCAGTAGTTTTGAGTACTAAATAAATAAAAATTGTAGGAGAGGAAAATATGGCTTCTTTTGAAAGAGTTGCATTGTTTAAATCAAATAAAAAGAAAAATAAGGATGTAGGTAACTTCTATGATAGGGATTATGGCCACATAGGATCTATACCAACAAGTTGGCCTCTAGAAATTTCATACAGTATAGATTTAGATTCAAATGCAAATATCAAACCTAGAAAAGTTAGGGTTTTTTATAATGGGGATGGTAAGCACCCTTTTAGTGGAAACCTCCAGGATGAGGATATTGTTTCTAAAACTTTTACGGATAAACAAGAATCCTATGATTTTTTGGAAGAAATGATTAACAAGTATGGGGCTAAGGAATTAGCAGTTGCTTACGAAAAAACTTATGACCACTGGAGCGGTACTAAAGTGACATTGAACTGCAAAGCCACCTGGGAATATATTACTACAACTCTTTTTGATAATTGTGGGCTTTATTATTCAGATGATTTTAGAGGGGATAGAAATTACAGAGGAAGTAAACCAGAACCAACTCCTTTGTACATTGACAAAAGTCCAAAGGCATTTGTCTCCTTAATTGAAGTACATGGAAAAACAATAGAAACCAGAATTGATCATTTATATGCTTGGAGATGGAATTTCGTTAAGGAAGGAGAAACAAAATCTAGAGTGGGGTTTTATTTTATTGACTATAATGGTCGTAATGGTACAGAGGATTGTTTCGCAAGGGAGTTTAAGGAAATGGTTAAGTATAATTATTGTTTCGGAGAAACTATTTCTGAACTTGTAAACATTGCCCATAATTTGGTTAAAGGTAATTTTATAACTCAAAACGAATTTGATATTCTTTTTGCAAATGCAAAGTTAGTAAACCCTGTAGAAGTTGTAAAAAAATCCATTACATTGGCAGAAGAACAATTTGGGTTTGATGATGAAAGGGATGAAGAAAAATTTGACAATGCCTTAATGAAGTTTGAAAAAACTGGACCAATTGATGCAAAGAAATATCCAAAAGTTGCAGCATTAGCTAGATAATTCTATATTATTAAAAAAGGAGAATACATGAGAGTAACAAAATACGCAGTCTTTTAAGTTGGCTTAGATGAGCTAAGGAGACTTAAATGAGTAGAAGTTATAGAAAAGGTTACTCAGGACACTGCTCCACTTATGGAGACAAATGGTGTCGTTTTCAGTATCACAAAAGCTTAAGAGCAAAAGATCATCGTATCCTAAAAGAGTGTGAGCAATTTTACAGAGATTGCAAACTTTTTGAACCCTATAAAGAATGCTGTGGTTTGAATGGCGAAGTTTGTGATATAGACGTAGATTGGTATTATCTCGAATTGGATGATCCTCACGACAAAGCAATTTATGATAACTGTCTTATCAACCCAGAAGAAATTCTTTGTGACGTTCACTCTAAAAGAATGAATAAATGCATAGGCTGCTGTTATTCAGAAAATTGCTGGAAGGATGGTGAATTCTTTGATGCTTGGGAAGCAAGCCCAGATGAACAGTTCTGTGATAACAGGATTGACCACTCTGTTAGATATTCTGACAAATGGAGTTGGGCCTCTGATGGGGGTGTTTACTACCAGGAAAGCATTGAGAGTATGAGAATCGATTTTGATGAAGAAATGTTCGGAGAAGAAAATAATAGATATTCTCATACAAATGCTTGGGATGAGTATTGTAAATATAGGGACAGGAAATTAAATAGTATTCCTTGTACATGGAAATTAACTTACGACATCTTTCCAAAAATTATTATGGAAAGTGTTTATGACACTCGCAACTGTGCATATCTTCCTGATAATGAGTGGAACAAAAGATATAAGGCCGTTAGAAATGGCTGGGGTTGGACGGATATCTATTACACTCAAAGAGTTTGGGAAAGAAAAAGAATTACTGTTGAATTAGACCACAGACCAATTTACGGTGACCTTCCAAAAGGTGCAGAGCTTGTTTCTGTTTATAAAGCAAACAAATGGCTCTATTCTCAAGCAAGGGGTGATTATGATTTAATGGAATTTCTTTTCTATAGAAACCTTATTCCAACAACTTTTAAATCTAGAGAAGAAATGAATAAGTGGCTTCTCGAACACGAAGAGATGATTGTTCACAAGTGGTACAGAATTAAAAACAGAAAGTAAATTAAATGGATCCTGAAAAAGGATCCATTTTTTTTTTGTAAACTCAAACTGCTTTTTACCCTATATTATACTTTGAGGTATAAAATATGTGTTTTCCAGACGATGGTAAAATTAGAGTTTGCCTAGATGCAGAATATGCACATAGGGATACAGATGAAATTCTTGAAATATGTGACTTCCAGGATGAGGCTGAAGAGTTTGCGGATAACTGGGCTACTAGACAGGCTGAAAAAATGGTAGCTAAAAGTGATCCTGACTTTGAAGCAATGAAACGAATCTACAAAAAGCAACTTTGTTATTACAATTTTGATAAAGCTCCAAAAAGTAGATATTTAGCTTTTCCTTCAAAAGCTTTTTGGTGGAGAGACCTGGGTACAGGAAAAAAGTCAGTAGAAGACAAAAATCAGGATCTTGCAGACGCAATGTTGCAACTTTCTAAAGAAATATCAAATGCAAAGGTTCCTGTAAGACTTGTAACGGTTGCTGATAAGCTTGAGAATATTGTTCAAATTGTTGGATACAAAAACATTGAAAAGGATCTAAAAACAAACACAGAAAAAGTTCTTTCAATTGATTTCTTTTTCAGAGATACAATTATAAACTAAAAAGGAGAGAAACATGAATGAAGTTTTATTTTACGATTTTTTAAAAGAACGAAATCTAACAGAAGATTTCAAAAAGTTTGTTGCAGATAAGCAAAGCTCAATGGAAAACTTGGAGTATAAGTTATCTGTAATGGTTGGAGATGCAGACTTTTGGATTGACATGAACTTTGTAATTACAAAAGCTGATAAGGCATTCTTGCAAAAGTGGACAAACACTCTTGACGCTTACGATGAGGTTTTCTACACAGGTTACGAAAATCACGAAAAATCCTGGAGAGGAAGAATGCTGCAGAATCTTTTCAATGATGCAGAAGGGTTGTTAGAAGGCAAAGAATATTGTATGGGAACTTCCTATACAGTAGAACCAACTAATGATGAACCTGGAGATGAGGACGAATACTTTTATGAAAGAATCTGGGACCATCTTAGAGACTGCTATGAAGACTTTGATGAAGAATTAATGGAACTTTTCAAAAAGACTTCCTTCTATAAGGAAATTGTAGAAACCAACTAACTATAATAATAATTGAGTAAAAGGTACATTCAGTACCGATTATTCAATCTTATAAATTATAAGGAGAAATGCTATGTGGGAAATTCACGGCAAAAGAACTGCTGACGAAGCAGAAGTTATGGAGTACTTTAATCTTAAGTATCCTCCAATGGTAAAGGCTCTTGATGATACGGACCTTTATAAATTCTCAATGGGACAGACCTACCATCATCAATACGGAACAGCCCAGACCGTTTGGGATTCTCGTTCACGTAATGTAGGGGAAGGAAAAGACCTCCCAGAAAAATACACAGAAGAAGACAGAGAAGAAATCAGAAACCAGCTTAAAGCATACTGCGCTTTGGTTTGGGAAGAAGATGCTCTTCCTTGGTTGTCAAAACGTTGTATTTGGTTCAAACCTGATTATATCAACTTTTTGGAACGCTGGCGTCCTAAGTATGAAGATTTTGAAATTCACGACGATCCAGTTTCAGGTCTTAGAATAACTGTTGGAGATGAAGTACGTTCCTTCCAGGAGTACAATACATACTATGAAATCCCTGTATTGGAAATCATTACAGAAACTTACTATCGCAATCACTTCGATTATGACAAGCTTTTGAAAGAAGCAAAAGAAGAGCACGAAAAGAAGATTGAAGCTATGAAGAGTGGAAAGTATCATCTTGGTACTTGGTCTGAGTTTGGTGCTCGTAGACGCCTTTCTTTCGAATTCCAGGATTATGTAGTTCGCAGATTTGTTGAGGAAAAGGTTCCAGGTTTTATTGGAACTTCAAATGTTTACCTTGCAAGAAAGTACAATGTAACTCCAGTAGGTACTTGTGCACACGAGTTTATCGAACTTGTAGGTCAGGGAGACTTAACAAAGAATCTTGCTTACAGTAACTTGTTTGCTATGGAATCCTGGGTAAAAGAATACGGAGTTCTTAACGGTATTTGGTTAACAGATACTATCGGTGATGAACTTTGCCGTAGAGATATGCAGCTTACTTATTCTATTCTTTTCGGTGGAGTAAGAAACGATTCTGGAGATCCTTACGAGTGGGCTGATAATTGGATTGATCATTACCAGAAATTCTTCGATGCTTCTAACAAGAGAGAGTACAGAGTAAATCCAAAGAACAAAACATTGTTGTTCAGCAATAACATTAACAGCTTTGAAATTTGGGATGGACTTACAAGATATGTAGAGGATCGTTCAAATCCAGCTTTCGGAATTGGTACATGGCTTTCAGGTCCTCAGACAATTCCAGCACTTAACAATGTTATGAAGCTTGTAATGGTAAACGGGCATCACGTAGCTAAAGAGAGTGACGATCCTGGTAAAACAATGACACGTAGCCCAGAATATGATGATTTTGTAAAGCGTACATGTGGCTGGCGTATTGCTTCAGGAGAGTAAAAAATGGTTACACCAAAGCTTTTGAATAAGATAAAAGAGACTGAGCTTATGAAGACTCCAGTCTTTACGGTAGTTGAAAAGGAGTACGAAGGTATGGAATTTAAACCTGTAGGACTCAACTGTAAAGACTGGGTAATGATCATTGCTAAAGATTCGAGTTTGGATCCGGTCTGTGTTTTTGTAAAACAAACACGTTGGGGTTGTGAGCATTCCACAATTGAATTTCCTTGTGGTACGGTAGACTTAAATGAGAGTCCTGTAGAAGCAGCCGTAAGGGAGTTCAGGGAAGAAACAGGTATCGAAGTTGCGCAGTCCTCCCTAAAAGAGATTGCAACATTCAATCCAAATCCTGCTTACTTTAACAATTTGATGCACATCTTTGAATTTGTTGACAAAGGTTTGTTAAGCAAATTCTTAAATAAGAAAAAGCAGAAATTGGACAAAACAGAAGATTGTGAAGTGTTTGTTGATAGACTTGAAAATCAGGCAACACTTCTAAAGAAAGGTGGAATGAGTTTGGTTGGATATGTATATGCTTCAAAAGTAAATACATCTGCAAAGTACGAATTGAAGGAGATTAAATAATATGAAAGATAAATTTTTGGTTGTAATTGATATGCAGAATGATTTCTGTACAGGTGCTTTGAAGAATGATGATGCAGTTGCAGCAATTCCTTTTATCAAGGCTCAGATTGAACATGCTCGTAAAAATGGTACTAAGATAATTTTTACTCGTGATACTCACGGAAGTGATTATATGGAAACTGGAGAAGGAAAACACCTTCCAGTGCCTCACTGTATCAGGGATACAGAAGGCTGGCAGATTGTAGATGAATTGGCACCAAAAGGAAATGTACTTGTTTATAATCCTGGAGTACCTGTAAAGGCCGATATTGATAATGTAGATGCAATTGTTATCAATAAAACACATTTTGGATTTGATGAATGGAAAAAATTCATTCCCGAGGATTCAGAAGTAACAATGGTGGGAACTTGCACAGATATATGCGTAATCAGCAATTCCTTAGCCATTAAGGCTATAGAAGGTGTTGAAGTAACAGTTCTTGCTGAAGGTTGTGCAGGTCTGACAAAAGAAAAGCACGAACATGCCCTCGATGTTATGGCTAGTTGTCAGTGTAGGGTTATTTATGATTTGGCTGCTACAGTAGCTGAAGAAAACAAAGCACAGGAAATGGGGGCTTAAAATATGGGTCCAAATGAATTTGATGTAAGAGAAGTTTATTATAATCTCCTTGATTTTATCAAAGATTTTTTTAAGGACAAAGAAGGTCCAGCAGTTTTAGGCGTCTCCGGGGGCAAGGATTCGACAATATGTGCAGCCCTGCTTGCTGAAGCACTTGGCCCTGAAAGGGTAATCGGAGTTATGATGCCGAACTGGCAGCAGGCTGACATAGAGGATAGCCGCAGGGTTTGTGAGCTTTTGAAAATCAAATCTTTTGAAGTAAACATCGGTTTTGCATATAACGCACTCTTTTGCGCAATCAATGTTGGCAAGGATTTAAATGAATGTTCCTTGTTTACAACAAACACACCTGCAAGATTGCGTATGGTAACCCTTTACGGAGTTGCAGCAGCATTTGGAGGTTTTGTTTGCAACACCTGTAATTATTCGGAAGACTTTGTTGGTTACTCTACAAAGTATGGGGATTGCTGTGGAGATTTCTCCCTACTCAATCAGCTTACAAAAACAGAGGTAGTTGCTTTGGGTGACTACATGAAACTTCCTTCAGACTTGGTTCATAAAATACCCTCTGATGGAATGTGTGGAAAGAGTGATGAAGGCAATATGGGCTTTACATATGATGCCCTGGATACTTTTATCCGAACTGGTCTAGCTCCAAAGTCATTTGAGGTTTATAACAAAATCAAAAAGATGCATTTGAATCCAAATACAAAACTAAAATTGGTTCCTATGGCTCACCCAGAATTGCATTTGGAAGAAAATTGGAAATTTGATGATCCACTCGGAGAAGTGTTAACTTAAAAATAAGGGGTGCAATTAGGCACCCTTCCATTAAACTAATTAAAATATGCTAAATTGGGAACAGTTAAAAAGGCACTGGACTGGCCTTGAATTATGGAAGACACCTACAAGGTATTTGGTATGTGTGAAATATGAATATATTTTCAAATTTTTTGATAGCCTGCATATGGCTCAACAAACTTTTGAGGAAATGAAAGTCCTTAGAGAACAACAGGAATTAAACATTCAATCAAAAAATTAAGGTGCCTTTAAGGCACCTTTTTTAATCTAGGTTAAGTTGCCAATCTAAAATACTAAGCTTCCTAACCTCTTCCTCCAATTTTTCAATGCGTAACCTATTTTCTGCTATTTGTTTATCATAGTGAGTAATAACAATTGAGCAAACATCCTCAACAGCCTTTCTTAACTTTTCATCTAAAGTGGATTGTGCATACGATAAAACAGCATCGATTAGTTCTTTATTTGCATCAGGAAATTGTCGAAAAAGTTCTTTTTCAAAAACCTCTTTTTTGATCATTAAAATTCAGTCTCTATACCCACCCTTTCTTAAATTTCGGATTTAATTAGTTTTTGGCAAAAGTAAAAGACAAACCTGTTAACTTTTCTATTTCAGCAATAGATGATTTTTTGCATTCATTTTCTTGAGTAAAAATAAAGCATTGAAGCACATTATGTTCTTTGTTGTAAAAGATTTTGAAAAACATTTCTGGTACAATTATATAACCATTTTTACTCATAACCTTTTTATAGTTTTCACCAAAAATTGGTCCACAACAAATATCTATCCAACCTAAGTCTTGTGCATAGGCGTGGGCAGCTTCTTCGTAAGATTTCCAAACCCCTGCATTTAATTTATGAGTTTGAGGACAGATATTACACATCCTAAAAGTATCCTTTGAATGATTGATATCCCAATCCCTATCATTGCAGGGGCACATGTGACCTCTGTCATAACCTGTACCTTTATAAGATTCATGTTTTTGAGTATTTTTACAGGCTGTAAAAACTTTTGGCCTTTCTATTTTAGAGGCTTCTGCTGCAGAGGCTTCTTTATCTGTAAGTCTCCAAATAACAAAATCTGGGTTTTGCATTTGTACATTATAACTTACAATATATGTTTCATGTTTATGAATAGGGTATTTACCTTCCGCAGAAATATCCTGTGCACTTAGGTAGAAAACCGAAAAAAGAAAAAATGCAAATACAATAAATCTCTTCATGATACTAGAAATTAGTTTGAAATTTGCATACCAAAATCACCTATATTATATGTGAGGTACACAAACATGAGAAGGATTTATAGGGTAGCTAAAACTTTTGAGGATACAATTCACACACCATACGGAGAAATTCAGGTTTCAGAAACAAGACCAATGGATGTTCTTTGTGATGAATTGGAAACAAGCAGGTTTCATTCAGGGGTAAACAAAGGAGACCGATTAAGAATTATAGCAGGTTGGAAAAACCCAATCGGAACTGAAGGAACTGTTAAGTGGTGTGGAGTAAATAATTATGGAAGTTCCTTCACAGATGCCCTCACAGGAAAAACTGTTCACTTAAATCCTTCAATCAGGCTCACATTAGATGATGGTTCAGAAATTTGGACCTGCGGAAACAATTGTATCAATCTCTTACTTGGGGAACCTCAAATATTTGACAATAAGGAAGAATCAGATGCCTGGGAGAAAACAGTAAGAAAAGGCTATGGGAAGGATGTTTGGTATTTCTCAGACAGAAGCATTGTTTGTGCAGGGAATACCCTTTGGGGCCTTGGTTCAAAATCCTACGGTATTTATAAAGGGATGATCAAAGAAGGCGAAACAGAAGTTGCTGCCGTAATTGATGATTTTTCTACAGATAGATATATGATTGTTAAATTCTCAAAAGAAGCAAAACAGGGAAACGAAATAGAATATGTATCTACAGGATCAATCAGGGATATGGATGATATGTGGAGAGGAGACACAGGTTTAGGGGATGCCATCAAAGCTTTTGAAAATTGCAAAGTAGCATAACCCCTAAAAGTAAAAGATTACTCTATGGTTTTATAGAGTTCCTCATCCCCATAGATTGTGTGCCATTCATTTGGGTTGAATAAACTAAAGAAATTGAATTTACCAAGTTTAATTGGATTTATTGCAAAAAATCCAATAAAAGGTGGCATATAAGTTACAATATCTTTTTTGTGCATAAAATTCCAACATTCAGAGTAAGTTGAATCTAAATATTTCTTTTCTTTTTTACCACCCCTCCAAGGCTTCACAGATCCTGAAGTGAAGACATGTGGTTTTTTACCAAAGTGCCAATTGATATCCTGGGTTGCAAACTGTGCTTGACCAGAACCCAATGACCAACCAATTATTTCAATTTCAGCTGTTGGGTGTTCATCCAAAATATTTTTTACTGCTGCTTTTACATCATGTTTCATTGCAAAGTACATCTTTTTCCAACCCTTACAGGCCTTTAATTGAATATTCACCTTTTTGTTTGTATCCGGATCTAACCAATCGAACTTGTCATACATTTTCTCTCTAAAGAGAAGATTAATTACCCAATCCTTCCAACCGTGAGTTTGTTCAAAATTAATTTGAATTACATCCCTTTCAGGTTCATAATGAACTTCCCATTCTGAGGAACATTTTAGAGGAATTATTTTAAGAAGTTTGTAGGTGAATTCGACATGGTTATAATTAATGTCAAATCTGGCTTTTCCTGTTTTCCTCCAATCCTTTGAAGTGTCAATGTAATATTGACCAAATGGTAATCTTTTATACTCCATTTTCATATCTCCTTTACATAAAAATTAGTCATTGATCAATCTGGGTTAACTATAATATACACATGAGTAGAGTATTAGCAGTGCCTGATGTTCACGGCAATAAAATTGTTCTCGAAAATGCAAAAGCTGCTTACGAAAAATATAAACCTGATTTTGTAGTGTTTGTAGGTGATTACGTAGATAGTCATGTTGAGGGTAATAGTTGGATACAGCAGCAAGAACAATTAGAAGCAATTTTAGATTGGAAGAAAGAATTAAATAAAGAAAAGGAAATTTGTTTTACACTTTTTGGAAACCATGATCTTTCTTATATGTATAATTATGGTGGAGCAGAATGTAGCGGTCACCAATTTTTCGTTTCGCAAGACATTCAAGAATTCTTCTGCAAACATTGGAATGAGTTTCAAGCAATCAAAATTATTGATAACTGGATTTTTTCTCACGCAGGTATTACTCGACAATGGTTAGATTTCCCTTTAGGAGGAAACTTTGCAAAAGAACCAATTGATGGTGAAAATCAATATTGGACCTTAGATGATGTAAATAGACACTTTCGTGATAAGAATCTTAGATACTTTAATCACAATAGCTATGATCCTTACGGGGATGATGAGCACGAGGGTTGTATGTGGATTAGACCTCCTGCCTTGATCAGAATGGGGCTTGAGGGGTACAATCAATGCGTTGGACATACTGTATTAGATTTAACTGATCCAATGTATATGGAATATTGGGGTTTGGAAGGAAGGGTTGTAAAGGCTCAGGATTGGTATGACAATAAAAAGTTCTTTTTATATCAGTATCAAGAACCTGAGGATCACCCAGGAAACTTAGATTGCACATATGTCTTTATTGATCACCCTGAAAATAAGGTTTGTGCAATTATTGATACAATAACAAATGAAGTAGAAATTATTGGAGAGTAAAATGGAAAAAGTTACTACAAATGCAAAGGAAGGAGAATATAAGGTTGTAGAAATGGAAAAAGATCCATTTTACGATTGTAGATGGGGGCAGATAAATGCTGTACCTGAACACAATGTTTATCAAAGTTGGTGCAAATTGAAAGACAAACCAGCAGATTGCAAAGGTTGTGATTCCTTCTGCAAAAAGCCAAAAATAGAAACTCCGAAAGTTGTCTGGAAGTTATCAGTAAGTTGGTTTGATGAGGATTTCAGTCCTTGTGGAGATGACGGAGATTGGGAATATACATTCCCATCAGAAGCGGAAGCTAGGGAAATGTTAGCTTCTTTTATTAAAGGAAATCCAAGGTATGAAATTTGGTGGTCAATCTACAAGGTAGAAACTTTAGCAGATGGTCATCTAGAAAGGAGGGATAAATGAATTTAAAAGAGTTTTGCGATGTTTGGGATTTCCAATATCCATACGGGATTGCTCGAATAGAGGTTAAAAATAAGGATCGCTTTGTCTTTGAGGATGGTTATGTTTATCCTGATGAGATTTTGCATTTAATTGCTAGTAACAAATCCATTGCTAACTTAAAAGTTGTAAATTGTTATGTTTACGATCATGTAAAAATGGATGATACTAGGTTTGGGGTTAAAACTCTTTGTATTGAAGTTGTTGATAACCCAAATGAATCAAAGGAGAAGGAATAATGGTTCAGTACGATCCAATTTCAGCCTTGGAAAAAAGAGAAGCAGAAAAAGATAGAGATCGCAAAATCTTAAGAGTATCTATAATATTTGGTGTAATATCTTTTACCTTGACATTAATTGCTGCTTTGGTTTGTGGTAAAAGATTAGGTTTATATTAAGG